>Ga0073928_10000155_pt1 | contig 160167 bp, 123 predicted proteins | sample PaiPotPPA55metaG_FD_76969 | JGI IMG/M metagenome (GOLD analysis project Ga0073928, IMG submission 76969) | Iron sulfur acid spring bacterial and archeal communities from Banff, Canada, to study Microbial Dark Matter (Phase II) - Paint Pots PPA... ...
TTTGGGGGGTTATTTAAATTTTTTTTTTTTTTATTTAAATTTAATTTTAATTTAAACATTTTTTTTTTTCTTATATCAATAATAAAAAAATTTTTTTTTAAGTTTAGTTTTTTTATAAAATATTTTTTTTTTTTATTATTTTGTATCTTTTTTTAAATAATCTAAACGAGAAAAACAATTTTTGGGGTCATTTTAGAGGGTTTTGTAAGTTTTATAGACTTAAAATTTTATTGAAGAGATATAAGCATAATTTTTTTTTAATTTCTGTTTATTTTAGTTAATTTTATAAATTTGTGTAAAAAGTTATTAAGAATGAAGAACTTAAATTCATCATATATTTTGCAGCTGCTTCGCTGCTTCTCTGCTTCGCTGCTTCTCTGCTTCTCTGCTTCGCTGCCCTATTAGAGAGAAAAATATATTTTTTTTATTTTCATTATTTTTTTTTAATTTTTCATTTTTCTCGAACAAAAACCAATAAAAAATAAAAAGATTCTCTTAGATTTAAAGCTTATAAATTAAAAAATTACTAAACTAAAATGTTTCTCCACGAAATAATACTATTATATTTAATAAAAAAATTATTTATATATTTTATATTAATCTTAATTTTATATTATTTAATATTAAAAATATTTTACGGTGGTCCATGTATTTTATCGGATATTTGGGCCAAATTCCACAAAGAAAATATAATTAAACTAATTATAAAAATAAAAGAAAAAATAATATAAAGAAAGATCTAAAAAAAAAGATTCTCTTAGATTTAAAGACTTAAACACAATAAAAAAAAAAACACCATGATATTACCTTTATTACCTTTAATAAGTAAATTAATACGAAATAGAGTAAAACTAATTACTTTTCCTAAACTACAAGTTAAATTATACAATAAATTATGAGATTTAACGATTAAAAAATTTGTAAGTATGCGAATAACAGAACTTTTACCAATAATAAAATGTTTACTATTTCAATTTGGTCCAGGTTCTTTATTAGCAATACCAACAATATTCTGGATATTTAAAACTTCAGAGATATTAGAAGGGCAAGACACTAAAGGCCATTTAAACATGTTTAAAGCTTTAGAAGTAGATACTAACAATTTAGATTTTTTTTTTACAATTTCATTAATTTTTAGTATACTAATAAAAATAATAAACACATTAACATGACTTTTCTGATTACCGATAAAATTAGCTGTTATTTTTTATCTCTTAGACTATTTCAATTATGATATAAGTTTTCTTTACTATAAATTAAATAATTTATCATTAGGGATATTAGATTGATATTATAATACATTTATAGACTTTTTAGAGTCTCTTAGATTTAAATACGATTTTTACAAAATAAACCATGAAAATATTTAACAACCTTAGAAAATTTAGAAACCCTATAAAATGAGCACTAGGCTTAGCAGTAAAAATAACAATAAAGAAATTATTACTTTAAAATTTTTATTTGTTACACTAACTTTATGAAGAATTATTTTTTTTCCATTTGAAATTATACCTTTAATTGAAACTATGTAATTATTAAATATTTTTTGAGTTGAAAAAGTATCTTTATCATTGTAAACTAATAATCTAGTCTCCTTTGAGTTAAATTTATATGGGTAATCACCTTCTATTTTTTTAATTTTTCCTCATTGACTTAGATCTGAAGTACTTGGTAGTTTACTATCATTTATTTTTAATTTAATTTTATTAATTATATTTTTAGTGTGCTTTAAGTTCAGTAAACTTAAATTTTTATTTGATAACTTTAAAGTTTTTAAAATACTATCATCCTGACAAATATTATAAGTTAAAATAACACTTTTTATACAATAAAATGAATAGTTATCTAAAGATAAATATAATACACCTTGTAAATAAGTTAAAACTTCATAGTAGTCTTTTTTTGAATATACTTTAACCGAACCTATTGATCGAATTTGAACTATAAATTTATTGTAATCGCTAGTAAGATTAACATACTCACCTAATTCATCAATTGAAAAAGTTAATTCTAATTTTAATTGCAATTTAAAAAAAGTATCTGAACTTAAATTGTTTACAATGTCTCTCCAAAATAATAATAATGTTGTTTTTAATTTTGTTGAAGAAAGTTCCTCTAATGTAAAAGGATTCATTTTGGTTTTTTTATTTTCAGTAAATTTTCCTGCTATTAAAATAAAATCTGTTCACTTACCTTTCTCTAAATAAAAATGAGGTGTAAAATTAGATAGTGGTTTATCTAAAAATCTCCTATATTTTATATTTGAATCTCATAGTTTATTAATTATCTCTTTATGAATTTCATCTATAAGTCTTATTTCTTTTGTTATTAAATTAAGTTTTTTTAAATAAATGTCTTCTTTTTTTTTGTTTTCGACGTAAATTATTATTGAATTTTTACTCATTTTATTTAGATAATTTTATTTTTTTAAATCTAAAAAGGTAAAATTTTACGTACCAGTTTTACCTTATAAATTTACTGGTACTTTTTTATTTAATTAAACTTTTTATTGTGTTTAATATTTTTTAATAAAGTTTGATTTTGGAAAGCTGTATTAAAATCCCAAAATGAACCAAAAGATTTTTCTATTAGTGTATTATGTACGTTTTCAAATGTTTGATTTGGTTTTAATTCTGGCTCTATTAATTGTATTTTTAATTGTGAAATAGGTGAATAGTTTATATCTTGAGGTTCTATTACTTTAATACATTGGTATTTTGTTTTTTTTATTTCTCCTATTTCTATTAAATTTGAAATTGGTCTTAGTTGATAAGGTTGTGGGTGATTATGAGTTTTATGTGAATAATAACTTATTAATTCTTTATTATTAAAAATTTGTCCTTGGTATTTATATAAATAAACTTCAGATAATAGTATTTTTATTAATTGTTTAAAAATATAGTAAGTGTATGAATCTCCCGCATAGTTATTATAAAATTCTTTATATATTTTCATCTCAAATAAAATATTATTTATTGGACTTAAGTCTCCATAATTTACATATTTTCTTATGTTTTTTAAATAATTAAAATCTGATCTTGTTAAATCTTTTATTTCACCTCCTTCTTGTTTTATACTGAATACTACTGATATTGGAGAAATTGAAATTAATTGTGAGTGTATACTCATATAAAGTAAATCTATTAATATATTATTATATTTATTTTTGTTTGAAGTAATCCCTTCTGTTAAAGTAATTGGATTACAATTTAATGATTTATTTAAAGTATCATATGCATTTATATATTTATAAATGTCGAATTCTGTTAAATTATAAGTCTTATCATAAAGTTGAGATATTTCTAAGTTTGTTAAATTATGTGAGGTTAAATTAATTTTATTTGTTGCTTTCGCTTGTAAATAATTTGAAAAGTATGTAGATAATTTTGAATTATTTGTATTTTTTATATTCATTTTGTTTTAGTAAATTTTATAGTTTTTAAATCTAAAAAGAGACATTAAACAATTATTTTTTTTGACTTACTCCTATAATTCATCAAAAATTCTAAATTTAATTTAGATGATAATTGAGTTTTACTTAAGATATAGAAGAAAAATTAATATACAAGAAATAATAATTTTATTTATTATTAAAAAGATCTTAGTAATTTTAATTTCACTTTTTATATTATATTATTTTTAATTTAATATAATATTTTAAGTTAAAATTTTATTTATTACTTAAGACAACTTTTAAATTAATGTTAAAGAGTAAGGCGTTAATTATAAGAAAATTTTGATTTAAAAAATATTCTTAAATTCAAAATATAGTTTAATTTATATTAAAAGAAGATTAGATTTTGAAAACTAAAATTTTTATGCTAGTTTTTAAGAAAGAAAAGAAAGAAAAATTTAATTAAGAGAATTTATAAGATATTATTAAAATTTACTTAGTAATGTAATATTCTTTATTCATTTATTTAAAGTTTAAGTTTTTTAAATTAGTCTTCTACTATTAAAAATATAATTATTTTTCATAAAACGAAAAAGAATAAAAATTTAGTTAGAAACTATTTAAATTTATTTAAAATATTGTAAAATGTAAAAATTTGGTTATTTTAATTTAAAAAATAATGATCTAAAAAACATTTTATTGACTTGGTAGCATAGTCGGTTAAAGAACCAGCACTTTGTTTAAGTAATAAGGATTATCTAATATTAATAATTAATTTTATTAAAATTTGCATTACAAAAAATAAAGGATCAAATATTTAACTTATAATTTTGTTTTAAAAAAAAATTAAACAAAAATAAACAAAAAAAATTAAACAAAAATAAACAAAAAGCTTCGATAGCTTAGTCGGCAAAGCGATAATCTGAAGCATTATAGACGGACTGTTCGAATCAGTCTCGAGGCACAAATTAGTATTAAAATAACTAAATACAAAAATCGTAAAATTAAATTATAAAATTAAAAAAAAAATTTTAGTAGTAAATATACTAATTACTATTATATTAAAAACATGAATTATAAAATGGAAAATATAAAAAAAGACAAATTTGCTTGATATGTAACAGGTATGAAAAAAGGTGCAGCTGGTTTCCTTGTAGGCATAATAAAAAGTACAAATTTAGTTGGTTGAAGTGTAAAATTAACATATTTTATTACAGCTGGTAATAATCCAGCAAATTAAATAATGTTAAAAAAAAATAAATTAAATATTTAAAAATATTGGTAGAATTTTAATTGATAATTCTTCTAATGTTTTAAGATTAGAAATACATGGATTTAAATTTGTTAAATAGTTAGAAATAAAAATTTAAATTATCCTTTATTTATAGATTAAAATTTTTTAAAAAACTTTGATTTCTAAGTAATGCATTAGGTGAAACTTGTATACCTTCTATTTGTATTTCTCAGCAGATTATAAGTATAATGGTTTTAAAAAATAAAACAAATTTTTAGGTTTTGGTAATATCTAAAATAGACCAGATAAAACATGTGAATATAAATTAAAAATTTTAACAATATAAATAAATTTAGAATAAACTTTAAAGAGGATAAATTATTAGGGGCTAAAGCGCTGGATTAAGGATATTTTTGTAAAGTAAGTTATAAATTTAATTAATAATAAAGAACATTTAACTTTAGAAGGTCTTAATAAACTAACATTATTATCAGCTGGAATGATTTAGAACTAATTTTGATTTATAAATTATTTATAAAATAATTATTAGGCTGATATTGTTAAAAACTATATATAATCTCTAACATTAGAAGCTAATAATTAATATGTTTTTAATTTTATAATTTAATATGTTATTATATAAACTAATATCATAAAAATTTTGTAAATTAGGGAGAAGAAAGTTAAAACCCCTTATTAAAGTTATAAAAATTTTATAAAAATAAAAGTAGTATATAAAAATATAAAGTTAAAAAAGTCTGTTCGATTCAGTCTCAAGCTAAAACCAAATAATATAAAGTTAAATTTAAAAAAAAACTTTTAATTAGTAATTTATTAATATTTACTTAATATAAAAAAGTATAAAAAGAAATACAAAAAAGAATATAAGTAAATAAAAAAAAGAACTTCGTATAAGGGTTAGTATTATGATCTTCAAAATCATCGGCAGGTGTTCGAATCACCTAGTTCTTGAAATAAAAAAAAATAAATTTAAATTGAATTTAATAAAAGTAGAAAATAGATTTATTAAGATTTTAAATTTAACTTAAAAGTAAAAAAAATAGGTCTTAAAAAAAGTTTAGTATAAAAAAGTTTTGTCTTAACAGCACCTTGCTTTTAAAAAAAAAAGACGTTGCCACCAACAAATTTTATTTTTAGTCTAATATGTAGAGCCTTATGAAATTATTTTACAATAAAAAGAGCCTTTAACTTAATTGGTAAAGTACATAATTGTCATTTATGAAGATGTCAGTTCGAATCTGATAAGGCCCGAAAATTTAATTAAATTTTAATTTTTAAATAAATTTAAACTATAACTATAAAAAAAAGATATGCAAATTAGAAAGTATAATAAAATATAAGAATATGTTTTTATTTTTAGTTTGGTTTGGCTATAAAAATAATTTTTCCCTTTTTTTTAATTAATAGAACAGCCACTCATGCCTCAACCAAAATTTTTATTAATAAAAATTTAAGACTATAAGTAATTTGTCTTGTATTTGTAAAATATAATATTTTACAATTATAAAAGTTTTTTTCATTCCTTACTTTTTTTTTATACATAAAATGTATTAAAATTCAAAAAGTGTTATTAAAGTACAAATCAAATTTAAGAAGATCATTTTTTTTTATATATATTTTTAATAATTGTATAATAAAAAAATAATAAATTTATTATTTTATAATAATTAAAAAACTATAAAATATTCCCTGCTATATAAAAAAAAGAGTAAATATAAGATATTTAATTTATTAATTAACAAAAAATTAAAACTGAAAAGACTTTAGCATAATTGGTTAATGCAACTCGCTCATAATGGGTTTTATATAAGTTCAAGCCTTATAAGTCTTACACAAAACTCAAAACATTTAATATTAAGTTTAATCACCTGCTCTCATTTAATATTAATTCTAATCTTAAAAATTAAATAATAATATTAAGTAGAATATAATTAATAATTATTAATTATTAATTAATAATTAGAGGGCTTTCTCTTAAACGATAAAAATAAAATTAAAAAAAAAAATAATGGCAAGTTTTAATACTAAATAAAAAATAATTTAAACACATTTTCCTTATGTTTTAAATTTATTGAGAATAAGAGCTTAAAAGGTAAAACAAATAACCTTCAATATAGTTATAAAAAATATGAAAAACTCAAAATTTTTATTCTCTAATTCTGACATTCCAAAAACCAAAAAATATAAAAGACTCTCAAAATTAGAACAAGCCTCTTTATCTAGTACTTTACCAAATAATTTAAAAGACATAATTGTAGGCTCAGGCCTTGGTGACCTGTTTATTGAAAAAACATCTAAAAACGGGAATGCACGATTAACATTTCGACAAAGCGTTGTTCATAAAGAATATTTAGAACATCTTTTTGGATTATTTAAAATTTATAGTCATACGGAAAAACTTAAGGAAGCATCCCATAATAGAAAAACAACAAATAAAGTTTATAATAGTCTTTACTTTAAACGTACTCATTGCCATGTTTTACCGAGTTATATTGTTTACTTTACAAAAATGGTAAAAAAATAGTTAAAAAAAAAAAATTGAAAAATTTTTAACAGCTAGAGCGTTAGCTTTTTGACTACAAGATGATGCCTCTTGGTCCAACTCAAAAAAAAAACTGTTAAAATATCAACTCATTCCTTTTCTTATAAAGAATGTAAGCTGTTATGTACGGTTTTAGAACGTAATTTAAATTTAATTGCTATGCCAAATAAAGATATAAAACTTAAAAATGGAACACAATTTTACATAATACGCTTTTCATCAAACTCTGATAATATAGAAAGGTTGCTAGCATTAGCGGTTGAACACTTTCACCAATCTATGCTTTATAAGCTAGGTCTTTAATTTAAATTCTTTTGGGTCACACCAAAAAAGTAAACTTAAAATTTACAACGTAAGTAAATATATACCTTTGTAAAATCCTAGTTTAAAAACCAATTAGAAAAAAAAATAAAAATTTTAAATAAAGGTTCAATTCCCTTAGGTCTTATTTCTAAGTCTTAATCTTATTTTCTCCAGCGCAACCTAACAAAGAAATAGATTTAAATATGTAATAAATTAAAATTTTAATTTGAAATTAAAATTTTAATTTTTAAAGTTGAAATATATTCATTAATTAAGGTGCGGAGAAATATATTTTAATTATAAATTATTTAAATTTAAAATATGATTAATACAAACTATAAGTAAAGGCTATAATAAAAAGTAAGTTTAATATATCATATTCATAACAAATTTAAAATTTTATAAAGTTCCCTACTATAGTAGGGGAAGCTTCTATAAGACCAACACAAAAAAAAAAATATAAAAATTATTTAAAAATAATTTAAATTTTTGTCAATTTATTAAAAATAAGATGACTAATAAGTTCTGTATAATTTACTTTGGTCTTTTTTTTAATTATAATTAATTAAAATTATATTTATAATATAAATTTTTATTTTCTTTTCCTTGCCACTGCAGCTTGATATCTTCCTTTTTTTTAATTATGATACAAAAAAAAATTTAAGAAAAATATAATTAAGATAAGTAAAGCAAAGCAACCGGTTCAAGTTATAATTTTTTTGTGCTTAGCTTTATTTTCCTTAAATTTAAGGAGCAGCGGAGCTAGAAGCACATTATTTTTTAGGCTTAGGCAAAGAAACAAAAAAAATACAATTTTACTATTTTTAATAATATAATAAATAGAAATAAGAATTAAAAACATAAACTTTGTTTTAATTAATTATTATCAAATAAGGAAACTAAACATCAACTAATAATACAATGATAATTATAATTAATTTAGTGAACTTTTAAAATTTTGATAAAATTTTCAGTTATTTTTCAACTAATATAGTATTTGGAATTAGTAATTAGCATTATTATTTTTTTAATTAATAATCTTAATACAAATCTAACAACTATAATTTAGTAGTCTAATTTAAGTTTATTTCTTAAATTCTATATTGTTCCTCTAAAAAAGAACAAATAAAAATTAAATAACAAAGAGTACAGCCATATGTACTTTTGATATAATTTTAAAATTTTTATTCATTGCATATGTTTAAATCATTTTTTTTGAACGAGGTTGAAAGATTTAATTGTTTTTTTTTTATTGGATACAAGACAGTTTAAATTAATATTTCAAATCAATAAGGTAAATCCTACCTTTATTAATTTTTTATAAGGTTTTTAAAAAAATGGTTCTAAAGAACAATTAACGAAACGGCAGAAAAAATAATAATACATTGGTTTGGCTTTTAGGAATATTTTTTCTTTTAAGATTTTTCTTCTTAACAATAAGAAAAATTTATACATAGCAGAGAGAAAAGAAAAAAATTATGATATTTTATCAATAAAATTTATTTTACCCCCTTTTCTTTTTCATTTTAATTTAAAATGGAAGCGTTCAGGAATAGGTATAACAATACCTCTTTTTCTTAATTATTATGAATATTACTAATTTTTTATTAGAATTCTTAATTATTTTTTCTATTTTCGCTTCCTTAACAGTTATAACTTCAACCAATCCTGTTAAATATTTTAGGAAAATATTAATTAGGGATAAATTGCCAAATTCCAGGGACACCCTAAAGGTTCTGATACCAAACTATAATTTAAAGGTTATAAGTGGCTGAACTAATCACTCAAGTAAGGTAATAAGTCAGAATATTTTTGAAAAAAAAATGGGCTATCGTGGAACTAAATCAAACGGAAAAAAATCGTTTGTACAAGTACAACGAGTAGATGGTAATTGATACATGTTTCATAAGATTTTGTATTTAAGGCGTACTCTAATGGGTTGCGAAAGCAATTATCAAGTCAAAATCCCATCTAAGCAAGTAATTAAAAATTTTCATTCAAGTTTTAGTACTACTTCTTGTTTAAAAAATTCTTTAAACAATTTAGATCCTTTTTTTATTTTGGGTTTCACGGATGCTGAAGGTTCTTTTTATATTGCAATAAATAGAAACAACAATACTAAAATTGGTTGGAAAGTTCAAGCAGTGTTCTCAATAACATTACATAAAAGAGATTTACCTTTATTAAAAAAAATTCAAACTTTTTTTGGAATAGGGAAAATCTATCAATACGGAGAGACTGTATCTTATAAAGTAACAGATCTAAATAAAATCGTTGATGTTTTACTTCCTTTTTATAATAATTATTCTTTATTGTCTCAGAAATTAGCAGATTTTCTCTTATTTAAAAAAGCAGTAGAATTAATTAAAAAAAAAGAGCACTTGAAAATAACAGGATTAAAAATTTTAATTAGCATTAAAGCCTCAATGAATAAAGGTCTATCTTCAAATTTAAGTGAACTATTCCCTAATATAAAACCTGTAGAGCGGCCTAAAATTGAAACAAAAAAAATACCAGATCCAAATTGAATAGCTGGATTTAGTTCTGGTGAATCGTGTTTTGATGTTAAATTAGCCAAAAATAAGCAATATAAAATAGCTTATCAAACTCAAGTTAGATTTCGAATTAGCCAACATAATAGAGATGAAGCTCTATTAAAACTTATACTTTCTTATTTTAATTGCGGAAAAATATACTTTAGTAGAAAAGTAGCAGAAATCTCTATTGAAAGCCTTCAAAACATTAATGACAAAATAATCCCCTTTTTTAACAAATACCCAATTCAGGGTTGTAAAAATTTAGACTATTTAGATTTTTGTAAAGTTGCTTTCTTAATGAAAAATAAACTCCATTTAACAAAAAAAGGAATAAACCAAATTAAAGAAATTAAATCAAGAATGAATTCAAACAGACAACATAATTTAGATTTAGATTAAATTTTTGTTATTTTTAAGATAAATTTGATTGCCATGGTTATAGCAATAATATATCTAATAGGAGTAATTTTAAGTGCTGCTATTTATTTAATTTTTATAGGCTTAAATTTTATAGGTATAAGTTATTTAATTGTGTACTGTGGAGGTATAATTGTTTTATTCCTGTTTGTCATAATGCTACTTAACATTGACTTATTGGGTATTATTGAAGTTGGAAAAGATTATTCAAAATCTTTACCTATAACATTAACAATAGCATTTTTTTTTGGATTATTTTTTTTTATAAATCAGAATTTCAATTTAAATTTTTCAACTAGTTTAATCAATTTAAACACTATTTTTAAGGTGGATTCATCTTTGAATTTTTATTCAGATTTTAAATTATCCAACCAATTCTCTTTTGAAAATTTACTTTCAAGTTTAAATCAAATCGATATTTTAGGGTTAAATCTATATTCAAATTATTCAGTTTTATTAATTTTAATTAGTTTTGTTTTATTATTAGCTCTTATAGCTCCTATTATATTGATTAAAAATAATAATTCCAGCAAATAATAATTCTTTATTATTTTCTTCTAATTCCATTTTTACTAATAATAATTTTTATAATCCTCCAAAAAATAAAAATCTTATTAATTCTCATTTTAATTCTCATTGTAAAAAAACTACAGGGCCACAAGTATACTTATTTTATATTTAAATTTAATTATTGAGTTGACACTTCTAAAAAAAAAACTTTTAAGAAAGAAAAACTAAAATTTTTATTATTTAAAATGTAAATTGATTTAAAATTAAAATTAAATTTGTTTAATTTGTTTAAAGTTTTTAAATCTAAAAATAAAGAACAACCTTAAAAAATATAAAGAGTTTTGGATTAAAATAGAAAAGGGAATGTAAATTAATTTTCTCGAAGGAAAAGGAAAATAAAAATTTAAATTTACAAAACCCTAATTCTTAAGTTTAAATTTAAATGTTATTTAAAGAAAAGGGGAGGGGATTGAAAAAATATATTACAAAAAAAATTTTTGTTCTGTAAGTTATTAATAAACAAAATTAAAAAAAATGTTTATCAACCTATAATAAAAGTTAAAGTTTAATTTCTTAAAATAAAAACTTCTCAATATCAACGCCATTTGCTTTTAAAAAATCTACAAGTTTTGTTTTATTTCTAAGAGAAACATTAAGATAGTCATTAAACTCAGGTGTCTCAGGTGTATAACCTTCACATAAAGCCTTAAATTTTATTCTTTTGGAATAGGATATTAACATTTTACCCACAATATAAGCTGGGTCATCAGAGCTTACTGTAGCATTTAAATTTTCCATAAGGTGGAGATATAGTTCTTGAGCTTTCATAGCGTTAGCAAGTTCAGTTGATCTAGCTAACTCAGGATACAAATCTTCAGAATTAGATATTGAAGGAACTTCACTTAAAATTGTTGAAAGAGTATCTAAAGCAGATTCATCAACAGACATTACTGAAAGAGCAGAAGATATTTTTGCATTTTTATCTCCAATAAAATAAAATTAATCAGGTCAGCACAGCCAAATAAGTGCAGAGTTTACAGAAATAAAACATAAAGCTAAAATAATTTGTGTATAAATAGCTTCTTTATTTGTTTCTGCTTCAACCCAACTTTCTTGTATTAATTCTTTTTCTAGTACAGAATCTTCAGAGTTAACAAAAGATTCACTATAACCTTCTTTTTCAAATAAAGAAATATTTCTATCAAAATCAGAAAACCCAAAGTTAGAAACCTTTGAGTTTCCATCATCAGCAAAAACAGTACCCGAAGATAAAAAAATAGGTAAAATTAAAAAACTAAAAAATAAAATTATCTTTAAAATTTAATTTAAATTAAACAAAATGATAACCCTTCTTACTTGAGAATAAAAATTATTATTAAATTTTAATTAAAATTTAATTTAGTTCTATAAGTTAAGAGATCCTTTTTATAAAATTTCTTGTTTTTTTTTTTAAAAATAATAAATAAAATGTTCTTGTATGTATAAAGTTTAAAGGGGATTTTATTAAAGTAAGGGGTAATTTGGTTTATGAGTAAAAAAATATTTTTACTTAAGTTTTTAAAATATAAATTAAAAACAAAATTAAAAAAAATTTTTATATTAAAACTGAAAATTATAAAACTAATAAATATTTAATCCGTCAATTCCATGTCTATTTAAATATTGTTGAAGTCCTCTGTTACTATTAAGAATTTCATTTACTCTATTTGAAAATTCCACAGAATTAAAATTTAATCCTTCTAAATGAGCTTTAAACACAGCATTTTTTATATGAGTAAATTTTACTTTTTCAATAAAATATTCTTGACTTCCTTCAGTAAATTGACTTAATAAAGTTTTTTTTGTTTCCATTAATAATTTAATTAAATTAAAAGCCGGATCATTTCTAAAGTTTATAGTTCCACCAAGTGTATCTTGTTTAAGTTGTTCTGAGGATAAATTTATTAAATCTGAGCCTGAGACTTGTGTTATTGAACTTATATCTTTAGCATTAGAAATAACTTGTTTTATAATTTTTTGACTAGAAATTGCAGAAGAATTTGAAGAATTAGAAATTTCATCTCCATTTAACCCATAATTAAAATAAATATAAACTCCTAAACACATAAATAAGCCAAGGCTAACTCAAACTCAAGGTGAATTAAAAATATTTTCTTTTTCAATTAACGAGATATTTTTATCATTATTTTTAAAATTTTTTTCAGAAGTGTTTGTTTCTATTTCAGGATTAACAATATCTTCAATGTTAATATTTTTTTCAGTATCAGGATTAACAAAATTATCAGTATTAATATGATTAAGTGAATTAGAGTTTATTGAAGAATCAAGATTAAATAAAGCTGTATTATAATCATTGAATAAATAAAAATTTATTATTAGACTTAAATTTAAAAGTGAAAGAGATAAAGAAAAATATATTAGAAGATTAATATTATTTTTAAGAAAAATTTTTAGCATATTACATTAAATTTTTTATACTTGTATTTATTTATACAAGTTTAAGCTCTTATTTTATTAATTTTAAAACTTTAAATATAATATTTAAACAAAATTTATTTAAGAGTACTAACTATAATTTTTAAATTTTTGCACAAATTAAAATGGTAGCTGGAGATTAAAATAATATTTTAAATTTTTAGCTTAAAATATTTATTAATAAAAATTAAATTCGTTAATTAATGAAAAAAAAATAATAAGAATGAAGTTAATAAAGTAATTAAAAAAATAAATATTATTATTTTGTCTTTATTATTTAGTGTAGTTTTAGAAGGGTGAGAAGCAAGCGAAGCAGAAACAATTAAATTTGTATTATTATAAGGCCTACTAATAATTAAATTTTCTTTTTTATTTTCACTTTTTTGCGTAGCATGTGAAGAGTCAATTAAATAAAGGAATAAAGGATGTATTATTAAATTGTATTTTATAGGAAAGGAGATAGATTTAAAATTAACATCTCGAGTATTATAAAATTTTTTAATTTTTTTATTTAAACCTTTAATTACGTACTTCATCTCTACTAATTTAATAGTTAAATCTTTTCAATTAACCTTAAAACTTGAACCAGATATCTCTACAGATTCACCATTTAATAAATTTATAAATGAATTATAATTTAATTTAGAAGAATCTAAACCACTAGCTTTGATTACCTCTTGATCTTTAATATTTAAAATATAATAAAGTTTTTTCCTTAAAAATATTCCCTTTTTAATTTCATGTTCAAGTTTCATTTGTCCTAGTTCTTTACCTATAAAATCTGGATTTAAAGGTTTACTTAAAACTACTGAATCTGTATCAGACATAATGCAAGGATTACCTGGAATAATTTTAAATTCATTTATTAAAATTCTTGCATAAGAAGAAATAGCCGCAGCAATGTGTACAGCAGAAGGGTATTGTTTAGGTTTATTTAGACCTGAGCTAATAAGTTCATCTTTATCGAACTCTTTATTTTTTACTTCTAAAACTAAAGGGTCAACTTTAAATAGTTTTCTTAAATTGTTGTTTATTTTACCTTTATAACTAACTAAAAATTTATTATTATTTAATTCAGAAAGTATTGAAACATTAGAATTTTTATTTAAATTTTCGGCTTCTTTTTTATCCACAATTTTCATTACATTTTCTGTTTCATTTATACCCATTCTTCCATATAAAGTATTTAAAAATAATTTAGCTATTATTTTTTTTACAGGATCAGTTTCTGAAGTTTTAATTTCATAATGATCTTCAACATATAAATCAAATAAAAATTTACCTCTATTAAACTGATAACAATATTCAATATCTATGGTATATCCAAATAAAAGGGCATATTTAATCTCTTCAGAAAAGATAAGTCTTTTAAACTTACCTCTAGGGCAACTATTTAATCTTAAATAACTAGATTTATTTTTAATAAAAGGAACTTGTAAAATTTCTTCGTCGGGGCAAGTAATCTCTCCATAAACAAAACCAAAAATTTTATCTAAATTAGACTCTAAAGATAGAACAGGGTCACCAACAGGCATATCATTCAACATTGCTGTAGGATATTGAGAATTTATATCGTAAAGATATCCGTTATTTATTTCATTTATAAAAACTTCAACATTACCTCCAAAATACGAACTTCTTATTTCACTTTCTAAATTTCCTTTAATCAATTTAAAGTCAGAAATTAAATCTACAGGTAAGTAGGAGGAAGTAAAAGCAGCAAGAGCCAATCCAGATAAAGTTTTAAATTTTGTAATATTTAATTTATATTTAGAAAAAATACTGTCATTAAATTTTAAAATTGCTTCAAGTAGACCTTCAACATCAGATTTTAAATAATTTAGTGTTTCCTTTTCCAAATTTCAATTTTCATTAGGGATTACAGAATATTCAATATCAGAGATATCATTAAAAAAATTAATAGAAGGTTTATCTCCTACAAAAAATAAATTATTTTTTCTTTTTTTATTGTTTTATTATTTAAATTGTTACTGTTATATAACCCCATTGCTTAACTGCTTCGCTGCTTTGCTGCTTCGTTACCTTAATTGATCGAAACAAAGATAACAAAAAAAGACTAAGACTGAAAATTTAAAAAAAGTTCTTAGTTTTGTTAATAAAAACAATACTAGTAATAAAAAAAATTTAAGTTCCTACCAACTTTTAAAGAACATTTAAATTTAAGTGGTTTATTTAAATTAATTGTTTTGAAAGCACACAGCCCTAAGGGTTTATAAAATTTATTCTTAAATACTTTTCCTAATTATATTCCTATTCAAAAACCTATATACAATCCTAATTTTATTTTATTAAATATTCATTGATTAGCAGGTTCTATTATTGTAGATGGTTCTTTTGGACTACATGTTCAACCTGATATTTTAGGTGGTGCTATTTGTAGATTTAGAATCTTAATTACCCAACATAATAATAGTTTAGCTTTATTTCAAGCTATTTATTATTTTTTAAACCCCCAAAAAAGGTGTAGGAAAAGTTTATTCCAGTACTAAATCAGTATCAAATATAAAAATTTTTAGTCTTAATAATGTTAATACATTTATTTCTAAATTTAAAGATACACAATTATTAAGGGTTAAACCTTTAGATTATGCTGATTTTTGTAAGGGAATAGATTTAATTAATAGAAAAGCTCATTTAACAAAAGAAGGTTTATCTACTTATATTAAAAATTTTAGAAGTTATGAATTCTACAAGAACTTCTTTTGGATAATAAAAAAATTTATATATGAAATTTATAATTTAACGAAAAGATAAAAATTTTGTGTATATTTTTTTTTTAAAAAAAAAAGAGGTTTTATTTTAATCCTGTTCAAAATAAACAAATTTTTTTAAATTTTAAAATTTTAAAGACAAAAATAAAGAGGTTTTATTTGAATAAATATAATTTATATTTTTTATTGGTAATTAAAATAAATTATTATATAATTTAAATAAAAAAAAAATAAAAAAACTTAAATTAAAATGGCTTTCTATTTACTTTGAGAAAGAAAAATTAAAAATATAAAAATAAACATGTTAAAGATTTTATATTTATTATTAGAAGTTATAGTAATAATAGTTCCGGTTTTATTAGCCGTTGCATTCATGACTATCATTGAAAGGAAAGCCTTGGCTAGTTTTCAAAGAAGGGTTGGTCCTAATACTGTAGGTTATTACGGTGTGCTTCAACCATTAAAGTTACTAGGTGGCAAATTTTATAAATTTGAAAATAAAACTATATGCTAAAACAATAATTAACTAGAAAATGTGACATTAAAAAAAAATAGTTATCAATTATTTATTAGCAAAAAATTTTTAAAATTTTTTCAACGATTTTACGTTTTACTATTTAAATTTATAATTAATTTAATTTAAATTGATGAAAAAATCTATTCTGTTTTTATTTAATAATTCAATTTTAATATACTTTATGAGCAGTATTTTAAATTTTCGTATTCTAAGTAAGAGTTAAAACAATTTGGAAATCGTTAAGGAGAACAAAAAAATTAAAATTTTTTTATCTTTTGTAAAATTATAAAAATATAAATTAATAGTTCTGATTTTCCAGCCTTTTTTTAATTATAATTATTATTTCTTATTTCTTATTTCTTATTTTTTATTTTTTAATTCTTAATAAAATTTTATAGTGTGCAATATGTTCTTTAAGAATAGAAAAATAAATGGGAATTTTCTTATTCTTATTCTTATTCTTATTCTTATTCTTATTCTTATTCTTAATCTTATTTTTTTAAATTCCTAAAGGACAAAGATATTAATTTAATATAAATGTTAATACACAGTAAAATTTTTTCTTTATAAAAATGAATAAAAGGCTTTACCTTAAAATAATTATATATTAAATAAAAACAATTTATAAATGTTAGTAAATTTTATCAAGACAAAAAAATAATTAAATTATTTAAGTTGCTTTTTAACTACTGGTTGTTAATTACTCGAAAGCAAATTAATTTTAATACACTTAAATTTTTTTATAGCTCTAATACAAAATTAATTACTAAATTTTTGGTTTTAATCCTTTTTTTCTTTTTTATAACTGGCTGAAATTTAATTCTTTTTCAATTTCAAATTATGGTTTAGGTGTGCATACTAGTTATACAATTATATTCTCAAATCCAAAAGAACTTTATAATTTTATTATTAAAAATAAAACTTGAAAAGAAATAGTTAAATTTAAAAAACATAAAGGTATAGATTCTTTTAATTGTTCTAAATCCAAAAATATTTATATCTGATACAAAAAGTGGTGGAACAAAGCTGGAATATATAAAATCACTTTTTTAAAATTTAAACTTTTTACCTATTACGGTTCTTCATCTAATCTGGGTCAAAGAATTAAATACCATTACTATAATGGAAAACATAAAGGAACCTTTTTAGGTTTATTTATACGGTTTTTTGGAATAAATAGTTTTTCATTTACAATAGTAGAAACTTGTTCTAAATTTGATTTAAAAAGTAGAGAGGATTGATATTTAAGTTGCTTTAACCCTTTATTAAATATGTTATCTAATTCATATACTCAAGAGGAGACTAATGAAATGTCTGAATTAACCAAATTAAAAATTTCCAAATCTTTATTGAAAAAAGGACCAGTCTCATTAGAAACCAAGAAAAAAAATGAGTTTATCTAAAACAGGTAAACTAAATTATTGACATGGTAAAATTTTACATAAAAAAACTTTAGATGCTGCAGCAGAACTTAAAGGAAGTATAGTTTACGTATATTATCAAGATAAATTTGAGTTGGTTAACAATAGGCCCTTTAGGAGTATTCGAGATGCTGTAAAACACTTACCTATCTCTGGTAACACTCTAACTAAATATTTAGACTCTGGAATTTCATTTAAAGGGTTTTATTATTTTAGTAGTGCTCAATTGTCAAAACCTTAATATTTAATACTGAATTTATAATTAAATAAAAAGAGAGAAAAGTTTCTGATGCTTTAAAATTAATTATAAAAGAACCTGTTATACCTTCACAATCAAATAAAGTTCTTTTTTATTTGGCTCCTATTATAACTTTATTTTTAAGTTTATTAGGTTGAGCGGTTATTCCATTTGGTGAAGGTTTAGCTCTTTCGGATTTTTCAATGGGTGTACTTTACACCTTAACTTTATCTTCTTTAGGGATCTTCGGAGTGATGTTTGCTGGGTGATCCGCAGCATCTAAGTATGCCTTCCTGGGAGCATTTAGATCGACAGCTGCTATGATTAGTTATGAGCTAATCTTGGGTTCAGCGGTAATTATTATTATAATTTTAACTGGTACGTTCAACTATACTTCTATAATTGAAAGTCAACAGGCTATTTGGTTTATAGTCCCATTATTACCCGTCTCTATAATTTTTTTTATTTCTATCTTAGCTGAAACAAGTAGAACTCCGTTTGACATCATGGAAGCTAACTAAAGATTTGGTTTCTTGATTTAAAATTTTATCTATATGCTGGAAAAGCTCTAAATTTAAATAATCTTAAAAAAAAAGTTTAAGTATTAAAATTAAAAAAAAGCCAACCAGCAGATAATTAATAGTTTTTTTTCTTCTCAAATTAAAATTGCAAAGGAAAAATTTTATTTACCCTTTTTCGTAGTTGCGGATTTACTTTTATTCTTTGATAAAATGATAATCCTTGAATTAAATTATTAAAATATCCCATCGACTAATACGATAAAAATTTAGAAATGTATTATTAAAAATAATATCTTAATTAAGAAATAGTCAAAATTTCTTTTTTTTATTTCTTTTACACTTAACTTAAATTAAATTTTATTTTTAATTTTAATGTTCTTTCTGTGCTTTTCCTTTTTGCCTTTCATTTATAATTTAAATTTAAAATAAAAAAGAGTGAAACAGAAAAAGGATAAACTAGATATCAAAAAACATATCTAAATATTAATTTAAATACCAAAAAGTTTTTTTTTAATAATCTTAATTAAAAATTTTAATTACTATTAGATTTTAAATGTTTTCCTTATTATAATGTCGGAAATAAAAAAAAAGAATAAATTAGGAGTCGGAGTTGGTCGCTGGTTATTTTACTGAACATTCTGCCGTTCCTTTTGTATTTTTCTTTTTAGCAGAGTATAGTGCAATAGTATTATTTTCTTGTATAACAATTATTTTTTTTTTTGGTGGTTATGCGGTCAATGAAATTTTTGAAAATAATACAATAATTAATTTCCAGTCGATTATATTAGGTTTTAAGACATGTTTCTTTTGTTTTTTATTTGTGTGGGTCAGAGCAACTCTCCCTCGAGTTAGATTTGATCAATTACTTTCATTTTGTTGAAATAATTTACTGCCTATTTGTATTGCCTTCATAGTATTAGTTCCAAGTATTTTAATTGCCTTCGATATTTCTCAAAGTACGTTTTAAATTTATTCAAATTTAAGTGTTATACCTTTTTCTTCTGCTTCTTCTTCTTCTTCTTCTTCTTCTTCTTCTTCTGCTTCTTCTTCTTCTTCTTCTTCTTCTTCTTCTTCTTCTGCTTCTTCTTCTTTTTTAAAAACCCCCAGGAGCAACGATATTTATTAAATCAGAACAAAATATTGAAAAGGTAGAGGTAAAACAACAATTGAAGTTTCTGACAAATAAGGTAATTTGCTAAAATCTTTTTAAATTTTATAAATGACAGCAAATTTTTTAAATGTAAGTATATAATTAGATATAGAGTAAAATCAGGTAAACTTTTAATGATAGAGGAAGACTCAAGTACGAAATAAATTTACTTTAAGATATCCCAAATCCTTTAATTGATATATACCTAACTATAATTAAGATTTAACAATTTTAAAGACTAAATTACCTATTATACATTATCTTTTTTTAACTAGAACCTAATTAATAATTTAATCTTAGATACAAATAAATAATATGAACATGCTTTTTTTGTTCTTTAAAAATAATACAGAAACTTAAATTTATAGAGATTTAAAATTTTGCTATCTTTATTAATATACTTTTAAATTTTTTTATACTAATATTAAAATTAAAATATGTTAGCAAATAGGTTTATCCGTTTTTTAAATTAGAATATTTCAATATAAACCCATTTAACTAAAAAGTTACAATATTTTTTTTAATTTTTATTTTTACTTTTACTATGGTATTTAATAAAACTTTAATTAAATAGAAAAGCAATAAAATTTTATATACTTTAAATTTGCCGATTATCTAAGTAATTTAAAAAAATAAATAAACTTTGTTGCTCCTTGCTCCTTGCTCCTTGCTCCTTGCTCCTTGCTCCTTGCTCCGCACCAGAGACTATACGTTTATTGTCTTTTTTTGTTAAAAAGATAAAGAAAAAGTCCAGTTAAAAAATAAAACTTAATAAAAATTTAATTTAATTGAAAAAAAATTCAAAAGGTGTTCGATATTTATATCTAAGTCTTTTTAATTTAACTCTTAAAAATAAAAATGAAATTCTATTTTCTTTAATTATTTTTTTAAATTACAAAATTTATTTATTAATACACAAACTTTCTTACAAACTTAGAGGTAAGGAATTCTTAAAATATAAATATATTTATGATTATACCATAGAACAAAATACTTTTATTTTTATATTTTAATTGATTTCAAGTTTTTAAGTTTAAATTATCACAATTTTTAATCTTTAAAATAAAATTTATCCCACTACCTTTTTGTTTTTTTTTCCTTCCTAATCTGGTGGATATTTTCTTTTTAAGTCCGATTAAATAAGAAATAGGAAGAAATAATAAATAAAAATAACCCATTTTATTCGTTTTTTTTTAAGTTTTGATTCGTTTCAACATCTTATTCTCAGCCCAATTTATTTTACCTTTAAATTTGAAACACAAATTCTTCTGGTTATTTCTGGTTACAATAATTTATTTTTAGTTTTTTAATTTAAAGGCTGATTTAGCTTAGCCTAATAATTTTATTTTATTATTAACATTTTTGTTTAATTAAAAAAAGAAATAATTATTAAATTACTAAAAGTAGAGAATATTTTTAGGTTTTTAATATTAACTTAAAAAAAAACATAAATCAAAAAATTTAATTGCTTTTAATAAATACGATAAATTTAGCCTTTATATTTTGTAATTTTTGTTAACCTATACCTAATTTTTTAATAGATAAAGAGCAATTTTATTTAGATTTTTAAATCCAAAATAAAATATACTTAAAAAAAAAACATTTTTACTTTTACATAGTAAAATTTAGGATTTAAACATGAGGGAGAAAATAAAATTAGTTAACCCCATAAAAGAAAACTCATAGTGCTAAAAACAAATTAAAAAATATCTAATATACTAACTAAAATATAGTTTAAATTTTTAAACAAAAACAAGAGTTTTTAATAAAATATATTAGAAGTCGATATGGCTAAAATTATAATCAAGTATAAATTTTATTAGTAAAGAATATTATAACAAGTAATGAAATTTCATTTTTTCTTATGATAGAGCTGCTAAATATCTTAAAATTAAAATAATTTTAAAAAAATAAGCAGATCTATAAGAATGGAACAATTTTGGCTATATGCATAAACAAATATAAATTTAAAATAAAATTTGAAAACTTATCTCAATAATTTAATATTTAAAATCTTAATTGTTTACTATAAATATTTTTTTATTTTGTTTAAATCACCCAGCGAGCATTCTTAAAAACAGCAACCCTTAAATTTTATTTTTATTTTTATTTTTATTTTTATTTTTATTTTTATAAAATGCAAACCTGCCCACTGGCGTCCCACTAGCGCTTTTAAAATTTAAATTAAATTTTATAGCTATTTATTATATTTAATAATAAAATTATATTATAAATAAATTATTTTTCCTCTTCCTTTTTGTTTTTTTCATTATTTAGTGCGATTAAATTAAAGATAGTACAAAGATAAGAAAAAAGACAGTATTATTTATACTTTAAAAAATAGCAAAATAATATAATTATATTTATAATAGAGCTAATTATATCAAATTATTATTATTTGTTCAGAAAAAAACAAAAAGGATAGATTTGTTTTCTTTTTCTTTTCTTTTTCTTTTCTTTTTGTTGAGGTGGCCTCGATTTTTTTAAAACAAGCAAAGAGCAAAGTGCTGTTAAGACCAAAAATATCTGAAAATTTTAGGTAAAGGAAAGAGAAAAATATTTTTTGTTGTAACACAAAAAAATTAAGTTTTATTTTAGGTTTGATGTGTATTTATTTAAAAATATTATCTTAACTTTCAATATTCTTATTAAATTATTTTTGTTTTTTTTTGTAATTATCCCAACTGGTCTTAAAAAAATTTTATGCTTCCGTTGCTCCGCACCCTGCTCCGCACTTAAAAAAACACAAAGGACAAGACAAAAAAAAATATTTTTAAAAACAAAAAAGCAAGCAGGCTCTGAGTCATTTTGTTCTTTTGCGGATGGACAAAGAGAAAATAAGTATTAAAAAAAAATAAATCTAAGACAAATAAGTTCCAAAAATATAGAAATATAAATAATAAGTTTAATTAATAAAATATTTAAATAAAAATAAAAAATCAATTATCGCTTAAAATAGCGGACTATTTTTTAATTGATTAAAATGATTTTAATTATATTTGGTTTACTTTCAATAGGATTTTTCCTAGGATTTTCAAACAATATTTTACAATTAGATGCTCCTACACCTTGGCAAATAGGTTTTCAAGATGGAGCAAGCCCCAGTTTTGAGGGTATAATTACTTTACATGATTTTTGTTTCGTGTATTAAGAGCCAAACTCCGGGGACATCCTAAAGCTCTAGTAACCAAGGAGATTAAGGAAACTTAAACTCTGGCTTAGCTAATCACTAATGGTATGGTAATATCACTAGAGATAGATAATAAAAATATTTTTTTTTATTTAAAATGGACAATCGCGGATCTAAATCAGTAGTGATAAATAAAATTTTAGCCTACTGTAAAAGAGCAACGAGCAGACGGTTCTTCAGATTCTAAATGTCTGTAAGGTGTGCTCTAGTCGCTGATAAATCAGTTTTTAGTTAAATATTTAATAACCCTAAAGATAAAAGTTTATAATAAAATAACCAAAATTAATGATAGTTATCATTATGAACTTACAATTTAAATTTATATACTGTAAAAACGTGGAGTATTCAATAAGAGTTTATTAGTTATTGAACTTGATTTAATATTTATAAATATTTTTTTTTAATGATTTACTAATTACTTAGGTTATAAAAATTATTTTACATTGTAATTCAGATATTAAAGAGTATTATAAATATTAAATAAATATACGGAAAATATATTAAAAATCCCTTTAGTGTTAAATCCACTTTATGTTACAGGGTTTTCAGACGGCGAGGCTTGTTTTCATCTAGCCATTGGTAAAAATGCTAAATACAAAATAGGTTATTATGTAAACCCAGGGTTTTCTATAGCTTTAAATAGAAGAGATCTAGAATTATTAAAAAAAATTCAAGATTTTTTTGGTGGTATAGGAGTAATCAGTAAATTAAAAAAAGATATGGTCCAATTTAGAGTTTTTTCAATAAAAGAATTAGAAATTATTATAAATCATTTTGATCAATACCCTTTAATTTCTAAAAAAAGAGCTGATTTTTTACTTTTCAAAGAAGCATTTAGATTAATCCAAAATAAAGAACATCTTACAATTGAAGGATTTAATAAAATAATCTCAATCAGAGGTTCAATGAATAAAGGTTTACCTGAAACATTGAAAATTAATTTTACTAATATAATAACTAATAAAGTTCCTATAGTAACTTTACCTGATAACCTAGATCCTAATTGAATAGTCGGGTTTATGGAAGCTGAGGGATGTTTCTTTGTAAAAACTTCTAAAAATAAAATAAATAAAACTCAAATTGTAATAGGGTGTCAGCTGACACAACACTCAAGAGATTTATTACTAATTGAAAAGTTAAGTTCTTTCTTTAATTGCGGAAGAACAGAATTAGTAAGAAGTAAATATTCTAATTTTGTTGTAACCAAATTCTCTGATATAATTAAAATTATTATTCCTTTTTTTGAAAAATATCCTATTTTAGGTGATAAAAGTAAAGATTTTAAGAATTTTAAATTAATAGCTAAATTAATGACTTCTAAGGCTCATTTAACTCCTAAAGGAGTAATTAAAATATTAAAAATTAAATCTAAAATGAATTCATCTAAATAAAAATTTAAATAGAAAACTCTTGTTAATAAAAATTTAATACTTATTTAAAATACCAAAAAAAGAAAATTTAGCTAAGCTTTATAAACCTGTATAATAAAATGGTTAAAATTAACTCAAAATTAAAGTAACTTTATTAAAAGATTTAAATATTAAATCGTAATAATAAAGACGGATTCAATCATGTTTTATTTAATTTGGATACTAGTTTCAGTTTTCTGAGTTTTAATGTCATTGGTAAGTTATTTTAGTTCTAATAAATCAACATTAGTCTATAAATACTTAAATCACGGTACTCTAATGTGCCCTTTTCAAGTTTTTATTATTTTTTTTATATTTTTTTAATTAATTCCACAAAAACTAATTCTAATTTATTTGTAAAACACTATCAATTTTCTTATTTTAATCCTTTTTCTATTAAAATCAAAAATTTTTATTATCCAATAAGATTTTATTCAGATTCTGCAAAAAATTATGAAAAAAATTCTGAGTCTAATAGTAAAGATTTATTTAAAAAAAGCACTCCAGAATCAGACACAAACTGTGCCTTAGCCTTAGCCTTAGCCTTAGCCTTAGCCTTAGCCGTTAGTGATTCAACTGAAAGTTCCGATAATATAAAACCTGTAAAATTTTATGAAAATGCTTTTCAAATGAAAAAATTAAATTTAAAGGAAAATAAAGGTTTAGCAGGTGTTTATAAATGAATAAATAAGATAAATAAGATAAATAATAATATTTATGTTGGAAGCTCTATTGAACTATCAAATCGTTTTACAAGATACTTTAATAGGTCTTATCTAAAAAGTAATAATTATACTATATTTTGAGCTTTATTAAAATATGGCTATGAAAAATTTAGACTTGAAATTCTAGAGTATTGCAACGCCTCAATTGTTCTAAAAAGAGAACAATATTTTTTAGATTTATTAAATCCAATTTATAATATAGCCAAAACAGCAGGTTCATCACTTGGAATTAAACGTTCTGTTGAGACTAAAATTAAAATTAGAAAATCACTTAAAGGTGTATATACTGGAAATAAAAGTAAGTTATTTGGTAAAACTATTGACAATGCTACTCGAAATAAAATGAGTATATCCAAAGCTGGTGCAAATAATCCTTTGTAAGGTAAAACTCATAAAGAATCTACAAAAAAATTAATGAGTTTAGCCAAAAAAGGTAAAACTTTAAGTGCTAATACTAAATTTTTAATTTCTAAATCATTAGGAAAGCAAGTATATTTATATGAATTAGTTTCTTAAAATTATTTTTCTCTAATTAAAACTTTTAATTCTGGTAGAGAGGCTGCCAGATATTTTAATACTAGTAATACTCCTATTCTAAATTGTATTAAAACTGGTAAATTATATAAGAACAAGTATAAGTTTTCTTATAATAAATTAGATTAAATTAAAACAAAATATAGTAGTAATTTAAATTGTTAAAAAAATAATTAAAAACTAAAATTGTATTTCACTAAATGCTGGGAAGTTATAAAAATTTTAGTAGAAAAAAAAAACAAAAATATTTTAATTAGAAACTAAAAGATTAATAATAACAATCAGCAAGAAAATTTATATATAAAAATAACCTTAACTTTCTTTGAAGATAAATTAAAAAAAAAAACAAGAATAAAATTTATAATATTTTAATACAGATTTAAATTTTTCTTCCTCGACTGTACGTGAATAAATTATTAGTATATAAATTAAAAATAAAGTCAAATACTATTTTCTATGTTTATTTTCATGATTTAAACATATTTAAATTTTCTTCGAAGAATTAATATATAGAAAAAAAGAAAAATGACATTAATAGAATTAATATGAACTATTAGTCCTGCTTTAGTTCTTGTTGCTATCGCTTTTCCTTCTTTTAAATTACTATATACTTTGGATGAAGTTATTGACCCTGCTTTAACAGTTAAAGTAACAGGTCTCTTTTTAGGTGGCCTGAAATTATATATATTAAATAAAATGATAAACACCAATTTAATTGATAAAAAAAATAATATGTGTTATCATGGTGTTCAAACTAAAAATAAATTTAACATGAGTAGTAAATTAGGTTCTATTCAACCAAGGAATTTATTTAAATTTAACATCCAAAATAATAACCAAAGATATTATCATATAAGTAATTTAAGATCCAAAAATAGAATAGGACCTCATAATCTAGATATTATATCTGTAATTATAGGCTCATTGTTAGGCGATGCTTATGCAAATAATAGATCTGGAGAAGGTGTTAGAATATATTATAGACAAAGTATTATTCATAAAGAGTATTTATTTTGGTTATATAAATTTTTCTATACTAGAGGTTATGCAAGTAATTTACCACCCAGAGAATACTCTAGAACTATTAGGAGTAAACCAGGTAAGATATATTATGGTTTTGAATTTAACACCTTTACCTTTACCAGCTTTAATTGAATACATAAATTGTTTTATAAAGATGGAATAAAAATAATACCTTTTAATATTGTTGAATATCTAACACCATTAGCCTTGGCTGTTTTAATTATGGATGATGGAGGTTGAGCCAATAATGAAATTAAAATAGCCACTAATTCTTTTCAACTCTTAGAAATAGAACTTTTATCTGAAGTGTTAAAATCTAAATACAATATAGAAACAACAATTAAAAATTTAAGTGGTAAAGGTTTATATTCTTTATATATTAAAAAACAATCTATTAAAGATATTAGAGATTTACTTCTACCTTATATGCATCCTTCTATGTTATATAAATTAGGTATTGATAACACTATTTAATTTCTTTCAACCTACACCAATATTTATATATTTATAATAGTCGTGAAAAATAAATTTTCTTCGGCCTTTCTAAACCTAAGGAAGATACTATTATTGTTTTTCTAAGAGTTCGACAGGATTCTTAAAGGTTTTTTTTTAACGCCTTTGGCGATGCGTGTGAAAACAGTTAAATACTATAATTTTCAATACCAGATATAGTTCAAGACTGTCAGTAAGTAATTTAAATAAACTTTAATTTACTTGTTGCAACAGACTGGGTCACTTGTGGGTGATGTAAAAACTATATTGCTTAATGTACAGTCGTAAGATTATTTTTTTAATAATCTGCACCAATGGTATTGATCTTATGAATATTCAGATATTTTAACGGAGAGCGGTGAAGCTATAGAATTCGATAGTTATCTAATTCCTGAATCAGATTTAGAAATAGGTCAACTTAGATTGCTTGATGTTGATCAAAGATTGGTTGTGCCTGTTGATACTCATGTTAGATATATTGTAACAGGTGAAAATATCTCGCCCTTAAATATTAATACAATTAAGAAATTTATTATATGCTAGAAAATTTTAATTAAATTTAAATACTAGCAGGTAAACAATTAACTTTGATCATGCATAAAATTTAATTATTTTTTTTTATCAAATTTAATATGTTAAAACCTCAGAGACTATACTTAAATTTTCTAAAAATTTTAGAGTAAGAAATAGTCCTAGTATTAATATTTAATAATAAAATAATAATAATTCAGGAGATTGATTTTTCATCTGTTAATTTTATTAATCAAAATAAATAATTAATAAAAAAGGAATTATTTAGTTTAAATTTACTGGGGTCATTTTCATTTAGTGTTTGATTCCTTAAAAAGGGTAAAAGGGGAATTAATTTAAATTTTAAGAGATCTAAAAATACTAAATCAACTAAAATTAAAAATCCTTTTTATTTAAGTTCTTGTAAAGATATATTAGTTTATGGATCAAATTTAGGATCTACAATAAACTTTAAAAACCTAAGTTTTATAATCATAAAACAAAAATAATTCCTGATAACATTTATGAATTATTAACACCTGTTGCTTTAGCCCATTGAATTAGGGGTGATGGAGCTAAGTTAAATAAAAGTATAGTTTTATGCACAGATAGTTTTTCTTTACGAGAAGTAATTATTTTAATGAATGTTTTAAAATTTAAATATGAAATAAATTGTACGGTCCAAGGCTTATATGAAAATAAACCTAGAATTTATGTTCTTCAAGAAAGCTTTCCTAAATTAGTTTCTATAGTTAAACCATTTTTTATACAGTCTATGCTTTACAAACTTAACTTATAAATTTTATTTTATTTTTTAAATTTATACTAGGCAGATGTTATACATAATTTTAGCGTTCCTTCTTTAGGTATAAAAATTGATTGTACACCTGGGAGATTAAATCAGGTCTCTGCTCTAATTGAAAGAGAAGGTATCTTTTATGGTCATTAAATTAATTAAAATTTAGTTTTAATAATGAGGCCAAAATCATAGTGAACCTATGGTTATAAATCATCAAATTGTCGGGAAAACCCTAAAGGAGTCTTAACCAAGTAAGAATGGTAACATATCTTATGGCACAGGTAATGACTCGTGGTAAGGTAAAATCAAGATTTATAATTCAATGGGCAATCCGCAGCCAAGTACCTTTTAAAAAGGTATGCAGTTCATCGACTAAACGGTGGTTGGTGTTATTTTTTTAAAACGCTTAAGATATAGTCAAACCCCACCCAAAAGGGTGCAGGAGAGTATGGATAATAAAATAAAATCACAAACTAGACTTGTTTTTTTTTCATATTCTCTATTAAATAAATATGAAAATTCGTTTTTAATATTTAGGGACAAAAACTCTACAATAGTTTGCTAAACTTGTTATTTAACTGTAAGAAAAAAAAAATATAAATATATAAAGTATTATATAAATGTAATTATTAAATTAAAAATGCTTGTTTGGTTGTACTAATGTGGTATTTTTATTGCTCAATAATTTTGGTAGTGTTGGGAGTTTTTTTTTTAAATTTAAATATCGTTCAATAAAATTAAACGTACTAGGATCTACGACTGTAGGGATTTTTATTAAATCAATTAGTTTTAGTACAATTAAATATTCGAGTAATAATCCTGAGTCTTTGGCTATAGAGCAAATTAATAGTAGTACGCCTACTACTCATTTAATTATTAATAAATTATTATTTAATCAAGGTTTATCTATTACTAAAAATAAATTCGAAAATTTATTAAAAGTTAAAGGTGTGGAAATTAATCTTCCTGTGGTAAAGCTTGAAGATAAGAAACTTTTAGAAGAATTTACTGGTAGTTCCAAATATAAAGGGTTCTTTGGTGTTTATATATTTATTCATAAAATTACCGGTCAAAAATATGTAGGTTCATCTAATTTACTTAGACGTAGAATGGAATACTATTTTAAAGGTGATTTTCCTTTAGCTGGGAAATTTTTACCTCTTCTTCATAAAGAAGGCTTAAACACTTTTAAATTAATAATATACAAGTTGGACGAGAATAAGTTTAATAGTACAGATGCTTTTTTTTTAGAACAATACTTTTTATTAAATAAAGAATTTAACTTGAATACTTTAAAGGTTGTTAATGCAGGATCGTCTAAAGGTATAAATGTATATGTTTATGATCTAAGTTGTAGTACACTTTATTATCACGCTAAATCTCAAATTAATTTAAAAAGAAAATTAAAAATACACCCTGAAACTTGCAAAAAATATATAGATTCTAAACTTCCTTATCTTAATAAATTCTTATTATTAAGCCATCCAATTCCTACAGCTTTAAATAGTAATATAACTGTTAAAGAATTAGTAACTATAATGCAAAAAGAAAGACAAGCTATTTATAAATTGGGGGCTCGTCGTAATATTCCGGTAACATTAGAAATTTTGGAAGGGAATACTTTTGTAGATTCTTCTGTTATAGGTCATACTTTAAATTTTAATTCTTTAACATCTTGTATAGAAAATTTAAGCAAATTTGGTTTAATTATTAAGAGAGATACTCTAACTAAATATATTAAAAATGGGAAAGTGTTTCATAATTTCTTGTGTAAGTACACAGATAAACTTAAACCTGTTACTTTTGCAGAAGTAGGTTTAATAATTGATGAATTTAAGAAATTAAAAATAAACTCAGACTTTTTGATGGTTAATAAGAAAAATAAACCTATTTTAGTTAAAGGGGATAATTTTGAAAAAAGTTTCAAAAGTATTAAAGATACAATTAGATACTTTAAAAGTTTAGGTATTAAATTAGACCGTAAAACTTTAAATCTTTATTTGAAAGAGGGTAAACTTTATAAAAGTTATTATTATTTTTTTAATGAGTAATTAGTTATAGATTAGCTAATTTAAAAATAAAAAAGGTAAACACATTAAAATTTAAATACTTTTTAATTAAATATATATTTTTTTAAATTACACAAAAGGTAATTGTAGAGTATAATTGCAATGTTCCGAAATATGCGGAATTTATCACGGGATGATGCCGATCTCTATTGAAGCAGTATCTGTTCAAGATTTTTTTACATGGATTGACAACTTTCAAAATTAAAATTTACAATTTTTATTCAATATGTTATTAATTCTTTCTGCAAATATTAAAAATAATTTTATTACTATTAATAGAAAGATTTCTACTATCACAACTCCTAATAGCTTGGAAAAAACTTTAAATTTTATTTGGCTTACAAGTTGCTACGCTGCTTCGCTCCTTCACTCCTTCGCTCCTTAAATCCTTCGCTGCTTATCTGCTTCTCTGCTTCGCTGCTTCTCTGCTTCTCTGCTTCTCTGCTTCGCAGCGGGGGTTGAAAACCGCCACGTTTTGTATACCTATTTCAATAAAGACTTTTTAGTTTTTAAATTTTTATCTTGAGTTGACAGCCAGAATTAAATATTATTTAAATTTATTTCATTTAGGCTTCAATTGGTTTAATGGTTCCGATAATTAAATCTATAAATAGACTGCAATATAACTTTAGAATTAAAAATCTAAAATCTACTTTAATTAATGAATTAGAACAAATAGATAATCTAGTGTTAAGAAAATATGTAAAAGACATTATTGAATTAGATTACAATGACTTTTTAAGCTTGAATTTAGATTTGGAGGGTTCTTTTAAAAGAAGAGATTCTTATAATTTACTTGAAGGTTTTTATTTAATTAAAAAAAAAATAAAAAGATATCCCAGGAATTTATTAATTTAAATGTAAACCAGTAAACCAAAATTTAAAAATTATTTGGGAGGAAGTTTAAATCTACGAAAAAAATATTTACAAAGCATAAAAATATAGCATTAAATGTAACTAAAAATCAAAACATATTATTTTTTTTACAATAGTGTAAATAAATATAGCTGGAAATCTTTTAGTTTGGCTATTATAGTTATATTAAAAATCATTATATAAGTTTTCAATTATTTAATTCAGAAAAAAAAAATTTTTGAGATCTTAATTAACTACCATATTTGTGTATTAGAACAGTTTTTAAGATCATTTTAATCCAGCTCTAAATTCGAATGAGCTTGCTAATGTTCCGCCTCCAAATACAGGTGCGACAAGATTAGTAAGAAGTGAAAATTTTAATATTTATTTAATTTTATAAATTTATAGGAAGAGTTTACAATGAAGCTACAAAAGAATTACACAGAAAAAATAGATTAGGAAAAAAAAAGTGAATCTACTTTATAAAAACTATCATCCTCTTATAAAGGTGTTAAAAATAGAGTTCTTGATTGTGAATACAATGTTGTAGAAGTTTTTTAAAATAAAAATTAAGCAGCCAAAAGACCAGCTTTAGGAATAAGTTTAAGAAAATTTAGTAGCTGAGTTGAAGACCCTTCTCGCGAACGACTAGTTATTTCTGAAAACTATAGAAAAGTTAGAGTTTCTTTGGAGCGAAGCACTCTTTTTCAGATCAATAATATAACTAGTAAGTTAATTATTTAAAGATTCTTATCTTTTTAAGTTTATAATTACTTTTTACTTAAATTTTTAAATAAAAATAAAAGTTTAAAGAAAAAATTTTCAAGATTAACCTTTTCCTCTTAAAATTTTAAACCGTGAAAATAGTTTTTAAAATAAAGTAAATACCAGTCTACAAAAAATATTTAGAATTAAGTTTATTTCTGGTATAACTCATTTATGCCTGTGTAAATTGAAGCAACATCAGTTACCAACTTTTTCTTTCCACCGCCAAAGGCAGGGACTAGGTAGATAGCAAAAAACTATCAAATTTCTAAATGTACTCTTTTTTAAATAAGGTTTCAAATTATAGGACGTTTATTTTTTCTTTTCAGGAGATCTTAAATTAAAAACTAATAAAGGATTAACTTCAGTTAAAGATTATATTTTTATTTGGGCAAAATCCCTTTTGTATCGGAAATGATAAACTTGTTTTAATTACATTTAATAATGCTACAAAATTCTTTGATTAAAAATAAGAAGTGGCTTCTTGCTCCGCTGCTTCGCCACTGCAACTTTAACAAAAATTATTTTTTTTTTTAATTTTGTTTAACCTCGTCATATTCGGTTTTTATTTAATTTTGTTTTATTCAGGTAACCCATCAGGGATGGTGCGGAATAAATAAAATATTTTAATTAACAAAAATGAAAAGGTGAGGAGAAACGGAAGCATATTTTAATTTAAATTTATTTGTGCTATAGCCAGAGTGCGGAGCTACAATTTTTTTAATCTTGAAAAATAAGAATAAAGTAATGATTAAATCTTATAAAAAATATAAATATACATTTTATCCCTTTGCTTCGGTTGCGGAGCAAGAAGCACCCTATTCCCATACTAAAAATAAAAATTAAAAACTTAAAAGTTTAAAAAAAGGACAAGAGTGTTGCGTTGCTCCGCATTTTTGGTTTGAATAAAAAAAAAACAAGAAAAAAAGTGGTGGGGCGCTTCGCTCCTTCGCTGCTTAACTGCTTCGCTGCTTAACAGCGGAGACCAAAAGCGGAAACAAAAAAGAAAAACACACCGCCAGCTTAAAGGACAGAGGTAATAATTTTATTAGATATATAAAAATGTTTTATTAAACTACGTCCCCAGGTAGGAGATAAATATATAATAAATTTAAATTACAAATTCAATTTTTATAAAATAAATAATTTTATGATAAATTAATCATAAATTAAAGTAATAATTTCTTCAAGACAGTATTATTAAAATTAAAACAATTCTCTTGCTTCGCTGCTTCGCCACCAATTAAAAAATAAAAAAGTTTAAGTTTATAGATTAAAATTAAAATTTAATAATTTTATAAATAAATGCTATAAAGATAACTTGAATTAATAATCTATTTAATTTAAAATAATTATATTTTTTTAAAAGTTTTTTAAATTTTCTGCTCTGGTGTCTCCATACAAGGAAACAAAAAATTTTATTTCCTCCTTTTCTAAAAGATATATTAATTTTATAAGGTAAATTTATTACCTTTTATTTTTATTTTTTGTTATTTTTTCTATTGTATTTTTTTTTTTTATATTTATTTTTTATATTGCACCTTTTATTTAATTTTTTTATAATTTAATTCGTAATAGGTTTTCCCTTAGCAAAGGTTAATAACTAAATTTTAATATACCAACCTGGTCTTTAAATTTACAGAAAAATGATCTGATCTTTAATTTTATTTATTACAGGATTCATAGGTTTTATTTTAAACCGAAAAAATATAATTCTTATGTTCAAAAAACTTGATAGCTAAAATTTTATTTTATGTTAAACGGCATACCAAATTTATACATATCTGTTTTTAGCCAAAAAAAAAATACAAAATTTTTATTGAATTTAAATCTTAATAAAAAAATTTAATAAAATTGAAATTTAATATTTAGTATTAAATAATTGTATCGTAAAAGGTTTTCCCCTAGTTAAGGAAAATAATACAAAATTAAAAAATTTAAAAACATGATAAAAAGTAAAAGACTTACCTTTTTAGAAAAAGCCTCGTTTGTTTTATCTAAAGATAAAAAAGAAATTATAGTAGGCTGCCTATTAGGTGATGTCTATATTCAAAAACAATCAGGTAGTTTAAACGCAAGATTAATGTTCAGACAAGGCTTAGTGCATGAGGCTTATCTTTTACACTTATTTGATTTATTTAAAGGCTACTCCTCTTTTGACCAACTCAATGAACAAAAACATTCTCTTTCTTTAAAAAGTACTAAAAAAATATATACTACTAAATACTTTTATACTAGATCTTTGCCTTGTTTTAATCAATATTATGAACTATTTTATTTAGACGGTAAAAAAATAGTACCTAAAATTATAGGCGAACTATTCACTGCAAAAAGCTTAGCATATCTTTGTTGTGATGATGGTTCTAAACAAAAAGATAATTTTGTTTTATGTACTGAAAGTTTCAATAAAGATGATAATTTATTGTTAATCCAAACTCTCAAAGATAATTTTGGTTTAAATTGTACTTTACAAAAAACTAATAGTACTGAAGATAAAATTAAATATAGAATTTACATAAAATCCGATTCAATTTTCAAATTTAAACAATTAGTCAAGCCTTATTTTATACCTTCAATGCTTTACAAACTAGACTAATTAAAATTTTATTATTGTTAGGGAAAAAATATTTATTATTGGTTTTGGAAAGCCAAATAAACAAAATTTAATATTGTGCCTACCTTAAAGAGGAGCATACTAAAATGTTTAATAAAATTAAATTTCCAAACAGGGAGGGTTGGAGGGTAGAATTAAATCTTATCGTAATAGGTTTTCCCTTAGCAAAGGCTAAAACTAAATTTATTATTTTGGTACTCTTTATTAAAAAATGATCTGATCTTTAACTTTATTTATAATAGGTTTTATAGGATTTATATTAAATAGAAAAAATGTAATTTTGATGCTTATTTCAATTGTTTTATATTTTATTTTTGATCAATTCTTAAATTTGTTTACAAATTATGATCTCTTTCATGCTTTTTTAATTACTCCTGTAGCTTTATCAAAATTAACCGAAGCTAAGGCTAAAAGAAAAAGTCTTTCTAAGGTTGACCGAGCTGCAATTCAACTAACTCAAGAACAAATTGATATAATTGTAGGGTGTGGGCTCGGAGATTTACATATTAGAAAAGATAACAGAGCTGTTAACGGAAATGCAAAACTCAGATTTGAACAAAGCTCAATTCACAAAGAATACATAAATTATCTTTTTACAAATTTTAAAAACTTGACTCCCCAAGACACATTGAAAGAATCATCACATCTTATAAAATTAACCAATAAAACTTATACATCTTTTTACTTTCAAACTTATTCCCTACCGTGTTTTAATAAATTTTATGATTTATTTATTTTGAACGGTGAAAAAGTTGTTCCTAACAATATAGCAGAACTTTTAACAGCTCAAGCTTTAGCTTGTTGATTAATGGATGATTCCACTTGATCAACAATAGTAAAAACTGTTTTTATCTCTACTCATTCTTTCGACTTAAAAGGTTGTACTATTTTATGTGATGCTTTGCAATCTAGTTTAAATTTAATCGCAAAACCCAATAAACATATTAAACTTAAAAATGGTGACCAGTCTTATACTATTAGATTTTCTTCAAAGCCTGATAATCTTCAAAGGTTAAGAGAATTGGTAAAGCCACATTTTCATCCAAGCTTGTTCTATAAACTAGGTTTATAAATTAATAAGTTAATAAATAATAAATAATAAATAATAAAAACAAATTTTGTAATTTAAACCTAATTGCAAATTTCATAAATAAATTAAAAAATAAATTATTATCTTATTAAAATTTATCATAGTGAAACTTTATTAAAACAATCCTTAATCAAAAAATTTTTATCTCTAGACAAAAAAATATAAAGTGAATAATGTTTTTGGCATTATAGGGAGGGTTCACTATATAAATAGAAGGCAAGGTTCACTTTCTTAGTGGAATTGGGTAGGGTCACTTTATAAATTTAATTAATCATATCGTAAAAGGTTTTCCCATAGTAAGGTTATTTACTTAAATTACAAATACCTTTAATTAAAGGTATATTCTTTCACACAATGATCTGATCTTTAACTTTATTTATAATAGGATTTATAGGTTATATTTTAAATAGAAAAAATGTAATTTTGATGCTTATTGCTCTAGAAATTATGTTATTATCAGTTACAATTTTAATTTTACTTAATTCTTTACATTTTGATGACAGTATTGGTCAAATATTTGGAATATTTATTATAGCTTTAGCTGGTGCAGAATCTGCTATTGGTTTAAGTATTTTAGTTGCTTATTATCGATTAAATGGACATATCTCCTTAACAAATTCCAAATATATGGAATAAACTATAATAAATGTATTTAACTTTATTGTTATTACCTTTACTAGGTTCTATTTTTTCTGGTCTTTTAGGTAGAAAATTAGGAATCACTGGATCTCATTTTATAACAATATTTTGTCTTATTTTAACTTCTATTTTAGCTACTTTCGCCTTTTATGAAGTAGCTCTTTGTTCAAACCCAGTTACAATATATTTAACTAGTTGGATAGATTCTGAAATTTTAAATATTTCTTGGGAGTTTATGTTTGATCAATTAACAGTAAGTATGCTTATACCTGTTTTATATATTTCAACAGTTGTTCATATTTTTTCTGTTTCTTACATGAAAGGAGATCCCCATAATCAAAGATTCTTTTCTTATTTATCATTATTCACTTTTTTTATGCTTATTTTGGTAACAGGAGGTAACTACTTGATCATGTTCATTGGTTGAACCCGGCCCTAGTACGGTTTAAATTAAAACTAAACTAGAATATTATAATTTGCTGGAACACTAAAAAAAGTAATCAGCAGGTATATAAATTTTTATTTTAACCTCAGAGACAAAAAAATAATAAAAAAAATTAAATATTTTTTAATTTTTGATGATAGTGTCCAATAAAATATTTAAGGATTTTAATAAAATTTATAAATATTTTTATTTTTGTGGGATAGCGTATATTTTTTAAAATATTTTGCTAATTTAGTTATATTTATTAAGGATTTTTTTATTAAATTTTACTTTATGCTTTTCTCTTTTTATAGTACATTAATTTGTTATGATGATAGTTTAATTATTTTTAACAATATTATATCAGGAATAGTTTCAATCAAAACAAAAAGTGTTGGTAATAAATTTAAATTATCTAAACTTGAAAGAGAGTCTATTTCTTTAAATCAGATACAAAAAGAAATTCTTATAGGTACTATTTTAGGTGATGCTAGCCTAGAAAGACCAAAATCTACTCATAATACAAGATTAAGATTTGATCAAACTTTTCCTACGCATGCTTCCTATCTGATGTATTTATATAGTATTTTTTATAATTTAACAGGATCTGGCCCTAAAGTTTATATTAGAAAACCTGATCTTAGAACAAATAAAATTTATTCTAGTATTGCATTTAAAACTTATTCTTTACCTTGTTTAAATTATTATTATGAATTATTCTATTTAAATGGGACTAAAATAATACCTAAATTTATAGCTGAATTATTAACACCTAGATCGTTAGCAATTTTAATTTGCGATGACGGAAGTAAAGATTCCAATAATAAAACAATATTGCATACCAGATCTTACACTTTCAATGAAATTACTATTTTACAAGAAGCAATAAAATTTAAATTTAATTTAAATACCAGATTTTATGAAAAAGAAGAAGGTTAATGGGTAATATACATTCCTCTTCAGCAAAGTATAAGTTTGAAAGAAATAGTTCTCCCTTATATTCACTACTCATTTTTATATAAATTTTAATTTAATTTAATAAAAATCCTTAAAATTTTAACTGTGGGAAGGCATCGGAATTGTATCCTTCTTATTAATCAATTTTTGATATACTAGATTAGCCGCAAATAAAGCAGCTATCTTAGCCTTTACTCAAAATAGAGTAGGTGCTTGGTGGGGTAGAATCTCAACATTGCGCCAAAAACTATCAAATTCCGGGAAAACCTTAAAGCTTCTGGGACCAAACTTTAATAGAAAAAATATAAGCGGATGAAGTAATTACTCATGTACGGTAATAACACAGAAGATGCCTGAAAAGAAAATGGGCAATCGCGGATCTAAGTGAAAGTTTATAAACTTTTTAAAAGAGCAATGAGCAGACGGTAGTTATGTTAAATTTAAAAATCTTAAAATTTTGACATTAAGGTGTGCTCTAATGGGTTATGAAAAAAACTATCAAGTCAATATTCTTTCTAAACAATTAAATAAAATTTTAAGAAGCTTTTCTAGTTTAGTCCGAATTTCTAAGCTTAACCCTTGATTTGTGACAGGTTTTTCTGACGGTGAAGCATCTTTTGGTATTTCAATTTCTATAGATAAAAGACAAAAAGGCAAAATTGGTTGGGCTGTAAAGGCGAGTTTTCAAATTTCTTTAAATTCTAAAGATTTAAACTTATTATTAAAATTTCAGGATTTTTTTAAATGCGGAAGAATCGTAAATAAAAAGACTCGAAATGAATCTTAATTTAGAGTAAATTCGCTTAAAGATTTAACAAATATTATAATTCCCCATTTTTTAAATTATCGTTTACTTTCTCAAAAAGCTGCAGATTTTCTTTTATTTGAAAAAATTGTTAAACTTATGGAAAACAAAGCTCACTTGACTGAAGATGGATTACAACAAATAATTAATCTTCGGGCCTCTATGAACTTAGGTCTATCAGATCTCCAAAAATCTAATTTTCCTAACTATAAACCAGTGGATCGACCAACAATTAATACTACTACAATTCCAGATCCAAATTGAATTACAGGTTTTACCAGCGGGGAAGGTTGCTTCTTTGTTAACGTTTTAAAACCTAATAAAAATATAAAAAATAAAACTGTTCAATTAATTTTTAAAATTACTCAACATAAAAGAGACCAAGAATTATTAAATTTAATCGCCAAATACTTTAATTGTGGAGCCGTCCATTTTCATAGTGAAAATGCTTTCGATTTCCAAGTTACTAAGTTTGCGGATAATTTTAATTTAATTATACCGATTTTTAAAGCCCATCCAATTCAAGGAAACAAACAATTAGATTTTATAGATTTTTGTAAAGTTGCTTCATTAATTAATGAAGGGAAACACTTAACCGTTAAAGGGTTAGATCAGATTCAATTAATCAAAGATAGAATGAATACAAAAAGGAATTTTCCTTAAGTTTAATTTAATTGCAAGATAAAATTGATTGCCATGGATATGTTTTTAAGTTTAGGGTTTTTTGCTATGTTTTTTTTATTTGGTACTTTGGATTTTGATACAATATTCAGTATTGCTCCCTATATGAATACTACATCTATAACTATTATAAGTTTATTATTATTAGTAGGTGCTATGGCTAAATCTTCTCAAATCTTTTTACACAATTGACTACCAGGTTCGATGGAAGGTAAATTCTATAATTTTAACTTTTTAATATTAATTAAACCCTTTAATACATTATATTTTAAAAAAATCTTCATTAACTTTTTACTTTTTTTAATTGATCTAAAATTTGCTAGTGCTATTAAATCTTATTCATCAAAGGCTAGGGATAGTAAAGGTAGATTTGTTTCTGCTTCACCTGATACCCAACCTGTTGGTGAACCTTTACCTACAGAACTAAAAGAGGCTTTAATCGGAGATTTACTAGGAGATGGACATTTGTGATTTACTCATAAAGACAAAACAGGAAATCCTAAAGGAAATGCACTTTATGCAATGACCTTAAAGGACTACAATTATATTTATTACTTATGAAGTAAGGTATATGCACCTATTTGTACAAAGATTCCTATAAGAGCTTGACCTAAACATGAAACAGGTAAAACCCCATCGCAATATTCCTTTAGTACAAAATCTTTACCTTCTTTAAAAGAAATCCACAAAGAGTGGTATGTTTTAAATCCAGAAACTAAAATTTTCGTAAAATTTGTTCCTCTTAATATTAGAGATATCTTAACTGCAAAAGGTAAAGCTCATTGATTAGTGGGAGATGCTTATTGAAATAGTCTAGATAATACTATTTGAATTTGCACTGATAATTTTACCTTACAAGAAGTTGAACTATTAATAAATACTTTAAATTCTAATTTTGGATTTGGATTTGGATTTGGATTTGGATTAGAGGCTAGTCTTAGAAGAAGGGTAAGACCAAATAAGGTAGTGTGTTTAAGAATTAGATTTAATTCTAAAGTTAATAATATAACAAAATTAAGGATTTAGTAAAACCTTATTTTATACCTTCAATGCTATATAAATTAAATTTATCACAAGAGTAAAAAATTTTTAAATTTTTTTAATAAATATAAAGGTTATAGGAAAAATTAATAATTAGAAATGTCAGTAGGGCCTTCTTTAAAATTTAATGTATTCTGGAAAATCTAAACTACTTTAATAACTTAAAAAAAAATTAGTTTAAAAATTTAAAAGTAAATTGTAGATAACCAGTAGGATTTGATTTAATAATAAACTTAAAAAAAATAAAATCCTCAGAGACGTTACTTAAAACTTTTTTTTTAACCTCAAAATTATTAAAAATAATAAGGTTATAATAAAAAAAAGAAGATCAAGTCCAAAAAGTAATTTAATTTTAAATTTATTATTTTACTTTAAGTTTAATAAATTTAGTATAAATTAAAAATTACTTTAAATTTTAAGCCTACTCCTGTTTCATCTTTAATTCACGCTGCTACTCTTGTTACTGCAGGTTTATATTTACTCTTGAGATCTTCTCCTATTTTAGAATATAGCCCTACAGCTTTATTTATAATAACAATTATAGGTTCTTTAACGTCATTATTTGCAGCTTCCACAGGTTTATTACAAAATGATATTAAAAGAATAATTGCTATGAGTACAATCAGTCAACTAGGTTATTACAAAAGCCGTTTATACCTTTTTTTAAATTTAAAAATAAGATTTTTATTTTTATTCATATTTAAAATAAATTTTATTAAGAACAAAATAAATTTTATTTTGAATAAATTAAAATTTTCTCTTTTATATAACAAATTTACTTATCTAAAAATCTGTAAAGATGTAACAGTGAATCAAAATTTAACTCATAGTAATTTACCTTACTTTTTAATTAAACCAAACGTCTTAAATTATAGACAAAAACAATCAAAAATTTACTCTAATAAAAATTTTAATAAATTTAAATTTTATAGTACATCCAATATTGAAAAAATAAATAACAATTTAAAAAAAGATGCTTTTCTACTTTATTTAGACGGAAAGGAAATGTTTATGGATTTCAGTTATAATGGTAGACTAGTCTTAAAAAATAAATTTAAAGGAATTCCTGGTATTTATTTATGAGTAAATAAGAATAATAATAGATCTTATATAGGTAAATCTGTAAATTTATATATAAGAATCAGTAAGTATTTTTCAACTAATTATATTAGAACCAAAAAAAAAATAAATTGGCAATCTGTGGAGCAATAGATAAATATGGTATAGACTCTTTCAATTTATATATATTGGAAACATTAGATTTTGCTGATTCTTCTATTTTAGATCAAAGAGAATTCTTATCTCAAAAAGAGGGTTTCTGATACAATAAAATTTTGCCTTCCTATAATATTCAGAAAATTTTACAACCATTTACTGGACCTAATCATTATAGATATGGAACAAAACTTTCAGAAAATGTTAAACTAAAAATTAGTCAAAGCCTAATAGGTAGAAAAGTACCTGAAAATACAAAAATAAATTACATTAAAGGTGCTCGAAAAAAACCTGTATTTTGTTATGATTATTATTCAAATAAATTGTTAATTAAGTTTGATGGTGTGAGAATTGCTGCTCGAGCTTTAAATTTAAAAAATTATCAATATATTAGTTATAGGTTAGATAAAGATAAACCTGTAGATATAAAATTAGAAGATATTAATTATAAAGTATATTTTAAATCTAAATAAAAAATTTAAAATAAAAGTTAAACCCCATATGACCTTTAAAAAAAATAACTTTTTGCTGGGAAAACTAAAATTTTTAAATTTACTGATTTTTAATAAGTTAAAATATTTTATTAATTAGTCAATCAGCAGGTTATTTAAATAAATTTAAAGAGCACTTAGTAAAATTTATTTTTTAACCCCAGAGATTATACGTTATTTAATAAATTTAATATTAATTATATAATCCTATAAACTTTCTTTATTACTAATAATAAAAATTTTTATTTTTTAGATTCTTTGTTGGAACACCAAAAATTTTATAACTAACAAAAAATTGTTTTAAAACATTTTAATTGTAGAACAAAAATTTTTCTTAGTTTTAAATAAGGTTTTGATAGATATGGTAATGGCAATTGGTCTTCTTCTTAATTACTAAGGCTTATTGAAAAAATTTTACTAAATGCTAAAAAGTATATTTACTAATTAGCAAGTTAAACTTTAAATTGTTTAAACTTCAGAGACTTTACGTAAAAAAAACTTATAAAAAAAATTTTAAGACAAAGTCCTTTTTATTTATTAATTTAAAATTTTACCTTATTGAGAAAAATAGTCATCTAATAAGGTTTATTATTATTTAAAAATAATTTAAATTAAATTTTTATATAATACTACTTTTTTTTCAACATAAAAAAAAACAATTTAGTAATTAAAATAATAAATAAAATTTTGCTTGGTATAATTTTAATAATTGTTGCTAATTTTTTAAATTTTAATAATACTTTCAATTATTGTTTTTTTTTTCTTCCTTATTTTGATTAAAAATTTTAGAATTGGATAATTCAGATAAAAACTAAATCTAACTAAAAGGAATACTATTAGGAAAAAGGCTTATGTTTCTGATAAAGATAAACAAAATTATTTCTGATAAAATTCCTGAATCTTTCATTGAAGTTCTTACTGGGATTTTACTTTCTGATGGTACTTTAAGATTAAATGGTAAAATGCCTTATTAGGTATTCAACAAACACATTTTGAATTAACTAAAGGTCTTGGGGATTTATGTTATTCTAATGGATTAATAATAAAAGATATTCATATTATTGACAGACCAAATAGGAAAAGAGTTTATTCTTTTCAAACATTAACTTTACCTTTTTAACAAATATTTTTTTAAATTGATACGAAATAGTAAAAGACTCAAGAGGTAAAAATAAAAAAAAAAAATAAAAATTTTACCGAAAAATATATATGATTTATTTACTCCTATTTATTTGGCCTTTAATAAAGGGTGATGGTTCTTGAGATAAAAGCACTTCTAGTGTTATTATTAATTTTCAAAATTTTACTTTATCTGAAACAACAATAATGCAAGAAATATTATTAGAAAAATTTAATATATCTAATTATTTAACCAGAGGTAAACATTCCGACCAAAATAGTGGTTACATTATTAAAATACCAAAGAGAGATTTAGTTAAAGTGAGAGCTTTAACTAAAGATTATATCTATCCTTCTTTATTATACAAAATAGGATTATAATTATAATTTAAAATTTAATAACAAAAATTTAATTATTAACAAGTTAAAAAAAAAGCTTAGTCAATATAATGTAGCTTTATTCCACTTAATGAATCATGCGTTCTTTAAAGCTTTGTTATTCCTTTCGGCTGGAAGTATAATACACTCGATGGCTGATGAACAAGACCTTAGAAAATACGGTGGTTTAATTAATTATTTACCATTTACCTATACAGCTATTTTAATAGGTTCGTTAAGTTTAATGGCGTTACCTTGGTTAACAGGATTTTATTCCAAAGATTTAATTCTTGAACTAGCATTTGCTCAATACGAAATTAAAGGTTATTTAGCTTGAATTTTAGGTACAATAACAGCTATGTTTACAGCATTTTATTCTTTTAGATTAATTTCATTTACCTTTTTAGGTTACCCTAATTCATCAAAAAAAAATTATAATAATGTGCATGAAGCTGATATATTTATTATAATTCCTCTAGTTTTTTTATCTTTATTCAGTATATTTTTTGGATATTTTGCCAGTGATTTATATACAGGTTTAGGTTCTGATTTAATGGGTGCAAGTTTATTCCAACACCCTAATAATATTACTTTACTTGAAGCCGAATTTAGCCTGCCTATTTTAATAAAATTATTACCAGCTTTTTTAACAATTTTAGGAGCATTATCTGCAATTTTATTATATCATAACTATTTTTTATTTTTATTTGAATTAACCGAAAATAAATTTGGTATAAGTTTATATGTTTTCTTAAATGGTAAATATCTTTTAGATGTAATTTATAATAGATATATAATTAGATCAGGATTAAATTTAGGTTATATTTTAAGCAAAACTCTAGATCGAGGTGTATTTGAATTTTGTGGTCCTTTTGGTATAAGCTTACTTTTAAGTTCGATAAGTAATAATTTATCAAAATTAGATAATAGTTTAATTACAACTTATGTAATAAATATTATAATTAGTCTTTTTGTATTATTATTTATTTCTTATTTAATAACTTTTAATTAATTTAGTAATTCTTATCTTGGTCATTAGGGTTTAGATTCTTATATTCAGGAAAAATCCTATATAATTATTGCACTTTAATGTTGCATAAACTAGAGATAGATTCCATAGTGTTCTTTAAGAAGAGAATAAAATTCAAAGTATTAATTTTATCCTTTGCTTGCTATAGCACTCATTTTATTTTATAAATTTGTGTGTGTGCTATAACCAAAATGATGTTTATGGATAATTTACTATTATAAAACTAAATAAAAAATTTTCAAAATATATCCCTACTTACAATTTAATATTAAAAAATGATAAAAACCCAAATATATACAAAAATTTTAAAAAATAATCTCTTTTTTTTAATTTAAGAAAAAGCCTTATAAATTATAACCACATTTTATTAAATCTAAAAATAAACCATAATAAAAACATATTTAAGTGTAGGAGAGACAATTTTTTTATTATATAAATTTTCTTTAAACCTATCATTCTATTTAAAAACCTTTCTTTGTTAATGTGTTTATAAATTCTAAATAAAACTGTAAAAGCTTTTGAAATACTTTCCATATTTAGTAATTCATATTCAATAATTTTTTTTCATAATTTAAAATTAAATTTTCAACTAATATTTCTTTTTGAAAACATCTAATTTTTCTTAATTTATTGTTCTACTTAATCTTTCAAAGAATTTAGATTTAATGTCAAATACATTTAATTATATCTATTTAAAATTATTTGTTCTTTCAATAAATTAGACATATAGAACAAAAAATTTAGATTAGAATTCATTGAAATCTTAGTATAAAAATAAGTAATTTTATTTATTCTTTCTTCTATATTTTTCAAGTATAAAACATCTAAAAAAAACCTTGTCTGATAAACACTTCATCATCTTCATATAAAATTTACTAAATTAAATTTTTCTAATATATTATGCGAAGTTAGCTTTATTTTCAGTTAATTATAAAGTAGAGAATAAATCTCTTTTTATCTCAAATTCTAATTTACTATTTATTTTTTGTAAATTTTCAATTATATTTGTATTATTTACAAAAGAAAAAATAATAATTATTTTTATTCTTTTCTTTTTACTAACTTCTCTGAATGTATCCTTTTTGTAAATTTTAAGTTCTGCATCGATTATTTTATTAATATCATTAAAAATAAACTCATAGTATCATTTTTTTTATTTATTTTTTTTAATAAATACGATTTTTTTTTTTTATAATATTTTTACTAATTCTTTATTCTTATTAACTTCTTCTTTTTAATAATTTAACCTGAATTTATCTTCTAATTTATTTTTAATAACATCTCAATTGCTTTTAAAAAAGGAATAAAAAATTTTAAAGTTAATATTAAATTTAAAGTCTTCGAGATTAACTCTTTTTTTTTAATATTATTATTAAATTTAATTAAAATTTTATTACTAAACTCTTCACCTAACTTAATAGTATGCTCCACTTCTAATTCTAAATCTAATTCTAATTCTAATTCTAAATCTAATTTAATATCACCTTCTTCTTTTTATTTTTAATAATTAAATATATCTTTATTTAAAAAATTTTTTGGTATTTTCTTCCATGTTGTTAAAAATGTTATATTTCTGCATTCTCTCTTAGAATAATCTTTAATTCACCTCTAATAATAAATTTAATTTCAGTTCTACTATTATTAACAGTATTTTTTGCTACGTAACCATATTTTTGATCAGTTTCGAATATATTTTTAAATATATCTTCTTTATTATCCTCCTCATACTTTATTTTTATTGTATCTACGTTCTTTTTTTTTAGTTGAAGTAGATTTTTGTATCCCTTTTTAAATTTTATTAATTAAAATTTGTTTAATCTTATTATTAGCCTCATTTAAAATTAGAAAATGTTTGTATAAATCATTTACAAAGTCCTTAAATTTGCGTAAAATAGGAGTAATTAGATTAAAAAAAAACAAAATTAAAACCTATAATCGTTTTTAAATTCAGCATAAATTTTTTCAATAAAACTTTGATCTACTTGTTGAGTTAAAATTTCTTCCTAATTATCAAATCTATTTGTTCCATCTATGTAACAATCAGACTTTTTGAAAGAAAAACTACAATTTTTAAGTCCCAAACATCATTATTTCTATTTATAACAGTAGTAAGGTAAAATTTATTATATGATTTTTTTTTGGTGCTGTTAAAATTAAATTAACTTAATAACCTAAATTACTATCTTTTTAAAATAGCAGAAAATTGCTAAAGACCTAAGCACATTGCATCTAATTAGATAGGTAATTTAATTTAATCCTCTTTTTTGTTTATATAAACAAAAATGTTAAAATCACAAGGCATACTGTTTTTCTATAATTTCACCCTTATTAAATTATTGTAAATTAAAATAATTATTTAAATTTTTTGAAGTAGTAGGATCATTATAAATAAAGAATCTTATTTATTTTCTATCGAATTTATAAGGATTTTATCTTTTAGTTATTTTTATTTTACCTCATTTTGTCAAATCCGTAGTTAATGGTAAATTTTTATCATTTATCTTTAATTTTATTTGACCTAATTTATCTTTGGTATGACTTTTATTAAATAATTCTATTTTTTTTTTCTATTATTTTTAAATCTTTCAAAATTGTATCATCATAGGTAATATTATAAAGTAAAATAATTCTTTTTACAAAAATTGATGAATAATTTTCTAAAGATAGAAATAATGAGAGTTTTAAATATGTTAAAACATTTTCAAAATTTTTTTTGTATAAGATCTTACTGAACCTATTGATCGAATTTGAGTTATTTTATCATTTTCTAATTTTATAAATATTTTGTCTTCTTCTATATCTTTAGATGTAAAACCTAATTCTAACTTAAGTTGTAATTTAAATATTGAATTTATACTTAAATTATTTACTATTTCTTTTCAAATTAATAATAATGCCATCTTTAATTTATTTATTAAAAGCTCTTCAATTGTGATGGGATTAATTTTTGTATATAATAATTTGTTTTCTCCAGGAACAGAAAATGTCTCTGTTGATTCTTATAAAACAAAATCAATTCACTTTCCTTTTTCTAAACAAAATTGAGGATTAAATTCTGATAAATCTTTTTCCCAAATTCTTCTATAAAAAATGTTTAACTTTTTTGAATTTAAAGATCTTATTTTTTCTAAAATTTTTTCAAGTTTTATAAAATTAAATTTTTTTATTAATATTGATAATTAGACTTATTTTATTTTCTAGATTCATTTTCTATTTGTGTTTATTTAACTTTAAATTTAAGAAGGAGAAATTAAAATATCAGAGCTCCCCTTATAACTCATCTGATAATTTTTTTTTAAATCGAGATTAGTTCGATTTTGAATTGCTTTGTCATAGTCCCAAAAAGATGAAAAAAGTTTCTCTATTTTTTTATTGTATGTATGTTCAAAAGTTTTACGGGGAGATAAGGCTTTTTTTACTTAAATTAACTTTAAATGTGATAATGGAAAATAATTAATATCCTCAGGTTCTATTATTTTAATACATTGATATTTTATTTTTTCTACTTCTTCTGTTTCTATTAATTCTGGTACTAAATTTAAATTTTGAGGTTTAGGATGATTTAATATTAATTCTGTATAAAAATAAATTAATTCTTTGTATTTAAATGTTTAACCTTTATATCTATATAAAATAATTTTTAATAGTAAATATTTTATTAAAATTTTTATTTATTTTAATTTTCTTTTTAAGATTATTTATTTTTATTTTTATTTTAAATTAAATAAAATTCCTTACTGTGAAAGGTAAGGCAGATAAAATTTTAAATTTAATACTGCATTAAACTAATAATATAAAAATATAAATTTTTTTTATAGTAAATATGATATTTCTTACACCTTATTTAAATTTTACACTTTATTCTATTTATTCACCTGAAGCTACACTTAACGCTGACTTAGTTCCAAGCTTAGTAAAAGATGGTTGAAGTATTGACCCTAACTTAGATTATTTGGTTAACCTTCAAAATAAGCATGGTGACTCTCAGTGAATTGGATGAGTATTTGGGTTTTTAAGTTTAAATTTAATTTTTTATTTTTCTTGATTGCCTACTTACGCAGATGTTGGTGTCCAAACTGATTTATTTGTAGAGATAGCTCAACGTCTCACAAGCATAAGTAATACTGCTTCAATTTTATCTGTTTCTAATTCTCCAGTAGATAGTTTATCTACTGTACTTAGTTCAATTCCATCAATTCCTAATACTGAAGATTTATTCCCAGAGCTAATTAGGCAAACAGAATACTAAAATGCATTAAGAGCACAAGAGATGTATGATAATTTAGTTAATTCTTACAGGGAGCTTTTCGCCTCTGAAAATGACCTTAAATTAAAAAAATATAAAATTTTCCTTTCACACGCAAAAATAATTTTCTTTAAAGCAATGTGTTAAGGTTTAGAACCTTTTACACTATAATTTTCTCAATTTTTTGAAACCACCGTTAGAAATTATAGACCACTTGTTAACTTTTTAAGTCAAAGCGGTGTAGATTTAAATGAAATTCTTGTTGGTGAAGATAATTTAAATTAAATTAAATTTTAGTTATTTCCTTTTTTTTTAATTATACTTCTATTCTTATTATAAGTCAGTAATATTTTTTTAAATATTTATTGATAACTTAGAATTTTAGTTACTTGTTTTATTAAGTACTTTAATTTTAAATATTTTTTTCAATCTACCTCCCTTTTTAGCTTTTAATTTTTAATTAAAAGAATCTTTAAATTTTTTAAAAACAAAAATATTTGTTCTGAATTCTTATAAATTTAAATTTACAAATTAACACTTTTTTAAATCAATTTTTATAGCACAAAAAAAACAAAAATATTTGTGGGATTAAGGTACTCAAAAAAAGAAAAAAAAAAGACAATTTTAATTTATCGTTTTTGTGGGAATTAGGAACGTAAATAAAAATTTAAAAAGACTAAATTATTTATTTAATATTTGTGGGAATAAGGTACTAAAATAAAAGTTTAAATTATTATAATTATTAATTATTGATTAAACCTAAGGGTTATAGTAGAGGCCCCAAATGTTATGTCTCTTTCTTTTTTTTATATTTTGTTTTTTCTTTAAAAAAAACCGCAGGGCCACAAGTATAAAAATTTAATCCTTATCCTTAAATTTTTCATAAAATATTTACTATTAAAAATTATTTTATTAAAATTTTGAAAACTTAATATATATAAGAGTCTCCAGCATAATCTGAATATATTTGTTTAAATAATTTCATTTCTTCAAATTTTAATTTTATTGGGTCTGTTTCAGCTTTTGTTGGATCTGTCTGTAATTTTTTTAAATTATTAAAATCAGTTCGTGTTAAATCTTTTATTTTAGTCCCTTCTTGTTTTATTCTAAATACAACTGAAATTGGATAAACATATATTATTTGTGATACTATGTTTTTAAATTTATTTTTTAAAAATTAAATTTAAACTGAAGAAGGTTTTTTATTAAAGTTTCGATTCCTTTATTGTCTTTAAAGAGTAAAAATAAAAAATTAAAAAATTAAAAAAAATAAAAAATTAACAAAAAGAAAAAATTAAAAAATTAACAATTCTAAATAAAAAAATGTTGTAAATTTAGGTTTTAAATATAAAAATCAATTTTATAAATTAAAAGTAACGGTGATAATATGGAATTTAATACCAAATAATTTAAAGGGATTATTACGAATAAACACTAGCAGGTTTATAAAAAAGGAGGATTAATCCAAATAGAATTTTAATATAGTAAATAAAATAATTTAATTTAAACTTAAATAGTTTATTTTAGTTTAAAAAATAATTAAACATGTTTTTTTTACAGTAAGATTTAATTTACTTTTTTTGTAAAAATCAAATAAAAATTTTAAAATAAAAAAAAGAAAAAAGATAATTTTCTTATTTAATTTTTATTTTCAAAATAAAAGTTGGTTTAAAAAAGTTAAAAAAATAAGATTTAAAAAAAAAATTCAATCCTAAGGGAAACCTTCTAATTTACCCCTTTTTTAATTTACTAAAAAGGGTAATTTTTATTTTAAACTTCCTGAACTAAATCATTAAATTAAGGAATGGAATAAAAATCAACCGAGACTCCGAAAGTAACGGTGAGTGAAATCGGAAAAGCCTTTAAAAAAAAAATAGAGTATAATATTTTAAAAAAATAAAACACAAAAATTTTATTTTAGAGAATAACATAAAAATTTAAATTTATAATTTGTTAAATAATTTGTTAAAAATTTTTTTTTTGGTATCCATTGAAGGTATATCTTTTTTTATTAATTATTAGTTTTTATAAATTAATAATATAAAAATAGAAAGATTAGTCCTGTAACTCTTAAAAATTTTTTAATTCATTAAGTACGATGAGAGATAACTTGTCGGAATATTTTTTAAATTCTAGTTTTTAATTACAAGAAAATAAAAAAAAGGGGAACCATCCTCTAAGGCTAAGTATTATAAATCTAGCGGTAGTGTAAAGTACTGTGAAGGAAAATTTGAAATAGTAATTCTATAAGCAGTTGAAATTTTATTTAAAAAAAGAATAAAATAACAATGTACCTTTTGCATAATGGGTCAGCAAGTTAATAGGAGTAGCGAGGCAAATAGCCCTAGCGAAAGCAAGTACACCTGTTTTAAATTATATTTATAAAAAAATAAAAATTAAATTTAAATGTCTACCTAAAAAGGTGGTATTAAAAATTTTAACAAAAATGTTATAAAACAATTAAAAAAATTATAAATAAAATTTATAATTAATTGGGTAGTGCGATTAGTTATTTTTATTAGATCCGAAACAAAGTGATCTTACCATGTCCAGATTATTGATGGATCGAACGGGTGAATGTTGCATAATTCTCCGATGAGATGTGGTAAGTAAAGTGAAAGATAAATCTGACTTTGAGATAGCTGATATTTTACGAAAGATATTTTAGTATTAAGTTTATTTAATATTATTACAGGTACAGCGAGCTGATGCCAAAAATATGATTTAATAAAATTTTATTAAATCTTTAAATGGGGGAGGTGAAATTCCTATCATTGGTAGCTAATCTCGGAATTATAATAATTGGTGATAAACATGCAGACTATTCATGATAAGGTGGGTAGTCGAGACGAAAACAGTCGTGAACACGTATTAAGGTCCAAAAATGATTATTAAGTGAAATTAAGGATGTGCTTTATAATATACAACTTTTAAGTGTGCTTGGTAGTGGCAGCCTTGTAGTGAACGTGTAACAACGCGAAAGTCCAAAATTTAAGTTTGGTGCACCTAAAATTTAACGGGTCTAAATAATCAACCGATATCGTGTCGCTATATTTAAATATATTTTTATTTAAATATAGTTGGGTAGTAAAACATTCAGTATACATAATAAAAAAGTTTTAATAACTTTTTTTTTTAAGGTTTGTTACTGAAGAGAGCATGCTGGCATAAGTAGCGTAAAGAGGGTATAATCCTTCTCGCCGAATACGAAAGGTTTTTATTCTAATTTTTAAAAAAAGAATAAATTAAAGCGGTCTCTAAGGTTATTTTTTTTATGCTTTTATTTAATTTCAATTTAAAAAATATTTGTATAAAAATAAGCAGCAAATGTTATAACTGATGAGTCTTAATCTGATTAAAGTATAAACTTTAAAAAAAAGGAAAATTAATTTATTAATTTAAAATTTAAATTAATTAGTTTATTTATAATCTAGAAAAGAATCAGACTTAAAAATAAATTTTTTTATATCCTTAACTTTCTACTATCTCTAATAATTTATTAGAAAATAAAACCCTATAAAAAACATTTTTTTATAATTTCTACCGTACCATAAACCGACACTGGTTCGTAGGTTGAGAATACTAAGGCGAAGAGATAAGACTCGTAAAGGAACTAGGCAAAATAACCTCATAAGTTTGACAACAAGAGGAACTTATTTTTATAAATTTATATATTATAAATTAGATTAAATATTAATATAAAATATACTAATATGATATGTAAAAATGAGAGCACAAAATCGGAAGCCACAACTGTTTCCTGTTCGATATTTTAGGAAAATATTTAAATGGGATAAGCTATCAAATTCCGGGGACACCCTAAAGCTTATGGAACCAAGCTTTTGCTTAATGGCTTTAAGTGGCTGAAATAACTACTCAGGTAAGGTAACAGCCCATAAGATAATCGAAAGAGCAATGGGTTATCGCGGATCTAAATCAAATGTATTTTTATTTTTTTTTTTTTAATTTTTATTATATTATTAAATTTTAATTTAAACTGAAATACCAACCAAATCGATATAATTATTTTGACAGCCATATCTCCTGTTATTTCCTATCATGATGCAGATCGAGATAAGCTAGATATTCTTCAAGACAATAGATTTAAATCAGGGATATATAGATGAGTCCACAATGATTCAGGTCGAAGCTATGTTGGAAGCTCTGTTAATTTGACTAATAGATTCTATACTTATTATAATTTAAAGGTAATGCTAAGAAGTAGTGCTTCTTCTATAATCGCTAGAGCTTTATTAAAATATGGTTATTCTGGATTTACTTTAGAAATTCTGGAATATTGCGATATAGATAAATGTATAGAAAGAGAACAGTATTATTTAGATTTAATTCAACCTGAATTTAACATTTTAAAAAAAGCTGATTCTAGATTAGGTTCTAACCATTCCGAAGAAACAATTGAAAAAAATAAGAATAAGTTTATTTGGTAATCAAAGAGCGGTAGGAGGTGTAAGAAAAATTACCCCAATAAAAGTAACAGATAATTTAACAGGAATTAAAACAGAATACCCTTCAATAACTTTAGCAGCAAAGGCTTTAAAGGTTCCTAAAGGTAGTATTACAGGTTATTTTAGTAAAGGTACAGAATCTCCTTTCAAAGGTAGATATATTTTAACTAAACTTATTGACTAAAATTTAATTTATTAAAATTAAATTAAAAAAAAATTAAAAAAAAAAATTAGTTGTAAAAGAGCAACGAGTAGACGGTAGTTAATTAATTGAATAAAAAAATAATTTAAAAGTGTATAATTATTTTAAATAAAATTAAATTTAAGGTGTATTCTAATGGACTGCGAAAGCAGTTCTCAAACCAATTTCCTTTTTAAACAAAAAAATAACATTTAAAGTAATAAAAATCCTAATACCAAAAAAATAAATTTATTGCTTATTGTTATTATTTTTGTAAAATAAAGTGGGTCGCCATGAAAAACACAATCCAGTGCAAAGACTAATATCACTGTATACTGGATGAAATTTGCTCTGTGGCTGCAACATAAGAAAAGGTAATGAAAGTTATTAATTGAAAGTCTGCTAAACAGCGGCCTTAACCATGAGGGTCCTAAGGTAGCGAAATTCCTTGGCCATTAAATGTGGTCCTGCATGAATAGTGTAATGATGGCTTTACTGTCTCTACGAGTTTCTCAGCGAAATTGGAGTCGAGGTGCAGATACCTTGTACCTTCGGGTAGACGGGAAGACCCTAGCAGCTTTACTGTATTTAGTTACTGCTTTTTTGACTTACAACCTATTTAGAGTAAAAGGTCATAGTCGATAGACAAAGGTGAAACACCTTAGGAAGTAATCTTTAAAGCTCACCTTGCTTTTTAGCTTATTATTAAAATTAAGTTTTATTAATTTTCTTAATATTTACACTAAACTAATACTATTATATTAATAATTAAATTAAGACAAGATTTTATCTTAATATTATAATAGAGTAAAAGAACAAAATTTATCTAAATTTTATATTTTAAATAATTTATTAAAAATTTAATTATTCAAATAAAAATTGTAAATTAAATATGGAACGGGTAAAGTGTATAAGAAAATTTTAATTTTTTTAATTAAGTTAATTTGGAACACTAACTAATTGACAGTTTGTCTGGGGCGGACGTCTTTAAAAAAGTAACAAAGTATATCCAAAATTTTTTATATTAAAGAAGACAAGCATTACCTTGTTCAGAGAACAAGAAACTTTGAAAAGTTTATCAATGTGTAATGGCATAAGTTTGTCTAACTGAAAGACCTATAAGTCAATCAGATACTTACCGTAGGGCATAGTGACCAGGTGGTATATTATGGAATAGACATCGCTAATAGATAAAAGTTACGCTAGGGATAACAGGCTGATAGTCTTCGAGAGTTCATATTGTCGAGACTGTTTGGCACCTCGATGTCGACTCAACCTTTCCTCCAGGGGAAGAAGCTTGGAAGGGTTCGGCTGTTCGCCAATTAAAAGGTTACGTGAGTTGGGTTTAATACGACGTGAGTCAGTATGGTCCCTATCTTCCGAAGGTAGCAATAGTAAAAAGGGGAAGACCTTCTAGTACGAAAGGATCAATAGGATGTGTTTCTATGGTGTACCAATTGTTGGGAATAGGTTTATTATCTTTAATCTTTATCTGGCATTGTTGGGTAGTCACAAACATATTGGAAAAAAAGCTGATTGAATATAAAGCTTGAAACCATCCCCTAGATACTATTATAGAAATCTTGTTAAATTTTTTATTATATATATATTCAATAATAGCAAACTATAAACCAAAATATTAAAAAATATCACTTGATTTCTAGTCAAGAAAAAGAATATTTCTAAAAAAATAGGGTGCTTGTATATGCTTAGCACTACTAATTGACTTTAAATTTTTATTACTATATACTCTCACCTTTATACTTAATTTAAATCTTTCAATAAAACTAATAAAATAATAGTTGTAATTAAAAAAAAATAATTTTAATTTATTTATCAAGCTTTGATTTTTGTTCTTAGTTCTTTCTTTATGCCTGTCTTTTAAAATTTAAACAGAATAAGAACAGGTATAATAAAAGAACAAACATTAAAAATGTTAAATTTATTCTGGAGCTGGTCCTTTGGCTTGAATAAACCTACAATTCTGTTAACAAATCCAAACAAATAAAAGAAAAAAAAGAATAAAAGAAAAAACAAAAACAAAAAGTTAAGGAAAACTTAAGGATCAGATAAAGTAATAATACTTATTAATATTATTATAAGAACAGTATAGATAAAGGTAAATTTTATTTTATTTCCTAATTATTAATAAATAACTATAGCAATTTTTTTTTTAAGAAGAATAAATTTTAAATATTTTAAAATATTATTAAAATTTCGAAGAAAAATAAAAATTTAAATTCAATTTAATTATTCTTTTTTCATTAATTAGTGGTATCCAAGGATTAACAAAGTGAAATACAAACAATTAGCTTAATAAAAAAGTATTAATTTAAAGGTACAGCAGTAAAAAAAAATTGTTAAATTATAAAAAAAAAATAAACTTTTTATTAAAGGTTCAAATCCTTTATATTTAAATTTATAAAAAAAAAACAAAAAATAAAACCAATTAAATCAAAATAAAAACAATAAAATCAAAATACCCTTTCACATATATTATATATTATAAATCATAAATCATATATAATATCATATATAATTTAATTTTAAAATTTACTCTTCATCTTGCAAGTTTTGTAAATTTGGTTTTCAAAATTAAGTTAAAATTACTTATTTTAATTCTAATTTTTATATAATTATTTCTATAATTTATATTATAAAATTTTTTTTACGTATTAAGATTAGAAGAGAAAAAGATAAAATTTACTAGAGAAAAATAAAATTTAGAAAGAAGAAAAAAAAATATACTCCAAAATATTTATAAAAAGATACACTTTTTTGTTCTGAACAAAAAAACCCTCCCCTAAAATTTATGCTTATTTACTAATGTTTTACCAAATTTTACTCACAATAAAAATTTTTGATTAATTAAAAATCTTAATATTAAAAAAAATCTTGTAAATTAAAAACTTAATAATAAATAAAATTATTATTTTCTATTATTTAGTGCGGAGCATTTTATTCATTTTTCTTTAATTTAAATTTCATAAAAAAAAGGGAGTTAGCTGAGTGGTTTAGCGGTAACTTTACACTTTACATAGACAGGTTCGATCCCTGTACTCCCTTAATGAGATTTTTATTCTCTGTTTTTAGTTTATTGTGCCTAACAGGGCCCGGGTTTATCAACAAACGTTTATCAAATTTAAGTCTTATGAGACTAAGTTGTTTAAACAAAATAAATTTATTAATTAAAATTTTTATTATTCTTGCTTTATTTGTTAGTTTTAGTTTATACTCAAATTTTTTTACTTGTTTTGATATATTTCATGCTTTTTTTGCCTGCCCAGTAGCATTATCTGAGTCAAATTTACCTCAAATTTCTAATACAACTATAAAAAAGAGAAAGCGGCTGACCAAGGCAGAACAAGAAGCTATAAAACCCAGCCAAGAGCAAATTGATATTCTTGTAGGTGCATTTCTGGGTGATGCATATTCAAGAAAATATGCCAAAAGTAAAAATTCTCATGTAAGGTTTGACCAATCTACAATTCATAAAGAATACCTCTACTATTTATTTTCTTTATTAAAAGATTTGTGTGGTATGGCGCAACCTCGAGAAACATCATGGTTTAATAAATCAACCAAAACATCTCACAATTCTTATTATTTTGTAACTTATAGTTTGCCATGTTTAAATAAATTTCATGATTTATTTTACGTTAACGGGAAAAAAGTAGTACCTATAAATATTGCGGATTATTTAAATCCGAGGGCTTTAGCAATTTTACTACAAGATGATCCTCATTGATCTAAACGAGAAAAAACTGTTATAATTTCAACCAATGCATTTACTCTCCAAGATTGTACTCGTCTATGTGATGCTTTACTTTCTGAATTAAATTTAATAGCCAAACCAAATATAACTCATAAATTAAAAATGGTAGCCAAGCTTATGTTATAAGGTTTTCATCAAAACCGGAAAATTTACAGAGATTAAAACAATTGGTAATACCTTATTTTCATACTAGTATGCTTTACAAACTCGGTTTATAACATACAGAGTTTCGATTACTCTACTCCTTATATTTTTAGATAATTATTTTTAAACAATTTCTTTAAATGTAAAAAAATTTCAAATTTTTATAAAATTTTTAATAAAAAAAACAAATTTAAAAGAAAATAAAATCTTGTTTTTGTGTTATAGCGCTATAAGATTTTTATTATAGCAAGCCTGAAAATTGAATTAAATGGGATTAAGGATTAAAATTTAATTACAAAAATGGTTTTTGTTCTGGTTACGTTATTTTTCTGATTCCGTTATATTTTTTTCATATTTTTGCTCCGGTTATTTTATTAAATAAAGCAAAAAAAACAAAAGAGAAATAAAAATTAATAAATTTTAATTTAAACCTTCATTTCAATTAAACATTATTCCAATAGTTAAGATATTTAAAACTGGAATTTAAAAAGAAAAAATTTTAAATCAAGTTAAGGTTCAAGGTAATATAAAAATAGTTTTTATTTGGAAAAATTCAAAGATAAAATTAAAGAAAATGGTGTGCATTATCAAATAGGCAATAAGAAGAAACAAAAATTTTTGTTTTAATTAAAAAAAAAATCTAACATGTTAAGGTTATTTAATAGTTTTTAGCCTAACCAAATTTCAATTAAATTTATTAAATTATAACTATCAGTTATAATACTATATAATTTTAAAATTTTGCTACAAGGCTCAAAAAATTTATATACTCTGATTTATTTTAATTATAAATCAAATTAGAGCAGTTATAACTATAACAAATATGTTTTCAATGTATTTAAAGATAGCGTAATAAATTTAATCTTATTATTAGCCTGTTTTTAATTAAAAAAAATAACCAAAAAATAATATTAAGCTTGTTCTTACAATAAAATTTAAATTTGGCTGAAAATAATTAAAAATTTATTAGTTATACAATGAAAGAAAAATTGTTCTATTTTTACCTATTAAAATTTAGACTAAATTCAGTTTTTTTTTTACAAAATTTGTCTTACAAATATCTAATTTTATTTAAAATTTTGGTTTTTAATGGTGCTGTTAGATAATAAAAAATTTTAGGTCTTCCAGCAAGGCAGCACGGCAAATAGGTAAATAGGCATAGGCAAAACACTACTTTCCGACTTTTTAGTAGGGAAAGAAAGAAGAGCGCGGTTTTTAAAAAAAATTTAATAAAATAAAAGCAACCCCTTTCCTTTTTTTTTCTTAGTAGGGGCTAGAAGCAAGAAGCACGTTACTTCTTTTTGTTAGGCAAAAAAAGCGGAGCAGCAACAAAAATTGCTCATATAAATCTTTTATTTATAAAAATTTATAACAAAAACTATTTGTTATATTTTGTTCTCTAAAAAATAGAGTAACAATATTTTTTTTTAGACATTATCTCATAACTAAAAAAATTTTAATTTTATGTTAGCTGCTGCAAAATTTATTGGTGCTGGATTAGCATGTTCAGGGCTTATAGGAGCGGGATTAGGAATTGGTGTAATTTTTGCATCTCTTATAGCTTCAACTTCTAGAAATCCTGAAAAAGCTGGTCAACTGTTTGGCTATTCAATTCTAGGTTTCGCACTTGCTGAGGCAACCGGCCTATTTAGTTTAATGGTTGCATTTCTGATCCTTTATTCTTAATTTTTAATTTTTTTTAATATATTTATTAAAATATTGTCTTTAATTCTCTTTATGTATTTGTGTTTTTGGTTGTACTTTCAATTTCAACTGGAGAATGCCTAGAAAAAATTGTATTTTTATTTAGAGTTTAAAATTTAATTGCAACCCCTTGATGGCCTAACAAAATGGTGCTTCTTGCTCCGCTGCTTCGCCACCCCTTTTTAAATCCAAAGCAAGATAAATTTATTTTTTTAAAAGACTCTTTAATCCCCTTTCTAAAATAGTAATTATAGAAGATAAAATTTATAAAGAAAAGATTGAATACAAATCACTAACGGATGCTGCTGCTAAAGTCTTAAAGGCAGATAAAAAAAAATACTTTTACAAAATATAATGGAAAAGTATTTAGAAACAAATATTTTATTAAAATAACGGATAGAAAAAATATTAAGTTTAATTGCATAAAACAGAAAAATTCAGTAAAAAATATCATAGTAAAACTTTTAATCAAGATCAACCCCTTTTTTTTAAATTTATAAACATTAATAATTTTAATAATATAAATACATATCAGTATTAATATATTTTTATTATATTTATAATTTTTTATAAAATTTAAATAAAATTAAAATTTTCACCATAAGCCAGAAATTTTATTAAATACTACAAAACTCACAAAATTAGTTTTTAATTCCTATTTTAAAATAAAGGCTAACTAATATTTAATTAAATAAATTCAGGTTATTAAACTTTAATTAAAATTGTAAATAATTTTATTAAAAAGTCAGTAGTATTAAATATAATATAATAAATTACTAAATTAACAAAAATTAATTTAACATAGAAAATTAAATTAAAATTAATTTTAATAAAATTTTAACAGAAAACTGCCTTATTTTTTTTTAATTTTAAATTTAAATTTAAATTTAATTACAAAAGTTCAACCTTCCTCCGCGCTCTAGTAACAGGTTATTTGAAATTTTTAATTATTTATATAATAAATATTATGTAAAAATATTAGTATTAAAAATAATTTCTTGAATTTAATTTACACTGGTAGATTATTTAACCCTCAAAAAATATCATAGTAAAATTTTTTACTTTAATAATAATATTAAACCAAGCTCAACACTTGTCCAAGGCTTAAATTTAATAAATTAAACATTTTTAATTATCCAAAAATTAATATCAACCCCTAAACCAGGTAAAATAAAATACCAGAAAAATTTATTATTTCGTGCAAATTTAAAATTGTAAGATAGCACTATAAACTTCTTTTTATTATTATTAAAAAAAAATAGTAATAAAATTATTAAGTGAAGTTTAACTTTAAAAATTTTTTATTATTTATTAATATTGCCTTAAATATTAAACTACAAAATTTATTTTTTTTTAAAGAAGAATATAATATTTTTAAATTTTATTATTAGGATATTAAAATATCCCTTAAAATTTTTTTTACAACACAATGAAAATAACTAACATATTAAACTCAAATTCTGATTTTTCAAAAATTAAAAATAGTAAAAGACTTACTAACTTAGAAAAAGCCTCGTTTATTTTAACTGATGATTTAAAACAAATATTAGTTGGATTAACTCTCGGTGACCTTTGATTAAATAAAAAATCTAAAAATGGGAATACCAGTTTACATTTTGAACAAGGATTGGTCCACAAAGAATATGCTTATCATCTCTATGATTTATTTAAAGACTTTTGTCCCTCTGAACCAAAAATATCAAATGGAAAAGCAGATGTTAGAACTGGGAAAATTTATTCTAGAATTAGATTTCAAACCTATAGTTTACCTTGTTTTAATCTATATTACGAGTTATTTTATACTGAAGAAAAAAAAATTAATTCCTTTAACTATAGAGCAACTATTAACTCCACAAGGATTAGCTTACTGATCCGCTGACGACGGCTCAAAACAAGGCCCAGGGTTTTTTTTAAATACTCAATCATTTACTTTAAAAGAAGTAGAATTATTAATTAAAGTTTTAAAATCTAAATTCGACCTAGATTGTTCAGCAAACAAACAAAGTAAAGAGCAATATAGAATTTACATAAAAAAAGACTCAATGAATAAATTTAAAGACCTTATAACTCCTTATTTTCATAAGTCTATGCTGTACAAATTAGACTAATCTTAAAATTAAAACATACAAAAATTTTAAAATAAGCCTTAAATAGGTTTAATAAAAATTATTTTTTTTTAAATTAGTTTTAACTAGTATTAATTATCCCAATTTATATTATAAGTTAATAAACATTTTACTACGTTTAATTTGTTTAATTAATAACTTACAAAATAAACTACTTATTTTTTTTAACTTTAATGATTTCTTTTTGTAAAAATAATTTCAAAACAATCCCTTTATTTTTAAATTTTAACCCCTAATAAAAATTTACACTGGTAGAAGATCAACTGGCTGGTCGCTTACTTTGGGTGTAAGACATTTAGCGTGTTCGAGTCGCGCCTACCAGAAAATAATTAAGTATCAAAATTTAAGCTTAATTGTAATGTATAAAAAATTTTAATGAAAGGGTGGTTTTTTTGTTCTTTGTTCTTTTAAATAAATAGAAAGGGCTGCGAAGCAGCGAAGCACCTTTTCGTTTTGTTATTTAAACCCCCAAAGTTCCCTTTTTTTAAGTTTATATGTTTATATTTTTACATGTTTATATGTTTATATATTTATATTAGATTTCAAACAAAATATTTTGTATCCCAAAATTATTATTTTTTTTTTTAGAATAAAAAAGTCTATTCTAAAGGATTAAAAATTACTTAGGTGGTCCTAATAAACGCTATTTAAATAATTTTTATTTAAAATTTGAAACAATTATATTATTAACTTAAATTTAAATTTTTCAATTATTTTATACCTTGAATATTTTTATATTTACAATAGTAATATAATTTTATTTTAAGACACTATAGCAAAGTGGCTAATGCAGAGTACTGTTAATACTTTTATCAGAGGTTCGAATCCTCTTAATGTCTAATTTTAAAAAGTTAAAAGTATTTTTTTAAAATTTAATTATGTTTATAATTTAAATATTCATTCTTCCATTCTCCTGTAAAAATTTAAATAATCATAAATTGAAAAGGCATTTTGTTTTTAATCTTTAATAACTTTAAAAGTAACCAAAAAAAAAGTAAAAAAACAAAAAGTAAAAAAACAAAACTAATTTAAAATACATTAAAAAAAAGTTATGTTTCGGTATAAAAATGGACTATGGATTATTAAATATTATGGATTATTAAATATATCCAAATAAAAAAAATAAAAATAAACAAATTTCATTATTTATAATGAAATTTAAAATGTTAAATTTCATTATAAGTAAAGTGGAAAAGACACTATAAAAATTTTCTCTTAACATTATTTTTGCTTTGCGTTGCTCCGCACCAAAAAAATGAACCTAATTAATTGTTTAATAAAATTTATTTAGAATATACTAATTAGTTATTAATTTAACTAAAAAAAAATATAAACGAGTATGCTGAAATGGTAGCCAGGTGAATTTTAGGTATTCATGTTCTTTGACCGTAAGAGTTCAAGTCTCTTTACTCGTAAAATCAAATCCAAGATAATTTTGTTGTGCTCCGTTTTTTTTTTCTAACAAATAAGGAGTAACGTGCTTCTTGCTCCGCTGCTTCGCCACCGCACCCTAACAAAAATTATAAAATTAATTAATATAATTCTTATGTTGCATCTTTAGCTAAAATGGTAAAGCGTTTACCTTCGAAGTAATGGAGTATTGGTTCAAATCCAATAAGATGTTTTTTTTTTTTTATTGGTAATACTATTTTTAATAATTTGGTCTATAAATTAATTGTATTGCAAAACTATTTTTTTTTTTATTTAATGAATTAGTAACGTAAATGAAAAAAGGAAAATAAACTATTAAATATTATTCTTATAATAATCTTTTTAGGCTTATGAATTATAAAATTTAAATCTTATTTATTTAAATAAAAAAAAACCTAAAAATTTTCTTTTACCAAAAAAGTGTTATAATTATATAAAGTATATATTATTTTAATTTATAATTTATTTCCTTATAATAATATTATAATATTATTATTATATTTTATATATTATCTGTTTTTAACTATATAATTTTGTTTTTTTTAATAATATGTTTTTATTAATTAAGTAAAGTTAATTAGGTAGTTGTTCAAATATTAAAAATTATATTATTTTTTTTTTTATTTATTTTAAATTAAAATGATTAGCCGATAAATATAGGATTAGCGAGTATAGTTAAGTTGGAATAACTACGACCTTCCAAGTCGAAATCATCAGTTCGAATCTGATTACTCGTATATTTTTTTTGTAAGCTTTTATTTTTTTTAAAATTACTAAAATTTTATCAGAAATCAATTTGTTTAAATTAAGCTGTTTAAATATCAATAAAATAATTATCATTTATATTAATTATTATAATTACTTTATACTGCGCGTAGGCGTAAATTAAATTTTTAATTTATTTATTTTTTATTAATTACTAATCCTAGTAATTATATTACAAATAACTTTGAAGGAGTAACTAAATTAACAAAATTAAACCCCAACATCTTCTAAGAATGAGTACATTAAGTTCGAATAATTAAATCAATTATATTTATAGGTTTTTCTGATGGTGGAGTTCATTTACTTTTTCTATTTATCTAGGTAGAAAAAAATAAAAAAGCTGAAAAAACTGAATTATTACTACAACTTTTGCATAGTTGCTGTTTATAATCAAGCGAATAAATTACAATTTGAATTTAAAAAAGAGTTTTTGGTGTAGGAAGAATCAAATTTAAGAAAGAAAAAGGTAATAGAAAAGCTACTATTTATTTTATATTAGAATCTCTTAATGATTGTCTAATTATATGTGATCATTAAAAAATATTTTTTTCCTTTACTTACTATTAAATTAGAACATTTTTCATTTTATTAAAAATTTTGGAATAAAAAAAAATTAGTAAATATGAACGAAGAAGGTCTTAATAAAATAGTTGCATTTTAAAAAAATACAGTCCAAAAGGTATTTTTAATTCTGTATATTATTCTATATCTAAACCAAATTATAACCTTAATTATATTAACCTAAATATTGTACTGACTTTTTGGTTTTATTCTTCCCAGCTTAAAAAGCTGCCAAAGGTTGCCAAAGATTTTATGTTTAAAGTCAATCTATCTAAATCTACAACAACTAAATTAGGTTATCAATGTATTTTAAGAATTCAAATTACTCTACACTTAAATAGTTTATTAGTATTAGAAAAAATACAAATTATTTAAATATAGAACAAATTTATTTACGAAAAGATAGAAATGCAACAGATTTGGTCTTAACAGCACCAAAATAGTAACCTTAAGGTTGCAAATACTTTTATTTATAAATTTTAACTTGTATTCAATAAATTATGAGGTGCTAAGGCTTCAGATAACAAAGATTTTAGTACTATTATTGATTTAATAAATAAAAAAATTACACCTTATCCAAGAAGGATTAGCAAAATTAAAAATTTAAATTCTAAAGTTAATAATGCACGGAAGTCTTATTTAGAAATTGATTTATCTGATTTAAATTAAAAAAAAAAGACTTTATATAGCGCTTTCCTATATAAATCTTATTTTTGCAATAACTCTAAAAGTAGGAGAAGTATTTTATTTAGAAATAAACAGATTGAAATTTAAGCAATAATTTTATTTATTAGTAAAAGCCTACTACCTATTTTTGTTTTTTTTAAATTTTTTACTTAAATTAATTTTTAATTTTTTTTATTAAAGCGAACGTGTTGAAATGGTAGCCAAACTATTTTTAAGCAGTAGTGGAAATTATTCCGTAAGAGTTCGAGTCTCTTTGTTCGTATTTAGTTTAAAAGATAGTGTTCATACAGTACAAAATACCTAAACTTTTTTTTTTTCTAATATATTATCTAATATAAATGTTATATAAAATATGGTTTACTTTTATAAAAAATTTCTGCAAACCTTTTTTTTCTTAATTTTTTTATGCTATAATATAATTCTTTTCTTATTTTAGTATAAAAATTATTAAAATTCTTGTTATAAATTTTGTATAATTCTTATAAAATTCTATTATAGTTCTTATTATAAACTAATAAAAAAAAACGGCTACTATAGTACAGTAGAATCTCTAAATATTTATTTAAGTAAATAAATATAAAATATAAACTAAATAATAAAATATAAATTAAATAATAAAAAAATTTAAAAACTTAAAATTTTCTTTTTTTTTAATGCTTGTTTAAAAATATTCTTAATTAATTAAATTGTAAAATTTAAATTTTTAAATTTTAATTAACAAAATTAAATTCCAACAAAAAGAAAAGAAAATTGCGAAAATATTTATACAAATTTCGCTAGATCAGAAAACAAAATAATAATTACTTAATTTGGTGTTCTTCTTCTTAAATTTAAATTCTAATTTTAAATACTCAATACCAAAAACTAAATACTAAACGCTATATATATAGTAAACAACCATAAAGTTCTGTTTCTTAATTCTTGTTCACCTTCCTTTTTTTAAGGCTAAAAATATTATTGAAAGTATGAATAGCGAAAAAATAATGTTGCAAAGCTAAGAAAGGTAGTTGATCTTTATCCAAAAGAAAGGTAGTTTACCCTTATCTAAAAGAAAGGAACTAAAAATTTTAATGTTATTTTTGTTTTAACTTTTTTTAAACCTTAATAAGTGCGGAAGTCTGGTATATAACTATTAACTTTAAATTTGGTTTTATTTATTTAATAATTAATAAGAAGAAAAACTAGAGTTTTTGTTTTTTTATTGGTGTCCTAGCCAACCTACCAACCTAGTTTTTCTTCTTGCTCCGCTGCTTCGCCACCGAAGCAAGTAGCAACATAATTTAATAACTAATAAAAATGCAAAAAAAATAAACTTAAACTTTTATTAAATTTACCATTCGGTAAATTTAAAATTTGTTGTTTTTTTTTAATTACCTTAGATTTTAAATTTTTTAAACTCCACCAAAAAAAAATAAACCATAATATTACAAAATTTATAAGATATAAGTGTACAAAGTTAAAACAAAATAACAAAATCTTATCTTACTGTTTATATTTACAGCATGGATTTTATATAAAATATAAAAATGTATAAAATTAATACAAATTTTTTTAAATTAAATTCCTATAATGTTTTAAATTTAAAAGTTTATAAAAATCTTTCTTTTTTTATTCTTCTTCCTACTGGAACTGAACAAAAATTTAATTGTAATGTAATTAGAGGCTTAAGTACTTTAACTCCAACTAAAATTGATCTAATAAAAAAAAACCAAGTTTCCTCTGATACAAAAAATAGTAATAAAACTAAATTAATTCTTTCTTTAGCAAAAAAAAATATTATGTCTCCTGTTTTCTCTAAAAATAACTCTGATATAAAATTTATTTTAAGTAATTATGATAAAATTAAAATTGCTTCAAATAAGAGAATACAAGATTACCCTCATCCTAAAATAGATTCTAATTTAAGTCAATCTCAATCTATTACTTATAATTTTAATGTTTTTAATAGTAATATACACAATAAAAAAAGAGTAAATACCATACTTGAATATTTTTTCCATTCTTTTTTTAGTAGTATAAGTAAGCCTGTTTTTATAGAAACTCCTAATAAATTAATTTTAAGACTTTATTATATAATAGGAACAGTGTTTGAATTCTGCGCTCCACACACTACTAATAATAAAAATAAAATTAAAAACATTAAAAGTACAGCACATTTACTAGGTAAAGAAAAAGAAAAAGGAACGTATATGAAAAAACATTTATCAGAAAATTTGGCAAAAATTATTGATTATGTTATTAAAAATATAAATAAAAAATCTCCTAAAAATAAAAAGGCTTTATGATATTGAAAAAGAATACAGAAAAGAAAAATAAAATTAAATAAAGCATGTTTAAATGGAAAACTTTATAATTTTAATAATTTATTAGCCTATGGTTTCAAATTGTATAGATTGAATAAAATTAGAAGAAATAAAACAAGATTTAAAAGTACGTTGGTATTTCCTTTGAAAAAAACACAAGAACTAAAACAAAAAGTAAAAGGAAAGTGATATTATGATGTTATAGGTTATATTAAAAAAAAAACCAAAAAAGTTTCTACTTTTCAAGGCAATAACACTATTTTTTTTAATAGACGTAAACCAAATATTAAAAATAAAATTTTAATACTTAACAAAAATATCTCTGTAGCTATAAAAGCTACAGATAAGTCATTAAATGTAAATAAAGATTATTGATGATTAAAAATTGGATTACTTAAGTCTTTATTATTAAAAATTTTCAAAAAAGAATTAGAAATTCAATTGGTAAGACTTTACAATATTGGTCATGATCCTAATATTTTAGCTAAAAGTGTAAGCGCTAATACCAAAACATTCAATTTCAGATTTTTATTAACAAAATTATGAAAAAAAATTTCTGTTTATAAAAGTTCTAAGATAATTTTACAAAAAAATAGAATTTTAAAAAATATTACATTTTCTAGTGCACAATTATTACCTATTGAAAACTATCTTTTAAACCCTTATAGTTCTATTCCTTATGTCTCTTCAGATCTAATTATGGATCTAAATTCAAATAAAAATAGTAATATTTCTTCTACTTTAAATAAAGAACTTATTCCTTTTGATCAAGATATTAATAAATTAGATAATACAAGCTTGGCCTATAGTAAAGATTTAGTTATAAAAAAAAAAATGGTTTATCAGATAACTCACCAAAATAGTAATAAATTAAAATTACTAATACCTGCATCTATTCTTTATGATAATACGGGTAATTATAAAGATATTATTACAAATCCTTTATCACCTGCCAAAACTACAGGAATAAGAATAAGATTAGCTGGTAGATTAAAAACAGAAAGATTTAAACCTAAAAAAACTGTGCAAACAATACAAATAGGTAGCTTATCTAAAAATTTAGTAAATTTTGTTAATACTGCTTCATTTACATCTAAAAATAAAAAAGGAACGTTTAATATAAAAGTATGGATGAGTTCTTCATATTATTAAACATTTTTTGTAATATTTTTATTTTTGTATGTATTACATAAAATCCTTTATTATAAATTAATATTTTGTATAATTATCTTTGCCATTCTTGCGGTTTACCTTCTGGTGCTTGCAATAAACAAATAATGTAAAATGAATTTTTTTATTTTTTTGTTTTTCCACTTTTTTATTTAACTCCAATAAAAGAGAGAAATTAATTTATAATTTTATCCGAAAATTTTTAAAAACGATAAAAATTTTATTTAATTTTTAAACATAAACTAAAAGGTTAAAATTTTAATTTAAGTAAAATTTTTTTAATAATTTAAAGTTTAAATAATTATAAACTTAAAATACAAACAATAAATTATTATGTTTAACAGACAACAAAATAAAAATACAAAAAAAACAAAATTGGTCAAATAAAAAATTTGTTAAAGTAACCAATAAATTTGTTTTTTGTTGATTATTTAATTAATATAATTTAATTTAAATTTTACTTTTGGTAGTAAAATAAAAGATTTTCTACGTATTTTTAAATAATGAAGAAACTGGGTTACCACTCGGTAACCCTTTTAAAATTTAATATATAAATTACAAAATGAAAAAAACTAAATTAATTATAAATAAAAATTTTTACTCTACTCTTTCTGATTTATCTAAAATAAATAAGAGAAAAAGACTTACTAATGCTAAGAAATTTTCTTTTAATGTTGCTCCTAATTTACAAGAAATAAAAATAGGTTTATTACTTGGCGATTTAAATGCTGAAAAACAATCTATAAATGGGAATACAAGACTAAGATTTGCACAAGGCTTAGTTAATGAACCTTATCTTTTTCATTTATATGATTTATTTCAAGATTATTCTTCCTCGCTTCCTAGAAAATATGAGTCTAAAGTAGATACTAGAACAAATAAAATTTATTCTACAGTTATATTTCAAACTTATAGTTTACCTTGTTTTAATAAATATTATGAATTATTTTATTTAAATAAAGTAAAAATAGTCCCTTTAAATATTGGTGAATTATTAACTGCTAGAGGATTAGCATACTGAGCAATGGACGACGGTGCTAAATTAGGTTCTGGTTTTACATTTAGTACTAACTCTTTTCAAAAAAAAGAAGTAGAACTATTAATTCAAGTTCTTACTGAGAATTTTGATCTTAATTGTTCAGTTCACATTCAAAGAAAAGAAGAACATAGAATTTATATAAAATCAGACTCGATGAATAAATTTAAAGAATTAGTTAGACCTTACTTTCATGAGTCAATGCTTTATAAATTAGACTAATCTTTAAAATTTCATAGTAAGTAAATTTTATTATCGATATTTTAGTAAATAAATTATCAAATTTTTTAGTTTTACACTCCTTTGGTTTTCCACTTTTAATCAACACTCCTTGCCTAAGGTCCACTCTCACTTTAATTTTTTTATAACAAACATTTTGGTGCTGTTAAGACCAATTTTTTCTTTATTTGACTTGAAGCCGGAGACTTGAAAAATTTTTTTTTAATGAATTTGTTTTGTACTATTATTTAAACAAAAAACAAAATTTTGTCTTGTTCTTTGTTCTTTGTTCTTTGTTCTTTTTGGTGCTCTTTTTGGTGCTCTTTTTTCTAATTCTAAAAAAAATAAATGGAAATGGAATGGAAAAGAATGTTTAATAAATTTTTAATTATAAATTAATTTATTTTAACATTGAATTAAAATATAATTTTTATTTTAAAAATTAAATATTATAATATTTTATTAGCGATTTTCTTCCATTTTCCTTTTTATATACTATAATTATTTTTATTTACTATAATATTCATAAGAATTAAATTTAAATTTGTCTATTCTTCCGACTTTTTAAAGTAAAGGTAAAGGTAATGGAAAAGGTAAAGGTAAAGGAAAAGGAAAAGGTAAAGGAAAAGGAAAAGGAAAAGGAGAGAGTTTACTAAGTTTCATTCAGTAAAAAAATAAACATATTAATATTTAAAAAATGGTTGTAAAGAAATATCTATATTGTATAAATAATTAGTTATAATTTAATCTTCCCTGCTTTGCACTATTACAACTTTTAAATTGTTAAAATCTTTCAGGTTTTTTGTTTTTTTCAGGTTTTCAGACTTGCACTTCTTAAGATTATTTTAAATTAAATAAATGACAGGCTTATCTGGTTTTCTTAGGCTTATCAGGCTAATGCAAAACTTGTATATTTTTAAATCTTTTTTTGTTCTGAAAAAAAATAATCTCTTAATTTATAGTTGATTATATAAAACTTTTAACATAGTTTAAATTTAAAAAAAATATAATCTTAAAGAATTTAAGATAGTTTTAACTAAAATTTGTATAATATTACTTTTAATCAAGATTAACCCCTTTCCCAATAACTTTGGTTCTAATAGCCTTGTTCTTTCTATGTCCTTAAAATAAAAATAAAGATAAATGAAAAAAAAAAAAATAAAATATAATGGGAAATTTAAATTTATTCTTCTGTTGATCCGCACCTTTTTTACTTAAAGATAGAACAAAGAAAAAAGGAAAAACAAAAAAACAAAGAACAAAAAAATAAAAATAGTGGAAAAGAAGGGTGTTTTAGTATTCCTTCTCTTATTTTCTTTAGGTTAAAAAAAAAAATAAGGCTGCATTTAACTCATATACCTTGCCTAGTCTTTAATAAAAATGGTTTTCAGTTGCTTTATTTTTTTTCTTAAGAAAAATTTAAAACATGAAATTATCATATTATAATACTATTATACAATTATAACATCATACTATTAAACCCAGAAATTCTTTTTTTATTTAACCAAAAGGAAGGAATTAAAACAAAAATAAGATTAAAAATAAGATTAAAAACATATTTTTTTTTTGATACTTTTTACAAAACTTTTTTATAAAATCTTTATTCAAAAGGGATAGGAATTCTTCATTTATAATAAGAAAATTTTTACTTTTAATAAAAGATTTCTAAATTAAATTTTCTAAAAGAAGGGTGTTTAAATTTAAAAAAACTTTTATTGTTGCTCTTTGATCCGGATGGTAAGAAGCAACGTTAGGCCAAAAAAGAGTTGCGTTGCTCCGCTTGCTCCGCTGCTTCGCCACCGCACTTTTTTTGAAAGAAAGGGTGGGAACAGTAAGTGCTGAAATAGTTTAAAGGTTAAAACATACCATTCATGACGGTAAAATAAAGGTTCAATTCCTTTTTTCAGCTTATATTTTTTAATTTTATATTTTTAAAATTTTAAAAAAAAAAGGCATATTGTTAAGTATATTTTATTTGTTTTTATTATATATTGCAAAAAAAGTACAAAGAAAAAAAAATAAACATTTGGTATAATAAAAAGAACAGGCTTCAGCTAATGTTTAATTTATATTAAATTAATTATATAACATTTTATATAAATTTAAAATAAAGCGAAATAGTGTAGTGGTTAGCACAATAGTCTCATGAACTGTTAGGTTAGGTTCAAATCCTTCTTTCGCTAATTAAAAAAAAAAACAAATTTTAATAAATAATTATTAAATTAATAATAAAAATCATATTTCTAATTTTCATAAAATTATATTATAATATAATATAAAAATACTAGGTCTTTTAGTATAAAGGAAGTACATGAGCGCTTCATGCTTATAGAACTCGTTCGATTCGGGTAAAGATCAAATGAAATTGATATTCAATTCTATAGTTTTATTATTTGTTAATTATTTAACACTTCTTTTTAAACCCCCGATTTAGCACATATAGGTTATAACCTCTGTTTCCTAAAGACTTTATTTTTAAAACTTTTTTATTTTAGTTCCAATAATCAAAATTTAATTAAAAATTTTTCAACAAAAATAAATTCTGGAGATTGCACAGTTGGTTTATTAGAATTAGAATTAGAAAAAGAGGAGGCAAAAAAATTTAAATTTTTTCTATAGGTAATTAATTTAAAAATATTCCTGATTATCTTATATGAATATAAGGATATAACTAATGTAGATAATCTTAGAAAGATATTAAATAAATTTAAAAACAAAGCAATTTCTTATAAAATAAAAAATGTTATAAATAAAATTTTATATGTAGGAAGTTCTTTTTTTGGTAGTGAAAGATTAACTGGTCATTTAACTATAGGAAATCATTTTAATATTCTTTTGCAAATTTCAATCAAAAAATACGGATTAAGTATTTTTTTCTATTCAGATTTTTGTTTGTGTGGATTTTCACGAAAAAAAAAATGACTTAAATTTTTTTATTGGCGAAAGTACTTATTTAAATAATGAAAAAGAAAAAAAAAGAATTTCTTTTAAAGGAAGAACAAAAAAAAATAAAAAAAAAAAATAAAACTAAAATTAAAATAAGTGAGACCTTAAAAATAAATAATCATAGCAGTATTAAATTATATGTCTATAACGAAAATTTAGAATTAATTAACAATAAACTTTTTTTTACTATTAAAAAAACAGCTGAATTTTTAGGTATAAAAAGATCAAAATTAAAATATTAATTATTATATATTAATATTTAATAATTAATTATATATTTGAAAATTTAAAAATAAAGTATATTAAAATAAAATATAATAGTATACTGTTTCAGGTCTATTTATTTTTAAACTATAAAAATAAGCATAAGTATACATTCATAACAAAAAAGTTTAAAGACAATTTGTCGGAATAGTTTAATTGGTAAAACGATTTTCTTGTAAAAAATTATCTTCAGTTCGATTCTGGATTTCGACATTTAATTAATTTAAAAGGTCATTTTTTTAATACTAAAACCAATCTAAATTTTTATTTAGATTTTACTAAATTAGAATATAATAAAAATTAGTAAATTTTTTTTGTGTTGTTGCTTTGTCTGGTTCTTGGTTGAAAAAATAGCCAGGAGATCAGGCTGGTTTTTTCTTTTATAGTTCTATTTAAGGTGGCGAAGCAGCGGAGCAAGAAGCACCAAGCATATTTTCTTTACAAATTTTTAGAAATAAAATTTTAAAAATAATAAAAAAAAAAAATAAAGTTCTGTTCTTTGTTCTAAAAAAGAAATGGAGTAACAGAAATGGAAAAAAAAAACAACAACGTATTTGCTACTTTAAAATAGTAAATTTATACCAACATTAAAATATGATTGAAATTAAATGAGTTGTAGTTTAAATTGGGAAAACACCATTTTTTGGAGGTGGTTTATACCAGTTCGAATCTGGTCAACTCAGTATTTAATATTGAATTAAAAATAAATACAATACTTAAAATTTGTTTATTTTTTAAAATTATAACTTAACTAAAATTTTATTAAATTAAAAAAAAAACTAAAAAAAAATTACGAGATTAAATTTTATTAAAGCTAATACTGTACTGAAAACTATAATTATATAATAAAATATAAAATAAAATATATATAATATATTTTATATTTTTGTACTCCAGAAAGAGGAGACAGAACTCGGTTGGTTGAGTGTTTCTCTTTTAAAGAAAAGGTCAGTGGTTCGAGCCCACTTGTTTTCAATAAATTATATAATACATTACAAATTAAATATTACAATTACACTTCATATTTAAATTAAGATATATTAAAATTTAAAACATATCATATTTTTCTAGATTTTGAATATTATTTATATTTTTTAATAAACCTATTTGTTAAATTTTAAAATATAATTAAAAATATTGAAATATATTTATTTTTTCATAAAAGAAGATATAAAAAGAAGATAATATTTTTCTAGGTATTTTTATACTATCTAAAAAAAAACAAAAATTTTAAAATATAAACCTATTTTTTATTAAATAAAAATAAATATTCATTTACAATGATTTTCTCTTTGTTTAATTTTACAAATATTAAAAATTTTATTAAATTTAGTCATTATTTTATTATTTTACATTTTTAATAAAAATAAATTTTATTATTTAATTTATTTACAAAGTTTACATTTAATTCAATTAAGTTTGATTCTCCTTCCTCACAGCACAATTTAGAATACATTGAGTATAAAAATTTGAGCCTAGATCGAAAATTTGATTAGGAATCTATTTTAAATAATTATCCAAATGTAGAGTGGCCAATTTATCTTTTTTTCTCTTGTTTTCTTTTTTGACTCGTGGTTTATCTTCCCTCTATCAAGGTAGTAACGTAATTTATTAAAATTATTCTTATTTTATCCTTTATAAATTTGAAATAAATATCCCTCATTTAAATATAGATTTTTGATTTATTACATCCTGATTATATTAAATTTAACATTCCCAAAAATTCTAAATATAGAATTATAAAAAATTAATAATCCTTCTTAAATTTTATTTGAATAATTCAAACATAAAAATCAAGAATTATTTAATAAAATTAATTGAATTGTTTTTTTTAAAGAAATAGGTATTTTATATAAAATTTATAGTATTTTTTTAGAACTCTAATGTTGATAGATTAAATTATAAATTTCATTTTATTAATAACTTAACAAATAATAAATTAAAAAAAAAGTTAAAATTTAAAAAAGTAGAGAGTATTAAAAAAAACAAATTTTTTAAATCTTTGCTCTAAACCCAAATTTTAATTAAAAACCAAAAACCTAGAAGTCTATAGGTTTTTTAAATTTTAATTATAAAATAAAAAGGTAAATTTTATTTTATAAATGACACAAAATTAAAAAATTGAAAAAAAAAATCTTTTAATTATACCATTTAAAATATACTAAAATGCCGAATCTCAAAGTCCTAGACTAAACATATATTTTATTCAATTAGAAGTGCTGCTAAATATTTAAATATAAATAATACAAACATGTTCCTTCTCTATTTTTTTTTTTGCTCCGCTGCTTCGCCACCGCTCCCTATTTTTTTTTTTATTTTTCTTCAAATCTTTTAACTTTCAAAGAACATACTATTCTTTTTCTTAATTTTTTTAATTCTTAAAGTCTTTTTTAACTATAAAAATAATCTAAAATATTAGAGGGTTAAGTTTACAGATGGTTCTGTAATCAAATTGCAAATTTGAAAACCTAGGGTTCAATTCCTTCTTAACCCTATTAAAACTTATATTATTCTACCAAATCATAAGTAAAATTTAAATTTATGTATAATTAAATTAAATTAAATTAAATAAAAAGAGGTAGCTATTATTTATACTATTACTTATACTCTAACTTATTTTCTTAATTTTTTGTTATTAATTTACTTAAAATTTTTTATATTATTTCATTATTTTTTTTTGTTTTAATTTTAGGAGGTTAAAAAAAAACAAAAAGGGGCTGTTGCCTGAATGGTAAAGGGGGTTATCTGTAAAATAATTGATCTTATGGATCAGGAGAGGTTCGATTCCTTTACAGCTCATAAAAAACAATTTTATAATGTTATTTTTATAGTGCAAAAGTACAAATTTTGATTATTTTGAATTATAAAAAAATAAATAAAAATTAATAAAAATTTAAATAAAATAAGTTAGAATAATAAGTAAATAATAAGAAAATAAAGCCTACCAGTCTTTTTTTTTTTGCTCTTCGTACCTTATTTTTTTTAGGTGTAGCCCTAGTGGTCAGTTGGCCGCTTCTGCTCCGCAACCGAAGCAAGGTGCTCTGTTTGGTTAAAAAAAATTTTTAAAAAAGTAAACGGCCTTTTATTCCCTTAGGGAGCAGGGCAGAAAAACAACAATTTATAAATTTAAATTTAAGAAATACTAAGCTAACACCAACCAGTAAATTAAATATTATAAATTTAAATAATTAATTATATTTTATTTGTGAATTAATTTTTATTAAGTCTTATTTATTATCTCTTAATTATTATTCTTAAAAATTATTAATATTTATTAAAATCTAAAAGAAAGTTAAATTTCTTGAAAAAGAAAAACTGGTCTTAACAGCACCAAAAAAGATAATAAAAAGTTAAAAAAGATGCTTTTTGGATTTTTTTTCATATTAAAATATTTTTATAATTTCCACTAAAATAAAAGACAGAATAAAATTTTATCTTTTTTTTTGCGACGTTGCTCCTTTTTATAAAGTAAACCCTGTGCTTCTTGCTCCGCTGCTTCGCCACCGCTTCCTATTTTATGGTGCTTTGTTTTCTTTTGTTTTTAACCAAAAAGAGCCAGTTTTAGTGTTTTAAATAATAATAGTAGAAGGCCTAACAAAAATAATTATTTTAAGTTTTTTTTTTTTTGATACATTTATTTTTTATTTATAAAAATAAAAAGAGGACGTGTGGTAGAGTTGGTTTAATACGATCGTCTTGAAAACGATTACTGAATAAGTCGTGAGTTCGAATCTCACTATGTCCGAATTATTTACTAATTTAAAGGTAAAATTTAAAAACCAATTTTTTTCTTTTCAAATGTTTATTTTTAATTTTATTTTATTTTTTAAAGTAAGAATAATTAAGGAAGAAAAAATAAAGACAAATTTAAAAAAGGGTGCGTTGCTCCTTTTGTTAAAAAAGCGGAGCAGCAACATTAAAAAATAAGTTATTTCTTCTCTTTTTCTTCTCTTTTTCTTTTTCTTTTTATTTTTCTTTTTATTTAAAGAGTGTGGAGCAGAGGAAGATTCTTTAAAGAGTGAGGAGCAGAGGAAGATTACGTAAATATTATTTTGTTAGGGAGCGGTGGCGAAGCAGCGGAGCAAGAAGCACGGGGTTTTTACTTAATAAAAAGGAGCAACGGAGCAAAAAAATTTTAAGAATATAAGTATATAAATATATATAAAATAAAAGTATATAAATATATATAAATTAAAAGAATATAAATATAATAAAATATATTTTATTTAATTGCATTTAAATTAAATTAAAGCACACCTTCATTTTTATTCAATTAATTTTACAAGTAGGCAAATAATAGATAATTTAATTTATAGATAAAAATTTAGATTAGCTATTGTCAAAGTATTGCATATTTTTACATAATATAGAAAAATTTACAAATTTTTTTGTGTTAGGAGAATTATTCCTGATTATAATTAAAATATAAAAAATTAAAAAATAAAACATATAAATATATTTTGCATTTATTTATTATAAACCAAAGCTCATGATTTAAAGGTAGAATAATTTCTTGATAAGGAATCTGTAGAAGTTCGAATCTTCTTGAGCTTAGATATTACAATAAAAGACATCAAACAAAAATAAAATTTATTTATTTAAGTTAATACGAAATAATCTTAAGTAAATATGACATTTCTTTTTACTTTTTTTTTAATTTATATTATTATTTATTTTTTTTTTTCTTCTTGCTCCGCTGCTTCGCCAGGTGTAGCAGCGTGTTTAAATTTTTTAAGAACCCGCTGGTCCGCACACGCAACCCGCAACCCGCTGCTTCGCAAACGAAATTCTAAAAAATATTTATTTTTGGTCCAGTAAAATTAAAATTATATTTCTCCTGAATACTCCAATATTATTACCAACGCTTAAAAAAAATATGTATGAAAATCTACCCTTAAAAAAAATTTAAAGTAAAATTTATTTTCAATTTAAATAAATAATTAATTTCAAATTGATATTTTAATAAAATTTTAATCTCCAGTCCTCATTTTTATTTTCAGTTTTTAAAATATAAAATATTTATATACATTTAAACTTTAATATTTTATATAATAATAGAGGTTTTTACTCTTAAACAATAAATAAAAAAAAGGATAGGTTTAACTAAAAGTACAAAAATTATATACACTTTTATAAAAATTTTAAATATATTGATTAATAGATATTTTTAAATTTATTGCCTTATTTATTAATTTTATTTAAAAAAGAGCTAATAGGTTAAATTATAACCTAAATTTGTAAAATTTTTTGTAAGCTATGCCTCAACTTCTTCCATATTATTTTTTAAATCAATTATCTTTTACTATCTTTACTTTATTTGTACTAATATTAGTTTTTTCTAAATTTATTTTACCTAATTTTGTTTCTTTATTTGTGACTCGATTTTATATTACAAAACTTTAATCGAAGAAGAACTTTTAACTTTTCTTGTTCTATAAAGTAAGTTTTAGCGAACCGACACGGCTCACCAGTTACTGTTAATTTTGCTCACGCAAAATATTTTTCTTCTTGTTCACGAAATTTAAAAGAAAAAATAATTTTTTTAAGGCTCAATTAACTGAGGAAGGTCTAAATAGGATAGTTGCTTTAAAATTACACAGTCCAATGGGCTTGTCAGACTTATTAAAACTCAACTTTCCTAACTATCAGAATTACATCCAGCCTTGTTCTGCCCATGATCTAAATTTTGACAACCTAAATATTTTTTGGATTGCAGGGTTTATAAATGCTGATGGTCAATTTAGATTTCAAATTAAAAGATCTGCAAATAAAAAATAGAATACAATGTGTTCCTGTAATTATAATTATTCAACATCTTAATAGTTTGATAGTTTTAGATGAGATTAAAATTTATTTAGGATTTGGAGCAGTAAAATTTAGAAATACTAATGCAGCAGCTTATTTATATATTTTGAAACAGTAAAAGAGGCCAGTCAATTTATAGAAAAATTTAAAACAGCAAAATTATTAGGCGCGAAAGCTTTTTATTATTTAATTTTTTGTTAAAGTATGGTTTTTATTAATAATAAAAACCATTTAACTACAGAAGGACTAGCCCAAATTTAAAAAAAAACAATTCTAATGTTAATTCAAAAAGAACTAAATTTACAACTGAGGATTAAATTGCTTTTACCTTGCGAGCAAAAAAAAAAGTTTAAATACTTTTTGGGGTTTGTATTATTTGGTTATTATTTTATTTTTTTAAGAAAACTTTAAATTATTTCTCCCTCCTTAAATAAGTGTTTTTTTTTAAAACTCTTAAACAAGATAACAAAATAATTCTAATAATAACTTTATTCTTATAAAAAAATTTTAAAGAATAAAATCTTATAGGTATAATTATATTTATAATAGGAAAGAAGATTATATTAAACTAAAGTGTTTAATTAATTAAAGCCCCCCTCCGTGCCTCTGGCAACTAATTTATTTTTATAATTGGTAAAATTTTTATTTTCCTCCGGCCGAAATAGGTAAATAAACTTCTATTAAGTAGAAAAAAATTATTTGAGAGTTCAATTCTTTGTTTTTAAATGTTCACTATTTAATGTACTAAAATTAAGATTTAATTCTAGTGCCCAGCAACACTTTTTTAAAATTTATATTTACTTAAATTTTATCCTTCCTGCGGCCGGCTTCGACTTAAAAAAGAGGGGGAAATAAATTAAAATTTTACCTTAACAGTTTATAATATTCCAACATCAGGTTTAAATTTTATAAAAATAAATATACTTCTATCAGCATTGGAACAATATTATAATTTAAAATTAAATAAAAACTAAAGGTTATAAAAGCAGTTAACATCCTTCTAAAATTTTTTTTTCTTCTCTGCTTCGCTGCTTCGCTGCTTAATACCCGCATATAAATTTAAATTAAATTCATTTCTTGGACATATCCCAAGATTTTTATTTTTTTTTTCTTTATTATTTTATTAAAAATAATTTCTTTTGATGTAGTTCACCTTGAATCTGAATCAGTACTAGAAAAAGAAGGGTGAACTAAAGATCCAAATTCGGACTCAAGCTTAGATTCTTATTTAAGTTTTTAAATTAAAATAAAATTTCAAATCTACCCTTGCTTCGCTGCTTCGCCACCCTAAAGGATAGGTTGAAAATTTTTATGTCTTTTAAATTTTTAATTTCTTACTTTTTATCCTCTATTTATGCAGCTTCAGTATTTTCTTTTTCTTATTCTCCTGTTCCTGTAGATATAATAGTTATTTTATTTAGCGGAATACCTTCAATACCAAATACTGAACATCTATATCCAGAATTAATAAGATCTTCTGAATTAAGTAATGCAATGAGAGCATAAGAACTTTACAATGAACTTCTTCAAGATTTTCCTCCTAATCATCCGCATTTTTATGTTTATAAGGTTTTTCTTTCACAAGCAAAAAAATATTTTTTAAGGCTTTATGTGAAGGTTTAAAAATTAGAAAAACAGTGTTTACCGCATATTTGGATAATGTTCTTAGAAATCATGCTCCTTGTAAAATATTTAAAAAATAATGGTGTTGATATTGATTTTTTGATCGGTTAGACTAAACTATAATATATTATTAAATTTTACTTTAGATACAATTTTCAAAACAATCCCTTTTGAAAATTTAAATCAATTATCATTTTCTATTTTTACTTTAATTGTATTAATTTTTATTTTCTCTAAATTTATTTTACCTTTGTTTACTTTTTAATAAGTTATACGTATTGTAAATAACTAAATTAAGTAAAATATCTTAATTTATATCCACTTACTTTATTAAAATTTTAATTTAAAAATAACTTAAATAAAAGTTAATTATAAATATTATTTTTAAATTTAATATTGATTTAAATCAATTACTCTAAAAAAAAATACACTACGCAAATAATTGTTACCAAGAATATTTTTCTTGTTTTATTTTTATTAGTTTAAATTATTTTTGACTTTTACCTTTATAACAGTTTTTAAATTTTACTTTTTAGTTTTACTTTACTTATACTTTGCATTTTAAATGTTCCTTCTTTTTTTTTTAACCAAAAGACGAATTTAAAATTTTTTTTTTAAAAAAGCCAGTGGCCCTTTTTGTTTTTTTATTTTTTTTTAAGAAAGGGGTTTTTTCTGTGTTCTTTAGAGAAGCAATCCTTTTAAAATACGAAGACCGAAGCCCGAAGACCGAAGACCGCAGACCGAAGCCTGAAAATAGGTAAATTTCTGCTTATTCTTAATATTTTGCGGATTATCTACTATGTTTTTCTGATTTTATGAGTTTTTCTGTTTCTTTAAATTTATAAATATACTTTTTCTTTACTTAAACTTAAAACAAGAAAAAATAAAATTATAAAATAAGTATAATTTTGCTTACTTATTCAATTTCAAATAATTTAAGTCATAAAATATAAAAATAAATGAAAGAAATTTTTTTTTTGGATTTTAAATAGGATTAAAACTTTAAACGTTTATTTAAACAAAAATAAGTTTTATATACTATTTTTTATAAAATTTAATTACAATATTATTTTATAATATAAATTTTTTGGCCTTTAAGGTATTATAAAATAAAAAGTTTATATCTTTATTTATATTATTATGTTAATTTATTCTCCTTTAGATCAATTTGAAGTTGTAAGTATTTTAGGATTTTCTTCTGCTTTGATTGGAAATTTGCATATTTCCTTAACTAATTTTGGTTTATATTCTCTAATAGTTTTATTTCTTGTTATAGGTTTACATTTTTTAGGTAATAATGAAAATTCACTTATACCTTCAAAATGATCTATTTTTTTTGAAAGTACTAAGTGGTCTGGGAAGCCACTTTCGTGCTTACAACTATCAAACTCCGGGGACGCCCTAAAGCTCATAATACCAAACTATAATTTAAATTTTATAAGTGGATGAAGTAATAACTCATGTAAGGTAATAAGTTATGAGATGAGTGAAAGCAAAATGGGTAATCGCGGATCTAAATCTGTGTTAGTTAAAAATATTGACATAGTCAAAGAGCAAAGAGTAGATGGTAGTTACTTATTTAAACCAAATAAGTTAAGGTGTACTCTAACTGGCTTCGAAAGAAGTTTAAAGATCAATCACCCCTCTAACCTAAAATTTATACTGCTAACTTGATAGTTTGCTAGTAAAAGAAACTTTTTCATAAACTCAAATATCAAGATAAACTTAAAACAGAATCTCAAGATCCTTTAACAAAACCTATTGATGGCAATAAAGTATACCTTTCATTTAATCCTTGGTGAGTGACTGGATTTGCGGATGCTGAATCGTGTTTTGGCTTATATATTTATAAAAATACTTCTTTAAAAACAGGTTGATATGTTTTTTTAAATTTTAATATTACTTTACACAAGAAAGATATAAATTTATTGAATCAAATTAAAAATTTTTTTGGTGTTGGTATTGTCTCTAATCATAGAGATCAATCTAAACAATATAATGTTAAATCCGTTAAAGATATTAAAATAATTATAGATCCTTTTGATAAGTTTCCACTAATGACTAAAAAATTAGATGACTATCGATTATTCAAAAAAGCATATAATCTTATTTTAAATAAAGAGCATTTAACTCATGAAGGTATAGAAAAATTAATTGTTATTAAAAATTCCATAAATAGAGGTCTAAGTCCTGAAATACTTAATACTTTTTCAAATCTTAAATTTGAAGACACTCCTATCATCACAAAAAAAAGAACTCCCTTTTAATCTAGATCCAAATTGAACATCTGGGTTTATTAGTGGAGATGGAAGTTTTCAAGTAGATATAAGAAAAAATGATAAATTTAAATTAAAATATCAAGTGCTATTGAGATTCAGTTTAAGTCAACAAGCTAGAGAAGAGCAAGTTTTAAAGAATTTAATATATTGTTTAGATTGCGGTAAAGTTGACAAGAACATAAATATAAAAAAATAATAATAAAGAATTTTTTATATTTTGAGTCGAAAATTTTAAAGATATTGATACAAAAATAATACCGTTTTTTCTTAAATATCCAATTGTTGGAACAAAGTTATTCGATTTCCAAGATTTTTGTAAAGTAGCAGATTTTATGAGAGAAAAAGCTCCTTTAACTGTTAGCGGACTAAATGAAATACATTTAATTAAAGAAAGAATGAATAAAAATAGAACATTTTAAAAAAGTATACTGTGTTCCTTTCTTTATAAAAATTTTCTTTCGTTACTGCTTTTTTTTAACTTGTTAACTTTTTTTTTAAAGTAAAACAAGAAAAAATTAAATGGCAGAGTATAAAAAATAAAACGATAAAATTGATTGTCGTGATATATGTTACTATTTTATCAATGGTAAAGAACCAAATAGGTTATAAACATGAAATATTTTTACCTTTAATCTATTCATTATTCTTTTTTATTTTAATTTCTAATTTAGTAGGAAATATTACATATTCCTTTACAATTACTACTTCAGTAATATTAACTTTAGGTTTAAGTGTAATTATTTTTTTAGGGTTTACAATTTTATCAATTTCAATACATAAATTCAATTTTTTAAGTTCTTTTATACCTGAAGGGTGTCCTTTACCTTTAGTTCCACTTTTAGTTTTAATAGAACTAGCATCTTATTGTTCTAGAGCAATTTCTTTAGGAGTAAGACTTTTCAGTAATTTAACCGCTGGTCATGTGCTTGTTGCAATTTTGTCTAATTTTTTTTATAAAGCGTTAAGCAGTGGCTTATTAGTTTTAATTTTAATGTTAGTGCCATTTTTACTTTTTATAGCCATCCTTTTTTTGGAATTGGGAGTCTCTTTGATTCAAGCATACGTGTTCTGTCTTCTAACTTGTACTTATATCCGGACTGCAATTTATCTACACTAATAGCCCCTTTTCTAATTAAAAATATCTCGATAGAATTTAATCCTTCAAAGAATAACAAAAACAATAAACAAATAGTAGTTTAAGGCACTAATCTTTCTTCAAATGTAGGTTTTCCAAAATTTACCAAAATAGTTTCGAATATAATTTTTTTCCTTTTTAATATAGAAACTTTTATCTACGGTCTTTTACTATCAGACGCTTGAATCGGAATACCTTAAAAAAGCAGTATTAACGCCAGACTAGGATTTGAGCAATCTTTTACTCACTTTGAATATTTTTGACATGTTTTTACTACTTTATCACATTATTGTTCTAGTTTTCCTAAATTTAGGATAAGTAAAAAGTTTAGGAATTCAATAACTTTTTACCGGTTCTTTTTATTCCCGTTCTTTACCTTGCTTTACTAATCTTTATTATTTATTTTATAAAAATGGGAAAAAAGTAGTACCGAAAAATATTTACGACTATTTAACACCTGTTGCTTTAGCTGAATTAATTAGTGGTGATGGAGCAAAAGAAGTTTCAGGGTTAACTTTATGTACTGATTCTTATTTTTTAAAGGATGTTACACTTTTGGTAAATGTTTTGATAATAAAATATGAATTAACTTATTCTATAAAAAAAAAGTAGAGAAGGAAATTACAGGATATATATAAGAGCCAAATCTATGGATAAATTAATATCTTTAATAAAACCGCATATTATTCCGAGCTTGTTATATAAATTAAATCTTAAAAAGATGAACTATACTTAATAAATCTTTTAGTGTTTATTAATTATTTAAAATTAGAAACTTTCTCTATTAGAGTCTTAATTACAATATTGATTGCACTTTTGCTTCATAAACCAAACTACCCCTTACTTTAATAAAATCCCCTTTAAATTTTACAAACAAATTTTTTTTTAATTTCTTTACAAATTTTTTTTTAATATTTTCTTTTTCTTCTAATTTTTTTTTAAAGTTTTATAAATTATGTAAGCCCTCTTTCATGTTTATATCAAAGGTAATTCAGGGAATTAGTTTAATTAATATATATTTCTACCTGCCGTAGGTGTTTTTAATTTTACTTAATGTCAGTTTTAAAAATTCTTTTTAGGTTAGGTTTATTCCTAACTTTTTTTTAAATTTTCAATTTTAATCAAGTCAACCTTTGTTTGCAGATGAAGATCTATTTGTATACGAAGAAGATGGATGAAGTGATTCATCTACAGATTAAGAAGCTATAAATCAATAATTAACAAATAATTTTGATAAATATTTACCCTGACTTTTTTTAGGAGGTTTTATTTTGATAAATTTAAGTTTTTATTATTTTTTAAATTCTACACCTTATTAACCTTCTGATTTAAGTGATTGAAATTCTATTTTTAGTTACAAGGCTGCAACTATTAGTGAGACCCTCTCTATTAGCCTTACAATAGACATTTTGCCAGATTTACCTCAAGATATAAACCATTTCTTCACAGTCTAAAATCTTTATGCTGATTTTATGAGTAGATTTCCACTTGATCAGCCTAATTATCAACAGGCAAAAATCCTAGCTGGCTACATTAAAAGAGCAGCAATTTTTTCACTTTGCCAAGGGCACTTATTAATAGTGAAGGATATGCAGAGTCAATTAGATCCCAACTTGCAAAGAATTCTTATTTAATAAGGTACTTAGAAAATAGTGGTGATATCTTTGAACTATTTGACCTTAGCTAAAAAAAAACTTTTAAATAACTAAGAAAATATTTAAAACTTTTAAATATTTGATATTTAATCTAAATTAGTCTATAAATCCTTTTGTTTTCCTTACTTTTAAAGAAATTAAAAAGTAAAATTTTCAATTCAAAATCCCTTTTAAACAAAAAAAATTTTTGTTTAAATCTGCACTTTTATCTTTAAATTTTCCAATTTTTTATATTTTTGTTAAATAAGTGAAGTATTTTTTTCTTAACTTTAATTTTACGAAGTTTGGATCTTTGTTAAAATTTATTTTTGGTTTTCGATCTTGAGATTTTTTATCTTGTTTTCTTAACAGTCTCTCTATGTTTTTATACTTTTAACATATTCTTATATTAAGGGTGCTATTTACTTGCATTAATTCTTTCTATTATAAGTTTAAACAATACCTTTAAAAAGAATGATAATAAATTGGAGGAAGCATCAATCTCAAATTTAAATTCAAATTTTTATTTTAAAACCCCTTAAAGTACAAGTAATATATTAAATTTCATATTACTAACCCTATAAAAAAATCTATACTAACATTAGAAAAAATATCTCTACATTCTAAAAATATTGATCTTGAATTAAAGAATAAATAAAAAAAAATTGTCTCCCTTTACTAAAGATTGATTTTGAAAAAGATTAAAAAAAATACTTCGGATTTTTTAAATTCTTAAAATTTGGATATATAAAAATTGATTCCATTATCTAAAAATTAAAAAAAAAAACAATTAACCAATCTGATTCAATAGCTGGAGTATAGTGTTTTATTTCTTTAGAAAAAATTTAAACCAAAATTAGTTTATATTGGTTCAGCTGTTGGGTTTACAAAAAGACTAAAAGGGCATTATAATGTTTGTAGACATAATAAAAAACATAAAAAAACTAAAAATAGTTTTGTATGTGTTAGTTTTGTTATAAATAGTGGAGGTTTTTCATCTGTTTATTTTTATTTGTTTAAGTTAACCACATATTATTTATTAATATTTTTTAAATAAGTAAAAAGTAAAAAAAAGTTAAAAAACTGAATTTATTTTGAGATCTTTTAGTCAATTTGAAGCTAAATATATGAACAAGCTCTTATTACTAATTTGGAAAATTAATTTAAAAAAATATTATAGTTGTAAATTCTTTTGTTAAATGAGATTAAAATATTTTGTCTCATTTCCAAACTAAAAATAGAAAATCTATTTCATCCTTGCCTTGGGCCTTGGGCAGGGGAATAAAAAACTGACTAAAGAAGATAAAATATTAAATTTTAATTAAATAAATAATGTTGCAGTAGAATTAAGGATTAAAAATTCTAGAATATGTGTTGGTGTAATTGTTTAGATCCACATTACATTTTTCCTCCTTTGAAACAAGAAGTAAAATTTTTATTTGAAGGTATTCCAATTAAAAAATATTAAAAAAAAAGAATAGGTTTTAATACTAAAGTTAAGAATATTCAAATAATGTTTCTGGAAAATTTATCTTTTCCCTGTCCTTGTTCTTATTATTAAAGGGGGAAGCTAATTTGTTGTTTTTTTTTAGAGGCAATTTAAAGAGTTAGTTCCCCAAGTAAAGGTGATTTTCTAGTTTTTAAATCTTTTAAATGATTAAAATTTACAAAAATAAACTTGGATTTTACCTAAAATTTTATTTTTTTTTTCGTTAGGTATTTTAACTAAAATTAATTTAAATTTATTTTTATAAAATTTTCTATGTATTATTCTAAATTTTTATTTAAATTGTTTACAAGCAGTATAAGAATATTTTTCTTAACATTAATTCTTTGAATTTATTCTTAGGTATTATTTTATTGGAACTTGGTGTTACAATAATCCGAGCATATATTTTTTGTCTACTAGTATAATCAATACATCAAAGGTGCTATCTACTGGCATTAAATTATTTAGTAAAATTTAATTTAGATAAAAACTTACATGTTTCAAGTAATTTAATAAACTACCACAATATTAAACCAATAAAAGAAGATAGTTTAACTTTATATAAATAAAAATGTATTAGTTTGCAGAAAAATGATCCGAAATTTAAAATTTATTAAAAAAATAGTTTACATCTAATTTAAAAAATTCTATTTATTTTTTACTCTTAAAAAAAGAAAAATACCACTTAACTTTTATCTAAGTTAAAAATTTTAATAGAAATCTGCCTTTACTACCTTTACTACCTTTACAAATTCTAAATAATACGTAATTGAACTACTTTTTTTAAACTTGAATTTTGTATAATTTTTTTTTGCTGCAACCATCAAATAAAAACTAAAATTTTTATTAAAAGAGGTAGAATTAGTTTAATTGGTAAAATAACGTCTTGTGGCGACTGTGGTTTAGAGTTCGAATCTCTGATTTTACCCTTTAATAATAGTAATAGTCGCATTTATAATAGTCGCATTTTAAATAAATTTGCCTATTTTTAAAATTTAAGGAATAAAGGGATTTATTTTATTTTTTTTTTAAATTTTCTTAAACCAAAATATCATTTACTTTGATCTAATCTCTTTAAAAATACATAAAAACCCAAATTTAATCATTTATTAAAAACTAAAACTTAAAAACTAATATTTTAAACCTAAAAACTTTAATTTATATACTCTTTGAATATAAAAATTTAAATACTTATTTAAAATAAAAGTATGAAAAAGATAAATAAATCTCGTATTAAAGAATAAATATCTATTTTTATAAATTTAATTTTGTTTTAAAGTGCCCCAAGGCATAAATTTATTTTTTCTATTCAAATTTATTTAAACTTTTACTTCTACCATATAATTCTTTTCTTTTTATTTTTAATTTGCAAATAAAACAAAAATTTAATGCTCGAGAATATTTAAATAAATAAAATATACAAAATATTTTTTACTTTTCTATCTTTTCTAGTTTTAACTTTACATCTTTATATTCCAATCTGTAACTGCTTTATTTTAATACAAAAGAACTTCGTATAAGGGTTAGTATTATGATCTCCAAAATCATCGGCAGGTGTTCGAATCACCTAGTTCTTGTTAGTTATAAAGACTAATAAATTTAAATTTATATTAATTCATTTTATTTAAAATTTTCAATTTTTTTTTTAATTAATGAAGTTAAAAAAAATTTAGAATTATTTTTTAAATTATTATAATTATAAATATTAATTAGACATCGTTTAAATTTAAAATTTAAAAATTAAAGTGAATTAAAAATATCAAAATTTTATATAAATTGTCATTTTTAATGTAAGCCCTTTTTCATGATTATTTGAGGTATTTTAAGGAGTTAGTTAGGAGATAACGTATTAATAAATTTTTAATATTTAGGTAACATTTTTATTTGTTAAATTACAAATAAAAAAATAGAAATTAGTTATAAATTGAGTAGATGACTTTTTTCTACTAATGCGAAAGATATTGGTACACTTTATCTAATTTTTGCCATATTTTCTGGTATGTTAGGTACTGCTTTCTCTGTTCTTATAAGACTTGAACTATCTGCACCAGGTGTTCAATTCTTACAAGGAGATCACCAATTATTTAATGTTATAATTACAGCACATGCATTTTTAATGATTTTCTTTTTGGTTATGCCGAGTTTAGTGGGTGGGTTTGGTAATTATTTAGTACCACTTATGGTAGGAGCTCCTGATATGGCATTCCCAAGATTAAATAATATCTCATTTTGATTATTACCACCTTCATTAATGTTATTATTATTAAGTGCCTTAGTTGAGCAAGGTGCTGGTACAGGATGGACAGTTTATCCTCCTTTAGCTGGAATTCAATCTCATTCTGGTGGTTCTGTTGATTTAGCTATTTTCTCATTACATTTATCTGGTGTATCTAGTTTATTGGGTGCTATTAATTTTATTTGTACTGTTTTAAATATGAGAGCTGGTGGTTTAAATTTACACAAAATTAGTTTATTCTCATGGGCAATCTTTGTTACTGCTATTTTACTTTTACTTGCATTGCCTGTCTTAGCAGGTGCTATCACTATGCTTATCTGCGATAGAAACTTTAATACTAGTTTTTATGATCCTGCTGGAGGTGGTTTGCTGCTTCCTAATTTTACTAAATGCTGATAAATTTGAAATAAAAAAATAATCAGCAAGATTTTTTGTAAAATTTAAAAAAGAATTTTAAAAAAATAAATCTTCAGAGAATATACGTTAAATTTAACATTTAAAAATTTTTTTTTATAATGTAATTAAGAAATATTCCAATTTAATTAAAAATTTTAAGATATATTCATATATTAATAAAGGTATTAAGCTTGGATTAAATTAAATTTTTTATTTTTTTAATAGGGCGATCTTATTTACAATTGTAAACTTTATTTCTGTTATTTGCAATCCTCTAAAATTTTTAATAAGTTTAATAATTTAAATTTAGTTAAAATTTTAAAATATTCTACATCTTCTGAATTGACCTCTAATAATAAATTAGTTTTTAAAAAAGTTCCAAACTGTTTGGAAGAAATTTTAATAGGAATGTAAATTTTAATAAGAATGTTATTAGGTGATGCTTGGTTAGAAAAACAAAAAATAAACGCTAGATTTAGATTTGAACAAAGCCATATTAGGGCTGATTTTTTCTTTGATGTTTTTAAATATTTTAGTTTTTATATTAAAAATACTCCTTCCTTAAGGGAAAGAGAGGACAAAAGGACAGGAAAAGTGTATAAAACTTGACATTTGAGTACTTTATCTCTTCCTTTTTTAAATGAGTATTATAATTTATTCTATAAAAAAATAAATATAAATGGAAAACCTTCGATTAAAAAAGTTATTCCTAATAATAATTCTGAAAATTTAACAGCAGTTTCTTTAGCCTATTGGATTGCTTGTGATGGTTATAAATATAATAAAGGTGTTGCTCTGGCTACAAACAGTTTTTCTGTTTCAGATAATAATATACTTATAAATGCTTTAAAATTTAAATTTGGTTTAAATTGTTGGATAATTAGTGATCATGGTTTACCTTCTATTTTTATTCCTCATTCAGATTTAAATAAACTTCAAAATTTTGTTTTACCTTATTTGCATAATAGTTTATTATATAAAATTCACCTTTAAAAAAATTGAAATTTTTTGCTCTTTAATCTATAAATTTTTTTCTTCCTCAAAATTGGCCTTAGAATACTTATAAATTTATATGTAAGCCTTTTTTTCTTGTTTACAATAGAGGTCTGAAAAGGAGTTAGTTTAAATTAAAAATTTTAAATAAAAACTTATAGGGGAGTAGACATATTTTTGTTTTTTTATTCTTAACTTTCAAATTTCTTATCTGGGTAATTTAAGTTTATTTTGTAAATGAAATGTTCAATTTTAATCCCTTTTTTTCTTTTTATTGTTTAGGGAATTAAATGTTTCTTAAAAATTTTAATTTAAACGGGTGATCCTGTACTCTACCAACATCTATTCTGATTCTTTGGTCACCCCGAAGTTTACATTCTGATTATTCCAGGATTTGGAATTGTATCACATATAATTTCAACATTCTCTGGAAAACCTATTTTTGGTTATCTTGGTATGGTCTAAAAAAAAATAATAGTAAGGCCCAGAATTTAAAATTTTATTTCTGAATTCTATTTTATGTTAGAATTCTCACTATTTGTTCTAATTTATACTATAGCTCAATCTCAAGAACAAATTACAAAATTTATATTACTTAAATGTTAAAAGTAAAAAAATATAATTTGAGAGTATTAGCAACTAAATTTATAAATATTTAGTTCCGAGATTTTATGTAGAAATTTATTTTTTTTGGAAAATAAAAAAGAAAAAGTCCACTTATGTGAAAATCTTTAAAAAAAAAATAAAAACAAATTTTATTAAGAAAATAAAAAAAACATAAGTGCTTAGGTTTTCAATTAATTTTTGGATTAGTTTCAACTTCAGATATCAATATTGGTTTCATGGAATGTAGTCTTGTAGCAACTTTTACTAATAAAGCAAAACTTAATCCTTTGGGGGTTACAGGTTTTTCAGACGGGGACTCAAGTTTTACTACTATTTTATCTAGAGATTTTAAGAGACTTACTTTAAGTTTTTAGATTTCTCTTCATTCTAAAGATGTAGCAATATTGTATAGGATTAAAGATTTTTTTGGTTGTGGTAATGTTTCAACTAGATCTAACCTTAAAAGATCTACTTATAGAGTAACTAATTTTTCTCATATTCAAAATATTATTATTCCACACTTTAAAGTATACCCTCTTTGTACTCAGAAGCAATTAGATTTTAAGTTATGAGAACAAATTGCTATTCTTAGGAGTACAATTCAAGATAAACAGTCAAACTTTATTGAAAATATTATACCTTATATTGCAGCTATGAATAAAGGTCTTACTGATAAGCAGAAATTAAAATTCCTTAATGTTAAAGTTGTAAATCGTGGTACTTATGTTTTACCTGAAGTTATTAATCCATATTGAATGTCTGGGTTTGTAGCAGCTGAAGGTTCTTTTTATTTATTATTAAGGGATTCAGGTCAGTTTACTAATAATTTTATTATAACTCAAGATCATAGAGATTTAGAATTATTTGAAAAGTTTAATAAAATTTTTAATTGTGGTAAGACTTATCATAGACCTAAATCTACTAGATGTGATTTTATGGTTCAGAATAGAACCCATATTAATGATATAATTATTCCTTTTTTGATAAATTATCCTTTAGTAAATATTAAATCATTAGATTTTTAAGATTTTTCGAAAGCTTTGGCTTTACACGGGCAACCTGGCTGAAAATAATATGTAAAAGTTATAATAAAAGGAATGAATAGTAAAAGGCTATTCCTTTATAATTAAATAAAACAAAAATAAAATTATTTTTAAATTTTAAAACATAAGTGCTACGCTATGTTCTCAATTGGTATTTTAGGATTTATAGTATGATCTCACCATATGTATGCTGTTGGTCTTGATGTTCTAGTAATTAAAATTTTAAGCTGTTTAAGTTTTCATAGTTGATTTATAGGTGATTTTTCAATAAATTTATTTTCTTTATATTCTTTAAATAATTTACCCACAATTTTAAGTTCAAATGTAAAAATAGATAAATACTCAAATGAAGAAATAAAACAAATAATTTTTGGTTCTTTATTAGGAGATGGTAAATTAGAATTATCTTCTCGAGCGGTTAATGCTAGGTTTGGTTTTATCCAATATAAAAAATTTCAAGATTATTTTTTACATTTAAATTCCATTTTTTCAATGTTTTGTTCATCCTCTTATTGTACTTATAGTTATAAAGATCCTCGTACTAAAAAGGAATATACAAATTTAAATTTTTGGACAAAATCTTTACCAATCTTTACTGAATTTTATAATTTGTTTTACTCAAAAAAAATTAAAATAGTACCTCAAGATTTATCTCTCCTAACACCTTTAGCTTTAGCTCATTGAATCATGCAAGATGGTGCAAAGGCTACATCTGGAGGTTTATATATTTGTACAGATTTATTTGAAGCTGAACATACAATTAAATTATCTAAGTATTTAACAGAAACATTTGATTTAAAAGTTACAACACCTAAAGCACCAGGTAAAAAGGGAGCTTTAAGAATCTATGTCCGAGTATCTAGTTTGGAACATCTAAGAAGTTTGGTTTCAGATCATATGCATCCTTCTATGAATTATAAACTAGGGCTTTAAAAATTTTTATGAATTCGACGTCGTTAATTTTAGAAATAAATTTAAATATTATTTTTCTGTTTGCAAAGAATATAAATTATGTATGCAATTACATAAAATAAAAATTTTATGTTTAAATATTGGGTATTTATTATATATTTGCAAGATAATAACTATAGATTAATTTTACTATATTTATTTCTTCAGAGACTTTACGAAATAATCTAAATATTTAGTTTAAGAAAAAGTCCAACTTAAATTTTTCATTATTTAAATTTAACTAAAACAAAATTTTTTTTATAATTAAACAGTTAAAGTACTGTTTTAAAGTTAGAATTTATTAAGTATTGAAAATGTTTAAATAGGGTTGATACTAGAGCATACTTCACTGCTGCAACAATGGTAATTGCGGTTCCAACAGGAATTAAAATATTCAGTTGGTTGTCAAAGTCCTTTAGTAAGACTTGAATGACCAAATTTAATAATTATAAATTATTTTCTACTTTAACTGAAGGCCAAAAATTTTCAAGTAAAGCTTTGGTACAATATGGTTCTAATCTTGGTTCAACTTTAGGTTTTAATAAATTTACAGCACTTGAAAGAAAGGCTTTTTATATACCAGTAAACTTATTTTCGGTATTTCTAGGAATTATTCTTTCGGATGCCAATATAAGTAAGTCTAATTGAGGAGAAGCAAGATTACAATTTAAGCAAACTATTAAACATATTGATTATTTTTATTTTATATTTTTTAAATTAAGTCATTATTGCTCAAAAGGTCCATATATAACCAAAACAATAGTTAATAAAAAAAAACATATAGAGTTAGGTTTCACAACTCGGAGTTTACCTTGTATAACTGAACTGTACAATATTTTTTATGTTAATAATAAAAAAATAACACCTTATGAATTAGTTAACTTTATGACTTGAGAAGTATTAGCTCATTGAATAATGGGAGACGGGACTTTTAATTCAGGTGTACGACTTCAAACAGATAGTTTTACTGTTCAAGAAGTAGTTTTCTTAATTAATGTTTTAATTATTAAGTTAAATCTTGATTGTACTATACATTATAATAGAGGTAATCCAGTTCTTTATATTAAAAGTAAATCTATTAAAAAAAACTTACATAATATTTTACCTTACATGCATGATTCTATGAAATACAAGGTTTTAGGAAAAAAATAGAAAATTTTATATTATTAATAATATGGCAAATTCGAGGGACATCCTCCGATAAGAATAGAAATTATCAAGGACTATCGTCGAGCTAAATGGTTACGCGAAAGTGTAATTCAATAAATAAAAAAATTTATTGAGTATAATAAGGAATTATTATATCTAAAAGTGTAGAGGCCAGACGCCATACTATTCTAAGTAATAATAATTTTTATTATTATTATATGAAATATGAAGGAATGGTCCGGGTAACTAGAAATAGATAGTGCCTTAAACAAGCATTTAAGTAATAAAAAAACTAATTGTCACTTTTTTTACGATACAGAAAGTCAACTAAATCTGAAATGATTAAAGACCTAACCCCGAGCTACAGCTTACGGTGGAACCTTAAGATATACTACTCCTATGTTGTATGTATTAGGATTTATTTCTCTTTTCACTATTGGAGGGTTAACTGGAGTTATTTTAGCCAACGCAAGTCTTGATATTGCATTCCATGATACTTCTTACGTAGAAAATAAAACTTTAATTTATTATAATAAATTTTTATTTTATTTTAAACAACATTCAGTATATTTTCATTATTTATTAATTCCTTGTTTTGTTTTTAATAATTCTTCAAATTCTTTGTGTCCTAAAATTAAAAAAGAGAATAAATTAGAAGTTCCTGATAATATTAAAAAATTTTTATCTGAAAAAAGTGATTTAGAATTCACTAATTATATTGAACAGTTTTTTGTAGGGTTATTAGAAGGTGATGGAACTATTACTGTAGATCATATTAGCAATAAAAGAAAACGAGTTAGAATTTTTATTGCTTTAAAAAATTTAACAGAAAATAGGTATATGTTAGATCTTATTGTTAAAAATATAGGCGGGCGAGTTGCTATTGAAAGAAATGATAATTACGTTACATGATACGCAACAAGCAAAACTGATCTTGCAAAAGTTTTTTCTATTCTAGCAATATACCCTTTACTGTCAACTCGAAAGCAATGTCAACTAGATTTTGCCAAAGATTTTATTAACCTTGCTAAAGATATTTCAAAAGAAGATTTTATTCACTTACGAAGTAATAAATATAATAATCAAAAAGCGATGTTAGATTGAAAAATAAAAAATTTTGTTTTACCTTCTTATTTCCCTGCTTGACTTTCAGGTTTTATTGAAAGTGAAGGTCATTTTAAATTAGTTAAATATTCAAATAATACAATCAAATCTTCTCGATTTATTATTGGCCAAAATAATGAAAAACACCTTTTAAAGGCTATTCTTACTTATTTTAAAAACGAAAATAAAACTATAAGCACTTCTTTAAATAAAGAAGGTGTTACTCATTATAAAATTCATTTAAGCGGTAAAGAATTTCGGGAATTACTAACTTCTCATTTTAATTCTTCTCCTTTATTAGGGGATAAAAACACAAAATATATAAAATGAATTAAAAATCACTAACCTTATTTTACTGAAATTGTTTAAAATTAAAACTTTTATAAATAAGTTCAATTTTTAATTTATATTTAAATGTGTCTTGCGGTCACACTTCAAAGATGTTTTTATAATATCGGTTTCATTTCTATTTTTAATAGTTTCGAAGCTAACGGTGAAGCCTTTTGAATTGATTTTTAATGGAATCTATAATACGGGTTCAGAAGGTAATACCGTGTACGTAGAATGCATTATATATTGCATTTCTATTATGTAGAGACTAGACGTTGTGTTTTATATTAATTTTTATTAATATATTAAAGATATAGTCCGTTCCCTTATAAGTTATTATTTTTATTAAAATAATATATTAAAAAGGGGTTTTAACCACATATTACGTAGTAGCCCATTTCCATTATGTTTTATCAATGGGAGCTGTATTTGCACTATTTGGTGGTTTCTACTACTGAGCTCCAAAAATCATTGGAAAAACATACAATGATCTTTTAGGTAAAATACACTTCTGATGTCTCTTCGTAGGGGTTAATATAACATTCTTCCCTCTTATTAATGTTGGGGGCCTACCATAGTAATATTGTAGTGTAAAAGGAGAAATTAGAATCTACCTTAAAAACTGGCTAAATTTTGAAAAGATATATTATTTATATCCAATCAGCAAGTAATCTTATTTTTATAAAATAAATAAGAGACTCCAACGATCATACGCCAGCTGCCCTTTACTGATAGTAAATTTTATGTAAAAGGTAAGGGTAATGATATGATCTAAAATTTGCAACAAATAAGCATAGATAATTTATCTAAACTAGATTCATCGAAAAATAAATATTTTGATTTTAGTAAATATAGCTTGAGTCCACTGATGCAAAATAAAAAAATATTTCAACGTTTTTATTCTACTAATAATAAAAATTCAAATAAATTACTTGAAGTCTGGAATTTAGAAAATAAGGAATCTATTATATTTGATTCACTCGAGCAAGCTTATGAACAAGTGAAATTTAAATTTTTAGGTGTTTCAGGTGTTTATAAGCTAACTTATAAATTAGAACCTAGTCGTTTCTATATCGGTAGTTCTAATAATTTGGCTAGAAGGATAGCAGAATATTACCAATTAACAAAAGGTTTGCGTAATCCTCAATCTTCCTCAGAATTAGAAATATCTAAAATTTCTGCTTTAGATTTAGCATTAGAGTTTATTTATATTACTACACCTCAAACTTCTTTACTTTTTGAGCAATTTTCTATTATCAAATTTAAACCTACTATTAATAAGAATAATAAAGTTACACCTAGAATAAATCCTCATTGAGGTAATTTAGATGATGCTATTATTACAACTAAAAATCTGTTGTCTTTATATCCTGAAGGTTCGGAGAGTTATAATTTAATCTTAGTATTTCTAACATTTTTTGAAACAGCTAATAATTTAAATTATACATCTGAAGATTTAGACAATAAATATTATTATTTTTTAGTTTATGCCTATGACCTTAATAGTTTAAAAAATAAAACTCCTGTAATTTATTCTTCCGTAAATAGAGCATTAAAAGGGTTACAAATTAGTCATAGTACTTTATTAAATTACATTAAAAATAAATATTTATTTAAATCAAGTATAGTATTATCTTTTGAACCTTTATTTGAAAATGATTTTTTAGAATATCAAGAAAAACCAGCTGGAGATAATCAAATGCGAAAGCATATCGAAGTTTTCAATCAAGATAATGAACTCTTAATAGAATTTAAATCAGGTAGAGAAATGGCCAAATATTTTAATATCGATGGTAAAGTAGCCCGAGCTGCAATTGCCAGAGGCGTGTATCAAGACTTTTTACTAATTTATAAAGAAGTATCCAATCGTAAAATTATTTATGTATTTGATAGTAATTCACATGAATTATTAGATAAATTAATTGGTATAGCTAAAGCTTTAAAATATGCCAAAGTTAATTTTTATACATTAAAAAATTTAATTGACAGTGGTAATTCTTATAAAGGTAAAATATACAGTTATAAAGATAAATTATAATTTAATAAAATTATAACTATGCGTACGTTATAAAAAAAGCAACATTTTTTAGGTCTAGCTGGTATAAATTTAACTTTTAATTTATTAGATAATGTAGAATACTTTTTTGTATTTGGGAATATAATTATTTCTTCATCATTAAAAAATATTTATCCTACTAAAGAAAAAATACCTTTTGGTCCTCATTTACTACCTGAATATTTATGTAATCCTGTTCGTGTATATAAACCTAAATTAGACAGGAATTTAATAGGAATTGAAAATAAAGGTCGTACTTTAATTTATCAATGGATTAATTTAATTAATGGTAAAATGTATGTTGGAAGTGCTTGAAACGGTTCAAAACGTTTATTATCTTATTGAACTCCAAGTACATTAAAGCGAAATCTCCCTATATATCAAAGTCTTAATTACTATTTTCATAATAATTTTACTTTAGCTATATTAGAAGAATTAGGTAAAACTGGATCTGTAACTAAAGACTTTATGTTGAATAGAGAACAACATTATATTGATTTACTTTTCCAACAAAATTCTTTATTAATATTAAATAATTCTCCTACTGCTGGATCGACTTTAGGTTTTAAACATAAACCAGAATTTAGATTAAATCGCTCTGGAAAACTTAATCCTATGTTTGGTAAAATTTTTTCTCCAGAATTTATTGCTATGCAAAAACGAAATAAAGTTGGAAAAAATAACCCACAATTTGGAATAATTAAATCTCCAACTACAATAGCAAAATTAACTAAACTAATTTACGTTTATAACTTTTTAGATAAATCTTTTTTAGGTTCTTATTCTACAGTTCAATGTACTAAAATTTTCAAGATGGGTAAAAATACTTTAGCAAAATATATGTCAAATGGACTGCCATTTAAAGGAAAAATATTTTCGAGGGTTAAATTACATGATTTTTAAATTAAATTTTAATATGCCTCTATAAATAATTATTTATTTATTAGTACTTTAGGTAAATTGCAAGGAACACTTTTTTTAATAAAAATATAAAAATAGAAATAGAGTTTTTAAATTAATTAAAATTAAAAAGTAAATTTGCAGCGAAGTTTTATTTAAAATTTAAATATTTTATAAATTGAATAAAAAACGTTCAACGACTAATAGGTTGTGTTTAAATTTAAACACAACCTTATTCTATAATTTAATTTATAGAAATAACTAATAAGCTAATTATAAACAAATTTTTTGTTTTCAAAAATAAATTAGCTTAAAAAAATAGTCTGAACCTATTTGTAAAAATAGGAATTTGATTGTAAAATGTACACTTTTTTACCACCTAAAAAACAAAATTGATGCCTAGAAGAATTCCTGATTATCCTGACGCTCTAAGTGGTTGGAATACAGTTTCAAGTTTTGGTTCAATCGTTTCAGTAGTAGCTACTGGTTTGTTTATTTTTATAGTATACGATCTGTTCACTGGAGGTAAGGTAGCTAACTCAAATCCATGACAATTACCAGCCTATTTTATTTCTCACAACCAATTCACCAAAATATCTAACTACTCTAATAGTCTGGAATGAGTTTTAAATTCTCCAACTCCATTTCATAGCTATAACGACTTACCTATACAAACTGAATCAAATTAAGATTATTTTTAGACAAATACCCTTTTTTCTATAACACAAAAAAATTAAAATTTCAATTTTAATTAGGTTCAAAATAAAACCTTAAATTACATTTTTTTTAAAATAATAATATAGTTAAATATAACTTTAATTATTAAAATTTAAATTTTCAATATAATCCCTTGTACTAAAAATAAGAAATAAAAATTTTATTACTAAATTGTATATATTTTTTTTTATTCTAAATTATAAAGAAAAATTTTGATTATTTTATTTAAGCCCTTTTTCATAGATGTATTTTAAGGAATTAGTTTGAAAAAAAAACATATAATATATGTTTTTTAAGATTAGTTTTTAGACTAATATAAAATAATTGAGTACATATTCCTTATATTTAAAGTTACTTAATTTTTGGTTTTGTTTAAATAAATAGGTTTTCTATTCATTAAGGTAGAGGAAAGGAGTAATTTAAAACAAATTTAGAGTTAAGACGCGGAGCAAAATAAATATGCAAATATAAATAACTTTCTTATTTTATTTTTCTAATATTTTTATTAAATACTACATAATTAAATTTTAACACCTTTACTTAAATAAAATTTTTATTTAAGTTTATATTAAATTTAATACTTAAATTTTAATTATATTTTTTTTACTTAATACTTTATTTAATTTGTAATACAAAATAGTTAAATTAAGTTGATTTAAAATTTAAGTATAAATTTACAGGTTTATAAAAATTTTTATTCTAATTTAATTATAAGTAGTTTAGAGGTATGTGCAAATATATTTAAATTAAAGTAATAAATTTAAATTAGTTTACACAAAAATATTTAATATTTTTCAATCCCCTTTTTTTTTTAATAGTTTTTAAAGTAAATAACTATCAAAGGTTTAAATTATAAAAGGTTTAAATTTATAAAAACATTAGTCTATTTTTTAAATTTAATAATAATGATATCAAAATATAGAGGGATTATTAAAATAAAAAATCTTTATAAATTAAAAATTAAAAATTAAAAATTAAAAATAAAAAAATTCTTGTGTTATTTAAAAAATCTTTATTCTTCCCTTTTTAATTATTTTTATATTATAGTATTATAATAATATATTATTAATTTAAAATAAAAAATAAGGAAAGCAGAATTAAAAAAAAAGGTGGAGCATTGATTTAATGTTTATTATTAAATTATAAAAACCTTTTTTTTTGGCTTAAGCACAAAGTGCATATTTTTTTATTGTTAAATTTATTTTAAGTGTATTTTTTAATTTATTATTTTTTTAAATTTGGAATTTTATCTAATGCAACAATAAGAAAATAAAACAAAAAGAAAAAGGTAAAGATTTTAACAATTTTAACTAATGATAACCTTAATTATAATTTTACCTTTGGTTGGTTCTTTTTTATTTATCAATATAAATGAAGAAGCTTCTATTAATTCTGATAATGCAAGTTTTTCTTCTATTAATATTCAACAAAAAAATAATTCAATTATTAAACAAATAGGATTAAGTACATCATTAATTGTTTTATTTTTAACTATTTTTATTTTTAGTAAAAGTTATTTAATATTGCCTAATTTTTATAATGAATTAGAAAGTTTGACAAAATTAGTAAATATTTATCCTAACAGTGTTAATAACATACAATTTGGAACACTGAATTCTTCTTCTATAAATCAATTAGAAAATATAGATAGTATTTCTTTATATTATATTTTAATTACCGCTTTTATTACACCTATTTGCCTCTTATCTAATTGAAGAGATATTACAATTAAAAGAAAGTATTTTGTATTTTCTTTTTTATTATTAGAAACTCTTCAAATTTCATTTTTTCTGGTAACTGATTTATTGTTATTTTATATTTATTTTGAAAGTGTTTTAATACCGCTCTTCATGTTAATAGGAATCTTTGGAAGTAGTATAAATAGAATAAGAGCTGCCTTTTTATTATTTTTATATACTTTAGCAGGAAGTTTACCTATGCTTTTATCAATACTTTTTTTAAAATATAATTTAGGAAGTCTTGATTTTTATTATCTTTCAATGTATGAAATTAGCCCTGAAATACAAAAAATAATAGGTTATGCTTTTTTCCTATCTTTTGCAATAAAAACTCCTTTGTACCCTTTTCATCTTTGATTATTTAGGGCCCACGCGGAGGCGATTACTCCAGTGTCAGTTCTTTTGGCTGCAATAATTTTAAAGTTTGCTACATACGGTTTTCTTAGAGTATTATTGCCTCTTTTTCCTGATTTCGTATCTAATAATTTATATTTAATACAAACATGAGCTATTATTACTCTAATTTATTCCTCTTTAGCAATCTTACGACAAGTTGATATAAAAGTTATTATAGCTTATAGTAGTGTGGCACATATGGCAGTTTGCGTTTTAGGTATTTTTTCAAATAATTTAATGGGGATTGAAGGAGCGATCTTGTTAAGCTTAGGACACGGTTTAGTTAGCCCTGGATTATTTATATTAATGGGTGGAATTTTATATGATAGGTATCATACCAGATTAATTAACTATTATAGAGGACTAACAATGAAAATGCCTTTATTTTCAATTTTTTTCTTTTTGTTTACATTATTTAATGCTTCTGTACCTTTAAGTTTAAATTTTGTTGGAGAATTTTTATCTTTAGCTGGTGTATTTCAATCTTCTCCTGTAGCAGGGACTCTTTCAGCAACAAGTATTGTATTTTCAGCTATATTTTCGATTTTCTTATTTAATAGAATAGCATTTTTAGGCTTTAGCCCTTATTTGAATTCAGAAAGAATAACTCTTAATAAAAAATTAAAATTAGGTGATTTAAATAGATTAGAATTTTATTTATTATTTTTTTTATTGTTACCTATTGTTTTATTCGGCTTTTTCCCTAATTTTATTTTAGAGTCCCTACATCATGATGTCTCTAATTTATTATACGAATTTAAAAATACAGCTTTATTTGAAGATAAATTTTATTTAGAGTTAGCTTCTTCTGATAATTTTTTTTCCCTCAAAGAATAATATAACTACAAATTTAACAATATTATCTATTTCCCCTATTATTAAACTTAAACCTTTAGATCCAAAATATGTTAGCGGGCTTGTTGACGGTGACGGTTGATTTACCTTTAGCACTTCTTTGGATAAAAGAAGAAATACTTGAAATTTCTTTAAAGAATTCAGTATTGTAGCAGGTAATAATCCTGCTAATTTAAAGATGTTAGCAGAAGTTCAAATTTATTTTAAAGGGATTGGCAGAATAGTAAATAAAAAGGAAAATGTAATTTCTTTTCTAGTTAGTAATCTTGAGGAATGCTTGCAAATAAGAGAGCAAAATTTAACTTATCCTTTACTAACAAAAAAATTAGTAAACTTCCAGTGCCCTAGGGCACTGAAGTCAAGTTCTAGATATTTTATCCAAAAAAGAACACCTCTCAATTGAAGGGTTAAATAAAATTATAACTTTAAAGGCAAATTTACCAAAAAGGTTGAACAAAAACTTGGAGAAAACTTTTTAAGGGATCACTCCTATTGAAAAGCCTAAATATTCTCCTGATTTTTCTCAAATGGATATACATTGAATTTCAGGGTTTATAAATTCTGATTGTAGTTTTTCTGTAAGTTTAATAAAAAGTAAAGATAAATTAAAACACAGTAAGACTTGCAATATTCGAATTTTAATTACACAAAAAAAATACTAGTTTAATAGTTTTAACAAAAATAAATAAATTTTTTGGCTTCGGTAATATATATCCTGATTTTAGATCAGATAGTTCAGATTTTAAAATTAATAGTCTTCGAGACTCTATAAATTTTATTGAAATATTTAAAGAAGCAAATTTATTAAATGCTAAAGCCTAGGATTATATTTGTTCTCTAATTGAAGATATAAAAAAATAAAACTCATCTGACATTAGAAGGGCAAAAAAAATGATTAAAATTATTCAAAATATGAATAAAACAAGAACCAAATTTAATCGACCTTTTTATTTATTTCTAAAAGTAGGAGAAATTTTCTCCTAGTTTTTTTTTATGTAAGCCCTTTTTCATGTTTATTTGAGGTGTTTCAAGGAGTTAGTTATAATTAACTAAATTCTTTGATAAAAAAGATTTTTATTTAATTTATTAAATTATTTAAAAGTCGATATCAAAGATTTTTTTAATTTATTAAATTATTTAAATATTCAATCTGCCGCAGGTGTTTATACTTAATTTAAGATCAAATTTAAATAAAATTTTAAAATTATTTTTATTTTTTTATTTTCTTATTTTTAATAAAATTATAAGATTTTTCAAAATTATTTTATTTTGTTTAAGTTTTATTTTTATTTTATATAAAATTATTAAAATTTTTTTTTTTATTTTAAATATTAAATATTATTTTAATTCATTAGAATTTTATTTTTTCTTTGTTTCGTTTGTTTTTTCTATTTTAACTTTTTTATTTATTTTTAATTTATTTAATTTAAAAAATAATAATAAAATTAAAATAATTTTATTTATTTTTTATGGGGTTTTAATAATAATCTGTTCCTTTTTAGTATATTTTTTAAGTGATTTATTTTTATTTGATTAAGACTTAAGGTTGTATTCTAATTCAGGGGAAAAAGGTATTGAAAACTTAAATTAAAATAAAAGTGTCGTTTCTAGAACATTTGACGAAACTAGTGGGGAAAGTAGTACAAATGTAAAATTTAATGTAAAAGATTCGGAAATAAAAACAATAAGTAAAAATATTTTAGATAGTAATGCTTTTAAAGAGGCAGTTAAAGAAGGAGTTAAAGAAGGAGTAGGTAAAGGTGTAGATAAACTTGTCGGAGTAGGAACTCAAATTGCAAGTAATGTTGGTGCTGGAACTGTAGCAGGTGCTTTGGCTGCGACTGCCTTTAAAACTGCTGTAAGTAAAGTTCCTGGAAGTCCCTCTTTAAAATTGGCTGCTGGATTAGCAACAGGTGGTGTTGCTGGATTTACAGGTGTTGTTGCAGCCAAATTAGGTCAAAAAGTTGCAAATAATGTTGATTTAAATAATTCAGCAACTTTAAGCAATGACAGAGCTCCTAGCCCTGATTCTAATTTTGATTTATTTTCAAAGTCTATTTTAGAAAATACTGAAATAAATGATAATTTAATAAACTATAGCCCCTTAGAAACTATTTTAGCTGGTGTTATATTTTTTTTACTTATTAGTATATTTTTAATTTTATATACTATTTTTTTAATATCTTATATTTATAGTAAGAATTCTATTATAAATAAAATAAAAAATAAGACCACTGATAATGATTTAGAAAATAAAAAGGAAAATATTTTAGATAAATTTGTAAATAAATTACTGAATCCTTTATTTGAAAACAAACTACAACCTGAAAAAAAATTTAAAACAAATTTTATCTTTAAATTAAAAGAAATTTTTAAAAATAAATTAAATAAATTAAATAATTATAGTAACAATTTTATATATTTTCTTATTTGTATAAATTTAATATGTTTTTTTATATGTTTAATTTTATCTATTTTTTTTCTTATTATTATACTTGGTGATTTAGATAGTTATTGTAAAGTACATTTAGAAATTTTTACTAATAGTAACAAATAGAAAATTTAATCTTTAAAGGTAATAATATTTTAATAGTTTATTGATTCTAAGTTAGAAAAATGGGGAATAAAGTAGTATTAGTTCTTTACCTTTAGAAGAATTATTGAGTTGACAGTTTGTATCAATTGCTTTAATATTTTTAATAATCTTATTTTTATTTTATATTTATCTTACAAGATATCTTGTAAAGTATAATTTTATTTTAATATCTAATTTAATAGATATTTATTTAACAGCTCAAGTTGAGCTAAAGATTGGTTTAAAAAAAATCTAAAAATGTATTGAATATAACAATACTTTCATTTTTTTTAAGATAATTTTTAATAGTATAATATTAATATACCTTCTATTACTAAATTTATATATTAGTGTAGAATTGATAAATAATATAGATGATTATGTTAATGTTTATAATATTATACAAGGTAAAAAGTAAATAATTTAAGACTCATTTTAAGTCTTTTTATATAAAAGTTGCTACGTAAATGATCATCTTTTGGATCTTTTTAAGTATATTGTGTCATGTGTGACCTAGGTTTAAAAACAATTTATCAAATTTAAGTCTAATAAGACTAAGTTGTTTAAGTATTTTTTTTAGTGTTTTATTAATTGGTAACATGGTTAATATAAAAAATATTGGTACAGGGATAAGTATTTATAATGGGTTTTTAAATATTTCTTATTATAATCAAATAATAGAAATGTTTATATACTTTATAAGTTCTTTAATTCTAATTTCTTTATTTCCAAATAAATTAAATATAAATTATAATGAAAGACCTGAAAATACTGGTTCTTTAGTAATACAGGCTGGTTGGTTATTTAACTACCCTTTAGTTATTTTATTTAATTTATTAGGTGCTTCTTGTTTAATAACTTCTTCTGATTTATTGTTTATTTATATTTCTATTGAATTACAATCCTTCTCTCTTTATATACTTTCAAGTTTAAATAAAAACTCTATTCTAGCTACTGGTGCAGGTTTAAAATATTTTTTAATTGGTGGATTAGCTTCTTGTTTTATATTATTAGGTATAGGTTTAATATATAGTTCTACAGGACTTACTCAATTTGAATCTTTAACTATGTTAGCCTTTCCTAATTATAATTCTTTTAATTTAAATTGAATATTTAGTCAATCAAATTTTAATTTATGATTAGAAAGTGGTATAATATTTATTGTAACAGGTTTATTAATTAAGTTGGGTTCTGCACCTTTCCATCAATGAGCTCCTGATGTCTATGATAAAGTGCCTACAAAAGTAACTATTTGATTAGTTTTAATTCCTAAATTATCTATATTTATTTTATTATTTGAATTATTTAATATTTTTTTAATATCAGGTAGATCTTTTTCTGATTATTATTTACCACTACAAGAATCTTTACCTACATTTGAATTTTATTTTTTTGGTAGTCAAATTTGGTTACCAGAAAAAGGAACAGCTCTAATAGATAGTGTTAATATTTTTATTCCAGATTCAATTTCAATTACAAATGATATATTGAAATATTCTTCTTCTGAAAATTTTTATTTACCTCAAAATCTTTTAATTTTAAGTTCTTTAATTTCTTTGATTATTGGTTCTTTATTAGGACTATCACAAGTTAAAATTAAACGGCTTCTAGCTTTTAGTGCTATTTCGCATATAGGGTTCTTATTATTATCTTTATCTATAAATACTGAAATTTCAATAGAATCTTTCTTCTTCTATTTAATTCAATATACTTTAACAAATCTTAATATTTTTTTAATATTATTGTCTTTTGGTGTTATACTAGATCCTTTATCTTATATAAAAGGTTCCTTACCAAATATTATTAAATTAGATAAAAATAGCAGTGAAGGGTTAGCGAAAGATATTAATTACATTTCTGAATTAAAAGGAGTATTTAATGTAAATCCTATTTTAAGTTTATCTTTAGCTATATGTCTTTTTTCACTTGGTGGTGTTCCTCCTCTACTTGGTTTCTTTGCAAAACAACAAGTTCTTTATGCCTCAATATCTTCTGAATTTATATTCTTGTCTTTTTTAGCTATTATAATGAGTGTTATAAGTGCTTACTACTATCTTAAATTAATAAAAATTTCACATTTTGAAAATTTATCTGATGTAAAATTTAAAGAGTCGTTATCTTTTTTTATTAATCATACTATTATAAAAGATATAAACAATTTAGAATTAAATAAAAATAAAGAATATTTTTTAAAAATAGGAACTAAAGCAGATACAGCAATTCTTTCTAATTCTATTACTTTTTTAATTTCATTCTTAACTTTAATTATAACTCTATTTATAATTAAACCTAATTTATTATTAAATAGCACTCACATTTTAGCTCTAAATATTTTTTATACTTAATATTTAACTAAAAATGAGTTATCTTGTTATAAATCCTACAATAATAACACTCTTTATATTTTTACCTGTTTTAATCTTAATTTTATTAAGTTTAAATTTGTTATTAGCTCCTGCTTAGTGTTTTGGGAAAACACTTTTTTCTCCTTTTTTTTTAAAATTTGGGGAATGGGGAAAACTATCAAACTCCGGGGAAGCCTTAAAGTTTATGATACCAAGCTATAATAGGAAAGATTATAAGTGGCCAGATTAATTCCCTGGGTAAGGTAATAAATCATAAAATGAATGAAAACGAAATAGGCAATCGCGGATCTAAATCAAGCCTTTAAATATTAAGTATAAGATTTTAATAATTTATTTTGTAATATTTTATTTAAATTGTTTGTTTTTTTATATTAAAAGAAGGTATGAAAAATTAAAAAAAAAAGAAACGTACAAAAAAACTATTAATGATCATCTTTTGAATCTTTTTAAGTATATTGTGTAAGTCTTTACCTTGGTTTAAAAACAATTTATCAAATTTAAGTTTTATTAGACAAAATTTAAGTTGTTTAAATATTTATATAAACAAATTTAAAAAGCTTGTAAAAGAGCAACGAGTAGACGGTAGTTGAGGTTTAGTTTACATTTGAAAAAAAGAAAATAAATTTGCAATGTCTAAACCTTTAAGGTGTACTCTAATGGGTTAAAAAAAAACCTCTCAAATTAATAACCTTTCTAAACAAATGAATACAAAATTTTATTCAACTTTAGCTCTCAAAACTAAGATTAATCCTTGGGTAATTACAGGTCTAGCAGATAGTGAAGGTTCTTTCATTATTTCGATACAAACTAGTGAAAATTCAAGTACTAAATGAAAAGTCAAACCGTCTTTTAGTATAACATTACACAAAAAAGATATAGAAATAATTGAACATCTTCGCAATACGCTCGGAGTAGGTAAGATAAGGGTTAAAGGGGACACAAAAAGAGTTGAGTATATAGTAGAATCTTTTAAAGAATTGATAGTTATTATAGAACACTTCGATCAATATCCTCTAGTAACAGCTAAATCAGCTGATTATATTTTTTTAAAAAATTTGCTTTGAAATTATTAAAACAAAAGAACATTTAACACTTGAAGGCCTTGATAAAATATTAAGTTTAAAAAGCTCTTTAAACTGAGGTCTGTCTGACAAATTAAAAGAAGCTTTTCCTAATGTAATTTCAGCAATAAGACCTGAATTTAAATTTAATAGTATTCCTAATCCGTTTTGGGTTTCAGGCTTTACCAGTGGTGATGGTTCCTTTAATATAGTAACTAGAGCCTCAAAAAATAAAATAGGTTTTAGAGTTGAATTAAATTATTCAATATTTTTACATATTAGAGAGAAGGAAGTTATAATTGGCTTGGCTGATTTTTTCAATATTAAAATTCCTAAAATTTCTGATTCTAAAGATACAGAAATAAAATATAAATATATATTTACTTCAGAAAAATCAGTACAAATTAAAGTTTCAAAATTTTCAGATATTGAATCAAAAATAATACCTTTTTTTAATAAGTATCCATTAGAAGGAACAAAGCAACTAGATTTTGAGGCTTATAAAGAAGCGTTTAAAATAATTAAAAATAAAGAGCATCTGACTCAAGAAGGTTTTACTAAAATATTAAAAATAAAAGCAAAAATGAACGATAATAGAAATGTTTAAACTTTATTATTATTTCAAACGAGTTTTAAATTAAATATTTACTGTAAAAAAAAAATATTTGTAAGATAAAATTAATCGCCATGTTTAATCCTGATCCTGAAAAAACCACAAGTTTCGAGTGCGGCTTTTCACCAGTATATGGTCAAGTTAGAAATCCGTTTCATATTCAGTTCTATTTAGTTGCAATTTTATTTTTGGTTTTCGATCTTGAGATTTTTTATCTTGTTCCCTTAACAGTCTCCTTAAGTAAAATTTCTTGATATGGGTTTTCAATTTTTTTAATTTTTTTTTTAATCTTAACCGTAGGTTTCGTTTACGAATTAGGAAATAAGGTTATTAATTTTAGTAAAATTAATTAAATTAATATATAAAAATGCCAAAAACAATATTTTTTTTTATTTTAAACTTTTAAATAAAATTTTCTAGAATAATCTACTTTTTTTCGTAGTTATAAAATTTTTAACAAAACAAGAACAGAACACAAATTAAAACCTAACCTAATAACTTCAATTAAAGATCAAACTGGATTTAATTTATAAAATTTTTATTGATTGATTTAGAGGATTCACCGATGTTGAGGAAAGTTTTTTATTATTATAAATAAACCAAGAGTATCATTTAGGGTAAGATTTCATTTACATCTTGAAAATAGACAATTTATTGACTATATTGTAAGAAAATTAAGGTTTCTTACTATTTATATTTCTAACTTAAAAAACTAGTATTTATTTGAAATCGTAAAAAAAGAAAATATAGAAAAAAAACAAAAATTTGATTAATCTTTTTAAAGACCACAATTTAATTTCTGCAAAAAAAATTAGATTTTGAGGACTTTGCCTTCTCTCCTCCCCCTTTTCTTATAAGAATAAGAAAACTTAAATTCTCTGTAAACCTTTTATCTTCCGAGGGGAAAGGAAATAGTTTACCAGATAAATTATAAATAAAGTTAAAGAAATCCAAAAAGGTGTAAATAGTGTTAGAATTTTTATTACAGATAAAAAAATGCAAAATATTTAATTCAAAGTGTAAATATTACTAAAAATTTACTCTTAAGGTTAATAGAAGGTGACGGCTTGATTAATTATAGTTACTTCAAGACTGTTTTCCAATTAAATAAAAATACTTACAAAAACTTATTTTTTATTTAGATTAATTAAAACTTAAATTGAAAATTTAGGTAAAATTTAAATCAAAATAATAATTCAGATCTACATAATATTATCCTTCCAAAGTCGATTGTTTATTTAACGGTTCATGAAAAAACTAATATTGTAATTTTAAACATTAATAATTTAGATTATCTATTTTACTATTTTATACCTTTTTTTAAAAACTTAAAATTTAATAGTAAATAAAATTTTTGATTTTATTTATTGATGTTAGGAAATAAAAATTTATAAGGCTGGATTTTATTTTACCTTGATTGGGAAAGAAATTAATTTAAATTTAGTTAATTCAGTAAATAAAAAGGTATTGTTCTAACTCATCAAGTAAAAATTTGATTAAAATCTCAGATATTGAAAATAAAATTTAAACAAATCTTTTAACTTCCTAAAGAAAGGAAAGTAATTCGGTATTTGACCAGTTAGAAAAATAGTTTCGGAAAGAATTAAAAATAAAAATTATATAGTTTGAGTTTAATTTAAAGATAAAGATCAGTTTAAACTTTTAGCCGGCTCTCCATTAAAATAAAAAATCAAACCGTGCAGCAAAAAAGCAAATAGAGCAGTGGGTCTACCAATTAATAGTTCCAAAATTGCTACTACTTAAACACTAAATTATTGGGTTTAACTAAATATTTATTTTTTTTTAAGGAACAAAATAATATATAATTAATTTGTTTAATATTTTTTTTTCAAATTAATTTCTTACAAAAAAGGAGCTTGTTAGGAATGCCTGATTTTATACTTTAAAAATTTAAATCAATACTAAAATAATTGCGTTCAAAAAAAATATGTAAAAGCAACCCTTTTGGAAAAGGGTTGCTTCTTGCTCCGCAACCTTAATTTAAAGCCGAAGCCGAAGCCGAAGCCGAAGGATAAAGCTATCTAAAAAAAAATAACCTAAAATTTAAAATTTATAAGTAATTTAGAGGTTAAAAAAATCTTAAAAAAATTAATTGCAATTTAAATTGTAATTAAAAATTTATATAAAAGTTGGTACGTAAATGATAATTTATTATCTTTTTAAAGGTTAAATTTTTTTTTTAATAAAAATATAGTAAATTTTAACTTTATAAAGTCTGCTTAAAATTTTATTTTTTGTTAGTAGCAAAACTTTACACCTCCATTCCTTTTCTTGGCCCGAAATAGGGGAAAGAGACATAATTTTTTCTAGCTTGTTACTATACTTGGGTTCTAAAAAAGAGTGTGGCTACAGCCCAATTTACGAACAAACTAGAAATCTATTTCATATTCAATTTTATTTAGTTGCAATTTTATTTTTAGAATTTTACTTAAAATTTTTCAACCCTTTTTTCCATTTATAGTAGCCCTTAATTAAATTTAATTTTATGGTTTTTAGATTTCCTAATATTTTTTTTTTAATATTAACTATAAGTTTCGTATATGAATTAGAAAACAAAGTTTTAAATTTGACAAATAAAAATTTTCTTTTGATGTTAATCAAAAAGTAGAGTCTGACACGTGACAAAGTAAAGACAAGTGATTTTAATGTTATAAATTACTTACTTTACTTTCAGTGCCCTAGGGCACAATAAATTAGTTCAGAACAAAAATTTTTTTAACTTATATTACTGAACAAAAAGTAAATTTTCCTTTAGTTCGACATAGTGAAAAATCTCATCTAGTAGGTCCAGTTGTAATACGTTCAAATCCAAAATATTTATCTAGAAGACAAGCAGGTATTTACGTATTTTCTAACCTAGTAACAGGTGAACATATTTTCTAACTTAGTAACAGGTGAACATATTTAGGTATGTCAATAGATTTAGTTCGACGACTTAGAAATTATACAGCAGATCTAAATTTCATTAAAGGATAATCGACCAGTAAAAATATCAATGAGACTTACAGGCTTAACTAAATTTTACAATAAAATTTTATAACATTCCAACATCAGGATTCGGAGCAGCTGAGCAACAAAAAATAACTGAGATTTATACACTACTCTCAACATTATAGCAATATTATATCTTAAATTTAAATCCAAACCTAAATGTTATAAAAGCAGTTAACGTCCCTTTAATTTTCTTGCTTCGCATGCTGTCAGAGAACAAAATTAAAAAAATTTAATAAAAGAATAGTGTTTTAGTATACCATTACAATTCAGATAAAACTGTGAGAATAGGGTTTTAGCCTTTACTTCAATATTTTGCTCAAGATACAAGAATTGGTTATTCTACATTGTTACGTATATGAAAAAAGGTAAAATTCTTCTAAAATAGTTCATATATCTATCCCTCGTTTTTAGTAAGGGAAAGAAAATTAAAACCTACTGAAAAGTTTGTTCAAATTAATTTATTATCAATAAAAAATTTTATTAACAGAATTTAAAGAAAGTAGAGGTGATACGTTTGGAAATAAAGGAATTTTTTTTAAAATTTTCAACTTAAATTTAATTATCATTTACAATTACAAACACAACGACAGGTTTAACTACATATTTTCCAACTATTTTTTCAACAAAAGAATACTCTCAACAAAAGGTTCTTTACTTACTCTATTTCGATTATCTAAAATAGTTGAAAGATCTACAATTTTAATAAATTATAAAGAATAGATTGTACATAAACACAACACAAAAAAATTAAAATAAACTTTAATTTTTTTTATTTAGAAATTTTCTATCTTGTTCCCTTTTTAAAAACAGTATTTTTTTTAGTATTTAGTCTTTAGTATTTAGTTTTTAGTATTTAGTCTTTAGTTTTTAGTATTTAGTATTTAGTCTTTATTATTTAGTATTTAGTCTTTAGTTTTTAGTCTTTAGTAAACAAAATATCTTTCTACGGTTTTAGTTTTTTCTTGTATTTTATTTTTTTATAATTCTAACATTAGTTTTTTTTATGAATTAAGTCATAAAGTTTTAGATTTTACTCATAGAGATTAAAATTTTAAATTATTAAATTATTAAAATTTAATTATATAATTAAAGTTATTTAAAAGTTGGTACGTAAATATAAAGATTTTTATTTTAAAAAGTTAGTTTTTATTTTTAAGTTAACTATTGTTTTTATTATTAAGGTTTAAATCTTTCTTTTTTTCTTATTTTACTCTTACTGGTTCTTTAACTGTTATTGTAACTTTACTTTTACTAATTTTTTTTTATATTCTTTAAAGATATTTTTTTAAATTTATACCAGGATATTTATATTACCTTTATTCTTATAACTTTTATTTTTATGTTAACTATTAATTTTATGTTTACTAACTAATAAAAATTTTGTTTTCTCCTTAAAATATAACATTAAATATAACTATACTAAATTTTAAAAATACTTAATCTTAATAAAGTATTTTAAAAAAAATTTTACAAAGACTTTTTTTAAATTTAAAGACAAAGACTAAATTGTGCTGGCTGTTCTTTTTTTTTAAGATTAAAACTGTGAATAGGGCAACGGAAAGGAATACATAATTATTTTTCCTCGATCTCGAGTTGTTAAAATTTAATTCAATTATAAAAATTAACCCCAAAATTAGGGGAAATTATTTAAAACAATATAATAAAATGAATTAAAAACTCAAAATATTATTTATGTTTTTTATTTACTATTTGTTAATATATATTTTTATGTTGGTTCTATAATAACTATAACATCAAACAACAGCATATTTTTTTTAATTTTATAATATAATTTAAATTAAATTCTCTATTTATAAAATACTTACATATTAAATTGGACTAAGACTATTTTTTTAAGTAAAATATACCTTAAATTTGGTATTTTTTTTTAGTATATTGTGCTAAATACATATTTTTATTTGAAATTATTTACATACTTCGAAACTTATAAAAAATGCAGTAAATATTACTAATAATACTTTAATATTTATATAAAAACATTATTTGTTAAATTTTTCATAACATAATAATTTATTGTTAACTATTTATATTTATACTTAAAAAACATTATTTTCAATGATTTTAAAAAAGTATAAATAGTATTAAATCAATCATATTTAACTAAAATAAAAATAACTTAATTCTTTATTAAAGAATCTTTTAAACTGATTTAATCTGTACTTTTTGGTACAGAATTAAAAAAAATATTAGTAACTAGAATTTTGTTTAATTTTTTTTAATGTTAAACGTCCCTGTTCTGGTTATTTATATAAAAGGAAAAAGGCAAAAGTCAAATTAAAATTAAGATTTCTTTTTTTTTAAGTATTACTTTTTCTCATGAACAGTTTTTTTTTAATACAAAAGTTCATGATCTTAAATTCATGTAGCTATTAAATTTTAAAAAGAATTACGAAAAACATTAACTATTAAGTTTATTAGATTATTTAATTTAAATCTTATTTTAATCAATATATATGAGAATTTTAAAGCAAAATCCTATATTAAGGCTTTTTAATTCCTATTTAGTAGATTCGCCTCAGCCTTCTAATATTTCTTATATGTGAAATTTTGGTTCTTTATTAGCTTTATGTTTAGGGATTCAAATAGTAACAGGAATCTTTTTAGTTATGCATTTCACCCCCACTGTTGACTTAGCTTTTAATTCTGTGGAGCATATCATGCGTCAGGTAAACTATGGTTGGCTAATAAGATATACACATGCAAACGTTGCGTCATTTTTTTTTATTTTTGTATATGCTCATATTGGAAGAGGACTTTACTATAATTCATATAGAAGTCCAAGAGTAGCTCCTTGATCAATAGGAGTGATTATTTTTGTACTTATGATGGCTACTTTAGCTGTGGCCTATCTTAATTCAAATTTTATTTTTAATTTTAATCTAAATATTTGTTTGAATAGTTCTTTAGCATTTATTTCTCCTAAAATTAAAGCTAATTTAAGAGTAGGACCTCATTCCAAAGATTTCTTAGATATTTTAGTAGGAGGTTTATTAGGTGATTGGTGAGGTAAAAAATATTCTAATAAAGATTACATAAGTTATAGGTTTCAAATAGATCAATCTGGTAATAATTACGATTACCTTCAAAGCTTAACCAAAACTTTATTTGAATTAGGTTATTGTGGTTCTACTGAACTAAAAAATATTTCAAGAGATCTTCCTAAGTTTAGATTAAGTTTGCATACTTTTTCAAATCTTGATTGGTTTTATGAGGGTTTTTATAAACAAAATAATTCTGATTCTTTCTCTATTGCCAAAACCAAAGTTATTCCAAGTTGAATAGGAGATTTTTTAACTCCTATCTCTTTAGCTCACTGGTTAATGCAGGATGCTTCTAGGTAAAAAAAACAAGGAATTAATATTGCAACAAATTCTTTTACTCACGCTGAGTGCTTGTTTCTTGCTGAATTATTAACCCAAAAATTTAATTTAAAAACATCTGTAATTAAAACTGGAACTTTGAATCAATGGAGAATTTCAATTTGAAAACAATCTATGGATGATTTAGTAGATGTTGTTGGACCTTATTTAGTACCTTCAATGCATTATAAATTTGAAGGTTACTTTCCATTAAAACAAAAATAATTTATATTTCTTTTTATTTTAACTAAAATTTTAATTTAAGTTAAAAGTTTTTGTTGTTTTAGTTTTTTTTTTTCAATTTCAACCCTTTTGTCATGTTTCTTTTTCAAATTTTTAATACTTTTATCACACACCTCTAAATCTTTGGAATTAAAAATATCTAAACAAAATAAATATTGTTATACTATTCAGCAAATTTAAAATTTAAAATTAAAATAAAATTTTTATATTTTTGATAACGGTTAAATTATTAAAAAATACTAGACCGTCACTTAAATTTTTAAAGTGCTACAGATTGGACCAAAAATGAGTATTTGAATTTTTATACTTAATGTACAATCGAACTGGGAATTTAATTAATTTTAAAAAATTTTAATTTAAATCCCTTAAAGACAGCTTTCCTTGGTTATGTTTTACCTTACGGTCAAATGAGCCACTGGGGTGCAACTGTGATTACTAATTTATTATCTGCTATTCCTTGGATTGGTGTTGATTTTGTTGAATTCGACAATTATAACCTGTATTTAAAAATTTTACCTACTATTGGAACTGTTAAGATTAAAGGTTTACGAGGTTTAAAAGCGAGAACTGAGACCGAAAAATCTTATGCCCTAGAAATACCTTATAAATTTTTATCAATGTTAATAGGTTTGATAGACGGTGATGGGTACATTTCTATTACTAAACAAGCTGATTATATTAGAATTCAGCTTATTATATCAATGGATATTAGAGAAACTGGAATGCTTAAATATATCCATTCTATTTTAAAAGTAGGAAGAATTAACGAATACTCTGCTAATAGTACTGTTAAGTACACTATTTCTCGTACTGATTTACAAGAAATAATTTTTCCTTTATTTATTCATCATAAATTATTTTTCTTAACAAACACACGGAGAAATCAGTTTGCTTTAGCCTTTTTTATATTACAAAATAATTTATTTTATTTTGCAGATATTCCTACTAATTATCCTCAAAGTTATAATTTACCTAAAACAGCTATAGACTATACTTTATTACCTTTTTTTAAAAATTGAATTGTAGGATTTAATATATCAGAAGGTTCTTTTTTTGAAAAAAATAATAATGATTTTTGTTTTTCATTAAGACAGAGAACCCATACTTTATTGTTTAACTCTTTTAAAATTATCTTTGATACTAATAAAAATATAGAGGAACGAGACGGTTACTCTACCTTTATAGTAAGCTAAAAAAAAAATATTCAATCAATAGTTAAATTTTTTTCGTTTTCTGATGTTCATCCTCTCATTGGGTATAAATTAATACAATATAATAATTGAATTTCTAATCTTAAAAAAAGTGTTAGATATAGTAATTTAAATTTACCAGGTTAAACAAAAATTTTAATTATTTAAATATTTAGAAATGTTAAATTAGTAACGAGTTCCTTTAAAATGAAAATTTTAATAGCAAATAGGGTGAATTGCAAGGAACTCTATTTATTTTTATTTATAGACAATTTGCAGCGAATTGTATTATTTTTATGTAAAATTATATAAACGTTCAACAACTAATAAGTTAAAATTTCCTCGAAGCTTCTTATCTAAAAAGATAAAGGAAGAGGGAATAGAAAAGCTGATCACGAGTGCCCTACTTCCTTTGATTATAATTCAATAAAAAATTTTAAGGTAGATGACATAGTTTAATCTTATTAGTGATAATAAGGAAATAAAGTCAAATACTTTATTTAAAATAAAAATATCGTTTGGGGTGGTTTTAAAAAGAAATTTTTATTGTTTAAACATAGCAGTACAGGAGAACCTCCCTTAATTAAAAAGACTTTTTAGGTTTTTAATTAAAAACAAATTCTACTATATTTTGGAAGAGCCTTAGTATTAAAAAAATTTTAGGTTTTTAAATTTTTGTATAATAATATTTTACCTGTCTTGAGCTAAAATATTTATATTTAGAAAATAAAATAAAAGCTAAATTAAAAGGCAAATCAATAGGGTTTATTAAGTATTTTACTTCTTAACCTTTTAAATCTAAGGAATCAGATTTTAATAATAAAGTAAATTATAAGAGTATCCCTCAGAGACTAAACGTAGAAGACTCTTTTTGTGCTTATTTTGTAGGGTTAATTGAAGGTGATGGGTGATTTACTATATCTAAGAGTGGAAAATATTTTCAATTTGAAATAGGTTTAGAACTGTCTATTAGAGATCTGGATTTAATTAATTATATAAAAAATAAATTGGGTGTTGGAACTATTTTTATACGAAAATCTACTAATAGACCAGAAATGGTAATATTTAGAATAAGGAATAAACAGGATTTAAAAGAGGTTGTAATGCCTATTTTTTATAAGTATCCATTACTTACAATTAAGCATTATGATTTTATTAGATTTAAAGTTTGTTTATTTGCAGAATCTAATGAGATTATTCAGGCTCATAAAAAAATTAAATATATAAGACCTCTAACACCTGTAAATACTTTAAATATTAATTTAAATGCTCCTTATTTTTCTTCTTGGTTAATTGGTTTTATTGAATCTGAAGCTTGTTTTAGTATTTATAAACCTATAAATGAAAATTAATTAGTAGCATCCTTTGAAATAAGCCAAACCAACGATGAAACTATAATTCAAGCAATTTCCAATTATTTATGTTTATCCCAAAAAATTCATCAAGATAAAACAATAGTTTTAGATTAAAAGTATCAAGTGTGGACGCTATTAATAAAGTAATTATTTTTATCCAAAATGCTCCAATCAAATTATTAGGTTATAAGAAAATTCAATATATTAATTGAATCGAAAGCTTAAAAAATATTGAAAGATACTCTAAAAAAATAACAATTCCTGACTCTTATTAAGTAAAAAAAAAAAAGAATCAAAATATAGTCCTTAAATATGGTAACATATTAAAATTTTAAAATATTATAAATTTTTAATTATTTTATATATTTTACATTAATTTATTTGTTCAGTAGGTAATGCTACATTAAATAGATTCTTCTCTTTACACTATCTATTACCTTTTATTTTAGCTGCTTTAGCAATTATTCATATGCTTACTCTTCACGAACACGGATCTTCTAATCCTTTAGGTATTTCAAGTAATTTAGATAAAACATCAATGCATCCTTATTTTATATTCAAAGATCTTGTAACCATTTATATGTTCTTTTTAGTTTTAGCTATCATTGTAACTCAATACCCTAATTTACTAGGTCACAGTGGCCTCATTTTCTTAAAAAAGATAATTGCAAATAACTTTAAATTCTTAAAAAGATTTAATTGCTCAAAATTTTAACAAATTTGAACAAAATCTAATAAGAAGATAAACAAAATATTTGTCAAACACTTTACCAATTTTACCAAACGCTGGTTTACTATCCAAAATAAGAGGAAAAGGAATAAAAAGGAGGTACAGAAAAAGGTAAATAAATTAAAAATTACTAAAAGTAGAAATTTTAATTACCAGATGTGAATAAATATTAAGTTTATCTCAGAGACTGAACATGTTAATTCAATTTTTCTTTATAAATTTAAATTTATTAAATTAATAAAATTGAATAAGATATAGTCCATTTTAATACTTAAAATATCTATTCTCAAATATCACAAACCTAAATTTATAAATTTAACATGTTTTTTTTTTTAATTCTAGACCGAAATTAAATAGAAATAATTCCTTTTTTTCTTTTGGTAATGAAAAAAGTAAATTTTCTAAAAATAATTACTCTAACCTTAATTTTAATAATATAACTAACTCTCAATTTAATGATTGATTTGTAGGATTTTCTGATGCTGAGTCTTCATTTATAATTTATATTAGAAAGGATGGTAAACGTGGTATTAATTTTACATTCCAGATAGAGTTACACGCAAATGATATTCATGTTTTAAATTTAATCCAAAATAAATTATATTGTGGAAATGTGTGAGTAAATAAAGATAAAAATACAGCTTTATTTTCTATAACAAATACTCAAGATTTAATCAATATTTTAATACCTATTTTTGATAAACGTAATCTTAATACTACAAAATATTTAGATTACTTGCTATTTAAAGAGATTCTTTTAATTTGTATTAAAAAGGAACATCTAACAAAAAGTGGATTAATCAAAATTGAAAATCTCAGAAGCCAGTTAAATACAAACAGAACTGAGTTTAAATTTCCTGTAAATCATATAATTAATATCACACCTTATTGGTTATTAGGGTTTTTAGAAGGTGACGGGTCTTTTACAATAGGCCATACTAAACCTAAAAAATTCTATTGTCAGTTTACTATTTCTTTAACAGAGTCTCAAAGACCTGTATTAGAAAAAATTAAAATTTTTATTGATAAAATGGGTATTAATCAATTAAATTATGATCTACCTACTCCAATTGATAGATGTAGTATTAATTTTAGGAAGTCTAGATCCCAAAGCCAAAAAGGTCAATACGCTTTAATAATATCAGATATTTATTTTATTTACCATTATTTTATACCTTTTCTTATTGAATTATCTTTCTTTACTAAAAAGGGGTTAGATTTTAACGATTGAGTAATAGGAATTAATATTTTAGTTAAAGGTTTACATTTAATAGAACAAGGGAAAAACTTAATATTAGAAATAATTTCTTCAATGAATAGTAATAGACTTTCTGCTGAGGCCTCAAATATTTACAATCATTCTACCCTACATGAAAAGTATACCTCACCAGAACAAATAGGAACTTTTCCTTCTGATCCATTTTTAAAAAATCAATATTCACAGTTATTATCTTTCCCTCAAAAAATATAAATTTGGTAACCAGGAAGAACTAATAGAAATTTCAACTAATAAAACAATAACATCTTCCAAATATTATAAAGTTATACCTATTTTAAATTTAATTGAAAGTAATATTCCAATCTCTGATCCAATTTTTTTAAATGGAAAAGCAGAACTTTGTGAATTTTTTGGTTTATCTGACGTAACTATTTATAAAGCTATAAATCAAGATAAAACTGTTTTCAGAAAAAAAGATAAAGTCGAATACCAAATAATAAAAAATTTTTAGATTTCTTAATAAGTATTTAATAAACTTTGCACAGTGATAACTATGGATCTTTTTAGAATTGTAATATTTTCTTATAACTAAATTTAAAATATAATCGTTTTCTTTATCTTTTTGTTTATTAAAAAATTTAAATTTAGTGCTAGTGCTGGCTGTTTATTAAACCAATACCTGCCAACTCGACTAAGAAATTTTACATTCTTTAAAGCTATGGTGGGGTTTAATAAATAAAGATTATTTAAATATTAAAACTTCGAAAAGAATTATAAGCTGGAAACCTTTTTTTAAGTTTTACTTTTATTTTAAAATGTTTTAAAATCCTAAAATTTAAAGCTATCAGCTGGTAAAAATTTTTAAATTACCTCAACGACTATACATTCTTGTATTTTTTAAACAAAAAATAATAAGGTATAGTCTTTAAATTATAATTAAAATTTAAATTATTAAAAAAATCAAGTTTTTATTTATTTTTTTTTCATAAAATAAATAATTAATAATTAATAATACGACAAAAATGTTGTCGGTTAAAGATTTTAATATAGGTTTAAAAGATATTCCAGCTAATCCTATGTCTACGCCTGCTTCAATCGTTCCAGAATGATACCTACAAAAAAATTTATGACAAAATAAAAAATAAAAGGTGTCATTCAAAAATTGTGCTAAATGCTTGGAATTTAAATTATAAATAGATTACTTTTTTTAATAAGTTAAAATTTCTATTTTATTTAAAAATAAGCAACTAATATTAATTTATCTTACATTTTTAATATAAATTAAATAAATTATTGTTCAGAGACTATAAAACAGTATGTTATTTTTAAACTTAATAACTAAAGATATAGCCCAATTTGACCTATTTAAAATATTTTTTTCATATTTTTAATTTTTTCCTGCTAAACCTACAAAGGGTATTAAGAGGCTTTCTAAAAAGGAACGAGATAAAATTAAAATAGAAAACAGTACATCTGAAGCTTTAACAGGTGTGATGTTAAGTGATGGTCATATTTCACAAAGGTCACCTAAAAGTAATGCAAGATTTGTCTTTGCACAATCTGGAAAACCTGAAAAAAAATAATCTTTTTATTTAGTTTTATCTCTTTTTTTACCTTTTTGTACAATAGGCTATGTTCCGTATTCTAAAGTTTGAAAAGATACAAGGCATAATGCTGAATATAGTAGCATATCTCTAACTACTATGCAATTACCTTGCTTTAATTCTCTAAGGTCTGTTTGATATGTTGATAATATCAAAATCGTTCCATCTAATATAAAAGAATTACTTACTCCTATTGCTTTAGCACATTGAATAATGGGAGACGGAAGTAAACATAATGAAGGTTTACATCTTAGTGTTTACGCTTTCTCAACTTCGGAAGTAGAATTATTAGTTTATGCTTTAACTCAAATTTTTAATATTAATTGTTCTTTACATAATACAGATAAAGGATCTAGAATATATATTAATAAAGCATCAACAGATATTTTAAGACCTCTAGTTGTAGAACATTTTGTCCCGTCTATGAAATATAAATTAGGTATTAAAAAATAAGACCTTCTACCTTTCTATGCTATACTAAGATCTATTCCTAATAAGTTGTTAGGAGTTTTAGCTATGTTTGCCTCTCTATTAATTTTATTAGTTCTTCCTATAACAGATACTTCAAGAATCAGAGGTATGAGTTTCAGACCAATAATGCGATTTTTCTTCTGAGTATTAGTTGTTGACTTCTTTATTCTAATGTGACTAGGAAGTGAACACCCTACCTCACCTTTTGTTGAAATAGGTCAAATTGCAAGTATTATCTACTTCGTTTGATTTGTAGTATTGGTTCCAGTTGTAGGTATAGTTGAAAATACTTTATTTGATATTGGATTAGACTCAACAAAGAAGATTAACCCCAAAGGTAATGGCAATCAAAACTAATTAATTTAAAGGTTTTTCTATAACTTATCCTTTAATTAATTCTCTTGCTTCGCAACCTCCCTTGCTTCGCATGCTACTCAGGTATTATTGATGCCTAGAGCTCATTTTATGTAACTATTTGTAAAAATGATAAATCTAAATTAGGTTGAAGTGTTCAATTATATTTTTCAATTGTAGGCCAAATTAATCCTGCTAATATTAATATGCTAGAACAGTTTAATTATTTTTTTTAACAATATAGAAAAATTAAATAAGTTTAAAAATGCTTATAAATTGGTTATTAAAGGTTAAAAAAAACTTTTAAAAATTTAAAAATCATGTCTCTGCCTGGGAATTAAAAAGGGGTTTTTTGGAAATAAATTTACCTTTTATTTACTTATAAGTTGGTTTATTTTTTTTTAAATTTGATGATTAAACATTTTCCTAATATTGGTCGGCATAATTAAATTTTTAAATTACCTAATTATGAACCTAACTTATCATTAGTGGATTTACATTGATTAACAAGATTCATAAATGGAGATGGTTATTTCGCTCCAGGATTAAGTTAAAAAGTATGTAAGTCCTCAAGTTAGAATAGGTCAAGATGAAATAAGTTTAGTAATTTTAAATCAAATAAAAACTTTATTAGAAAAATTTAGTTTTAACAGCACCAAAATAATGAACATTTAACTCCAGAAGGTTACACTAATATTAATATTAATATTAAATTTATCGCGCTAAATTTGGATAGCAGGAGAACTATTTACGAATAGTAATTAAAATTTTTCTTTTTATTGATAAGGCTTAGGTTTAAACAGAAAAGTTTAATTTTTCATGATTTATAATATTATTATTATAATAAAAAAAATATTACAAAATTTGTTTAAATTTTACGAAGGGTTTAATAAAGCTTGCCTTACCTTTGGTCTTTCCTACTAATAAATCAAACTATACCTGCTTTTAGCGGAGGAAAAGAAAACTTTTGTTCTTTAACAAAACATATTAGTAATAACTACAAAATTTGGCTAACCAAGAGGCATATATGTTTCTAATTTAAAAGTTAAATTTAAATTTTATTTTTCTGGATCTTGTGCTTTTTTTTTAATTTAGTAGAATCTAGCGTACCAACCCAATTTATTTATTTATTTTTAACTCCGCTGCTCCGCTTGTTCTCTTTTTTTTTAAGAACCCGCTGGTCCGCACCCGCAACCCGCAACCCGCTGCTTCGCCACCGCACTCAAAGATTTATTTATAAATCCTAAACTTCAAAGCACTAATAATTATTAACTTTCTTCTTATTAATTAACTAAATAAACAAAAAGTAAAGTACTAATAACAAAATTTTTAAGTTTATAAATCAATAATTATCAAGGTTTTATTAATGATAAATTATAAATTAAGATTTATTTGATATTAGATCATTTTTTTTTACTATAACTAAAATTTCAATATTATCATCTTTTTTTAATTTTACTATAATTATATTTTAATTTAATTATATTTTACTATAACTATATTTGGGCTAGATTTAAATTTATATTAAATCTAATTTTTATTTAATATATTTTAGTTTTTTAAATTCTTGTAAAATTAAGCAATAACTTTCTAATTATTATTTAAAATTAAATGTTTAATACTATTTAATTTAAAAATAATACTAAAAGAATATGTGTGCTTTGGTTTTGTTCTTACATGACTATAGTGGGATATCACCCTTTGCCCTTCTTTTTAAAGTTTTGAGTAGAGAAGGGCACTAGCAAAAATTTTTTATTTTTTAAATTATAAAAATATAGTTAAATATAAAAAATTGAAGAATATTCAATTTAAAATTTGAAGAATATTCAAATTAAATTTTAAATATTACTAAGATTCATCAAAAATATCTTTTAGTGTAAATTATATTTTTAATTAAAATTAAAACTAGATTAAATTTTAATTAATTTTCAATTTTAATTAAGGTAGAATACTGATAGAATAAACACTAGAATTTATTTTCAATTTTAATTAAGGTAGAATACTGATAGAATAAACACTAGAATTTATTTTTAAGCTTAAAACAAAAAATAATTTAATATTAAATTAAATAAATAAAAATATGCTGGGCAGTTCTCCAGCACAAAAAAGAATAGACAATTTATATTTTCTATTATTTTTAATATATTATTAATTGTATTAAAATTAGGTTTTCTGTTTTATTTAAAAATTTTAAATTTAAATTTGTTCCGTATAATTGGGAACAAGAAAAATAACTAAAAATATAAAGATGATAAACATTTTAAATTTTAAAGATAATTATAATTTAATTAATAATAAATTTGTTAATCTATTAAAAAATCTAAAAACTTCTTATTTAGGTTTTAATAAAACAAAATTAGGATTCACTAAAATTTATTTTTTTTCTAATAATAGAATTAATTCTTCTATTTTTAACTTAAAAGGTAATGGTGTTAATTTTTTTTCAACTTCTGCTCCGCACCTTATTTGCTCTTCTAATTCAATAAGAAAAGGAGATATAATTTCGAATTTACATTCAACATTGGCTTTGGAAAAAACATTAGGAGTGGCAAGACATAAATTTCAAGCCTTTCCTTTTCATTTGGTCGAACAATCTCCTTGGTTAAAATTTTTAAATTTAACAAAAAAAAATAAACTAGTAAATAAGAGATTCTTAAAGAGTTCTTCAAACTTAAATAACTTACAAAAAAAATTAGATTTAAATAAAACTATTCTAAACCCTATCTTTTTGGTTAAAGATTTATTAGTTTGCCCTACTATAGAAACTGAAAATATAATAAAGGCTGTTAATTTAGCCGAAACTATTTACTCTTCTATTCCTGATAATAATGTACCTAAATTTTTTGTAAAAGCTCAAATGGATAAGTCAATCAAATTAAATTATTCTAGTTCTGAAATCTCTAATATTTTAGATCTTAGATTACTTGGGGTTTCTTATAAGAATATTTTAAAATATTCTAGTATAGTACAAGATCCTTTTCTTAACGTAAGTTTAAGTAATTTACCTGGTTGTTATTTTTATTTTCATCCAGAAACAGAAAAACTATATTTTGGTTCGTCACTAAATGTTCAAATTAGACATAAGGCCCACAAGGACGAACTTAGAAAAACCAAATTATCTAAATTTAATAAATTTATTAAACTACACGGTTGAAAAGGGTTTAAACTAGGTGTAATTTATAATACTTTTAACTTATTTCAAGAATTTAAAAAAAACCACCCAACTTATAAATTAAGTAAAGGAGAAGCTATATTCCTCCTTCAATTAAGTGAGTTACATGTTAAATTATTAGAACAGTCTTTAATAACAATCTTTAAACCTAATTTAAATTCTTCAGGTAAAGTTAATTTTGTATATAACACTTGGGATTTAAATTGATTAAGTGCGGATTTAACTCTTTCACCAAGAGTTAAGAATATTATTGTTTTTGATGAAAAATCCTCAGAACCAATACTAGGTCCACTTTCCATTAATAAAATTAAAATTATTCTGCAAGTATCAAAAGATATTGTTCCAAGATATTTAAATAACATAAAATTTTTTTATAGCCCTGGTCTTGGGTTTAAAGTTAGAGTTCAAGAACTAAATGTTTCATCATTAAATAAAAATCAGATAATCCATAGGAAACAAAGTATTTCCTTAAACAAAATAGATTTTGATATAGACTCGTTAGAAAAAAATAAAATTTTTATTTTAAATTCAGATTTTACTTTTTTAAAACATAATGGTGCTATAAAAAGTTTTGATACTTTAGGTAAAGCTATTAAATTTTTGGATTTTGAAAAGTATAATAAACTAATTAAAGCAGGTAATCGAAAGTTTGAGTACGTTAGAAACTATATTAATCTAAATAAATTAGTTAAGACTTCTTTAGGTGAATTTTATTTTGCATGTAATCCTCAAACTATTAATGATAGATCTAAACTAGCTAAAGCTATACCTATTGTTTTATTAGATACTAGAAATATGCAAGTCCAAGAATTTGTTTCAATAAACTCTTTAATAAGTAACTTTAACATTAAAAGATTTAGGTATGAATCGTATTTAGATAAACCTAAAATTTGAAATAAGCATTACCGACTATTTACTATTGATAATTTTTTTAAATTGTACCCTAAAATTTAAAGTTTTGTTATGCCTTAAATAAAGTTAAACAGCTCTATTAATCAAAATATTAAAAGTTCTTTTTTTTTTTAATTAAATAAACCATACCTAAAGTGGCCAGGGCCGTAATCTTGAATACGGTAATTTAACTCTATGCAGAAAAAGATTATAATTCATAAAGCGGAGAAGAAATTTAAAATTTTTGGGATACTTAAATAAATAACAGTTTAAGTCTTATAAAAAAAATTAAATTATAAAAAAATTTATAATCGGCAATTTAAAATTTAATTAAAATTTTATAGTTAAAATCTCAATCTGCAGGAAAATTTTTTGTACTTCAAATATAAATTACAAAATTTATTCTCAACGATCATACGTTAAATTCTATTATTTTTAAAAATTAATAGGAATGAAATGATCTTAAAATTATTTTTTTTAAATATAATAATTTGAATATTTTTATTATTATTATATTTTTACTAAATACTAAAAAAAGATTTTATTTTTCTTAACTTCTTTGATTTTTTTAAGTGTCAATTATTAAATAAAATAAATTCTAAATTAGTAGGAAAAGTTAAGTTAGTTCTTCTTATTTTGTTTTAAAATTTAAAATTTAAAAATGAAAATTTTAAAAAAGATATATTTCCTGTTCTTTTTAGGAAAGAAAAATTTTAATAAATTAAAAAAAATAAATTTAAAAAGTGACCAATAGTTACAAGTTTTACATTATTCCTTATGGCTAGTTCAGCCGTGCTTTTCTTTCATGGTTTTCCTTTTGGAGGAGAATTATTATTTTTAGGATTTATTTTAACAACATGCAGTATGGTTTTATGATTTAAAGATGTTATTCTTGAAGGAACTTATTTAGGTTTTCACACTAGTCAAGTGCAAAAAGGGCTATATTTAGGTTTTATTCTTTTTTTAATTAGTGAGATCATGGTTTTTTTTAGTGTCTTTTGGGCCTTTTTACATTCAAGTTTAGCACCTACAATAGAAATAAATACTTGGCCTCCACTAGGTATTAACGTATTAGATCCTTTCTCAATACCTTTACTTAATACTGTTCTTTTACTTTCTTCTGGGGCATTTATTACTTGGGGGCATCATGCTTTAATTAAAGGTGATAGAAAAGGAGCCATTTTTGGTTCATTAATTACAATAATATTAGCTTTTATTTTCACAGCTTTCCAAGGTATGGAATATCATGATTCAACATTTTCAATTGCTGACTCTATTTTTGGTACAGTGTTCTTTGCATCAACCGGATTGCATGGGGTTCACATTATTATAGGAACACTATTTATTATAGTAGGATTAATTAGAATTATTAATTATCAATTCACAGATTCACATCATCTAGGTTTTGAATCAGCTATTCTTTACTGACACATGGTAGATGTAGTATGGATTTTTCTATTTATTGTTGTTTACTATTGAGGGTCTTAGCAAAAAATTTGTTTTAAATTTAAACTCAACTTCAGATTTTTTGTTTAAAAATGTGATAATTTTCTTTAAGGATATTTTATTCGCTAATCTATTACCTATCAAAAGTTAATTTAATGCTGATGTTTTGAAACCAAAAATAATGTTTGAAAATAAAAAAATCTGGAATTTATCGTTGAGTAAATAATATTAAAAGGGAAAAAAGTATAAGTTCATATAAATATTTAGCTGATAGACTAATTAGATATTATAAATATAATTAAATTTCGGATAGGCGAAAAATATATTAATACATAAAGCCTTATTAAAATACGGTTACTCAAATTTCAAATTAGAAATATTAGAATATTATTAAAAAAATGAAATTATAAATAGAGAACAATATTATTTAAATAAATTAAAACCTGAATAAAATATTTAAAAAATAGCAAAAATCTTCTTTAGATTTAAAACATAAACCTGAAACTATTATGATTCAATTAGAGATGCAGCAATAAAATTAAAGAACAAATTTTCATATTCATAAAATTATATTAGAACAACTTTAAGTAAATATTTAAAAATTAAAGTATTATTTAAGTACAAGTACAAAGTAGTTGTTAAACTAAAAATAAAATTTCGTTTAAAATTTCCTAGTAAAAAAAAATCTAATAATTATAAATTATTTTGTTAATTAAAATCATAGTAAAATTTTTATATTTAAATGTTTATTTTTTTTTTATCTTTTTTTATATTAAAAAAATTAATCTCTAATTACCATTTTAGATTATAAAAAATTTTAATTAAATATATATTTTATAGTTAATACTTTTTAATTTAAAATAAGAGCATATAAATGTTTATAAAAAATAAACTTAAATTGAAAACAGAATGTCAATAAAAATTAAAGTTTTTTGGGGAACTACTCCAAAATTATTTATTTTTTTTTATTAAATTTTTATTTAAATTGATTTCTTTTGACTTACTTTTATTTGAATTTGATTCATCCAATTTTAAATATAATGATATTTGATGGTGCAATGATACAAATCAAGAATCAGTAACACAAAATTTAAAGATTTTCCTTGAGAGTGGATTCTTCTTTGGAGTTCAATAACTTTTTTAGGTTATTTTTTTTGTTTTCCAACTGGACTTGATTAGGCAAATTCTATATCTGAAGTAGAAAGCATTTCTGCTGTAATAGTTAAAGCTGCTTCTATAATTAGTAAAACACCTTCTCTCGTATCTACAGTAGATGTTTTACAAGATTAATAAGTTTTAAAAGGTTATGCTTTTAGGGCTCAGGTACTATACCAAAATTTTAAATTAGATTTTCCTTCTGATCATCCAAACCATTCAATTGCAAGAAAATTAGACACTCATTTAAAGGAGCTATTTTTTCGGCTTTATCAGCAGGTCTTGAAGAAGATTCTCCAGAATACGTAGAATTTATAAAAAAAAGCACTTTCTAATAATTCTCAATTAGTAAATTATCTAAATAGACAAAATGGTCTTACTATAGAATAATTATTCTCTTAATAATGAAAATTATCTATTTTATTATAGGTTAGTAAACATATTTTGTTTATTAATAACTTACAAAATTTCTCATTTTAGTAATTGAGTTTCTTTGTAAAAATTTTTTTCAATTTTAACCCCTTTAAAAAAAAACAATTTTTCGAAAGTACTGTCCGCAAGACTGATTCTTTGAATAGTTATTTCTTTATTCTCTAACTTTACTTTTCTAGATAAAAATTTAAAATAATTTAAAATTTCAAATTTATTATCTTTTTTATTTAAAACTTTGACTTTATTAAAATCTTATTTATATTTTTTTCTTTATATGGATAACTTCCACTCAATATTTTAATATCACCTCAATCATTCAAATTTGTTGTTTTAGGAAGATTTTTATAGTTAATTTGGAGTTGTTTTAGGAAGATTTTTATAGTTAATTTGGAGTTGTTTTTTTTATTTGCTATTTTTTTGTCTTTATTTCATTGAGTTTTATTTTCTTTTAAAACAATTATACTTTTTTTGAGTACACTTTCATCTGAACAAATACTATAAAACAGAATAAAACTAGAAATAATTAAGTCTTCGTAATTTTCTGTCAATAAATATAAATCATGAACAAAAGTTAAAAACAAATCTCTATAATCACCTTTATTTATTATTTGAACTTTGCTTATTGATCTTACATAATAACTTTTTTTATTTGAATTGTCAAATTTTTGGAATTTTATTCTAAATTGAATTTTTAAAAATGTTTGAGAATTTATATTATTGAATATTTTACGTCAGAAAAGATTTAACAATAATTTTAAATAAAATTTTGCATTAAGCTTTAAAGGCTCAATCATAATATTTTTTTCAAGGTTAATTTCTCCCTCTAAGACTAAGAAAAAAATAAAATATCTTCATGCACCACTTTCAGTATAAAAATAAGCATCTAAGTCAACAAAACTGGGTCCATAAGATTTTCTATATTTGATATGAGAATCTCATTTACCTGAATAAATCTCTAAATTAGTTATTTCTATTCTTCTAATTCAGCTTAAATTTATTTTTTTAAAAAAAAATTGAATATCCATCTTCTAAATTTTTATTTAGTATTTTATTATTTAAAGGGAATCATTGAATAATTTCTTTGTTTGTATTCATTTTATTTTTATTGTGTGTTTTATTTTTAATTTTAAAAAGAGCTGATTTAAGTAAAACCTATTTTATTTATTTTATTAATTTTATTAAAATTTTATTTTTAAAAATTAAAAATATTAAAAATAGGATGATAAATTTATTTTTGTTTCGGATTTTCTTTTCATTTCATGTTTAATTATAATATTTTATTTATTAGATCTTTATTTTATTTTATACTAAGAAAAAAATTTTTATTTGAATTAATTTACTAGGAATTATCAAGATCTCAAAAGGAACTAAATGATTTTTCTATTAATGTATTATATGTATACTCAAAGTTTTATTTGGAGTTAACCTTGGTTCTACTAAATATAAATTTTTTTTGATATTGGTAAATATTTTATATCTTGAGGGTCTACTATCTTTATACAATTATATTTTAATTTTTTCTGCTTCTTGCTTCGCTGCTTCGCCAGGTGTCAATTAAATCTTAAATTTATTTTATTTTTTCCGGTTGATTACAAATAATATAAGTGTAAATTTCTTTTTAATTATTTATATGTTAAGATCCGACCTTGATATCTATATAAATAAACTTCTGTTAATAATATTTTTGTTAAAATTTTAAATATATGATAAGTATAGGAATTTCCTGCATAATTATTTTGTGTTAAACTAAATAATTTTCTTTCTTCATTCATAAAATATATTGAATCCATTTCTTTATAAGACTTTACACTTTTTAATTCTTTATAAAAATTTAAATCTAATATTTTTAAGTCTTTAATTTCTCCGCCTTCTTGTTTTAATTTTAAATATTGTGGAAATTGGATAAATAGAAATTATTTGTGAAGGTATATTCTTATAAAATAAGTCCACTAAAATATTTTTATATTTTTTTTTGGTTTTAAGTTGCGCTATAGCACCCTTCTGTTAAAGAAAACTTACTACATCTTAATCTTAATGATTCATTTAAATAATCCTAAGCTGTAATATATTTATAAATTTCAAACTCAGTTAAATTATATTTTTTATTATATAATTCTTAAATTTCTAAGTCTGTTAAATGTTGAGATACTAAGTTTTTATTTAAGTTTTTAATTTTTAATTCTAGATAATTTAAGTAACTTGATGATAGTATTGAGTTATTTGTAAAATTTGTTTTCATCTTTTGTATTTTTGTTTTATTTTAATTTTAAAAGAGGAAATGTTTAAAGTTTATTTTTAATAATACCTTACACTCTATAGTATTAATTTTTATTTTAATCTTTATTAGGAGAATAAAGACCCTGGAAATTGAAATGATTATATCTTTATAGTCTTTTTAATAATTTTAATCATTTTTAATTCCATTATTTTAATTTTTATTAAATTACACTTATTTTAAACAATTTTTTATTTAGTTTAAACTTACATAATTTAATTTTAGTTATTTATTTTAGGAATTTCAAACTACCATGTTATAATGTTAACTGTTATATTTCCTCTTTTTATTAATTATTTTTACAATTTTTAAATTGGGTCAGACCCTTTTTGGAGATAAAATTTCCTATACCTTCTAACATCTCTTGTATATTTAACTTTAATAAAATTAAAGAATAAGAATTAAAAACTTAAATAAATTTATAAATAATTGTCCTAGAGGAAAATTTAAAAGAATGATCTTTAGTGAAGAAATGAAATATGCTGTTAAAAATAAATATAAAATTAATATTGAATAAGGGTACCAATTCGAAAAAGGAAAAATTATTTTTAAAGATTATATTGATTATCATTACGAAATAAAGAAAACAGCTACAGACCTGGTTAAAAAAATATTGTTAAATTAGGATTAAATTAATTATATGGAAGAATGGGTATGAAAGATATTGTAGCACAAGTTAAAATAATAAATAGAAATACTTTAGCAACACTAAAAAAAATATCATCCTGAAGTAATGGCTGAATTGATCACAATAAAATTTTAATTAAAGTAGGGCGGTCATTATCAAAAAAAACAAAAAACTTCTTTTGCCTAATAAAATTGATGATTACCTTGAAGAAGTAAGAGAAAAGGTGTTTATTCTTTTTCTTTTTCTTTTTCTTTAATTTTTTCTTTATTTAAATTTGCTGCAGCTATTGTATCTTATTCTAGAATTATTATTAACGAGTTTAAAAATATTCCTGGTAATTTTTGTATTATGAGTGATACAGATTCAGTAGTTTTGACTAAACCTCTCTCAATTAAATATATAAGTAAAGAATAAGGTAAAATTAAATTAGAACACGAGATAAAAAAAGGAATATTTATTAAAAAAAATTTTATACTATATTTTAAAACCTAATGACCAAGAGGTAATCAAAGCTACTGGTGTAGACGCTTCTAAATTAAATTATAACTAATTTTTAGAACTATTAAATGGTGAATCTGTAGAGGTAAAGGGGACTAACTTTAAAGTAGAGTAGAAAGGTTTAAATGTTAAAATTGTAAACACTATTATTACAATTAAAGGTCTTAAAAAAGAAATTAAAACAATTTTTAACACACCAAATGCAAACTTTAAATCTATCTCTTTCCCTAAAAAAATATGATTTAATAATCCACCCTTTATATCCTTATTTTATTAATCTTAAAGAAAATATAACAGTAGTTATAAAAAAAGAACAAGAAAATAATTTTAAAAAAGCTAAAAACTTAAATTTCAAATATGTTTAAATATTCTTTAAGAATAGTTTTATTTTTATTTTTCTTTATTACAAAAGTTTTTTTTTTCTTCACATCTACTTTTTTAGTCCGAAGAGTAAGTATTAGAAAAAGAATTAGTACAAGAAGGATGGGTTGAAGAAGAAATAAACAGAGAATCTATCTCTATACAAATAATATGAGCTTTTTGTTTTATCTCTATTAATTTAGCACTTTCACTTTCACTTTTACTTTTACTTTTAAATTTTATTATAGTCTCCTACTTCTGCAGATATTTTTATTCAAACACAAACACAAACACAAACACAAACTTAGACATTTTTAGAACTAGGTAAACGTCTCGAAAACATCTCTTCTGCTGTTTCAGTGATGTCTGTTTCTGATTCTGCAATAGATACACTAACAACTATATTAAGTGAAGTAACATCAATACTAAATACTGAAGATTTATGCCCAGCATTAGCTAGATCAACTTAACTTGCTAATGCTATGCTAGCACAAGAACTTCATAACCATCTTCTTGAAACTTTAAATGCTAGTTTTAATTTTATTATTTTAATTTAATATAATTATTTTTTTTTACATAGTTGACCTTTTATAAAAATTTATATTTACTTGCGGCCCTGCGGCTTTGGAGATTATTTTATTTAATAAAAATTTATAATTTTGGGGCCACTACTTTAACTCCCATAATTATTTAATTACTTTAATAAATATTTCTTTCTTTTTTTCTTTTGTTTTTAACTCTTAATAATTTGTTTATTATTTTTGGTTTCTTTTTTTGGTTTTATTTTTTAAATTTATTAATTTAAAATGTTAGATTGTATATATTAGGATCTTTTTTAGAGTCAATAATATACCTATTAAATTTATTTTTAGAATTAGCCTTACTTGCTCTTAAAATATCATAAAAATGATTAATCCTTACTATCGAAAATAAAAGATAAAATAAAGAAGCACTATTTGAACTTATTAAAGCCTTAGTTGTTGTTTTACCGTCCCAAACCTCAATTCCATATAATTTTGCTACTTGAACAACTAGTTTTCAAATAATATTATGAAAAATAAATAATACTTTGGGAGTATTATAAAAATCAAAACTATTTTTATTATTATATTTATTGTAAAAAGTATTTAATTTTATATTTTCTTTTTTTACTAATTTATAAGTATATTGCACTCCTGATATTCCATGGTCAGATAAATCATTAATTTTTTCAATTAAACTATAAAAATGTATAATTATTCCTTTGGTAAGGTTATTTTCTAAATACAAAGATAATCTAGTTAATCTCTCTTTTTTATAATTATTATCTGATACCAATGACTTATCTGTAAAATTTTTAAATAATGTTAATAAGCCTATATTTACATGTAAAGTTCTATTTTCATTTAAAAAGTAAAAATGAGGCTCACAAAAAAACAAATTTGGATAATTAGAAAAATCATAAATTAAGGGAGAATTAATATGAACTACTATTGTCATTGTCCGATTATTATTTTTTTTTTTTATTTAACTAAATTCTTCTAAGTTTACCCAATTTATTTCTTTAGTTCAAATAATCCTATCTGAAATTAAGGTTTCTTTTTGATATTTATTTTTATTTTTATTTTTATTTTTATCTCTTAATTCAGCCTGATAATAAGTTAAGGAAGTTATAATAGAATATTTCCAGATTAATTTTAAATTTGAAATTTCTTTAATAATATTATTAAATATTATAGGTATTACATATGAATTATTTTTCATTTCATAAATTATTTTTATAAATTATTTTTAAATAGAATTATTTTATTTATCTTATTATACCAAATTCTAATAAATATAATAATTTCTTAATATTTTAAATACTTTTTTATAACAGAATTAATTTTTGTTTTTTTTTTAATTTTTGCTTCCTTTATCTAATATCTCTAGTTCTTTTTTCTTAATGAGAGTAAAAAATTTTCTTTATTATCTTCTGGTGGTAAAGGAAATGACTCTTGTTTTGGTGTATTATCTTCTTGTGGCAAAGGAAACGATTCTTGTTTTGGTGTAGTATCTTCTTGTTTTGGTGTAGTATTACCTATTGTTTCAATTTTTTCACCCTCACTATCAGAATCGCTATCAGAATCACTCTCTATTATTAGAGGTTTTTTTTTTCGAATTTAAAAAAATGTTCCAGGTCTTCTTGTCTAGGTGGTGATAATTCTTTTTTAGTTATTCCTAATCAAAAAGCTTCCTCATCAAAATCCTCATGATTTTCTTCTTTTTTCTTAAATAATAAACTATTTATTTTTTCTTTTTAACCTTTATAAATATCTTTTATAAATTTTTTTTATTTTTTCTACTATAGTTTTATTTTCTTGTTCATCTTTTGTATCATTATTAATATTATTATTCTCTTCTTGATGATTTTCCAAATCTAAATCTTGATTATTTTTTTCATTAAATTTAAAAACTCAGTCGTTAAATTCCAATACAAAAGGGTAACCAAAAAAGTAAGTATTAAAGATAAAACTAACAATCCTAACATAACTATTACCAAAACCTTTATTCCCTCTATTCCGAATAACCATCCACTAATACCTTTAAATTCTTTTTTTGTTTTTTTTGATTCATCATCTAAATTATTTTCTAATATTAATATTGATTTATTCTCATTTAAAGATTCTACATTACCTACACTTTTAAATCAATTTATTCAATTGTTGTGTAAAGTAAAAAGTTTATTATAAGTTCATGCTGGAATATTATATTTTATTATATCAAACATTTTCAATAAACCCTCTAAACTTAAACCAAAAAGATCCATTATAAAAGTAAATAATCCTATTTTAAAGGTAATAAAATAATTTTTTTAAAAATAAAAAGAAAACCGACTTGTAAGAGATAATGATATTATTAAAATTAAATAAATTCTTTTTAATTTTGTATTTATTATTACAGAAGGATCTGATAAATAAGTTGTTGTATTTTGAGGTATATCTACATCGTTCATAATGTCAGAGGGAGCTAAAACTATTATTTTTTTTTTAATTTAACAAAAAGCTCTTTTATTGTTAGTGAAGATAAATTATTATAGAAATTTGATATTATAAACTCAAAACTATTTCTATCTATTTCATTAAATATTTTTTTATGTGATAGCTTTAGTATAAGCCTTAATATTATTAATTTTATTGGGTTTACTAAAATTTTCATATTATGTTTTTTTTTATGTTGTTATCTATGTCTGAACTAGAATTGAAAAGATTATTTAAATCTATTATTGAATCCTAAAATCACCCTATTATCCCTAAAGAGAAGTTATTTCTTTTTTTTGTATAAAAAGCTTATATCATATCCTAATTAATTTAATATGTAAAAAATTAAAGCTATTTTAAAGGGTAACCATAATATTTTAAAAATAAAATTTAAAAATCTTTCTATTAGAGTATAAAATAAAATTATTCAAATAAATAAATCTAATCGTGAATTATTTAAGTCCAACGCTGAAATTAATCTCTTTTCATTGTTGTAGTCTTCTTTACTAAATATTCCTGCATTTTTTATTATTAATAAAATTGTAGGTATTGCTAAAATTGTTAAACTTGTAAATTTATATAATTTGTTTATTATGTCTAAATTTATAGATGGGCCAAGTTGCATAAAATTAAAATAAGTTGTATTTCATAATTTATTATAACTTTTCTTAGGCATTTGGGGGAATGTTTTTTTAGGTGTTAAATTTCGAACTAATCTTCTAGTTACTGTTCGAATCATTTTTAACAATTTAATTTTAAGCCTCTCCCTCTAAAAAAAAATATAGTAATAAAATAAATTTGAAGTAAAAGAGGTAAACATTTTTTTATAAATTAGATAATTTATCTTAGAAATTAAAAAAAATCAAAATGATTCGAACTAATCTTCTACTTACTGTTCGAATTATTCTTTATAAATTTTATTTTTTTTTTTTATTTGGGGATTATTTAAAAATTTGTCGTATTTTTTTTTCATTTATTTCTTAAGTTCAGGTTCTAATATTTTTAGGCTTTTTAAAATTTTATATCTTTTTTTTATATTTTAATTAAAGAAATTAAACTATATTTATTTAGGTTAAATAAAACTAAGTCTAATACTTTTTTTTAAATATTTCATTAATTTCTGTATTTTAAGACCTTTTTTAGTAATATAACCTTCTGTGATATAAATATTTAAACCACTAAATTTTTTTTTTCAAATTTAATTTGAGGAACTACAATATCTTCTCCTCTAAATAACTTTACAAAAGAACTATAATTTAATACTTTACCAGCGTTTTTAACACCACTAGCTTTAATAATCACTCTATCATCAGATGTTACTGCTAGGTAAAATTTTCTATCAGAAATTAGTAATTCCTTAATCTTAGACTCTTCTTTTAAACCTCCTAGTTCATAATTAATAATAAATTTATCTTCTAAATGTTTTGTTACAGTAACAAAATCGGTATCAACTTGAACTATTTTATTATTAGATAGATTTTTAAATTGTGTCATATACATTCTAGAGTATGCTGCAATTGCTGAAGATATTTGAACAGCAGAAATATTTTTCCCTCAACCTAAATATTTCATATCCGTAATTTTCTTTTTATATTTATTAGGTTTATTGATTTTACTTTTTTTTTCAATTAAAGTTAAAAAATCTCTAAGAATTTCCCCATAAAATTTTACTAATTTAATATCTTCTTTTTCATATAAAATATCAGCTTTAGTATAAATTAAATCTAATTCATCTTGATCAATATTATCCATAAATTTTAGCTCATTTTCTGATTCTTTTAAAGCTAATCTACCGAATAAACTATTTAACATTAATTTATAGCAAAAGTATAAGGCACCAGTATAATTCTCTAGTATTGATTCTTGTTTGTTTTCATTACTTAATTCTTTCAGAATTTGTTTTGCCTGGTTCTTTTTACCATAAAAATGATCAACATATTTAGAAAATAAGCCGTATTCTTTATCAAATATATAACTTTAATAAATTTTTTCTACAAAATAACCATATTTATTAACATTTTTTTTTAACTTCTCAGAAAACCATACTCCTCTAACACTTCCTCTAAAGAAATTAGATCCTCCTTTTTTTTTAATTTATAGGTAGAGTAGCATTAAATAAATTTTTCTTAGATGGAGCTTTTACTATAGCATCAACAAATCTAAATATTTTATTCAAATCTTTTTCTGTACTTAATCTTGGTTTTCCATCTGGTATAGTTTGTTTTATAACCCCGGGCTATAAACTATTTACACCTAATTTAATTAGATAATTTTCGTTATTAGTTTTTTCGTAATGAGAAAATACTTAACTTAGACCTCCTATAAAAGATTTTCTAATTTCAGTAATTAGTTTTCCTGATACCTTAAATAAAGGTTTTTTTTAGCATAAAAATTACTTAGGAATATTTTTAAAGCTAATCTCGAAATCCCCTTTATATGAGTAATATTGTAAGAATAAAATTTATATACTAAACTTGCAAATCTTGTTATTACTTGATATAAAATATCAATATCAATTTTTAAATAAAATATTAATTCTTCTTTACAATTTCAAACACCCTTTTTATTAGAATTTAATTCTATTTTTTTTTTTTAATCTTAAAAATTAATTATAATTATTTTAAATATTAAATTTTATTTTAATATAATAGAGTTTTATAGTTTTCTTTTTTCTTATCTTTTCTCTGGTTTAATTATTTTATTTATTTTAAATGGATTTAAATATTCAAATGTTAAATTTATTAAAATATTACAATAAAGGGCGTTTATTTTAATTTGCTTATTTACATCTTCTTTTTGATTTGTATTACATTTTTGAGATGATTTATTTTTATATTATTCTGATTCAATTTTATATTCAAATTCAGATGATGGAAAAATTGGAAATATTAATATAAATATTTTATATTTATAGTATAAATTCCATTATAAATAAAATAAGTAATAAGATTACAGACAATTTTGTAGAAAATAATCAAGAAAACATTGTTAAGTTAAAAAAAAAGAGTTAGAGTTACTTGCTTCGCTGCTTCGCCACACAAAATAATGAATTAAAAACTAAATTTATTCTTTTTGAAAGCAAGGATGACAAAACAAATTTAAAAATAATAGAATAAGAGGAAGATCATAAACCTTTAAATAAAAAGAAAATTAAAAATAAAATTAGAACAGAAAAGAGAAGAGAAGATAAATTAAATAAAATAAAAAAAAAAATATCCATATCAATCCCCTTTTTTTTTTAAATTTAAAAAAAGGGGTTAAATTTTAAATAAAATAATAAAAGTAGGATATTTTTGATAAAATTTATTTTAAAAAAGGTTTAATTTAATTGGTAAAATATTAAAGTTATTTTACTTTAAAGGTATGTGTTCAATTCACGTAATCTCTAAAAAATATTAGATTATAAACTAGTATTTCAAATTTAAAATAAAATTAAAATTAAAATTAAATTAAAGATTTTTTTTTAAATAATAGAAGTAGAATAATAAAAATTATAAAAAGAATAAAAAGACAATAAAATAAGGATTTAAAGACAAATTTTTTAGTAAAATAAGGATTTAAAGACAACAATTTTAGGATATAACACTTTTAAATGATCTTTAACTAGTTATTATTCTGTGTAATTTAATTGAATTTAATATTTTTTTTAAATTTGGTTTTAAAAACTTAAATAAAAAAAAAAAAAAAAAAAAAATTATAAATATTTATTAATAATTTTAATATAATATAAAGATAAAGAACTAAAGTTAAAGGAAGTGCTAGATCGAATTATAATCTAAATTGAAAGTTAAAATTATAATCTAAATTGAAAGTTAAAAGTCGAAGAATAAAGAACAATTAAAAAAATTATCTAAATTGAAAGTTAAAAGTCGAAGAATAAAGAACAATTAAAAAAATAATTAAATGACTTTATAATTTAATTAGAGAGGAGAAGATTGAAAAAAGTTTTTACAAATAAAACTGGATTAATTTATTTGATAATTTTTTTTGTAAGTTATTAGTAAACAAAATTTAATTTACTAACCTATAGTAAAATTTAGGTTAAATTTACTTAACCTTCTAACAAAATTTAAATATCAAGATCATTTGCTTTTAGGAAATCTACAAGTTGTCTATGATTTCTAAAAGAAACGTTAAGGTAATCTGAAAATTCTGGTGTCTCAGGTGTTAATCCTTCACATAAGGCTTTAAAGAAAATTATTTTTGCGTGTGAAAGGAAAATTTTATATTTTTTTAATTTAAGGTCATCTTCAGAGGGAAACAAGTTTTCGTAATAACTAAGCAAATTATTGTGTAATTCTTGAGCTTGCTTAGCATTACCTAGTTCAGTAGATCTCATTAATGCAGGGTTCAAGTCTTTAATGTTTAGTATTGAAGGTAATCCACTTAGCAAAGTACTTAATGTATCTATATGAGAGTCTGCACTAGAAAGCACTGAAACAGCAGAAGAAATATTACCAAGACGTTGAGCAATTTCAAAGAGGGCCTCATTTGATATACCTACGCCTGCACAAAAGGGGCAAGAAGGGGATTATAGTAAAATAAGCGCCAGATTAATAGAGATGAAACAGAAAGCCCAAATAATTTTAATAGAAATAGCCTCTTTATCTATTTTATCTTCAGAATTTGAGTCTAAATTTGTATCTTTAGTTCACCCTTCTTGTACTAGTTCTTTCTCTAGTATTGAATCTTCTGAGTAAAAAAGTAGTGGTGAAGAAATAAAAGCTTTTATAAAAATAAATTTAGAATAATTCAAATTAAATTTTAAAACACTGAATAAACAATAATACTTTTTTTAAACAAAATATAAATACTTAAAAAAAAAACATTTTAAAAATAAAAAAAAAACAGAGATAATAGAAAGTAATTATCAAATTAAATTAAAATAATAATTCAATTAAATCTAAAAAAAGATTTTTTATAAAGAAAACAAGAATAAAATTTATTAAAATTAACTTATTAAAATAAAACTTAAAAAAAAAATATTTAAATAAAAGGAAAATAATCCAAAAAGAAAAGAAGAAATTATTTTGTTAAAAAAAAAAACATTTTTTAAGGCAAAATTTAATAAAACTTTAAAAAAAGTATAAAGTCAAATTAGGGAGATAAAGGGATAGGAATAAAAAGAAGTTTATTAATGAATATAAGATTTTATTCTAACTATAATAATAAGGAAAAGACAGAAGAAAGATAGTAACAATAAAATTAACAATAAAAATATTAAAGAAAATAACAATATTAAAAAAAAGAAAATCTTGAAGAAAATAAATATAAAAATATTTTTATATTTATTTTTAGAGATTTAAAAAATAAGGAAATTTTAAAAATACTTAAAAAAGAAAATTTAGATAAAGAATTTAACATAGAACTTGATGAAACATTAAAAAGAAATTTTACTTTATTAGAAATTATTAAAAATGATGTTAGAGTAGAAGATGTAAATACAATTAAAATGAAGTATATTCTCAAATTGAAAGATTTGGGATTAATAGAGAAAAAATTGAAATAAATTTTAATATTTATGTTAAAAGCCTTGAGGATGGTGAATCATTTGAAGAAAAAGAAGAAAAAAATAATGAAATTAAAAATTACATTTATAAAATTAAATCTTTAACTCAAAGTAAAAATGTCGAAGTACCAGTTAAAGTAATGAATAAATTGGTACGTTTCTATAAAAATAGGTTATATGATTAAAGGATTAGAAAAAGATAGAATAAATATGGAAGAGAGAATTATGGAAGAATTATGAGAAGATACCAAAATTGAAAAAGTAGTGAAAGGACGAAAAAAAAAGAGTTAAAAAGCTGCCTCCTCTAATTATAAAGGATATTTTGTTTTAACAATACAAAGCCATATAGAAAATTTAAAAAAAAAATTATCAAATTAGTATTAGATAATCCTAACAACAATTTCTATGAAATAATAAGAGATATGAAAAATTTGAAAATAATTTTACTTAAAATTTATAAATATAACGTAAAGGAATTAAAATTAAAAAAATATACTTTAAATTACGAAAACGCTTCGATGATTTCTGTTTTAGATAAAAAGGAAGTTGAAGCTAAAAAAAGATAAGATTAATAAATAAATCTAAATTAAAAATAACATATAAAAATCTACCTAAAACAACAAATTAATTGAATAGGGAAATTTAAAGGTTGAAGTGGGTGAATATCTTTATAAAAATGATTACCAGTTAAAGTATATAAAAATGCGGAAACTCAAAAAGATAATATTTATAAAGAAAATAAAAATAAAACTGGTATTTATAGATGAATAAATCTAATAAACGATAAAACTTATATTGGTTCAGCTGTAAATTTAACAAAAAGATTTTATATTTATTATTCTATACCTAGTTTAAAACGTGCTAATACTGAAATAATTAGAGCTTTATTATATTATAACAAAAATAATTTTTCTTTAGAAATTCTTGAATATTGCAAACGTGAAAATTTAATGTCATGAGAACAATTCTATTTAGATAATTATGAAACTAAATATAATATTCTAAAATATGCATATTCAAATTTGGGATATAAACATAGTGAAGAAACTAAAAAAAAATTATCTAATATTCAAAGTTCCCCAGAATATTTAATAAAAATAAATCAGAAAACATTTAATTTAGGTGAGAATGAAGTATTTACTGTTATAATACAAAACATTATAACAGGTAAAGAAAATACAATTTATTTTTATAAAAGTGCTGCTAAATATTTAAATATAAGTAAAACAACCTTAATTAATAAATAAAAAAATCAAACAATATATAAAAATAAATATAAATTTTATATAAAAATTGAAAACTTACCTCAATAATTTTATAATTTAAATTTAATAAAAAACAAAAATAAATAAAGAAGGTTTAATAATTTATCCTTCTAACTCTAATCCTTAATACTAGAAAATTACAATTTTAGATTTAGAAGAAATTAAAATATTAATTACTTAATTTTATTAAATATCACTTTATATTTAAATTAACACCTTATTTTTAATATAACACCTTATTTTTAAACTAATCCCTTTATTTTTAAACTAATCCCTTTATTTTTTTTTTAATACCTCTCTCAGCTTAAAGCTTAAATCTAATGTAGGTTTATTTTTTTGAACATTAAAAAAAATAGGCTCTATAAGAATTAATACAAAAGTAATGCACACTTTTTTTCAATTAAATTCAGTTAAATTTTTTTTTGTATAATTTAATAGCATAGAAGATATTAATTTTTTCTTATTAGATTTCTTTTAATATTTTTACTTTTTTTTTAACGAAATAACTAAATACAAGACATATTTTTTTAGAAATATAACTAAAAATTAAAATGGTGACAAATTAAATTTTATTTACTTAATATGTAAATATATTTTTTTTTGTAAAATTCAAGAATTTTCGTATTTTTCAATTTAGGTTAAAAAAAGGCTCTAAGATAGGAGTAGTGCAGAACTATCTTGAAATTTTAATTTGCACCTGCTTCGCTGCCTTATTAGAGAGAATCAAAAAATGTTTTAATTTTATTTTTTTTAATCATTCATTTTTAATCACTAATATTCAACAGAATATCTCTCAAATTAGAAATTATACTACTATTTTTTTAAAATATTTGGAAGGTATAATTACTTTTTAGATTAATAAAATCTCTTAAATTTAAAAACTTTAAAAATAAAATTAAATAGCTTAAAAATAAAAATTACCCTGCTCCGCTTGTTCTTGTTCTTGTTCTTGTTCTTTTCTTTTTCTTTTTCTTTTTTATTTTTAGAGCCCGCTGCTCCGCACCTCCGCACCTCCGCACACGAACTAATAATTTTATTAATAATTAAAAACCTTATAGTATTAACAATTTCAGTACTTATAATATATTAATTTATCTTGAAAATATATTTTAAATTACCTTGTATAATAGTACAAATTTGGAATAAAATAAATAAAGAAAATATAAAATTACAAATAATAAGAATAAAAAATAGAATAAAACTTTAAAATAGTTGAACAAGTATAGAATATAAAAAATTTTTCTCTTAACTTTAAAAAAAATAATTAAATTTTAATCAAATACGATGGAAAATAAAGTAGATAAAAAAATTATAAAATTATTAGAATCATGTAAAATTGATTTTGATAAAATAAATAAAAATAGAAAAAATAAATGAGATTGACGATTTAATTAATTTTCAATTGCAGATTTATTTAAATTTAATCAAGGTGCTTCGCTCTTTAAAAAAAAGAACAACATAATTCACTGCTATGTAAAATAAAAATTTAAACTATTAAATAATTACTTAAAAAAGAATTAAATAATTACTTAAAAAAGAATTAAATAATGTTGATTTATATTACTATGAAGATAAATATTATACTGAAGACAAAATAATTCACGCTATTGAAACTGAAAATTATTTAGAAATTTATAATGATGAAATATTTTAGGAACATTGTTTAGTAACATCTAGAGATCTCGAGATATTATTAAATTGAGCAATTGCTGAACCAGGTGTTATAAACCTATCATTTAAATGTATTTCTATAATAGATCCTTTAAATTTATATTCAAATTCATTAGGTAATATACAAATAAAATTAATCCTAATTGAGTTACTAATACAATCAAATAAATTATATAAAAGTTTTATTGTAGATAAAGTAAATAAAATTTTCTTAACTAATAGATCAATTAAAATTAAATTAAATGATTTGAGTTTAAATGAAATATGATAAAAATAAAATCATTAATTAAAAAAAAAAATAAATTAAAAGAATAAAAATAAAAAACAAAAATACAAAAAAAAATGAAAAAATCATTAAAAATTAATACAAATTTAGCATACTATTTAAAAATAAACAAAGAATTTGGAGAAATTAAAGACTTAACACGATCAGATTTTAAAAAAATAAATTAATTATAAAGTGTAAGATCTTCCGTAGAAACAGACTAAAAAGATTTTTATATGAAGAAATAAAATTATTTAGATCAATTCATAATAATTATGGAGGGGATTCATATACTTTTTATATTTTTAAATTATTAATAAAATTATTTTTAAATGAAGTTTATTTATTTAAATATCATGGTCGTATTTTTACTTATAAAGAATTAATTAATTATTATAATTCTTGCTTATACGATCATCATAATCCTCTACAAATTAAATTAATTTCAGAAATGATTTTCGAGATTAGAAAAAAAAATAGCCAAAAATAAAAGTTTAAATGTATTAAAGTGTCAGAGCCGGAAGATATAAACTATTTACCAATTTAACAATTAAAAATTTATTTAGTAAAAAAAGACTTACCTTTAAATAAAACTTTTGAGTATATATATTATACCCTAATAGAAAAAGAAAAATAATTTGTTTCATTTTGGGAATTTTATAAAGCATACAAAAATAATAGTACAAATAAAATTTTAGCTAATAAAATAATTAATTAACCTAATTTAAAAAGAGTAATTTAAAAATAAATTTTAATTGAGATTTTAAAAGCTAAAATTTAAAATATTAAATCTCAATATATTAATTTTTCTAGGTATGTTATTAATATTTTAAGTTTATTTTTAAAATATTGAAAAAAAAAAAACACCTATTTTTTATTAAAATTAAAAAAAACGTTTAAAATGCAACCAATTAAAATCAATTATTCTTTATAATAGTCAAATAGATGATTATTATCGAAAACTTGAAAATAAATTAGAAAAATAAGGATTTTAGATGCAATTAATAGAGAGATAAAATTTAAATTAGGAGAATCAAATATAAAATATAGATCCTCATTTTATAATTCCTTATCAAATTTAAATTCTAATTTTTATTTAAAGCAAAATAAATGGATAGACTTTTTCTTTTCAGCAGGAAAATTTTAAGAAAACAATAAAAAATTTTTAAATCCTTTTACATTTGAAGAAGTATTCTATAAAAATTTAATAATAGCATTATTATTATTTTGAAGAAATATAGCTAGTAGATTAGACCTAGAGACTATTTTCAAATTACAATTAAATTTATACATTATTTGAACAACTGATAATTAAGAAAAATTTGAAAGTATAGAAGGGGATTTACCAGATGTTAATAAGAGTTCATAAAATATAAATCAAATTAGAACAATAGGTAATTTTATAATTTATTCAAATAAAAATTTTAATGAAGCTTTATCTTACATGCTTTCTTCTTTAATTTTATCAAAAGATAATTATTATGAATATTGTATTAAAAGCATTAATTTAACATATAGTTTATGTTCAGAAGATAGTGAATTAAATAAAATTAAATTTAAATTTGAGAATTTAGAACTATTTTATAAAAAGTCCTTCAAAAAACATAAATGAAAAAAATAAAATAAAATTAAAAATAGAGGATAAAAAATTACCATTGACAATTGACTTAACAAAATGGGGGGATATACACTAAATAACATCTAATTTAAATTTAATTATTTGTGTGTTAAAAAAAAATAGTCCCATAGTACCAGATACGGAAATAATTAAACCTGGAACAATTAAACTTGAAAAAGAAGACAATAGACCAGTTCAAGAAACAGAAACAAAATTTAAATTTTAAGAATTTGTTAAAGAAAAAAGCAAAACTAAAAAGTGAAGGTGTAGAGCAGCATATATATCTACCTAAAAGATTTTCAGGTTTCTCCGATCTTCAAGATCAACCTTTTGCTAGAGCTAGAGCTAGAGCTAGAGCTAGAGCTAGAGGATATACTGACAATATTAATCCAACTTTAATTTACCCTCCTTCGAATAAAAGGTTTAATAAATCAGTTTTTTTAAATTCTAGATTTTTAGATAATTTTAAGAGTAACTGAAATGAATAGGAGTCAATAAAAAATATAAAAAATAAAATTATTACTTTTATAGGTATGTTGGGTAATAATTTAAACAAAATTTTAATAGTACAAATAAAAAAACACCTCTTAAATTTAAAATTAAAATATAAAAATGATAAAAATATATGATTAATCCAATTTTAATTTATAATAATGTTTTGGCTAATAAAAAAGAAATATTTAAAAACAATAAAAAAAAACAAGGTGTATATAGATGAGTAAATATTTTAAATAATAAAATATATATAGGAAGTTCTGAGAATTTAACACAGCGTTTTTATGGATATTTAAATAAAAATACATTAGAAAATTGATGTAAAAAAAGTAGGAGTCATACTATATCTTGAGCTTTATTAAAATATGGCTATGAAAATTTTAGACTTGAAATTTTAGAGTATTGTGATGCTTCAATTGTACTTCAAAAAGAACAATATTATTTAGATTTATTTAAGGATAAACAAAAATATAATATTGCTAAGATTGCAGGTTCAAATAAAAAGTTTAAATATTCAAAAGAAACTATTTAAAAAAATTAATAGAACTAGATTTGGCTTAGCTAATAATCAAGAATGAAACCTTGTTGCAAAAAATATTAACACGTATAAAAAAAATTCTATTTTTATTTTATAGTAGAGCGGCTAAACATTTTGAAACAAATCGTAAATAATTTAAAATTTATGTTTTTAAAAATCAAATATTTGAATTCAATCAAAATAAATATAACATATATATATTAATAAAAAAAACTAGGTTTTTTTTGAGCTTTTAAGATTTAAGTTTATAACTTATAAAATTTTATGAAGTTTCAATCGAAAATAAATCTAATAAAAAAATGTGAATTACATTAGGTTTGATTATATTGTTTGGAGTACTTGGTTTTATGTATTATGCTGACTTGATACCTAAATTTGATGGTAACAATCCTCCAAGACCTCCAAGATTAGATCCTACTTCTGAAGTTTTTTCACAGTCACAACAATCTTCACTTCCAAGTACTTCAGGTAGCAATATTACCGGTTCAAATAATTCTACTTTAACAAATGAGAGTCATTTAGAAAATCCTCACCAAATTCAAATAATTAGAAATGAAACCTCAGTGTTTGATCCTGTTCAAGAAGTAAATAATGCTTGACAATCTAAATCACCAAGTAAAGTCGATGCTTCAACATCTTCTGCAACTTCAAACCCTTGAGATGGACCTCCTAGTCCAACAAATTCAAATGATTCAAGTGAAACAATAAAAATATCAAATAGAAGTAAATAGTACATTAAATTAAATTTAATTTTATTTTTTAATTGTTCTTATTATAGGTTAGTAAACAAATATTTTTGTTTATTGATAGCTTACAATTTTATTTTAAGTATTAAATTACTTGAGTTTCTTTGTAATAAAATTTTTCAATCTCCTCCCCTTTTTATTTTATAAAAATTAATTTATGCTAGATTTCGAATTAGATAAGTATGGCTTATCTAAAGTTTTAGAAAATTTTAATAATTTATTATTTTTCTAATTCTAGAAATCTAGCAGGAACCCAGCGCCTTTAAATCACACATTTAATTTTTTTAAAAAACTTTTATATTAAAAATTTATTTTTTTTATGCACGCACCACTTTAAGAGCAAGCTGAAGTAATTTCTTGTTTTGTTATTAAATAAAATAATTTATTTTATTTTTTATTTTATTTTAAACACGTGCCACTTTAAGAGCAAGCCGAAGGAACTTCTAGTTTTGTTATTAAATTAAAAAATTTTTTAATTTAAACAAATAAATACTAAAATAAAAAATAAAATACTTTAAACAAAAAGTCTTCAAACAACAGGAACAATTTGTTTTTTTAAAAAAACAAAACTAACACTTAAAAACACCAAAATTTTAACTAAAAGTAGATGTTAAATTTTTATTTTGTACAATTTTTTTTTTCAATTAAATTTATATTTAATAAATCTAAAAAATATTTATAAGGAATTTAGTTTAAAGGTAGAACAGGATTTTCGTCTGATAAAAATGTGTGTTCAAGTCACACAATTCCTATCCTAAGATTTAAGGACACATAATTGTGAATTATTTTTTTATTTAGAAAATATACTTTATTGAGCGGTCTATTTCTTTGTCTTTAAGGTGAGATGTAAACCTTAGTTTTAAGATTAAAGTCGATATGTAAATCGAGTTAAAACTGTTTTAGTTATAAATAGATCTTTAAATTGATAATAAATTGTGATTAATTAACGTAGTTTAAAAATTGATAAAATTAGATTTTTAACTGTTTTGGTAAATTATTTTTATATTCTTTTTATTTGTAGAAGAAATCAGTAACATGAAATTTAAATTAAAAAAATATAGATATGAAAGTATTATTATGGGAAATTATGGTAACCCTATTTTTAATAAGGAAAATACAATAATAGGTTATAAATTTAATAGTTATGAGTTTGCAACTGTAAATTCTTACTACGATAATAATAATAATTTATGTAATGAAGTTTTAATAAAAGAATTTGATGAAAATACTTTAACTTTTAATAACGATGTAATTATTTCTTGATTAGACATAAAAAGAGATAAAGGATTTACTAGAGAGTTTAATAATGTAAAGTATTATTATGATGGTAATAATAAAATTTATAATGTCGAAAAAAAATATAATTGTAAAGAATTTCCACTTATTGAAAAAAAATAACATTTACGACAATAAAATAGGAACATTAGATTTCGAAACATATGGGTCTAATTTCGGATTAGGTTACCATCAAGTTTATGCTGGAGGGTAATCTATTACAGGTCAAACAGAATTATTTTATATTAACGATAAAGAAACTAGTGAACAATTTGTAAATAGAATGTTTTTAAATAATTTAGAAAAGGGTGAACTAAATGATTATACTTTCTACGCTCATAATTTAGGGAGGTTTTATTCAATATTTATTCTGAAATCTTTGTCTTTAAACGATAAATTTAAATTAACACTTATTTGGAAAGACAATAGTATATTATCTATTACTATAACATATAAAAATGTCAAAATTAAATTATTAGACTCAATACAATTAATAAATGGAAGTTTAGATAATATTTTAAAATCTTTTAATTGTACGATTCAAAAAGGACACTTTCCTTACAATTTCGTAAATAAAGACAATTTATTTTATGTAGGTACTAAACCATCTCAAGATTTATATAAAAATATTTCTGATAAAGAATATAGAAGTATTACAGATATTAACTGAAACATTAAAAAAGAAACATTAATTTATTTAAAAGCAGATGTTGAAGGGTTATTGGAAGCATTATTAAAATTTAGTAAAAACATTTTTGATAAGTATCAACTAAATATTACTAAATCCAAAACTTTACCTAGTTTGGCTTTGGCTGCTTATACATCAAACTATATCCCCAAAAACTTAAGTTCAAAATTTAAAATGATTAAAGGTGATATAGAAAGAGAAATAATAATCTCTTATTTTGAGGGTAATGTTGAAGTTTTTATAAATAAAGTTGAAAAAAGTTATTTATATGATATGAACTCACAATATCCTGCGGCTATGCTAAATGACATGCCTGTTGGAGATCCTGTTTTATCACTAGAAACAGATTTTGATAATATTTTTGGTTTTGTTTATGGAGAAATAACTTGTCCTAATGAAAAAAACCTACTAGTTCCTTTTATTCAGTACAGAGACCCTGATAAAAATTTAAATACGTGTCCTAGAGGTAAATTTAAAAGACTTATTTTTTTCTGAGGAAATGAAATATGCTCAAAAATACGGATACTCTATAAAAATAGAATATAGTTATTTATTCGAAAAAGAACAAAATCTTTTCACAGATTATGTTAAAGACCACTTTGAAATTAAAAAAACATCTAAGCTGGTAATTAAAATTTCTACTGCTAAATTATTTTTAAATGCACTTTATGGTAGAATGGGAACGAAAGAAATTGAAAACATTCTGAAAATAGTAAATAAAGAACAAGCAGATCAGATTAATAAAAATAGTAATATTTCTTGATTCTCTGAGATAGGAAAGGACAAAGTTATTGTAAGGTATAAAGGTCAAGTAAGTGAAAACATTAGAAAGTTATATAAAGATGCTGATATTGACTTTACATTAAATAAAACTTACAATAAAAAACAAATTAAAGACATAGGACTTTTAAAAAAAACAGGTGTTCCATCTGCTGTTCATATTGCTGCAGCTATTGCATCATACGCTCGTATTTCTATAAACGAATATAAAAATATTCAAGGTAACCAATGTATAATATCTGATACTGATTCTGCAGTTCTACAATACCCTCTACCAGATCATTTAGTAGGGAGGGAATTCGGTCAAATGAAACTAGTTAATGAAATAAAAAGAGGAATATTCATAAGAAAAAAATTATATTCTATTTTAGATAAAAATGACCAAGAAATTATTAAGTCAAGTGGTGTTGATTCAACAAAATTAAATTATAATTCATTTTTAAGTTTATTAAACGGTGAGTCAGTAATAGTGCCAAGAATAAGTTTTAAAATAAATTGAAAAGACTTATCCTTAATTGTAATACAATCAAATATTACTATTAAAGGGTTATCTGGAAAATTAAAAACTTTAAACAATATTAAGGGTACTGATATAAATAATAAAAAAAAAATTTTTAACAAATACAGAAATATTCTTAAGTATAAGTTTTATATTATTAATGTTATTTTTATTCTTACTAATAATATTTAAATTAAATACTTCTTAGTAAATTAAAAAAAAAATATAACAAAATGTTCACTTTAACTTATAAATTTTTTTTTATTTGAAACCTTCACAGATATGAATTATAATTTTAGCTTTATTAAATAAAACCGATCTAAAAGGTTTATTAGGTATTCCTTCTTTATTTATTTTATTTAATAATATTTTTTCAGATTCTAATGAAAATTTTCAAAATGTCAAAAGTTTAAAAACTAGGTTAGAAGGGGAAAACTAACTAACCCTGAAAATAATCTTGAATTTTTTTTTTTTGAAATTTAATAATATTAGCCTTTATTAAAAGATTTTTTACAAGTTTTTTCAAACTTTTATGAACACCTTTCAAAATAGCTTTATTTTATTTTATTCTAAAACATTTTGGATTTGATTTTAATTATGCTTACAGTGTGCTTAATACTTTAACTTTAGGAATAATTGATTGATTTTACATTAAATTAACTAGTTTTTTAAATTTATTTTACCCAAATGAAAATAACAGCTCTTAAATTTCTTGGTTTTTCACTTTCTTGATTTTTCATCTTTAAACAATTAAAAAAAATAACTATAGAGGTTTATTTGATAATTTTAATGTTCAACTTTTAACTTTACCACTGATAGATATTTGGAGGTTCTTTTCTGATCTAATTTTTAATAGACTAACAGAGAATTCTATCTTAAATAAAATAGCTTTACCTTTAGGATTGGATTGAAAATTACTATGTGACACAAATTCTAAAAAATTTTTTATACTTTCAATGGTCGTTATTTTAGCTTTTTACCTTTGATATTTCCTAATGAAAAAAATTTTTCTGTGACCTTTTAAATTAGGAATTTTCTCTTTTTTTTATTCTATTTTAGGATTTGATGTAAAATGGTTCTTAGGTTTTTTTTACTTTTTTCTTTAAATATTCCTAACTGAGTCTACATTCAGTATTTGACACTTTACAATAACTGACTTAATTGGTGGGTGGGATATATAGAATTTATTTTATTTATTATTAATTCATTATTTATTTTATAATTTATTTATTTATTTATTTAAAAGGAGGAGGGATATATAGAATTTATTTTATTTAAAAAAAACAAAATTATTTATTAAAAATTTATTTTCTCTTAGTTTAAAGGTTAGAACTACATTCTTCTAAAGTGTAAATTTCGGTTCGAATCCGAGAGAGAAATAAAAACTAAAATAGTTTATTAAATATAAAAAAAGGGGGGTATAAGATAACGGTAATCTTTTGTACTTGCACTACAAAAATAATAGTTCGAATCTATTTACCTCCAATAAAAATTTAAATTTAAAAGTAGGAGAATTTTCTTTTTCTTTTCTTTTTTTTATTGTGAAGTAGGGTATATACAATATATTTTATTTATTATTTATTATTTTATTTATTATTATTTATTATTGTATTTTATTTATTTATTTATTTATTTTATTTAAGTATTTAGTAGAAAATAAAAAGAAAAAGTTAGAAGTTAAATAGAAGAAAGTAAGTAATTAGGTAATAAAAAAAAAGTTAGTTAATAGTTATATTTTTAAAATAATGTTTTATTTGAAAGGTAGTGGGTAGGGAAAAGGGGTTAATCTTGATTAAAAGCATATTTAGTTTTACTCAATTTATAGTAAGAATTAATACTATTTTTATAAATTGAGTAATTTGTTTTAACATCAAAATAGGTTACTAACCTAAAAATAACGCTTTAAGTTTTAAAATAAAAAAATTTTATTTTATTAAAAAAGAATTTTATTTTAACCTAAGAAGTTAGAAGTTAAATATACAGTAGGAAAAGGTAAGTGTTAAGTTAAGAAAATTAAAAAATATTTGTTTCTTCAATACCATGTTTTTTTAAAAAATTTTTAAGTCCTTTATTTAAATTTAGAATTTCATTTACTCTATTTTTAAAGTTTTCATCATTGAAATTAGAAACATCATAACCTTCAAGATGAGCTTTAAAAAATTGCATTTCTAATATGAGTATATTTTATTTTTTCAATAAAATATTGTTCACTACCTTTTTCAAATTTACTTAAATATTTTTCTTTACCTTCTAATAATTCGGAAACTACTTTAAAATCTGATCCTTCCCTAAATGGTAAATCATTTTCACTAATATAATAATTAGAATATAGATAAAATCCTAAAAATATTAAAAAAATAAAACCTATTCAAGCTCAAGGGAAATCTTTAAATTTTTCTTTAAAAGTTATAGTTTTTTCTTGTTCTGTTACATCTATGTTTATTTTATCTACTTCTACTTCTTCTATTTTTGTTTCATTTAATTTTGTTACTTCAATATTTGTTTCAATTTCTGAAGTGTTTAAATTTTCATTTTGAGTAATATTAATTTCATCTACATCTAAATTAAAAAAATTTGAAAAAATATGTTTATATAAACCTAACTCAGAAAAATAAAGTTTTACAATAAGACTTAAATTTAAAAATGAAAGTATAATTGAAAATAATAGTAAATTATTTATATTTGTTTTTATAAAATTATTTAACATTTTTAAATTATTTAAAATTTCTTGTACTTAAAGTACAAATTATGGCTCTTTTTTTTTAATTTATTTTTTTTTAATTTTTAAATTTAAGAGTAATTATCTATAATTCTTATTTTTAAAACAAATTTTTAAAGGATAAAAATTTTAATTTTTAATTTACGTTATTAGAATTAAAATGATAACAGAAGATTAAAATAATATTTAATTTGTGTTATTTTATTGGGAAATTACATGAAAAAAATAATAATGAAAATGAAGATAAAAGTGTAATTAAAAAAATAATTATTATTAATTTATCTTTATTGTTTAGTGAAGATGCAGCAAGATCTGGAGCAATAATTAAGTTTATTTTTAATTTTTTTACTTGCTCCACTGTTGATATAATTTTTTCTATTTTAAATAATAAAGGATGTTTAATAATACTATAATTTTTAAGGAAGGAAATAAATTTAAAATTAACGTCTGGTGTATTGTAAAGAGTTTTAATTTCTCCTGTTAATCCTTGAATTTTAATAATAGAATTTTTTATATTTATATTTAATGTTTTCCAATCTAAATTAAAATTAGTTATTTCTATTTCTACAGATTCACCATTTAATAAATTTATAAAAGAATTATAATTTAATTTTGAAGAGTCTAAACCACTAGACTTGATTATTTCTTGATTTTGAGAGTTTAAAATACAATATAATTTTTTTTTAATAAATATTCCTTCTTTAATTTCTTGTTCTAACTTAATTTTGCCTAATTCTTTACTTATTAAATTATTTGGTAAAGGTTTTGTCAGTACTACAGAATCAGTATCACTCATAATACAAGTATTACCTGGAATATTTTTGTACTCGTTAATAATAATTCTAGCATAAGAGGAAATGGCTGCAGCAATGTGTACAGCAGAAGATATATATTTAGGTTTATTTAATTTTGAATTTCTCAACTCTTTTTTAGAATAATTTTTTATTTTTTTTTTATCTGAGGTTAAAGGATCTTTTGAATATAAACTTCTAATATTGTCATTTATTTTACCATTATATTTTACTAAATATTTATCATCATTTAATTCAGAAAGTATTGAAACATTTGAGTCTTTATCAAGAATTTCTGCTTCTTTTTTATCCACAATTTTCATTACATTTTCTGTTTCATTTATACCCATTCTTCCATATAATGAATTTAAAAATAACTTGGCTATTGCTTTTTGTACTGGATCTGTACTTGAGCTTTTTATTTCATAATGATCATTAACATATTTTTTAAAAAAATCTTTACCTTTCTTAAACTGGTAACAATATTCAATATTTATAGTGTATCCAAATTTAAGAGCATATTTTATTTCTTCAGAAAAAATAAGTCTCTTAAACTTACCTCTGGGATAATTATTTAAATTTCAAATTGGGTCTCTATTTTGTATAAAAGGAACTTGTAAAATATTTTCGTCAGGGCAAGTAATCTCTCCAAAAACGAAACCGAAAATATTATCTAGATTTGTTTCTAGTGATAAAATAGGGTCACCAACAGGCATGTCATTTAGCATTGCTTTAGAGTATTGTGAATTTATATCGTAAAGGTAACCTCCATTTATTTTATTTATGTAAACATCTACATTACCTCCAAAATAAGAACTTCTTATTTCTTTTTCTAAACTACCTTTAATCATTTTAAATTCTTTAATTAAATTATTTGGTATATAATGTGAAGTGTAAACAGCCAAAGCCAATCCAGATAAAGTCTTAAATTTAGTAATATTTAATTTATATTTTGAATAAATATTATCTCTAAATTTAATAATTGCTTCAAGTAATCCTTCAACATCAGATTTTAAATAATTTAAAGTTTCTTTTTTCATATCTCAATTTTTTTCTGGTATAGTTAAATATTCTTGATCTAAAATATTATTAAAAAAATTTTTATTTGGTCTATTCCCAATATAAAATAATGTTTTTTTACTTACTGCTTTGTAAGGAAATTTATTTTTTTTTATACTACAATTAAAAGATTTTAAAATATTGTCTAAATTTCCTGGTATTAATTGTAAAGAATCTAAATTTATTATTTTTGTTTTAAAATGTTCTATTGTTAAAGATAAAATAGAATTATCTTTTCAAATAGGAGAAATAATAAAATCTTTATCTTTTGTTAAAGCTTTAATAATGAAAACAGAATCAAACCTTCCTAAATTGTGAACATAAAAAGTATATCCATTTAAATTTTTATTATTTAAAAAAAGTCGTCAAAAAAACTTGTAAACAAATTCGTCACTTGTTTCACCAAGTTCAATATAAAATAATTCAGTTTTATTTTTTATTGCAAAACCAGCAGCATAAACTTTATGAAAACCAAAACCTAAATTATCACCAAAAGTTTCGAAATCAATTGTTCCTATTTTCGCTTCAAATTTATCATCTTTTTTATAAATAGGAAATTTAGGACAATTAAAACTAATTTCAACATTTATTAAATTATTTTTTTTATCATAATAAAATATTTTTTTATTAAATTCTCTGATAAAACCTCCCTCAGTTTTAATATCTATTCAATTTTTAATAACTTCATTTTTAAAAGATAAATTATTTTTATCAAATTCTCTTATTGAAACTTTATAACACAATAAATTATCTTCATTATAATAAATTTCAACTGAAGCGTATTCACCATTAAATATTTTATAACCAATCAAATTATTTTTTTTGTCTAAAACAGGAACACCATAATTAGCTATATAAACATTTGAATATTCATAAGATTTTAATTTTAAAGATTTTTCATAATGATAACCACTAGGGAATAAATTTAAATTTGAAGAATCTAAAATTTCTTTATTAATTTGTTTTTCTAAAGTATCATTTATCTCTTTTATTTCAACATTAAAATCCTCAGCACTTAGTCAAGGTCTTCCCATTAAAAAAAGTTCAATATCTGAATTTCTAAGTTCATAAATTAATAAAATATCTTGTAAGGAATGTGTTATTCTTTTTGCTAACAAAAAATATGAAGTATATCTAGTTATTTTAATTGAGTTTGTAATAGTAATAGACTTATAATCACCGTTAGCATTTTGTCACCTTAAAACAGGTAAAATAGAATAAGTAATATTTTCTGGTATATCATTAAGATAGTCTTTAATTTAGGGTTCTAAGTCTTTAATATAGTTTTCAATAGAATAATCTTCAATATTTATAAATTCGTATACACTACCTAATTCTTGGATATGACTATAGCCTAAATAACCTCCTTTATAAATTTTTTTAAAGTTTTTAATTGCTTCGTCTTTAATTAAAGAGGTTTCCATTTCATTTTGTTTTATTTCTAAATCTAATTCTAGGGTTAGGGTTAGGGTTAGGCTTAAATCAAAATAAGTAGAAAATTTTCTTTCTGACTTCTGGTTTTTAATTAAAAATTTAAATACAATTTTTTTTATTTGTTATAACATTTTTTATTATTTATTTTTATTTAATCTTTAAGGTGGCGAAGCAAGAAGACTAAGAACCAATTTATATAAATTAATAAATCAATTTTAACTATTTATAAATCAAATGACATTAAAGGTATAACCTAAATTACTAGGAATAATGTATGTTTACAATAAACTTTTATTTTGTGCTTTAAAGCGTATAGTAGTTTATTCATAAAAATAATTTTTTATTGTAAAATGAGTTGTAAAGCTCAAAGAAAAATATGTAAATATTTATTTTTTTTAATAATTTTTTTTATTAAGTTAAATTTTATTAACTTTTTTTTTAAATAGTCTTAATCCTATGTTTATTTTTTTATTTAAATTTAAATGTTATTTTTTTATTTGGTATTTTTTTTAATTTAATCAAATACCAATTTTTAGAGATTGTTTGAATCGAACAAACATCTTTATAGCCAGAAAACTATAAAATTATACCATTTACACTAAACCCACTTCTTTCTTATAAAATAATACCTATATTTACTCTATTTTAACTTTAACTTAAATTCTCTTATTTATTCTTTTTTTTAATAAAATAACTTTTAACGTAAGACCTTTTTCATGTTTATTTGAGGTATTTAGGAGTAAGAAATAATTATCTAAACTCGGTATTTTTTTAAATTTTTTATTTATTTAAAATCATAATACAAGTTTTTGTAATTTATTAAAATAAATAATATTCAATCTGACGCAGATGTTTATTTTTTAATTTAAGTTCAAATTTTTTATATTTTTTTTTATTCTTTTTTTTTAGATTTTTTTTTATTATCTTTTTTTTTAAAGAAAAAAAGGTTTTTCGTAACAGGTTTTCCCTTAGTTAAGGTTATTAAACTTTATGTGCTATAGCACAAATTTTTTTTAAATATGATTTTTAACAATTTAAACATTTTTTTAAATGATTTTCTTTTTTATTTTTTTTTTCTCAATAATAACTTCAAACTCAATTTTTGGTACTTTATTTTTATTTTCTATTATAGTTAAGTATTTTGATTTTTATAGAACTATTTCTGCAATGTGAAGTGAAGTTCTTAAAAAAGCAGGATCAACTGCAGGTAAAGTTATTATTTATGGTGCTGCTGCAACTACTGGTATAGACTCTGGAATAAATGTATATCAAAAGCTTAAAAATTCGAATAACAATCAAAATAATAATGGTGGTGGTGGAGACTCTAGCGGAAGCAATGACTCGGATAAAAAAACACCTGAAGATTCAAATCCAAACCCAAATCCAACGCAAAACATTCCTAAAAATCCAAATCCTAATCCGGATACAACAAAAAATCTTCCAAACAACCCAACACCACAAAATCCACCTTCAAGCACTTCAAATACTGCACCTTCAGGTTCAAGTACTTCAAAAACTGCAACTTCAGGTTCAAATCCTATGAAATCATCTCTGTTTTTTTTAATTTTAAGTTATTTAGATATTAAGACCTCTGCAGACTCTTCAGACTTGATAAATTTATTAAGTTCTATTTTAAATTTAGAAATAATAGTGTTGGCAGGGTTTATAAACTTGTTATTTTATTTTATTTTTAATATATTAGTCTTAAAGTATGACATAGAAAGTAAATTTAATTCACCTTATTTGAAAAAATTAATTAGATTTTATGTTCAAACTTCCTGGTATTTTATTTTATTTGAAATAATTTTAACACTTTTAAGCATTTTAACTATTATTTATATTTATTACGAATTCCTTAAAATTTTTATTTTTAATAATTAAAAAAAAAATGTTTTAAATTTTTTTTAACTGTAGTTATATACTTTTAGGTAAATTATAGTTTTTTGTAAGATTTTTTATAGGAACTATAAAAAGGATACAAAAAATGTTTAATTTTTATACGTTTATCGGTCTTTATAATTAGATCTGGTTTTGCAAATCTTCTATAAGCCCTGAACAATTTTGCCCAAAGGGGGGGTAATACACATTATTTTATCAGACATTATTTAAATTAAAATAAATAATTTTACCTTAAGAAAAGAAGAGGTTAAACGAGGTTCATATTTTATCTTTACAATTAAAAATTAAAAAGTGGAATTAATTTATAAAACAGTAAATAAGAGTAAATGCATTTTTCCATAAAAAAAAAGTAAAATAATTTAGACAGATTTTATTAAAATTAAAAGATAAATACTATTAATTTCTTGCAAATTACAAATTAAATAAATTAAATTAGAATTAAAAATAAAAAAAAAAAAAAAAAAAAAAAAAAAAATAAAAAAAAAAAAAAAAAAAAAAAAAAAAAAAAAAAAAAAAAAACAAAAAAAAAAAAAAAAAAAAAAAAAAAAAAAAAAAAA
>Ga0073928_10000158_pt1 | contig 159011 bp, 146 predicted proteins | sample PaiPotPPA55metaG_FD_76969 | JGI IMG/M metagenome (GOLD analysis project Ga0073928, IMG submission 76969) | Iron sulfur acid spring bacterial and archeal communities from Banff, Canada, to study Microbial Dark Matter (Phase II) - Paint Pots PPA... ...
GCGGACAAGGAGGTCGCCGAACACACGCCTTTCCCGCTCTCCAGTCCCACTTGCCGCGTGCTTTGCGTGCCGGCTCGGGCCTACCGTGATGAACTCGCGGGAGCGATGCTCGTACAGCTGCTTCAACAACAAGGTTTCGATGCCGAGAACGCATCGGCGCTCAGCAGTGGCGAGCTCCTCGAGATGGCGGGGAAGTCGGACCCAGAAGCGATTTGCATCTCGGTTGTCGCACCCTCCACCCTGATCCATGCGCGCTATCTCAGCGCGAAACTTCGCGCGCAATTGCCATACGTGAAGATCGTGGTCGGAATTTGGGGCGCGACCGAAAACATGGCGGGCGCGGAAGAACGGCTGCGGTCCTCCGGTGCGGACGAAGTGGTGGTGTCCCTCGCCGAGGCAGTGGTGCAGCTCGCGAAGTTTTCCGTGTCGCTTGCCGATGAGATGATCCCCGGCGCGATCCCGGACAACGAGGAAAACCGTCTCGAAGAGCTGGCTCGTTTGCATCTGGTGGATGGCACGCGTGAAGAAGTTTTCGACCGCATCACGAAAAAACTGGCGCGCGTCTTTGAGGTGCCGATTGCGCTTATAACGTTCATCAATCGCGATCAGCAGTGGTTTAAATCGCAAGTCGGGCTACCGGGGGAAATCGCCGAAGCGCAGCAGACGTCGCGTGAGCTTTCGGTGTGCGGCCATGTGATCGCAAACGACGAGATACTTGTGGTCGAAGACTTGGCTCGCGACCGAAGATTTGCAAATAACCCATTATTAAAAGAGCGCGGCCTGCGCTTTTACGCCGGCGTTCCGCCCCGCAGTAACAACCTTCCGATTGGCTCGCTCTGCATCCTCGATATCAAGCCACGCCGAATGACCGAACGCGAAAAGCGTCTGCTGGAAGTCATCGGCGAAGATGTGATGGAGGAAATTAAGCGCCGCGACAGTGTGGGTCCGCAGAGCGTGCTGGTAGCCTAAGCGGTGATCACACACGCTGGCCGCAATCACTGCTTTGCGATGATGTTTCGTCGCGTGTTCATGGTGTTCAGCAAAAGCCTTCGTGTGATGTTCCTTTAATTTTTGTGGCATTGTATGTTTTGCTTCTTTTTCGGTTGTAGTTTGAGTTGTCGTGGGAGCGATTTCTCCTGAGTCAGGCTCCGATATTCTCGAATACGCACGAAACCAAAGATCCTTCACGCCGTTCAGGATGACTCGACAAGAGAAAAAGAAGATTGCCGATCCAAAAATCGTCACAGATGCGATCGAAGTGGCGGACGATGCCGGATTACGTTACGTAAGCCACGATCAGCCCGGATACACGCGCAAAGCCACGGGCGACGACTTCAAGTATCTCGACACCGAGGGCAAACCGATTCGTGACGAGCAGCGCTTACTGCGAATAAAGCGTCTCGCGATTCCGCCCGCTTACACAGATGTGTGGATCTGTCCGTCGGCCAACGGGCACATTCAGGCAACGGGACGCGATGCGCGCGGCCGCAAGCAATACCGCTATCATGAGCGCTGGCGGGCCGCGCGTGACGAAAACAAGTATGACCGGATGGTGCTTTTTGGTGAGGCATTGCCCAAGATTCGCAAACGCGTGGAAGCAGATCTTGCTTTGCCCGGCCTGCAACAAAACAAAGTGCTCGCCACCGTTGTCCAGTTGTTGCAACGAACATTTATTCGTGTCGGTAATGAAGAGTACGCGCGCGACAACAAATCGTTTGGCCTGACGACGATGAAGGGCCGGCATGTGGATGTAACCGGTTCGAAATTGCGTTTTCGTTTTCAAGGAAAAAGCGGAATCAAACATGACGTCGACATACAAGATCGACGAATCGCAAAAATCGTTGCCAAAGTGCAAGACTTGCCGGGACAGAATCTGTTTCAATATCTGGGTGATGACGGCGAAGCGCGGGACATTACTTCGCAGGACGTGAATGATTACCTCCGCGAAATCACGGGAGAAGATTTCACGGCCAAAGATATTCGGACTTGGGCGGGAACGGTTCTGGCCGCGATTGCTTTGAATGCGGCGGGTGCGTTTGAAACAAAGAAACAAGCCAAAGCGAACATCAAAAATGCAATCGGCGCGGTGGCAAAAATACTTGGGAACACGCCGGCAATTTGTCAAAAGTGTTACATTGATCCCGTTGTGCTCCAAAGTTATCTCGACGGAGATATCATCGAGGGTTTGAAACGCAAAACCGACGAAGCGCTCGAGAGCAAGGCGCAGTCGACCTCCACATCAGCGAAGTGGCGATCCTTAAGTTTTTGCAGGCGAAGTTGGCTAAGAAAGCCGCGTGATAGTTGATACTGCGAAGCGATTAAGGAGATTGGCTACAACGGCAGAAATTGGGTGCTATCACGTTTCAATTAATCTCTTGGCAGCCTGGCAGCCGGACACGTGCGATCCCATAATTGGAGCAACTAAAGGGGGTGAACGAAAATGCGAAGGACACTAAAAAGAACCAAGAGCAAGAAGCAGCAGGGCGGAGTGCGGGATTTGAAGCCCGTGAAGGAGGCGAAGGGTAGTGGCAAGATTGAGCACGCCGTCGAACACCACGAGACCGCCGTCACCGAAGATGCGAAAGAACTCAAAAAGCTTCGGGAAGAAGTCACACAAATTAAGTCCGACATCGCGCATCTCTTAGAGGCATTACAAACTTTAGAGACATGGGTACCAATGTCGCGAACTGAGAGACCGCAGTACGCATGGGCGTATAGGAAATTTGTAGAGATTACGACTCGCTTACGGCAAGAGGCCCGCTCCCGGTAGCGCAGGGTCTTTTTTCTCGACTAAAGGATTTGAGTGGTGGTACTCTATGCGACCTGAGCCCCACCGCACAATCTGCACAGCGTTGGCTCACACCGTAGCGTCGGCAAACCCACGATAGGAAAACTATGAACTACAACATCGCAACAATCCTCGCCGTCATCGCCATCCTCTTCGTCCTGATCACTTACATCACCAGCGCGCCGCTTGTGCCCGTCGCAGTCATCCTGCTCGGGCTGGCGATTATTTTCGGGGGACGCGGAAGCGGAAGTTTGAGAAACAGCTGAGCGCTCCCACTGGCCGGCGATTAAATCGCCGAGCGGCTCCGCGTCGAGGTCATGCAAGCGAGGTTTGTCGAGTTGCTTGCTAATGTCTTTTTGATTTCGCCGGGCTAATCAAAAAGCAGGCTGGGCAAGCGAGTCGAACGGAGGTTGTTCTGGTAACTGTGCCAGTGTGCACGAATTCGGCGGGGCAACTCGCACGATCATGAAGAGCGGATTTCGACTCGTCCAGGAGAGTGCCTCTCGCTTCGTTTCAAAAAACCGATCAATCACTACTGCGTTTCGCTCGTAAATGGTGCGGCCCGAAATTCGTGCCGCTTTGCGATTTCTCACCGCGGGGCCGCTGTCAACCGCCGCCGAAGTAGTGCCATCGGGAAAAATCACGCTGCTACCATAAGCAATGTGCCGTGTATCGACCGCGCAGTCTCCGGTTTGTAGTCGCCGGCCGGTCGATTGATTATGGTTGGAACCAGCATCGCCGCTGGCCCAGTAAACCGTAACACGAGCCAGCAGTGACTGCTCACCCGCGAAGGTGGCGGGCACTACCAGTAGAGCAAGTGCAATGGTTACTATGAGCCGTTTCATAAGCATCTCCAATCTTTCCGCATGCAGGAAGTCGAAAGCCGGAGCCTCTTACCAGAAGGTTCTAGGGTATTCTCCGTCGTTATCCTGTGCGATCGCTTCAAGCTTTGTTGTTCCCACCAGCAATTTTTCGCGCGTTACCACAGGAACTTGGGCGACCTTTGCGTCGCAGATAATTTGCTTAGCGTCCGCAACTGTCTGGTCTTCGAAGCAATAGACGTTATTTTTTTCCACTTGTGCTTCTACCGGTTCTATCTTTGGGTCGTGCCCCAAACCACCCACCTTTCGGTTCATTTCGTTGCTCGACACAGTACCTAATAATTCCCCGCGTTGATTGGTTATTAGCGCCGAATCGATTCCCCGAGCCTGCATTTCGTCTAAAGCTGTATGTACAGAAACAGAAACCAGAACGGTCTTCGCGGGCTCGATAACGTCATTGAGTGGGCGGGCGTCGGAATTCGCGTCTCCAGCTGGGTTAGGTTTTGTTATTGACGTATTCATTTTACCTTTCTGGAGTTAGTTAAAGCCATCTGGGTGCATGGCGCTCACCGCTTATTGCCAGAGGCCACCCTAATCTTGTGTACGTGGAGGAACAGGCTTTCGCGCGGCAAGAAACGGTCAATCTTCTGCAAAATACGCCCCGAGCGCATTCGCCGATGAGGTGAATTGCATTGTTGATAATGAAAAACAAAAGGCTGTACTTGTTGTTGGCGTTCGCAGCGCTCACGCTTGCGTCACCATGCCAAGCGCAGCAGACCAGTAGACAGCAGAATTCTACACCGCAACAGGCGTTGGATAAGAGGCAAGACGCTTTTCAAGCAGACAAGGCAAAAGGAGTGCATGCTAGCTACCAGTGGGAGCTCAGTGGTCCGAACGGAGGCGAATGGTGGCTGAGTGTAAATGATGGAACTTACAAATTGGGGAGGGGAAAGCCAGTTCGTCCACGGCGATAATCTTCTCGTTCATCTTTTTCCCACCACAAACTGTAACGCGTGCGGCATCACCTCAAATACGATTGGGTCATTGCCGATCAGTTCTCCATCGACGGTGAACCACATCCCGGGGCGCGATCTGATTGAGACTCTCGCCGCGCGCCGAAACACAACGGCATCGGCATCGATATGATTACCTAAAACTATCTTTGCCACGAGGAGCGTTATCTCAGATCCAGGTCGCTCAGGAATCAAGATAATGTCGAGTAATCCGTCACTCGGGTCCGCGTTGGGTGCGATCGGCAGCCCGCCGGCGGCGAAGCGGCCGTTTGCGATGACGACGTTGTAAAGATCGACCGAGAACGTTTCTTTCGTACCTAACCTGACAGCGGTGCGATACGAGCGCAATTGCGGCAATGCCGCCGCAGCGCTGCGCAGGTAAGCGAGAGGACCCCATGTTCGTTTCATCTCGGGCGTTAATTTTTCGTTGGCCAGGCCGCTGAAACCACCTGCGGAAACGTTGACGAAATATCGAATGCGATCACTCTTGGTCCGAACGACGTCGATCGCGGTTGTTTCTCCGGAAAGGACGATGTCGATGTTTTCTTCCAGGGTTGCAGGCAAATTTAGGCATCGCGCAAAATCATTACCAGTACCGAGCGGAATGAGTCCGATGCGAACATCACCAACGCGCCTTGCGATCCCGTTGATCACTTCGTTTAATGTGCCGTCGCCGCCAGCGGCAATGATTTCTTCGCAGTGATCGCGTACCGCTTCGCGCGCGAATGCTTTTGCAGCGCTTTCATTGTTTGTCAGATGAAAGGATGACGCCTCGAGCCTCCCGAGTTGCTTTTTTACAGCGCCCAGGTCTTTCACCGACCCTGCCTTCGGATTTAGGATCACACAGCGTTTCATGGACCGCCTCTTGCCGTGAAGGGTCTTGATCTCAAGGCCGTATCCTTTCTTCTTCTTCTTGGTTGTCGTTAGGTTTGGATTGATTTTAGGTATTTGACGGTTCTACTGCTGAAACTCATATCCAGCGCTTCTTCTCCGCAGCTCGAATGAGCGCCCAAAAATCTCGCAGTGGCAGCAACGCGGCGAGCTGATCCCAAACCCAACGACCGCGCATCTTCGGCTTCTTGCCGATGATCTAGTAGCCGAGCCGGACTTGAATGCGCTTGTCCTCAAACTTCCCTCTTCCTCACGGCTGGATGAAACCGCGAAGGCATCCAAGCACGGTAATCACGATTCCGGTTGGCAAAAGCCAAACCTCATGAAACCAAGAGCCTATCACCATGAGAACAAACCCGAGAAGGCGACTCCCTTCTACCATGTGCGTCATGTATGTCTTACAATTCGAGGTGGGCTTTGCACGCGGGCCGTATACCCACTAGGAGAGGGCATCTAATTCTGGATAAAAGATCGCCCACGCCTAGTGCCGTATTTGCAACCCTGCTTCCCAGTAATCGAGCAGCCGGTGATTCGAGGAATTTGGATGCGAGCGAGGATGCAGCCGTTACTGCCCAGAGAACGCGGGTTCCAATTGTTCAAAGGCGACCGGGGTTTTTGCGGCTTGCGTTCTTCATTTGATCGGGGGGCCGACTTCGTGGCTCTCCGAATTAAACTACTTTGTTCAAGCGGCGGCCGTTTGGAACATTGGCACAACCGGCGCACGCTCAAGATAGCTTGCGGCGATTCCTTCGAAGTGCGTGCGGATGCTGCGTAGTTCGGCAGTCACAAACGTATCGACAAAACGCGAGCGCCGGTTGAGCCAGGCAAACAACTTGTTCCTGATCTCGTAGTGAACTGCAAGCGTGACCTCCGTGCAGTTTGGCCGGATCTCAGTGAAGTCAACGATTCCCATCAGGCCAATGTTCCCACCCGCGGATTCAAACGCGTATTGATTGGGCACGTCGTTCTCGACCGACAGAAGCACGGTGTGAGCCTCAAAACCGAGCGGGCCGCGAAAGCTGAAATCAACCGTTTTAGATGAAGTCGCTGTTGCCCTTGTCATCATAGGAAACTGCCCACGATACGATTGGATGCTGGTAAGACGGGCTTTGCATTCTACCACCGGCTGACTCAGGTGTAGTGTTTTTTGTAAAAGCATAGATAGGAGTAGGTTTGTTGCCGTGAAACTTAAGCAATAAGGTTGTCCGGCCAATATCTTCTTGGTAGCACATAATACCTTTTAAGTATGGCCGTCTGTATGTGGGCAAGCCGTCAGTCATAATCGGCAATTCCTTTTTTGCATTAACGTGTCGCGTTGTGATCCGCGATGCCTTCAAGGCGGCGCGACGGCGGTTGCAGGATTACGCGTGCCTGCAGCGCGGGCAAGTGAAGGTTCATAATGCGATGCCTCCTTGCGGAAGGATAAACGCCGTTCCTGACGGCCCATGATCGCTTCAGGAGTTGATACGATGGCACGCACTGCAGTGGCATTTTGGGCCGGCGCTTGCGAATTCAAGTATCTGGTCACATGGTCTGGATAGATCAAACCTTTCTACAGAAAGGCTAAAGTTATGTTGCTAAGCCTTAGGCAGCTTTACGAAAAAAAGCTCGGCGCCTCTGACGGCGACATCGGCCATGTGAGGGACTTCTATTTTAATGATCAACAATGGGCTATCCGCTATGTTGTTGCGGACACAGGTTCATGGCTATCGGGCCGATTGGTGCTGATTCCTCCCCATGTTTTTGAAAACCTGCATGAAGACGGCGACTGCCTGTTCGTGAATCTGACTCGGCAACAGATTGAAAACAGTCCCGCGATTGAGTCGCACAAGCCAGTTTCGCTGCAATATCAAGCATACTGGGACGGAGTCGAAACGTGGGGCGTGGGCGGTTTTCCCGAGGCTCCGCCGCCGCCGCATCTTATGCCCAGTAAGCAGGCAAGCGACGATGTTCATCTGCAAAGCACACAGGCTCTTAGCGGCTACCCCATCCAAACCAGTGAAGGAGCGATCGGCCACGTCATTGATTTTATCATCGATGACAATAGTTGGGCGATTTGTCACCTGGTTGTGCAGACCGGCCATTGGTATTCCCGCAAGGAGATCGTGATTTCACCGAAGCACATCGACCGGATCAGTTACGAGGAATCCAAGGTATTTGTGGACGTGAGCAAGGAAGCCATCCTGGAAGCACCGCAATACCATGTTTCTCCGCTCGGCGAGGAATATGGCGATACCCGGAATTTCGATTAATGAATTTATAATGACCCCTGAACCCGTCTACCAATTAGACGTCCTGCTGATCAAACATGACGTTTGTTACTGCTTATCAGTTGTGAACGCAGCCCGGCGTTCGCGTTTCCTTGCGATTCCATTTTGGCATTCGAATCTTAGGCCACAATCAGTATTGGGTTTTTCGCGCGCTGCGTGGCATTCCGTAGGGTCTGCCAATGGCTTTGGTGTACCAGTGTTTTGATACTTCACTATTGATTTCTCTCCCACATTGCATGTTGCGGATGGCATTAGCGGATAGATAAAGCATCTAAGGAATCATCCCAGGTGCGATACTGTCCACTCCAACAGCTTCGCGGCATCTTGAGTGGAAACGACTTTCCTTCTTCTTTCTGTGCATTAACACAGCAAATCTCAAAGCGTCCTAAGCGCATCTTTTCTTCCCTCACCCATTTTTCAATTGTCATAGTCACTTTGTAATTAAGAATTTGAAATAGATCTATTGGACGTATTAAAGCCATTTTGGTGCATTGCACTCACCGCTTATTGTCAGGCTCGACCCTGATCTTGCGCACTTTGGTGAGGAGGCCGGGCTAAAAGCAAACGCTTGGCGATTTCGCAAGATCGCGCTCGAGGGCAGGCAGGCTTGGAAGCCCGCGTGGTGGAGAGACAAGATGCCTTGTTCCGACAATACACGCCGCGCTAACAATCTTGCTTGCCACAGGGGCCGGGATTACGCATTATGAAGTCCCGATGGTCAGAGCGAATTGTCGGGCGCGGTTTACCGCAGCCGATTTCGACTTCATCGTGCGCACGCTGACGCGTTCGCAAACCGACCAGGTTTCTCTTGTCGATCTGTTGAGCGATGTCGAAACGCGCGATTCGATCCTCGATCATCCCCGGTTGGTTGACGCCATTCTAAACCACTGTGGGCATCTTCGGATTTCGTCTCAGTTTTACTTTTATGTACTCGCTCGCCACGTCCTGCAACAGGGCGGAATCGGGGACCGGAAGCTTTGCGATTACGTTGCGTCGTTGTTGGAAACATTTTCCCACGCGAGCCGGCTCCAGATTTCCGACGAGACACATCATCTGGCCGAACAATACATTTCCGATATCCTGATCGCGCTGAGTCGCGCCACTCCAGAGCAGGCGTTTTTGCTTCGGGCGCACATTGGCAATTACTCGCTGTTCATCAGCGGAATTTTTCACGAGAACACGCAACGGCGCAGTCTGCGTGGCGGACCGGACATCGAGTTTTACGAGCAGGTCGGCCGGACGAACTATCAACTTGTTTCTTCGCATGTGGTGGCTCGCCGCTGCGAACTGGATGATGTGTTCGAAGGATTGGCGGATCGATTTCGAGAGGTCCGGATCGCGCTGAATCAGCTTTCCGATCAATTGCTCAATCTGGACGAAGACGCGCGTCCCTCGCTTTCCTTGTGAACGAGACACTCTTCAGCCAAATCCAGCGATTACTTGAACGCACGTATGCGCAGGTCGGGATCAATTTGGAAGATTGTCTGATTGATCGGACCCGCAGCGCGCAGTTGTCGATGCTCGCGGGCAAATCGGCGCGGGAATTGAGCGAACTCGCGCGCACGTTTTTGCGGCGAGCCGGCGACCAACTTTACGTCGGCATTTATTATTCCCGCTGGCTGATCGAACAACTCGAACAACACGATCCGCGTGCGGGGTTGGGGGACCGGAATATCCGATCGCTGATCACGTTTGTTGAAGAACTCAACCATGCGTTACACGCCGCGCTCCAGTTCAAACGCGGAGTGCGCGAGATCGCGTCGGAAGATTTTGCGCGCGACCTTGAGCTTCAGGCACAGGTAGACACTTATCTGGTTCTTCTACTTTTCGTCGCCTTTTTCCGAAAAACCCAACGCGTCTCGGCGACGGACAGGCGCTGGTTGCGTTTTCACCTTTTCGCGCGGCAATGTCCCGAGGCATTTCGCGACGCGAACCTGCGTGGCCGTTACCTCGAGACGAGCAAGCTTGCGGCCAGCTACACGCTCTATCTCGACACAATCAACGGAGTGCGTCGTCTCGATGAAATCCGGCGGTTTCATTCGCTCGATTACGGCGCGAAGAGAGACCGGATTCTAGCGTTGACGGCTGGCCAACCAAACTAAGCCGTCAACATTGCGCCGCCGCGGGATGATGCGATTCATTCGCCTATGGCTACCTATCCAAACAGTCCCAAAGAAATGACCAAGGGCATGATGTATTTCCCGCGTATGCTGGACAAGATTCGGCTGCATCTGCGCGGCGAACTCCACGAAGATTATCAGGAAAACTTCGGCGCGCTGAAAGCGGCAGACGGTGTGTGCTGTAATTTTCTGCGCGTGCACCATCGCGATCTGGTTGAGCGTGTGAAGCAGGGCGGGACGGACGAAGAAATTCTGGAATGGTGTTTCGAAAAGGGCCGCCGCTTGAACGATGGCGATCTCTTTGTCTGGAACGGATTCGCATCGAAGCTCGGATGGCGCGATTCAATCGCGCCGCGGCTCGAAGAACGAAAAAAGGAGATGGGAATTGCCGGTCGGAACGACATTCAGTGTATTCCGGACCTCATCGATTTCGACGAAGGTCGATTCCCAGAGGCGAGCAAAACTCCGTGAGGTCATCGAACTTAGCTAGGCTACGATGCGTCGGCGTAGCGATTAGTCTCTGGACTCTGGCGTTCACCGCTTGCCAATATGACATCCCAATCACATCGGCCCCGACCCGAAAAGTGCAGGAGCGACTGCTTGGCGACTGGACGTCGGCTGATGGCAAGGAGAAGCTGAAGCTGCGGAGCCTCGACGACAGCATCTACGTTGTTTACTACGACGGTGATCTTTTTCGCGCTTACCACTCCGACGTCGCGGAAACACCTTTCACGACTGTCCAGGACCTCAACTCGAGCGATCGCAAGTATGCTTACGTCATCTGGAAATTGTCGGACGATGGCAAGAACTTGAAATTGCGAAGCGTCAACGACAAGGTCGTCCCAAAGGAAACCAAGGACTCAGCCAGCGTAGTGGCGCTCCTGACGAAAAACGCCGGCAATCCTGAGCTCTTCGGCGAGGAGATCGAGTTTCAGAAAGAGAAATAGCTGCGTCGATTGAGGTAGTTACAGGACGGGATCGCGTTTGTAGGGCAGCCGTGCCGAGGGATAACGGCTGGCAGGCTGAGCGCCTGCCCTGCAACGAATGGTCCGAAACCGGTTCGATTTTTCCATCGATTGATGATCACAGGTTTTCTGACAGAGTTCGCGATGCCTGAATCGAGAAACGGCTTTTGCGCGATCTGTTTTGCGTTTTTGTTATCGTTTGGTTGGGCGGTACGGGTGTCGGCGCAATCAACACCTGTTGCAACATCCTCGCCATCGCCGACCCCGGCGGTGCTTTCGCCGCAGACACTGTCGGAACTGAAACAATTGCAGAAGGCAGCTCTGGAAAGCGATTATGCTTACCGGCAGGTCGCGCATCTGGCCAACAACATCGGACCGCGTTTGAGTGGATCGGCACAGGCGGCAAAAGCAGTCGAGTACATTGCCGCCGAACTGAAAACCCTCGGCTGCGATGTGCAGCTCGAGAAAGTCATGGTGCCCCATTGGGTGCGCGGCGAAGAGACAGCGGCGCTCGTTCAATTTCCCGGACAGGCACAGAGCACCACGCAGAAGATTGTGCTCTGCGCGCTGGGCGGCAGTGTGGCTACACGACAAGACGGGATCGAAGCCGACGTCCTTGTGGTCAAAAATTTCGATGAATTGAAATCGATGCCTCGTGAAAAAGTCGCGGGCAAAATCGTGCTGTTCAATTACCCGTTCGATAAACAAATGGCTGCGGAGGGTCGTGGCTTCCCAGCTTATGGCGAAGCGGTTGTTTATCGCAGTGACGGGCCGAGCGCAGCCGCGAGGCAAGGCGCTGTTGCGTGTTTGATTCGCTCAGTGGGCAGTGCCGACTATCGGCTTCCACACACTGGAATGACAGATTACGCAAAAGATGCGCCGAAAATTCCGGCCGGCGCGGTAACGGCCGAAGATGCGGATTTACTTGCTAATCTGGTCCCGCAAGGGCCGGTGAAAATGAAGTTGGTTCTGACGCCTCAAACTCTACCGGACGCGGAAAGCGCGAACGTGATCGCCGATATCAAAGGCAGCGAGCACCCTGAACAGGTCGTCATCGTTTCCGGTCATTTGGATTCATGGGACCTGGGCACGGGCGCGATCGATGATGGCGCAGGAGTCGCAGTTTCGATGGAAACGGCGAACCTGATCCAAAAACTTCGTCTCAAACCGAAGCGCACGATTCGCGTGATCGCGTGGATGAATGAGGAGAATGGTGAGGCCGGATCAAAGCAGTACGCAAAGGATCACCAGAAAGAGATACCAAATCATTTCGCAGCGATGGAAACAGACGGTGGCGCCGGACACCCGATCGGCGTTAACATCAAGGCAAACCCGGAAGTAAAAAAAGTGTTCGCCCCGGTCGCGAACATCTTGCAGGAATCTGGAGCGGGCATACTCGATCTAGTTGAACACTGCGGCGCCGACATCGAACCACTCGAGAAAGCCGGTGTGCCGGCTTTCAGTCCGATTCAAGACGGCCGTTTCTACTTCAACTATCACCACACGGCAGCCGACACTCTGGACAAAATTGTGCCCAAAGAATTGGCGGAAAATTCTGCTGTGGTGGCGGTGGTCGCGTATGCGCTGGCCAATATGGAAAGGCCATTGCCTCGTTAATTAGAAATTGTCATTCTGAGCGAAGCGAAGAATCTCTGATGATTTCTGGACCGATTACCTCACCGAAACAGACCAGAGATGTTTCGCTTCGCTCAACATGACAAGAGCCGCGAACTAGGGGTTCAAAAGTTGGTTAAAACGCCGCCTTCTGCCGTCCCTAATTGCGCTTTAAATTGCGCGTTTCGTTGAGCACAAAATTCGCCAGGCGACGCCCGCGATTGCGAACAAATCGCCATGGCCCGGCATCGACGAAATAGGTGAGGAGAATGCTGTCGCGCGTTTTCACCTCGGGTCCGACCGGGTCGGCTGAATGCCAGGTGTTGTCGGCTACGGCGAACGCGTAACCTGTGTTCGGCGAAAACGACATCTGTGCCTTCTTCGGTTTGCGTCCATTCGGCAACACCTCATGGAAGATCGTGCCGATGTGCGGCGTGGAATTGTCCGCCGGTAGATAAAATTGCACGGTGATTCCTTTCCAAAGACTGTCGGTATGCTTGAAGATACGGTATCCGGGAATGTCGCGCGTCAGGATCGGTACCGGATACATGTTCACCTTTGCGAAGTTTTCTCCGAACCGGCCTTTCAGCCCCGGCGCCAACCGTTGGACGAAAGCAGATTGCAACTCCTTGGAACGCAGCACGCGACCGGTCGCATCCCAGACTGCGCGTTTTTTCGGCGGTAAATGCCGAACGTATTCGGGGAAAAGATCGATTTTCGCGCGGGTGGGTTTTCCATCGGGCCTGCTGCTGCCCACCTTGCTTTTGCCGGACATCGCCCGGTAATCCTCCGCTACCGGCATTGCTTCCAGCATCTGCGCGTAAAAATCACCGGGAAAAATGCGATCAAATTGCAAGTGATGGAACGGCGCGTCATCCGAGGGGGCCTGTCGTACTGAATCGACAACGAATTGGATAAGAGCTGACTCGGATTTTTCCATCGATTCTTCTTTAGGCGGCTAATTTAGGAATGTCATTCTGTTACGCAATGGATAACCCGGCTGCAATCAGCCAATATTTGTGCCTAAATACTCGGGGTTGAAGAATGAGTGAAACAACTGGAAAGCGTTCGCTTCTCTCACGCATTGGTCGCTGGACGGCCGAACTGGTCCTCGTGTTTGTAGGCGTTTACGCAGCGTTTTGGCTGAACAATTATCAACAGCGCCAGCAGGACCAGGAGCGGCACGACCGAATCCTGGGTTCGATTGAGCAAACGTTGCGCGAGGGAATCGAAAGCAACAACGTCAGCCGTGCGAAAGAGCAACAACAAGTGGCAGAGTTTCGGCGCGCACTTGACGCCGGTGAAATGCCGCCGCTGCATCCATTTGTTTTCACGACCGATTACAGTCCTGGCGACTTCGCCACGATACTTCAATCCGGCGGCATTCAATTGCTCGAATTAGAGACACTGACCGCGCTGCGCAAGGACGAATCGGTTATCCGCTGGGGACTGAGCGGCATGGCGCGTTACCAAAAATTAAGCGACGAACTGATCGTGCCGAATCTGAACCAGGACATTTCTTTCTTCTACGACCCGACCACCAAGAAATTGCGAAAACAGTTCGAGATATATCCCGAAGCTCTACAAGCAACTGTGAAATTCGCTAACGACCTCGAGCGGACCCATACGGCGCTGCTTAAACAAATCCAAGCCGAACGGCAACGAAATCATTAACATGAACTCTCATAATGTCATTCTGAGCGAAGCGAAGAATCTCGGATTATTTCTGAACCGCTCTGCTCGCAAATAAAATCAGAGATGTTTCGCTTCGCTCAACATGACACTGCCGCGTAAGAGATGGGTCCTAACATGAATCCAATAATCCGAATCTTCGTAATTCTCTCATCGGCTCTCGTTGCAAGTATCGCGTCTGCTGCAGATTATCCCACGCCGACCGAAGGCGATTTCACGATTCGCGATTTCAAATTTCAATCCGGCGAAACATTGCCGGAGCTGCGCATCCATTATCGGACACTGGGAAAACCGGAGAAAAATGCGGAGGGCAAAACGACCAATGCCGTTCTGATCATGCACGGGACTACCGGCAGCGGCGCCCAATTTATTCGCTCTGAATTTGCCGGCGAGCTGTTTGGAAAAGATCAGCCGCTCGACGCAACAAAATTTTTCATCGTGTTGCCGGACGGGATTGGCCACGGCAAGTCGAGCAAGCCCAGCGACGAGATGCACGCAAAATTCCCGCGCTACGGCTACCTCGACATGGTGGAGGCGGATTACCGATTGCTCACCGAAAGCCTTGGCGTGAATCACGCACGATTGGTGATGGGAACGTCGATGGGCGGAATGCACACGTGGCTGTGGGGCGAACTGCATCCCGATTTCATGGACGCGCTGATGCCGCTGGCGAGTTTGCCTACCCAGATTTCGGGACGCAACCGGGCGTGGCGCCGCATGGTTATCGACGCCATCCGCAACGATCCGGCATGGGAAGGTGGCGAGTATCCCGCAGGCGCGGGACAGCCACCCAGCCTGCGCACTGCTGCCGAGATGCTTTGGTTCATGAGCAGCAATCCGGTCCTGCGTCAGAAGGACGCGCCCTCACTTGCGAAAACAGACGAAGTCCTGGACAAATTCGTTGAGCAAATCGTGAAGACTGATGATGCAAACGATGTGCTCTACGCGCTTGAAGCTTCACACGATTATGATCCCGGGCCGAATCTCGAAAAAATCCAGGCACCCCTTCTGGCCATCAATTCTGCCGACGACCTGATCAATCCGCCCGAGCTTGGGATCCTTGAGCGCGAGGTAAAGCGCGTCCCGCACGGTCGTGCGGTCGTGATTCCTTTGAGCGACAAAACGCGCGGCCACGGCAGCCACACGGTCGCGGCGTTGTGGAAAGATCAGTTAGTGGAGCTGCTCAAGGAAACTGAACCAACTCACTAGTCGGGAAGTTATATCCCCAATCCTTTTGGCAGGTCTTTGCTTGGCAGCTTCGAGAATTTGGCTTCCATTCCGCGTTCGATCCTTTGCTGCTTGATACTTGCTTTTTCGTTCTTGAGGATCACGAGTAGTTTTGTCATTCCCTCATTCACCGCCTTGTTTCCGGCGTCCCATTCCGAATTTGGCTTGAAAGTCACACGGGGATAAATCTTTGTTAAATCGGGCACGGTTTTCCCTTCTCTCTGAACTCTCTCAATGATCGGGACCAACTGATCGATGTCACCAAAGGCGTATCCGTTGATGTACGGGCCCACCAACTGTTGAAAAGCATTCTGCGCCTGGAACAGTTCGAACCCGGGATCGCCTATGCTGCCCATCTTGTCCCGATCGATCAGACTCGCAAAAAGACGTCCGCGATACTGTGCCGAATAAAACCAGTAAATTGACTCCTTTCTGAAACCCAGATCATAGAGGCGAATCGCGGCCACGTACGTCTCTGCGAAATTGAGGGTGTCCCCAGACTTTTTCATTTTCGCGATCGTCGCGACAAATTCGGTTTCGTTTTTCGCGGCCAAACCACTGCTAAACGGACCGACGTCGATAGCCGGGCCTTTGGAATTGTAGTACGGCGTGATGTAAACCTCGATGTGAGCGGGGTCGGCGATGGTTTGGCCGGCGGCGAGACCGGCCCAGCCAATGAAAACAAAAAGGGCGATTGGGTTGAGCTTCATTTCGGAAGGAGGCGCAAGCTCAACCACCGCTTCATTTAGCGCAAGAGGCCGCGCCTTCGTCGAGCTCATAACGACACGTGTATTCATCAGGGAAATTTGATAGAGAGAAAGGTGATGAAGTCCGTTTGGCGCAAACATCTGATTATTTGTCTGGTTCTTGGGTTGCTGGCGATTCCGATCTATTTCCTGGATCGGGCGTTGCTCGGAGGTGGTGGGGGCGGCAACTGGATCACGTTGGATTTTCGCGGCCTTATCTTTTGGAGTTACATCACGTTGGTCGCTGTTCACGTCACCTTGAGTTCTATTGCTGTCCTGTTATTTCCCAAGACAGGAACGTTGTGGATTCATTTGGGCTCGATGGTTCTTTCCGTGATCCTTCTCGTCGCGGGTGTCGCCGTTTACGGCAAAGTGCGCCGTCTGACCGTGTCCAACGAATACCGGGCGTTGATGGAGAGTCGCAAACCTCTAATGAACGTGATTGAACTAAAAGAGTGGTCGTATTTTCCCGATGAGAGTCATCCAACGGAGATCCGTGTGAATGTGGTTGTCCATCAATCAGGCAGGTTCGCTGGCAACGTGACTGGCGAACAAACGGATTCGTCAGGCTCCGCGACAACCATTTTTGAATCCACTAATGGACCCGAGAGCCAGCGTCAGGTGCGGAGCGGAGACGCCTTCACCTATCCATTCCCGCTAAAATTCCTGACTGCAGGGCGGGCCGATGACGTGCACGTTACATTATATCTTTTCAAGGCTTCGAGTGGACCTGCTGCGGGCGACATTGCAAAGGTGTTTATGAGGTCGCCGCAGCGCGACGACGACGGCGAGTACTTCTACGGAGTCCTGCCGCCGCCTTCTCAAGCAGAGAACAGACCGACCGCGCTTCCTGCCGGCGAGTAAACAGTCACTCAACTCTGCAGTCGCCTACTTTAAAGGCGATCAGAATCGTAAGAGATACTCAGGTGTTGCCGTCTCAAAACATCGAGTGTTTTCATCAGGCGCGCCTCGTAAGAATCACACATGGGAGACTCGCCATTTGAATTGACCCACTCGGGATGTTGGATCCGCAGGTCCTCGTGAATCTGTTTCCGCAGGTCTGTGTACGTATGAAGTTGGTGAAGCATGACCACTGATTTGTTTGGTTATCTCGGTGCCACGGACATCGCGTGAGCGACTAAAATGATTGGCCAGACGGCTATGAACACAATCATGCCGAAGGCAACCAACTCGGATACGTATCCAGGCTGTGTCCGGTAAGCATACCGATCACTAAAGAAACGAGAGACGCGAACCAGCGTCGAGTTAGAAGTTTCCACGTTCATGTCACAGATAGACAACCGGTGGAGTCTCCGCGTTTCACCGCAAAAGTAACGCTGCTGTCACTTTTGCTGATGGCGGACGAGGAGGCGGATTTACCCGCGGCTCACTCGCCGTAGTAGTACGCGCCGCCGTAATAGCTGTCCCAAGGATAGAACGGATAATAATCAGGCGCGTAGTAAGTATTATATTTCGCCTCGGGCGAGTGAATCCCACTATTGGCGTAGTAAACATCGGCGCAGCCGCCAAGCAGAAGTGCAAAAGCCACGGCACCGACCAGCGAAAAGATCGTTTTAACCTGCCGACTCTTTTTCCGTTTAGCTGTCACGCGTTTGGGGCGCTCATTTGACGAGACGCCTTTCGCAAACGCAAGCTAAAAATTAAACGCATCGGCGCATCCGCCGATTTTGTGGCAATGCACCGATGCGTTAGCCAACCGCTCGTCGCAGTTTATTACCAGTCGCCGTAAACTGTCCTCGTCTGGTAGTAGCGCGGACCATAGGCATCGTTGTAACGGACGCCCGAGCGCACGACCGTATTATCGTAGGTCGGCACGTAGTAGGAATACGGGTACGGATTATAGTACGAGTATCCCGTATAAGCTCCGGCCGGATAATAACCGCCATCATACGCAGTCACGTACGGCCCCTCTGCACATCCCCCCAGAAAAGTTGCCACGAGGCCTGCGCAAAGGATCGATAGTAACACTGGAATGCGACGCTTGGATTTCGTTGTCGTTTTCATCAGATGTCCCCCTTTGTTTAATTTCCCTTTTCCAATAGCGAGCCGTTCACGCGGCTCTGTCTGGCCTGTTGTTCCCTTGCGAACACGAGGTGTTCAGACTTTCATTGTACGATTCGAATCAGACGCCTCGATCGGTCGCCGGATTGGTGAAATCCACGGAACCTTTTGGGCTGCGGTGACATATCTACGTTCTCCAAAGCATTTTGCATCAACCGCGGCGTTCGCTACCGTCAGCCGCGCATGAAACGAAATTTCTTTTGGCTCGGTGCGTTCCTGACGATTGTGTTCACAATGTTCGCAAAGCAGCCGTCCCCATCGACACCCGAGGGAAATTTTGACGTGATCATCCGTAACGGGACAGTTTACGACGGCTCCGGCGCTGAGCCGCGGCAGGCCGATGTCGCGATTCGGGGTGATCAGATCGCGGGGATTGGCGATTTCAAATCCGCGAAAGGAAACACTGTGATCGACGCGAAGGGGCTCGCTGTCGCGCCGGGATTCATCAACATGCTTTCGTGGTCAACGGAGTCGCTGATTCAGGATGGCCGCTCGCAAAGCGAAATCCGGCAGGGTGTCACGACGGAGATCATGGGCGAAGGGGAATCGATGGGGCCGATAAACGATCGTGTACGCGGGCACAAAATAAGCGAGCAGACCGACATCAAATACGACATCCCGTGGAATACGCTGGCGGAATATCTGCAGTTTCTCGAAAAGCGTGGCGTGTCGTGCAATGTGGCGTCCTTCATCGGTGCGACGACGATCCGCGAATACGTAGTGGGATACGAAGATAAAAAGCCGACGCCGGAGCAGCTCGACGAAATGCGCGAGCTCGTGCGGAAGGAGATGGAAGCCGGTGCACTCGGAATCGGCACTTCCTTGATTTATCCGCCGGCGTTTTATGCAAAAACCGAAGAGCTGATCGAACTGTGCAAGGTCGCGGCAAAATATCAGGGCAAATACATTTCGCATATGCGCAGCGAAGGAAATCAACTGTTCGAAGCGCTTGACGAACTGCTGCGCATCGCGCGCGAAGCGAACATTCCGGCCGAGCTCTATCACATCAAAGCCGCCGGCAGAAAAAATTGGCCTAAAGCAGACGAACTGCTCGCGCGAATCGAACGCGCGCAAAAAGAAGGACTGAACGTACGCGCCAACATGTACACTTACATTGCTGCCGGCACAGGACTCGACGCGTGTCTGCCGCCGTGGACGGAAGACGGTGGATATCCAGCGTTGTTCAAACGGCTGCGCGACCCGGCGACGCGGGCGAAAATCAAGGCCGAAGTACAGGTCGACAGTGACAAATGGGAAAACCTTTATCTCGCGGCCGGTTCGCCGGACAAAATTTTGTTGGTGGGATTTAAATCAGAAAAGCTGAAGCCGCTGACGGGCAAGACGCTTGCTGAAGTAGCCAGGATACGCGGAAAAGATCCAATCGACACGGCCATGGATTTGATCGCGGAAGACGAATCGCGCATAAGCACCGTCTATTACGTGATGTCCGAAGAGAATGTGAAAAAGGAATTGCGGAAGCCATGGATTTCCTTTGGCTCGGATGAGGCGTCGCAGGCGCCGGAGTCGCCGTTCACAAAATCGAATCCGCATCCGCGTGCCTACGGGAATTTTGCGCGCGTCCTCGGCAAATATGTGCGCGACGAAAAGGTGCTTTCAATGAGTGACGCGATTCATCGATTGAGTGGCCTGCCGGCGACAAATCTCGGGCTCGATCACCGCGGATTTCTGAAGGAAGGAATGTTCGCCGACGTGGTGGTGTTCGATCCGGCGACGATCACAGATCACGCCACCTTTGAAAAACCGCATCAATACGCGACCGGTGTAAAACATGTGTTCGTGAACGGTGTGCAGGTCATCAAGAATGGCGAGCATACCGGAGCAAAACCCGGTCGGGCATTGTGGGGGCCGGGCAAGGTAAAGTAGCGGAAAGCCGAGAGATCCGCTGAGGACAGCGGACGCTACAGCTATTGCGTGTCACGTGCTCGTTGAAACTATGCGGCGGAGGGTGGAAGTTTAGTTTCCAATGGATCCGATCAAGAGCATCAAATTACGCTGGCTTCAGGATGCTCTGCACGACATCAGCTATGAACTGTCGCGCTCGCAATTTTCCCGGTTTGCGCCGCAGGCGTGGCAACCGGCGATCAATGCATATCGATGCGACACCTGCATTCGAATCTGTGTTGATCTCGCGGGAGTCGATCGTTCGCTGATCGATCTGACCGTCGAGCCGCGGCGCCTGGTGATTCGCGGCACGCGCGATCTGCCGGAGCCAACGGGCGACGAGGGATGCGCCCGGCAATTACTCGCGATGGAGATCGATTACGGGCCGTTCGAACGCGAGATCACTTTTCCCGTTGACGTGGAAATCGACAAAGCGCACGCCGAGCAGCGTAATGGATTACTCTGGATTTCGCTGCCAGTAAGAAAAGAATCATGAGCACAGAAAACCTGGACGCGTTGCAACCCAGCATGGATTCCAAACCAACAGGCCAGGGAACCATCGCGCTCGGCATGGACGAAAGCCACACGCCGCGAATCCCGGAAGAGCTATCGATTCTGCCAGTACGCGGTTTGGTCGTTTTTCCGGGAACGGTTATCCCACTGAATGTTCAGCGGGCGGCATCGCGCAAACTGCTCGATGACACTTTACCGCGCACGAAGGTGATTGGGTTACTGACGCAGCGTGATGAGACGAAAGAAGACCCGTCGCCGCAAGATCTTTACTCGATCGGCACGGCTGCGCTCGTACTCAAACTTGTTCGACAATCCGAGGACAACGTTCTGGTGATTGTGCAGGGACTGCGCCGTTTTTCGCTGCGCAAAATCATCGCGACCGATCCGTTTCTACGCGCCGAAGTCGATCTGCCGCAATCGATTCTGCCGCCGCCGAGCAAGGAATGGGAAGCCACGTTCCGGAATTTGCGTGATTCGGCTGCGCGCTTGTTCGAGCTGACGCCGGACGCACCGGAACAGGCGCGCATAATGATCATGAACATCGAGAATCCCGAGCAGCTCGCCGATTTTCTCGCGCCGAATCTTAATATAGATTTCGCGCAGAAGCAGGCGTTGCTCGACGAAATCGACGTCGAGAAACGGGTGCATGCCGTGCAGCAACACATTTCGGCGCAGCTGGAGATCGCCCAGATCCAACAGCGACTGCAAAAAGATGTCGCATCGCAATTTTCCGACGCACAACGGCGCGCGTATCTCCGCTCCCAGCTCAAAGCGATCCAGCATGAGCTCGGTGAGACGGAGGGCGGCAGCGAGGAACAAGCGGAACAGCTGCGTGCGCGGCTCCAGGAAGCGAATCCGCCGGAGGAAGTGATGAAACAAGCGGAGCGCGAATTGAAGCGACTGGATTTCATTCCGACGGCAAGTCCCGAGTTTTCAGTGATCGTGAGCTACATCGAAATCATTGCCGACCTTCCGTGGAACAAATTCAGCGAGGACAATCTCGACCTCGATCAGGCGCAGCAAGTCCTTGATCGCGATCACTACGATCTGGAAAAAGTTAAGAAGCGACTCATCGAATATCTCGCGGTACGAAAACTCAATCCGCAAGGACACGGCGCGATCCTCTGTTTTCTCGGGCCACCCGGTGTAGGGAAAACCAGTCTGGGTCAATCGATCGCCGACGCGCTTGGCCGCAAATTTGTGCGGATCAGTCTGGGCGGAATGCGCGATGAAGCGGAGATTCGCGGTCATCGCCGCACGTATATCGGTTCGATGCCGGGACGCATCATCCAAGAGCTGCGCCGCTGCGGCACGCGCAATCCTGTTTTTATGCTCGATGAGATCGACAAAATCGGTGCGGATTTTCGCGGCGATCCCGCCAGCGCGTTGCTCGAAGTGCTCGATCCGCGACAGAACAACGCGTTTGTTGATCGTTATCTGGATGTCCCGTTTGATCTGTCGCAGATCATTTTCATAGGCACTGCAAACTATATTGAGGGCATACCGGAACCGTTGCGCGACCGGATCGAAGTGATCTCACTTCCCGGTTACACCGAGCGTGAGAAACTCGAGATCGCGAAGCGTTATCTTGTCCCGCGACAACTGGAGGAGAACGGACTCAAACCCGAGCAATGTGAATTCCAGGAGGACGCGCTTCGCGGCATAATCAGCGATTACACGCATGAAGCCGGCGTTCGTGAGCTCGAGCGTCAGATTGGAGCTGTGTGTCGCGGCATTGCGGCGCAGGTCGCGCGCGGCAAAATCGATCACGCAACGGTCACGCCACAGACGGTGGCGGAAATGCTTGGCCCCGCCAAATACGTTCGCGAAACAAAGCTCAAGACCAGTAAACCCGGCGTGGTTACTGGATTGGCTTACACGCCGAGCGGCGGCGAAATATTGCACATCGAAGCGACGCGTTATCTGGGCAAAGGGAATATCACGCTTACCGGGCAGATCGGGAACGTGATGAAAGAATCCGTGCAGGCCGCGCTCAGTCTCCTTCGCAGCAGGGACGGTCAACTGGGCGTGAATCCGGAAGATTTTCGGAAAATGGACGTGCACGTTCACGTCCCTGCCGGCGCGGTGCCAAAAGACGGGCCGTCAGCTGGCATCGCCATGTTTACTGCGCTTGCATCACTTTTCAGCAACAGGCCCGTTCGTTCCGATGTCGCGATGACGGGCGAGATTACTTTGCGCGGACTCGTTCTGCCGATCGGCGGACTGAAAGAAAAAAGTCTGGCTGCGATGCGCGCCGGAATTTCCACTGTCATCATTCCCAAGCTCAACGAAAAAGATCTGGTCGACGTTCCCGAGGAGGCGAAACAGAAACTCAAATTCGTCCCGGTGGAAAACGTAGATGAAGTTTTGGCCGTAGCGCTTGAGAAAGACGGGGGGCCGCGCGCATCACAAAAGAAACGACCCTGAGTGCTGAGCTGGTCGATGCTCTAACACGGTGCTGCAGGCACTACTTCCACTCCCAATATTCGGAGCGCATATTGCCCTCTGCGTCTACGGCGTACTCGAATAGCACTGCGACCTTGTTCAGGCGGGACCATGTTCCGGGCATAGTTTGGAAATAAAGGGCTCCGCAATAAGTCGCGGTCCCATCTTTTTTCATCGTGCCAACACCATGCCCCGTCCAAGTGGCCGTTTTGCCGTCCTTCCTTATCATGATGCCTTGACCTTCGCCGTATTGCGTCCCGTCTGGACGGAAGATGGTCGTGTATGTTCCGGTGTCTTTTATGTTTGTTCCCAGCACTGATCCGCTTGCCTGAAACGATGTTTCCATCTTTGGGTCTCCGCCCAGATTCGGAAGAACGCGCTGCATAATAACCTTGCCTGCTATTTCACCAATCTTCTCGCCTAGCATAAATCTCGTTTTGTTGAGTTTCCGTGCGTTACTGGATTCGACGCGGAAATCCTAGAGAAAAGATTTCGACTGTCTGTGCAACAGAATTCGAAGCCGAAAAAGCTCGGGCTCGAGAGGACGCAATCGCCAATAGACGGTCGGTACGCTCCCCGATAGTTCCGAATCAAGGCGCGACGACGCTCCAGCCGGCCGAGATGGTCGGACCGGCAGCGTTGCCAATGAGTAGATTATTGTTGAGGTACCAAACTGCTGTTTGGCGTGTGCTCGAATTGTAAAGCAGGTAGTCGGGGCTGCCGTTGCCATCGAAATCAGCCAGTCCCGCGACCTCAAAGCCCGCCGGAATTGTTGGTCCATTTCTGCTGCCGGTGCGGGTCGCTCCAGACATGTACCAGATCACTGTGCTGCGCGTGGCCGCATTGAACAGCAGATAATCGGGGTTCGTATCGCCATTGAAATCGGCCACTCCAGCCACACTCCGCCCAGCTGGAAGGGTCGGGCCGGTTGCTGAGCCGATGCGCACATTGTTGCGCATGTACCAAACAACTGTTCCGCCTGTGGTCGCATTGAACAGCACATAATCGGGATACCCATCGCTGTTGAAATCTCCCAGAGCCACTACCGTCCAGCCGACAGGCAGAGTCGGACCAAAAGCGTTGCCGATGCGCACGTTGTTGTTCATGTACCAAATCCATGTCGCGCGGGTCGCCGTGTTGAAGAGCAGGTAATCCGGATGACCGTCGCGATTAAAATCCGCCACGCTCGCCAGGCTCCAGCCTGCGGGCAGAGTTGGACCGTTAGCATTGCCGATCCGAACATTGTTGTTCATGTACCAAACTGCTGTCTGGCGCGTGCCGGCGTTGAAAAGAAGGAGATCGGGCCTCGCGTCACCATTGAAATCCGTAGGCGGTAGTGCTGGACGGATGCGGACATAATAGATGTCTTCCTCGCCATTGAATGTGGCCGCATATGCAACGTTGGCGCTGTCGTCGTCCGAAACGACTGTGATGTAATCGCCGATTTTTTGTTGATTCGGATATCCGATGAATGGGTTAAACAGGTTGCTGACCGCGACATTTGGCGACCAGGTGTTTCCGCCATCGATGCTGAAAGAATAAAAGAGCTGCGAAGTGACGTTGTTCGGAGAGTTACGCGTATCGTACCAAACGACATCGATTCGACCGCCCGGCGCGACCGAGAGGGTGCCGAACCAGTGCCATTTCGCGTGGTTAACTGCGTCGTTATTGATCCGGCGAGGCGCGCTGAACGTAATGCCGCCATTGGTGCTGCGCGCGAACATCACGTCGCTGCCATTAGTGAAACCGGATGGCTGAACACTAGCGAGCATATAGACATTATTGTTGGTGCTCGTGCCAGAGCGATCGACGGCGACAAAAACCTGTCCCACTAACCCTTCCGGATTGATCGGCTCGCCGAAAACGATGTCGCCCCCAAGATTCACAGCCGTGCTTCGGTCAAACGTCGGAACTACAGCGCCGTTCTTTGCGTTTGTGGAGCGAACACACCAAATCCGACCAGTACTCAAATTCACGCCACCAATAAAAAGGTTGCCTGCCGAATCGACGTCCAATGTGCCCCACGCAGGGGAATTCGGGATGTTGATCGGATCCAACCAAGTCAATCCGCCGTCGGTTGATCGAGTGAATTGTCTGCCGCCGTAGTTGTTTCCGTCCGTGCTCCAGGATTGATATTGGAAGCCGCGGCCGGAACTGTTGGAGTTATCGATCGTGAACCATTGTTTATCGCCGCCATCCGCCGGTCCGACACGCGTCCATGATTGACCGCCGGTAACTGATCGCCATAAGTCATCGAAGAAGTTCTGCAGAAGACTGAGATAAAAAAAACGGCCGCCAGTGTCGGAGTTGAGAACGGGATCGCTGCGGAAGACATTGTTTTCCAGAACGCCGGGAGCAATCCATCTCGTGCCGCCGTTTGTCGTGTAGGCGAAACCTGCCTCCCGGAAATTTGACGCAACGCTGTTGAACTGTCGCCAGCCGATACTGATCCTGTTTGGATTGTTAAGATCGACGCAAATGGAGGGCTCATTCGCAGCGTCACCAATCCTGTTATTACCGTTTGCGTCGACGTTAACTTGATAACTGGTGTACGGACCGAGACGTGAGACTAACGCCGGCGAGATCCCTAGTACCGGCGCCGCGAGCGCCGGCTGATTATCGTATTTTTCGAGCGGTTCGGTGGGAAGCGGCTTTCGCGCAACTGTTTGACTGAAAACTGCTGGAGCCAGCAAAAGAGAAATGGCGGTGAGTAACCCCCGGCGCAACATACCGTGTGACTATAAGTCGGAACCGTCCCTCGCGCACGGTGCAAAAAGGCGACCGGCGGTTCGCTTCCCTCTCGCCCTACGAAACCGCCGGCCAATCAACGGAAAGATTATCTGCAGCTTCTTGACCGGTCTGCGTGACCGGAATGATGCCGGTTAACTTGCGTCATCGTGCTCTTGCTCGTACGCTCGGATTGCGCGTCGCGTTTGCGGCCCCAGGACTCCGTCAACAGACCCGTGGTAATAGCCGGCGCGTGACAGCCGCCGTTGCAACTCGGCGACTCTGGATCGGCTGGTGTTTCCGTAGTTAGACTGTTGCTCGGCGCCGTATCCGTTGCCGTAGCGAGACTGATACTCGGCGCCGTATCCGTTGCCGTATCCATTATTATACCCGTAGCCATTACCATACGGATAACCGCCGTAGCCGTACCCGTAGGCGCCACCATAGCCGTAAGGATAATACCCGTAATATGGATAGCCGTAGTCCCATCCACCTCCCCAGCCCCAGCCCCACCACCACGGAAAGCCGAAGCCGCCGATAAAGATTACATCGTTACCGTTATGGTTATGCCAATTATGCCAATTATTGCCGTGCCAATTATTGCGACCGTTCCAATTGCGGCCGTTCCAATTGTTGTGACCGTTCCAATTACGGTTAGCACCGCTCCAACGCGCCCCGCCCGGGCCGATTCCTCCACGATAGAAGCCGCCGCGGGACATTCCACCGCGATAGAAGCCGCCGGAGGACATTCCGCCGCGTGACATCCCGCCGGCAAAGTGGCCGCCACCGCCACCGCCGCCTCGGCCACCACCACCGCCACGCTGAGCCTCAGCGCTTAAGGGCACGGCAAGTGTTAAACCGAAGAGACAAACTGCAGATAGGAAAAGTTTTGAATTGTTCATAACAGAATAGGGTTTCGTTAAATTAGACACCGCGGCCCTTCCAAAGTCTCGTTTTTTTTTGCTAGTTAAGAAAAAAATGACCGGCGGGTCGCGCAATTATGCTCTGCGACGCCGCCGGTCAAGCGCTTTAAGATGTGATCGTTGTTCTACTAACCTAGCCCCAACTCATTGAGTAGCGGTCGGCTAATGCTGCCATCTACGGCCAGGCCATTTCTGCTTTGAAAGGCCGCGATCGCGCCACGGGTCTGTGGCCCAATAATTCCGTCGGCTACGCCGTGGTAGTAACCGAGCCGGCCAAGGCGCTGCTGCACAGCTGCAACCATTGATCCGTTATACCCGTATGTTGGCGTGTAGTACGAATAGTAGTTGTTGTAACCACTGTACGGATAACCGCCCCCATAATACGAGTACGGGTAATATACCCCGGACGTGCCGTAGCCCCAGTTCGAGGACGGCCAGCCTGAATAGTATCCATAGTACGGGTAAGACCCACCGCCATAGTAATAGCCAGTGCCGCCCCCATAATTGTTGCCGTAATAGCGTGTGCCGCCGTAGTAGGGCGTCCCGCTATATTGGCGGACCGCGTAAGAGCGCGTGCCACTGTAACGGGTTCCGCCGTAGTAGCGAGTGCTGCCGCCCATGCCACCCACGCGGTTAATATTTTGACTATGGCTGCTGTTGCGCATCACCTGCGTCGTTTGCGGGGCCACTTTTTTCGCGTTGGACTGCGACGTGCCTGCGGATTTCTTCGCCGGTTTGGCAAATGAAGGCGAAGCAATCAACGTACCTGCAGCCAGGCAGCTTACGAAAAATAAACGTTTGGTTTTCATGAATATTTCCTCCTTTTTGATTCCCTCGTCAGAGCTGTCCCCAAAGCATTCTGAGTCGCCGTTTAGGCATGCCCGGAATTGAACCTTGGGGACTGCCGCGACTTATCCCTGTTTCGTGATTGCACCGTGTTGCGGATGCGTCGTGAACACATAATTGCTGCTGGTCAGCCGCCCGCCATACCAAGTATCATGGTCGGACAAAATGATGAAATGCGTTGTGGCTGTTCTGTGTTCCGCAGCGACCTGGCAAGCCGCTCACGCCGCACAACCCGATCACAGTACGAGTCCGTCGCGGCAATTTGTGATTTATGGGGCGGACGCGAAAGTGCGCGGCGCGATATCTGGCCTGGCTGAACAGACCAAAACTAATTTCCTCGGGCTATTGCGGCAGCGTGACGACTGGAAGACGCCAGTCGTGGTCAATTTACAATCGCAACAGTCAAATCTTCCCGAACTTCCGGCGGCTGATCTGCGATTTAGCCAGACCGGTTTCGGCATCAAGCTGCAACTCGACCTGACGATTTCCAAAAACGTCGACGTTTCACTGGTCGAACGGGAATTGCTCCGCGCGATTTTGCTCGAAATGGTTTATCGCAAGCAACCGCACATCATTGCGGGCGCGATGCTGGTTGAGCCGCCGAATTGGTTGATTGACGGCGTGCTTGCTCTTGCGCCGGGGCGCGAGCGTGGTCCGTTGATCGAAGCACTGGGCAACACGGAGAAGCCGCTGCCGTTGGAGAAATTTCTTCGCCAACGATCCGGGCTTCTTGATTCTACCGGCCGCACGCTTTACCGCGCATACGCTTTTGCGCTAGTGCAAATGCTCTTGGAGGGGACAAACGGCGGAGCGCAGTTGGCGAAATACATCGATCATTTGTACGACTCTTCGAATGATCCGCTCGCGGATCTAAAGGCGCAATTTCCGTTACTCGCGGATGACGCCCAGAAAACGTGGCAGGTGGCGTTGAATCGCTTAGAAAGCCTGCAGACATTTCGGTTACTCACGTTCGCAGAAAGTGAGCAGCACCTTGATGAATTGCTGCGCGTGAAAATCTCCGAACCCAACAAGCCGTTGAAGCTGGTGCGGTTGGACGAACTGACGCAACACAAACTTTCCGCCAGTGAAAAGATTGCGCTCGATCAATTGAAACGCGATCTAATGTTCCTTGTTCCCCAGACCAATCCGGTACTGCGCCCGGTTGGCCGTGAATACCAGGAGATCGCGGCGCTGCTTGCGCGCGGGAAGCGGCGGGGAGTGTCGAAGCGCCTGTCCCGTCTCGAGCTCATTCGACAACAGCTCGCCGCGCGGATGAGCGACATCGACGACTATCTCAACTGGTTTGAAGCGACACAGATGAACAGCGGCAGCGGCAACTTCACCGGTTACCTTAAAGCTGTCGATCAATCGCAAGTCCCGGCTCCGCGGAGGCACGACCCGCTCTCAGTTTATGTGGATGCGTTGGAGGACCAGTTCGAAAATTAGGGGAAGCCCGGCTTTGCAAAGGACACTGCGGTCGATGCGCGCAAGAAGCGACAGCAGTTGCTCGGGCAGATTTGCGGTTTATCTTACCATAGCGCGTTGAAACGCGCGTTTTCTGTTTATGCAAAAAATTGGATTCGCCGAAGCTCTCGAGTCGGTTGTGGCCAACGATCCCCGCTATCAGCGGGACGGGTATATCTTTTTGCGCGACGCGCTCGACTTCACGACCAAACAACAGAAGAAAATCAAGGGCGTCAGCGTGCGTCACGTGACTGGGCCGGAATTGCTCGATGGTGTTCGGCAGTACGCGCTCAAGGAATTCGGCCCGATGGTGATAACGGTGTTCGATAGCTGGGGCATCCATTCCTGCGAAGATATCGGGCACATGGTTTTCAATCTGATCGGCGCCGGGGTGTTCGGAAAAACCGAGGAGGACTCGATCAAGGATTTTAAAAACGTTTACGATTTCGAAGAGGCGTTTGTTAGCCCATTCGCACCGGCGAAACCGGAAACCGAGAAACCGCCGGCGCAGTTGCCGGCACCCAAGCCAGCCACATCAAGCAAGTCGATTCTGCCAGGGTGAATTGAACGAAAATTTCACCTTGGCTGTCGGTCATCAGTTATCTGATCACCGTCGGGTTATCCCGCCACGATGCTTAGTAATCGAATGTTCCAGTAATGTATCGCATCCCAGTAGCGAAACTTTTCGCACCCGCTCTATTATTTGCCATGGTCAATTTGAACGCTGCGCCATCTGAACCGCCGGCCGTGATTGCGTTTCCGCCGAGCACCGCGCAAAAATGGATTTTGCCAAACGGGCTGACCGTCATCGTACAGGAAGATCACAGCGCGCCGGTGGCTAGTGTGCAGGCGTGGTGCGCTACTGGAAGCATCGAAGAGGACCAGCACCTCGGCGCAGGGTTGTCCCACATTTTGGAACACATGCTGTTCAAAGGAACGAAAACGCAGTCTGCGAATCAGATTGCGCAGGGCATCCAAGATGTCGGGGGTTATATCAATGCCTATACCTCTTTCGATAGGACGGTTTTTTGGATCGACGTGCCGAAAGATGGCGTTGGCACCGCGCTGGCGGTGTTGAGCGACGCTATGATGAATTCCGCCCTCCCGCCTGAGGAATACAAAAAAGAGCAGGAAGTCATCCGGCGCGAGTTCGCGATGGGCATGGATGACCCCGATCGCATGGTTAGCCTTCTCCTTTTTGGGACGGCGTATCAGCGGCATCCCTACCGGTTTCCGGTCATCGGCGAGTTGGAGATTTACAATCAGCTCACGCAAGAGCAGGTGATGGAGTATTACAAAACGCGTTACGTACCGAACAATCTCACCTTCGTGGTTGTCGGCGATGTGGATGCGGAAAAAGTGCGGCAACAACTGGGCGACTTGTTTAAACCGTATCCCGAGAAATCGCTTAAACCGGTTTTCATTCCGTCAGAACCGCCGCAACTTGGTCGGCGAGAAATCCACCGGGAATTTTCGACGGAGTTGACACATCTCGCGATGGCCTGGCACATCCCGGAAGTCACGAGTCCCGACGTTCCCGCGCTAGATCTGCTCTCGACTATTCTCGGGGACGGGCGCAGCTCGCGGCTTTATCGGCGCGTACGCGAAGAAGCCGGTCTCGCGTTTAGTATATCGGCGTTTTCTTACACGCCGGGCGATCCCGGGTTGTTTGGCATCGACGCCACTCTCGACCCGAAGAAGCGCGAGGCTGCCGAGCAATTAGCGCTGCAAATCCTTGATGAGGTGAAACAGACCGGCGTGACCGCGGACGAATTAGAAAAGGCGAAGAAGATCATGCTCAGTCAGCATCTCGGTGCGCTGACCACGATGCGCGGTCAGGCTTCGGATATCGGTTCGAACTGGTTGCTTACGCGCGATCTGAATTTTAGTCGGGAATACCTGGATGCGGTCCAGAAAGTGACACTCGATGACGTGAAACGCGTCGCCAGAAACTATCTCACCGAGAACAACCTGACGGTGGTCTCGTTGAATCCGAAAGGCTCTCTGAGCGGCAAAACTGAGCCGGTGAAACCGGTTGCAGCGGGTGAAATTCAAAAATTCGAGCTCTCAAACGGATTGCGATTGCTCGTACGCGAAGATCATCGGTTGCCGCTCGTCGGGCTGGGCGCTGTGTTTCGAGGTGGCTTGCTTGCTGAAAATCCAGCAGACAACGGCGTTACGCGATTAATGGCGAAAGTGCTGTTGAAGGGAACGAAGACGCGTACTGCGGAGCAAATTGCAAATGATCTCGAATCCGTAGGCGGCTCCATTTCGAGTGACGCCGGCAACAATTCTTTCAGCGTGTCAGTCGATGTCATGAAGCCCGATGTGAAATTGGGCGTGGACCTTCTGTCGGACGTGTTGCTCAACGCCACGTTCCCGGAGAAAGCGATCGCGCGCGAAAAAGAAATCCAGATCGCGTCGATCCAGCAGGAGGAAGAACAATTGACCAGCGTCGCGCGCAACATCATGCGACAGGCGCTTTTTCCGCAGCACCCATACGCGCTGCGGTCGAACGGCTCGGTCGAAGCTGTGCAGCACCTGACGCAAAAGGATTTGGTCGATTTTCGCGACCGTTACGTAGTCGCGAAGAACGGTGTGATCTATGTCTTCGGCGACGTTAAAGCAGCCGAGGTAAAGCAACTCGTCGAGCAAACGCTTGGAAAGATGCAATTCGGCACGCTTGCTCTGACAGACGCAAAGCCGTCCATGCCGCTGAGCAAATCGGAGACAGTCGAAAGTCGCAAGGACAAGGCGCAGGCGGTACTCATGGTTGGCTTCCGCGGCGCAAGCCTGTCCAGTCCCGACCGGTACGCTCTGGAATTGATCGATGAGGCAAGCAGCGATCTCGGGTCGCGTTTCTTCATTCGCATTCGCGAGCAAATGGGCCTGGCCTATTATGTTGGCGCCAGCGAGATGCAGGGCCTCGTCCCGGGACTGTTTGCGTTTTATCTCGGAACTGATCCGCAGAAAATCGAGCCGGTGAAAGCCGCCTTTCTCGACGAGATTCACAAGCTCGCGAACGAGGGTCTTACCCCTGTGGAGTTACAGCGCGCCAAAAAGAAATTGATCGGCCAACAGGAAATCGCCAATCAGAGTAATGACGCTTTCGGTTATCACTGCGCGCTCGACGAGCTTTATGGTCTTGGTTTTGATTTCTATAAACGACTCGAGCATGACGTGAACGCCGTGACCCTCGACGACATTAAAAAAGTGGCTGCGAAATATTTTCGCGATCAGCCGTATGTTTTGGCAACTGTGCAACCACCCAACTCTGCCAATGCAACCGCGCGCAAACCGGAGAGCTCGCCAGCCGCAAAACAGAAATAACATATGCCTGAAGTCCAAAAAACCGTCCAGACAGGTGAGATGACCCAGCGATTCATCGAATTCGTGATGATGCACGCGCAAAACGCAGCGCTGTTCCTCGGCCAGATTCCAAATCCAAAAACCGGCGAGCCCGAGATCAATCTGGATCTCGCCAGGATGTTCATCGATCAGCTCGAGATGATTCAGGAAAAAACGCGTGGCAACCTGACTAACGAAGAAGCGATGGTCTTACGCAATGCTCTTTCCAATTTGCAGATGGCATTTGTGGAAGTTTCAGGCGCTGCCGGACCGCAAGCCTCCCCCCAATCTGAACCGCCTCCGTCCGCGCCCTCACAACCGGCGGAACAACCGGCCTCAGGTGCTCCCGAGCAAGCACCGCCGATCGCATCGAGCGAGCCCGAGTCTGAATCGCGAAAGAAATTCACCAAAAGCTACGGGCCGTAGCTCGATTCAGGTTCGCAAAACTGGTCCCGTGGTGTGGCCTCCACGGTCGTAAAGTCTGCGTCTATAACGGAATTAGGCCCCAAAATTCCGTCTGACCCTCGTTAATCTTTCCATATGCCAGTTACCGCGATGTCTCAGGAAGCTATCTACAGCACCCTGTGCGCAGTGCCGGCTCTCACTGATTCGATCTTTCAGATCTGGATTACATCCGAAGCGGTACGCGAACCCCGCCGCGCGCATGAGAGCGACGTCCGCATCTCACCAACCGATGAAGCCAATCCGGCCATTTGGGTTATGCCTGCGGCGAAGTCGAGATCTTTGCTTCAAGTGGCTGAGTGGCTTATCTCGTTGACTCATGATCTTCCCAGCGGACTATCCCCGTCCATCTCGCAAGGTTCCCATGCTGCTCGATTCTCGTTAGGCGCATGAAAACCATGTTTCGCTCAACGTTCGTCGCACTGATTTTCGCGACGATATTGCTTTCAACTGGATGTGAGAAGAAAACTGCCGCCACAGATCCCGCTGCTCAAAGCACACCTGGAAGCACAAAGCTCCTGGAGGCGGCAGAGCTCGTTGGGTACGATGGAAAAAGGCTCAGGAAAAGCGTCGACCGCATCAAGGAGGCCAACGAAAAACATGGTCAGGAATTAGAAAAGATGGCTGGAAGTGGCCCTGACCAATGAGGCTAAAACAACTTCAATGAGCTTGCAACATCACCTTCCGCGACTTTCCCGTTGCGCGAATTACTCTATCGGCTGCTCGTGCGCGTGGTGGGAGTAGCGCGCGGACGCGGTTTTGCTTTGGCGGTTTTCCGCACAGTGATTGTTCCTTCGCGTGCGATCGCGGGCGTAGGTGCTGCTTCGGGATATTTCTTGGTCGAGGGCCAGATAAGACGCCATGGCTGAGTTTTTATTGTTTCGCTGAATTGCTTGATGTTCTCGCCAGCGGGCTGCAGCTCGCTGGTAGCGACTTTTAATTTCTCGGACGATGTCCGCAGGTTTCGCAACGTGACCTCGATGTTGTCGTTCGCCGTTAGGCTGGTGCTGATTTTTTCGATGTTGGTGAGCGAATGTGAGAGCGCGCTGTCGGGCGCGGTCAGACCCGAGAGGTGTTCGCCGAACGTCTTGAACTGGGTGAGCGCGAGATTCAGTTCGGAATTTTGGTCAGTGAGTTTATTGAGATTTTGGGCGGTGTTCTGAAGGTCTTTCATCGTGTTCGTTGCTTCGTTGGCAACCGGTTTGATGACTTCCAACATTTTCGCTGCGGCCTCGCCGAGATCGGGGGTGCGTTCGCCTGAGAACGTATCGCCCTTTTTTGCGCGACCGGATTCTTGCGTGCCCTGGGTGAAATCGATTGCCATGTCGCCCAGCAAACCGAGTTGTATCATTTGGGCCTTGGCGTCGCGATAAAGCCTGGCGCTCCTGTCCACCTGCACATCAACACGCGCTTCGAATCGCGGAGATGGGGAAGGGCTCGCACTTGGTTCAGCGGGGTGAACTGCTGCGGCCGCCTCCTGTGCCCGCTTCTCTTCGGCAGGTGTGAGTGGCGAATACAATTTCTGGACCTGACCGATCTTGCGGCCTGCAAGCATCACCACCGCGCCCGGTTTAATTCCGGCGGCGTTATCGAAGTAAACACCGTAGGTGACCAGAGGGCGAAACAATCCAGGCGCGCCGAGCAAGACCAGAAGAAAGGCGATCACGCCGATCGTGCCGATCACGAGCAAGCCTGTCAGGACTTCATTTCTTTCTAATTGCATCGAGTGAGTTTTCCAGAATCGGGCCTTCCGTACTGCCGCTCAAGAACTGTGCGACCACCGGGTTCTTAGATTGTTTAAATTGCTGTGGTTCGCCTTTTTCAATAATCTTTCCCTCGTATAACATAGCCATGCGCGTGGCGATGCGAAAGGCGCTCTCCATTTCGTGTGTCACCGTGATGGAGGTCGCCTTCGTTTTCTGAGTGAGGTTGATAATCAATTCGTCAACAACCGTGGCAATGACGGGGTCGAGTCCCGCTGAAGGCTCGTCCAGCAGAATTAACTCGGGCTCGAGCACGAGACCGCGCGCAAGTGCTATGCGTTTGCGCATGCCGCCGCTGAGTTCGTCCGGCAGCAGATCCTTCGTATCTTGCATTCCTACAAGCTCGAGTTTTTCATCAACAATTTTGTCAATCTCGCTCGGCGATTTATCGGTAAGCTCCTCCAGCGGCAATGCCACATTGTCGCGAACCGTGAGCGAGCTTAATAGAGCGGAATATTGATAAACCATCCCGATGTGCTGTCGCACCTGTTGAAGTTTTCTGCGCTTCAAGCGGTTGATCTCAAACTGTTTGAAAAAAACTGAGCCGGAATCCGGGCGAAGTATGCCAAGGATCAGGCGCAAAATCGTACTTTTGCCACTGCCGCTCTGGCCCATGATTACAAGGCGCTCCTGCGGCTGCACGTCAAGTGAGACGCCTTCGAGCACGTTTTTTTCCTCGAACTGCATGTGCACGTCGCGCAGCTCTACCATGTGCGACGGCGTGCTCACGTCGGGAAGAAGTTCGTGTAAATGACATTGTAAACCGTATCGAAGCCGATCACGGTTGTGATAGCGGTGACCACGCTGGAAGTGGTGTTGGTCCCGACTCCAGCCGCGCCGCCCTTCACAGTGAGTCCCCGGTAGCAGGCGATCGACGCGATGAGCAGGCCGAACATGAAGCTCTTCAAAATCCCAGTAATGATATCGCGAATGAGCAGTGAATCTTTTACCAGATCGAGAAAATACGGAAATGCGATGCTGAAATAGGCTTTGCAAACGAGGCTGCTCGCAAATACGGCTGCAAGATTTGAAACCGTGGAGAGACACGGCGTCAGCAGAAACAGCGCGAGCATTCGCGGCGCAGCGAGAAATCGTAGTGGGCCGATGCCCATGGCCTCAATCGCTTCGACTTCCTCGTTGACCTGCATTGTGCCCAGTTCCGCCGTAAATGCGGCGCCGATGCGTGCAGCGACCATAATCCCGGTGATCAGCGGACCAAGTTCACGGGTAAAAGCAATGGCCACGAGGCCCGGAATCAGCCGCTCCGTTCCGAAGCGTTGCAGTTGGTAGCCCGTCAATAACGCCATTGTCAGACCGAGAAAGAAGCAGACCATCCCCACCAGCGGCACCGAATCCACACCAGCCCGTACGCTCTCGCGGAAAAAGCTGGCTGCGCGGAACGGGGCGCGTCGCTGCTGCACGCGTTCCATGGTTTCCTGGAACGTGTTTGCGATGAACCAGAAAACGCTGCCGAGCTCGCGCAGAAAACTGCGCTCGATCTCAACGACCTCCAGTGGGCCCGGCGTGCGACGTGGTTCAGCGTTAGCCATGGACGAGACATTGCCTCACTTCGTCCTGGGGAAAAGCGTAAACTTGATCGCGGTTCGACGGGCTGCTCGTTCAGCGGCCTCACCAAACCCCGTCGACATTCCACGGACGACCGGGTTACATTTGCGTTGATGAGACTTGCAGGGGCTTGCGCAGGCAATTGCTTCTTTGCTTTCATGCTCTTTAATGCTGCGGCGGCGGGGTTAGCCCAGGAACCCGGGCAGTCTGTCGAACCGGCGTCGAAAATTCGGCCCAATAACAATCCAAGCATGGAAACAACGAAAATTGGACTCGCGGTTCACGGCGGCGCCGGAACGATTGAGCGCAGCAAAATGACACCGGAAAAAGAGCGTGAATATCGCTCAGGGCTTGAGCGGGCGTTGACTGCTGGTTACGAAGTTTTGAAGCGGGGCGGATCAAGTCTCGACGCGACCGAAGCAGCTGTGCGCGTGCTCGAGGACGATCCGCTTTTCAACGCTGGCCGCGGTTCTGTATTTACAAGCGCCGGCACAAACGAAATGGACGCGTCCATCATGGACGGAAAGACTCTGAAGGCCGGCGCAGTTGGCAGCGTGCAACACATAAAAAATCCTATCAACCTCGCCCGGCTGGTAATGGAAAAATCTCCGCACGTCATGCTCGATTGTGCGGGAGCGGAAGCGTTCGCGAAAGCAAACGGGATCGAACTTGTGGACCAAAAATATTTCTTTACGCAGGAACGATGGGACGCTCTGCAGAAGATCAAGGCTGCCGAAAAGAATAGGGCGAGTGGGGCGGGGAAAAGTTTTCTGATCACCGATCAAGATCGACACGGCACCGTCGGAGCGGTCGCGCTGGATAAGGAGGGTAATCTGGCCGCAGCCACTTCCACCGGTGGAACAACAAACAAGATGCCCGGCCGAATCGGCGACACGCCGGTGATCGGGGCCGGGACTTACGCAAACAATCAGACTTGCGCGGTGTCGTGTACCGGCGACGGCGAATATTTCATTCGTGCAGCAGCAGCGCATGACGTCTCAGCGCTGATTCAATATCGCGGGCTAAAATTGCAGGAAGCGGCGCAGACTGCTCTCGACACCGTGAAACAACTTGGCGGCACCGGCGGTTTGATCGCAATCGACAAAAACGGTGAGATCGCATTGCCGTTTAACACAAACGGTATGTATCGCGGCTACGTTGATCCGAAGGGCAAGTTTGTCGTGGAGATTTACCGCTGAGTCGTAGAGGCGGCTGTGTCAGCCGCATGACGTTGGCCCACGCGACGCAAAATGGATCCTAAATAAGAAAATATTGCCTGATCCCCCGACGTTTGACACAAACGCCCCTACACAATGCTCCCAGCATTTTCGATCGTCATTCCGTGTTTTAACGAAGAAGCCCGCATCGGCCAGACGTTGCGGCTTACGCTCGATTATCTTGCCGCCAACGCGCCGGAAAGTGAATTGATCGTCGTGAACGACGGATCAACCGATGCAACGGGAACAACGGCTCGTGAAGGATTGAAGTCTGCGCAGGTCGCCACACGTTTGCTGGAGAATTTTCCGAATCGCGGAAAGGGCGCCGCCGTGCGCTCTGGATTACTTGCTGCACGGACACCAATCGGGCTTTTTTCCGACGCGGATCTTTCCACGCCACTTGAGGAGACGCCGAAGTTGATCGAACCCATTACAAATGGCGAAGTGGACATCGCATTTGGCTCGCGCGCTCTGGATCGCAGCTTGATCGGGGTGCGTCAACCGTGGCGACGGGAGCAGGCCGGCCGCATTTTTAATTTGCTGGTGCGGCTCGCCACGGGGTTGCCGTTTTGGGACACGCAATGCGGATTTAAAGCGTTTCGCCTGGAGCCGTGCCGACCGATTCTTGAAGCGGCGCGGATCGAAGGCTTCGCGTTTGACGTGGAGCTGCTTTATCTCGCGCATCGGGCCGCTTTGCGGATTCGCGAAATTCCAGTGCGTTGGAACCATGCTGAGGGCAGCAAAGTTAGTTTTTTCCGCGACAGCCTGCGCATGTTGCGGGAGGTGATCGCGCTGCGCGCGAGTTCATGATCGCCGGTGAAACGCGTTGTCCTCAACGCGTTGGTTAGTGCGGCCTTGCCGCCTGATTTTCGACGCGCTGCACGGAAAGAAATTATTGGCCTTCACCGATCGGAATCGTCTTCGGAGAAGCCGATCCACCTTTTTAGCGTCCCTTTTCTTTCTTGCGGGGACATCTAAATTACTTGTTCCACTTCTCGGTTTCCATGCAGTCCTTCCGATTTCATCCCGCGGTCGCCCAGTGGTTCGAACAAACATTCGGTTCACCGACCGAACCACAAATGCGTGGTTGGCCTGCCATTCAATCCGGCCGGCATGCGCTGATTTCCGCGCCGACTGGATCGGGCAAAACGCTGGCTGCGTTTCTCGCTTCTCTCGACGCATTGTTTCGACAGGGAACGGAAGATCATTTGCCTGACGAGACGCAAGTCGTTTACGTCTCCCCACTCAAGGCGTTGAGCAATGATATCCGAAAGAATCTTCAGGAGCCGCTATCTGGGATTCGTGCTTTGCTCGGCGAGGCAAATGGGCACAACATCGATGTTCGCGCTGAAGTGCGCACGGGCGATACGACTGCCGCACAACGCCAAGCGCTGATCAAAAGGCCACCGCACATTCTGGTTACCACGCCGGAGTCGCTATATCTGCTGCTTACGTCCGAATCCGGCCGCGGAATGTTGCGCACTGCGCGCACACTTATCCTTGATGAGATTCATGCGGTGGTGGATGACCGCCGCGGCGCGCACCTCGCATTAAGCGTCGAACGTTTGGCCGCGCTAGTGCAAGGTCCGTTGCAGCGAATCGGTTTATCCGCAACGCAGAAACCGATCGAAGAAGTAGCGCGTTTCCTCGTAGGCACTCGCGCTGTGGACGAAGCCGGCGATCCGGATTGCGAGATCATTGATATCGGTCATCGCCGCGAGTTGGACCTCGCAATCGAAATCCCGAAGTCGCCGCTTGAAGCGGTGATGTCGAATGAAGTTTGGGAGGAAGTCTACCGTCGGCTCGCAGAGTTAATCGAGGCGCATCGAACGACTTTGGTTTTCGTCAACACGCGTCGCATGGCCGAGCGTGTCACACATCACCTGAGCGAGTTGCTGGGTGCCGACGCTGTCACTTCACATCACGGAAGTCTTTCTGCAAAACTGCGGCTCGAAGCGGAAGACCGGTTGAAGCGCGGCGAATTGAAAGCGCTCGTCGCTACGGCTTCGCTGGAGTTGGGAATTGATATTGGCTCTGTTGATCTCGTTTGCCAGTTGGGTACGACGCGCTCGATAGCCACATTGCTGCAACGTGTCGGCCGGGCTGAGCATAAGCGCGGCGGTTTGCCGAAAGGTCGGATTTTCCCGTTGAGCCGCGATGAATTGATCGAGTGCGCGGCGCTGTTGCGCGGTGTTAATCGTGGCGAACTTGACCGGCTGACCATTCCCGGAAAACCGCTGGACGTGCTGGCGCAGCAAGTCGTTGCAGCAGTTTCGACAGAGGATTGGGATGAAAATGAATTTTTCGAGCTCGCCTGTTCAGCCTGGCCGTACCGCAATCTCACGCCCGGCGAGTTCGACCAGGTTGTGACAATGCTAGCCGAAGGTTTCAGCACAAAACGTGGACGGCGCTCGGCGCTGATTCATCACGACGCGATCAATCATCGTTTGCGCGGTCGACGTGGAGCCCGACTTACTGCGCTCACATCCGGCGGAGCCATTCCTGATAATGCCGATTATCGAGTGATCCTCGAGCCATCGGAGACTTTCGTGGGAACAGTCAACGAAGATTTCGCCGTCGAAAGTCTCTCTGGAGATATTTTTCAACTTGGAAACGCGTCGTGGCGAATCCTGCGCGTGAATTCCGGGGTCGTTCGGGTGGAGGACGCAAAAGGTCAGCCACCGGGAATTCCATTTTGGCTGGGCGAAGCTCCCGCGCGAACCAACGAGCTTTCATGCGCGGTTTCTAATTTGCGCATCGAAATCGAAAAACGTTTGTCCGGCCGGTCGAGTCGGCCCGCCCCCGGGCCGGAGGGGCTAAGGGACAGTCATAGTCAGCGGCGCGAGGGCGCGCCGGCTCCACCGCGAGATGTCGAAGGATGGGTCGCTGAAGAATTCCAATTGCCACAGAACGCCGCGGAACAGGTCGCCGCGTATTTTGAGGACTCATATCGTTCGTTAGGCGCTATCCCATCACAGCAAACCCTGGTGCTCGAGCGCTTCTTCGATGAAACGGGTGGCATGCAGTTAGTTTTGCACGCGCCTTTCGGCAGCCGAGTCAATCGTGCCTGGGGTTTGGCGCTGCGAAAACGCTTTTGCCGTTCGTTCAATTTCGAGTTGCAGGCAGCAGCGACCGATGACGCGATTGTGATTTCGCTCGGTACGCAGCATTCATTTCCGCTCCACGAAGTCTTTCGGTATTTGAACTCCAAAACAGTTCGAGAGCTTCTTGTTCAAGCGTTGCTCGACGCGCCAATGTTCACGATTCGCTGGCGCTGGAACGCAACCCGTTCGCTCGCCGTGCCGCGTTTCCGAGGCGGCGCCAAAATCGCCGCGCCCCTGCAACGGATGGAATCGGAAAATCTTTTGGCTGCGGTGTTCCCGGATCAGCTGGCGTGCCTGGAGCACATCGTGGGCGACCGCGAGATCCCGGATCATCCACTGGTGAAGCAGACGATTGATGATTGCCTCACCGAGGCAATGGACATCGACGGACTGGAAGAAGTGTTGCGTAGAATCGAGCTTGGCGAGATCAGCTGTATCGCGCGCGATTTACCGGAGCCGTCGCCGCTCGCGGCCGAGATCCTGAATGCGCGGCCGTACGCATTTCTCGACAACGCGCCGTTGGAAGAACGCCGCACTCAGGCGGTGTACACGCGGCGCGCCTCCGAGAGAAACGGCAGCGACGGGCTCGGGGTTCTCGACACCGCCGCAATCGAAAAGGTTAAAACGGAAGCGTGGCCCGAATCAACGAACCCGGACGAATTGCATGACGCGCTGATGTTGATACGAGCCATGCCGCCGGAAGAAATTCAGCGGAACGCGCGCAACGGCGATGGGGAGCACTTCATATCAACGCTCGTAGCTGACAACCGGGCGACCCGGTTGGTTCTTCTTTTGGAGTGCGGCGACATGTCGCCGCTTTCAAAGCGCGGACACGTCCGCGCACTCCAAAACGGGGGCGCGCACAAAACTTTTTACATCGCGGCGGAACGGCTTCCGATGCTTCGGGCGATCTATCCGAACGCTGTCTGTGATCCGGAATTGGTTTTGCCCGATGCTATGCACGGAAAAAGTTGGGAACGCACAGACGCGATTCGCGAATTGGTTCGCGGTCGCATGGAGGTTTGCGGACCGATTACGGTTAGCGAGCTCGCGCATGCACTGATTTTGCGACAGTCGGAAATTGACGCGGCGCTGCTCGCACTCGAAGCGGAAGGTTTTGTGTTGCGCGGCAAATTTCATCCCGATGCCGCCGAGCAAGAATGGTGCGATCGCAGATTGTTGGCGCGAATTCATCGGCTCACGATCGATCGATTGCGCGCGGAAATTCAGCCGGTCTCAGTTCACGATTTCTATCGTTTTCTTTTTGCGTGGCAGCGAGCCAATCAGGAACATCGGACCGAAGGGCTGGAAGGCTTGCAATCCATCTTGGAACAGCTCGACGGTTGCGAGTTGCCACTGGCTGCGTGGGAATCGGCGGTGCTTCCGGCGCGTGTGGCTGATTACGATCCTGAATGGCTGGACCGGCTGTGTTTTTCCGGCCGGGTTGGCTGGGGACGTTTGAGCACGCCGCAAAATTCAAACGCACGAGCGTCGGCGCCGTTGCGGACGAGTCCAATCGCGCTTTATCTGCGCGAAAATCTCGCCGATTGGCTCGCGTTGACTCTGCCGAAGTCGGCAACTGAACTTTCGGTTAACAGTCAAGCTGTGTTTGAGGCACTGCAAAGCGGGGGTGCACTTTTCTTCAGCGAATTGGTCAACCGCAGCAGGTTGTTGCCGTCCCAGGTCGAAGAGGCTTTGTCGCAGCTCGCGGCGCTCGGTCTGGTAACTTCTGACAGTTTCGACGGTTTACGCGCTCTTCTTGTTCCTTCAAATAAACGTCCGACCTTTGGCCGAAATACTGCAAAACGCCGGCGCCGCACAAATCTCGCCAGCATCGAATTCGCAGGTCGCTGGTCATTGTTGCCAAGGAGCGGTGGGTTTCCAACAGCGATGGAGGGGGCGAACGGCGTCGGCTCGCGTGAAGCGGCGATTGAAAAATTCGCACAGGTATTGCTGCGCCGTTACGGGATTGTTTTTCGGCGAATGCTCGAACGAGAGAGTTTCCCGGTTACGTGGTACGAGCTGGGCCGCATTTATCGGCGATGGGAAGCACGCGGAGAAATTCGCGGCGGTTATTTCGTCGGCGGAGTAAGTGGCGAACAATTCGCGCTGCCGGAGGCGATCGGTCTGTTGCGGTCCATCCGCAAGAGCTCGTCAAACGGTGCGCTAATCACGCTGAGCGCTGCCGACCCGTTAAATTTGCAAGGTGTTCTCACACCGGGAGCGCGAATCCCTGCGTTGACTGCGAACCGCATTCTGTTTCGTGATGGATTGCCTATTGCTGCGCTCGAAAGACGCGAGGTTCGAAAGCTGTCCGACGAGCATATCCCTGATTTACAAATCGAAAACGCTCTTCGGATCGGCAAGCTGCGGCCGTCGCTGCGGCCCTACTATAAGTGACTAACTGTCATCCTGAGCGAAGCGCAGCGGAGTCGAAGGATCCCGCGAAGTTACCGCAGCGCATTGCTACGGGGTTCCTCGACTTCGCTCGGAATGACTGGCGTGCGTGAGCGGTTTATTTCTTTACGATCTCGGCGTTCTCGATCATGGCGATGCCGCCGCGCTCGGCCATTTTGCCTTCCAATGTGATCGTTTTGCCGCAGTACTCAGCGAGTTGATCGTTCATCGGCTTGTGTTCGCCGACAACCAGATACGCTTTGCCGTCGCTGACGATCCCGGCCGGACCGCCACTCCTAATGCATTTGGCCCCGCAAGATTGCCCGTATTTTTCTCCGACAGCGTTGTGATCGACGTAACACATCATATCCACGACTTCGCCGGTCACTTCCTTCGAAGCGGCTGTATCACTGCCGTGTTCGTGTTCCTGCGCGATCGCCAGCGGCGGGAACGTCAGACCCGCAATGGAGATCGCAGTCACCGCAACTTTCAAGGCGGTGCGTTTATTATTTGTTGAATTAAACATAAGACCAATGTGTGCTTCTCCCCCCGCAGGTCAATTGTAGCCGCTTCGCTGTGCGAAGCGGCGGCAGGTCGGCGGCGCGCGCTGTGCCGCCCACAGGGCGGCGGCTACAGATGTTTCTCGATCAGCTCAGCGAACTGGTCGAAAAAGTAGGTGGCGTCATGCGGCCCGGGCGCGGCTTCAGGATGATATTGCACACTGAAGATCGGCAATTCCTTGTGACGCATTCCTTCGACTGTGCCGTCGTTCAAGTTGATGTGGCTCACTTCAACATCTGAAGGGAGCGACTCCGAATCCACGGCGAAACCGTGATTTTGCGCGGTGATCGCCACTTTGCCGGTGCGCAAATCTTTGACCGGCTGATTTGCGCCGCGATGGCCGAATTTCAACTTGAATGTCGATCCGCCAAAAGCGAACCCGAGAACTTGATGACCAAGACAAATCCCGAAGATTGGTTTCTTGCCCATTAAATCATGCACGGTTTTGTGTGCGTAATCGAGCGCAGCGGGGTCGCCCGGGCCGTTAGACAAAAAAATTCCGTCGGGATCGAGGGCGAGCACTTCTTCAGCCGAGGTGCCCGCCGGGACGACGGTCACCTCGAAGCCCTTCTGCCGAAGCAGGCGCAGAATATTTTCCTTTATCCCGTAGTCGTATGCGGCAATTCGGAAGCGGGTTGGTGGCAGGGCTCGTCTTCCCTGTCCATCCGGCGATTTTTGGATCGACCACGGCGCGCTGAGTTTGTCCTCCGGATCCCAGCGATAAATTTTTTTCGTTGAGACTTCGCGAACGTAATCCATTCCGATCACGCCCTCGCCTGTGATGGCTGTTTGCGTTGCTTCCTCGGGCGAAATCTCTTCGGTTGTGAGGCACGCTTTCATGGCACCGCGCGTGCGCAGATGTCGCGTGAGCGCACGCGTGTCGATTCCTTTCGCGCCGGGGATATTCCATTTCCGCAAGTATTCATCGAGTGACATTTCCGAGCGCCAGTTGCTTGGGACATCGGTCAGTTCCTCGATGACGAATCCGCGCACGTGCGGCGACCGACTTTCATCGTCGATCGAGTTGATCCCGTAGTTTCCGATCAACGGATATGTCATCGCCACGATTTGTCCGCGATATGACGGATCGGTCAGAACTTCCTGGTAACCGGTCATCGCGGTGTTGAAGCAAATCTCACCGACGGATGTTCCCGTCGCGCCAAAAGATTCGCCCTCGAAATATCGACCGTCTTCGAGAGCTATAAGTGTGCGCACGTCACCGCGCAGTATCAATGGTGCGCATGAATTTTCAAATTTGTTGGTGGCGTTAATCGCATTGTTATTCCGAGCGAAGTCGAGGAATCCCGGAAATAAACCAAACGATTGATTTCGCGAGATCCTTCGACGTCGCTGCGCTTTGCTCAGGATGACTGGAAGCGGCAAACAAAAACCCGGATCGAAAATTCGATCCGGGTTTTTTGAAATCTTACCCCGCCGATGCCGTTCAGGCGGATCACCCGTTCCCTTTCAGTCACGGGTGGATGACCGTCGCCACAGCGTCTGACTTCCAATGAAGGCCTGCCATGTTCTGCAGGCGACACAGCCTCCTAGTTTCAAATAGCGGTTCGGGAATCACACCTCGTAATCTCGAACATCGCAGGGTAAATGTTCGATCCCGAAAATCAGGATCCAATTCGGGACCGCTTGAAGAGCCGTTGGTCGAGAGTTGAGAGAAAAGCACTGGTTTTCTTCCCAACCCTCAACGAACGGCTCTGTTTTCAAAGAACTATTCCCGCAGCGTCACTCCCAACTCGCGCTTTAATCGCTCGCGAATCTTCGCGTGCGCCGCGGTCACTTCCTCGTTTGTGAGTGTGCGGTTTTTCGCGCGGTATGTCAATCTATATGCAAGTGATTTTCCGGAACCAGTCGGAGCTGTTCGTTCGGCTCCTTCAAAAAGGTCGAACAATTGCACGGTTTCAAGCAACGGCTCGGAGGGCTCTTGAATCACGCGCAAAATTTCAGCGTGCGTCAATTTCTCGGGAACAATCATCGCGATGTCGCGAGTGATCGCTGGATACCGGTCGAGCTCTCGAAACTTTTTTGCTGATGTGCCTCTGTCCAAAAGAAGATCGGCATTCAGTTCGGCAACGAATACCGCACCTGGTACGCTCGATTTGCTTGACGCGAGTTGGCCGCCGGATCCTATCGACTGCTTGCCAGAGTAAATATCAACGGCTAGCGCGAACTCGCCGAATTTTCCTGGTGCAAACGACAAATTTGGAACTACGGATTCGAGCGCGCCTTTCAGGTCAAACCAGTCAACAGAGCGTCTCGTCTGCGAGCGCCAATTCGCGTTGCTCGCTAGATTTCCCCAGAGCAGAACTCCAAGGTGTCGTTCCTGTTTTTTGCGCGGCGGGAACACAGTGCCGATTTCGAAAATTGAGACCCTCTCGGCTCCGGTGCGACTATTTGTTTCGAGCACTTCCAGCAAACCGTTGATCAAGTTTGGGCGCAGCGCGACATGATCTTCGCTCAGGGGATTGCGCAATTCGATCGCTTCAGTCGAAGCAGAAGCGCTTCGCGAGATTAATTTTGACGTGCGCACTTCTGATAAACCGGATCCCGCTAATCGGTCTCGCAGAAAAAATGTTTCAAGATCATGCGAACGGTCAGCCGCGCTTTTTGGCATGAAGCGTCCACGCGTCCTTCCCGGAATCTTGTCTATTCCGTATGCGCGGAGGACTTCTTCGATCAGATCGACGTCGCGCTGCAAATCGCGGCGGTAACTGGGAATCTTCCAGGTTGCGGACTGGTTCGTGCCCGCGGTTTTCCGCAGTCCGAAACGCGTTAGGATTTCGTCGATAGTTTTCGGGTCAATCGCGACGCCGATTACGCGGGAACATTTTTCGTAGCTCAATGGGACGTCAGCTGGATCGGCTGGAAGTTCGCCGGCAACATGAATTTCTTTCGCGCGAGTTCCACCAGCGATCTCGCCCATCAATTCGGTTGCGCGCTGCGACGCTCGCAAAATCATCTCCGGATCGACGCCGCGCTCGAATCGATAGCTTGCGTCGCTTTGCAGATTCAAATCGCGCGCCGTTCTGCGAATACTTGCCGGCAGAAAATAAGCGGCCTCGAGCAAAATGTTTTTCGTCGAATCGGTCACACCCGTTTCTTCGCCGCCCATCACGCCGCCGATTCCTACGGCACGTTCCTGATCGGCGATGACGCAATTGTCCGGCTTGAGCGAGTAAGTCTTTCCATCGAGCGCGAGAAATCTCTCGCCTTCGCGCGCAAGCCGCACATTGATGCCGTCCTTCAATTTATCGGCATCGAAAGCATGCGTCGGTTGTCCGAGCTCCAGCATCACAAAGTTCGAGATATCGACGATGTTGTTGATCGAGCGAACGCCGACGCTCTCAATCTTCGCGCGCAACCACTGCGGGCTGGGACCCACTTTTACATTGTCGATCTTACGCAGCGAGAAGAATGGACATTCACGGGTTGCCGCGATGGTTACCCCGGATTTTTGTAGGGCAGGCGCGTCGCCTGCCGTCTGTTGTTTTGGCAACCGGAGCGGTTGCGCTACGAGCGCCGCGATTTCGCGGGCTAAACCGAAATGGCTCAGCAAATCGCCGCGGTTCGGCGTGATCTCGACGTCCAGAATCGTGTCCGCTGGGAAGCGATCAACGATCGGCGCGCCAACTTTTGCATCTGGCGACAAAATCAACAGGCCGGACGCATCTTCGCCGAGACCAAGCTCGATCGGGCTGCAAAGCATTCCTTCCGACTCGACGCCGCGCAATTTGCTCTTTCGAATCTCCGTCCCGTTCGGCAGCTTTGCGCCTGGAAGCGCGAGAGGGACTTTGTCACCGACTTTGTAATTCGTCGCGCCGCAAACGATCTGGCGCTTCGTGCTGCTGCCATCGTTTACTTCGCAAACTGTGAGCCGATCAGCGTTCGGGTGACGCGAGGACGCGGTGATTTGCGAAACGATTACCTCGTCGATGTTGGCGCCGCGCGTCTCGATGTTTTTGGTTTCAATGCCGGCCCGAGTCAGCAATTCGGCAATGTCTTCCGGATTTTTTGGAAGATCGACAAATTCGCCCAGCCAGTTAACCGAAAATTTCATTTTTAGACGCAGTCATCCCGAGCGGAGTCGAAGGATCCCGTGGTCCCGCTTAAACGTGATGCAACGGGATGTCTCGACTTCGCTCGACATGACAACAATTTGTTCACGCGAACTGTTTCAAAAAGCGCAAGTCATTCTGCCCGAACAGTCGAATATCAGGAATTTCGAATAGAATCATCGCCAGCCGATCCATGCCGAGGCCGAATGCATAGCCGCTCCACTTTTCAGGATCGTAAGCGTTATCGCCACGCGCTTTGTTGACCGCTTCAAAAACGGCCGGATGCACCATGCCGCAACCGGCTACTTCGATCCACTGCTCGCCGCCTTTCAGAGCTTTCGATCGGACGTAAACCTCCAAACTTGGCTCAGTAAACGGAAAGAAGTGCGGCCGAAATTGCACTTCGCTATCGGCACCGAAAAGTTCCCGCATGAAAAACTCGAGCTCGCCCTTTAAATCGGCGACGCTGACGTTTTCATCGACATACAATCCTTCTATCTGATGAAACTGTGGGCTGTGCGTTGCGTCGAGTTCGTCGCGCCGATACGCCGCACCTGAGGCAATCACGCGAATCGGAGGCGGCTCCGATTCCATCGCGCGGATTTGGACGGTGGAAGTGTGGGTTCGCAGAAGTCGGCCATCGGGCAAATAAAAGGTGTCCTGTTCATTGCGGGCAGGGTGGTCTGGCGGCGTATTCAGAGCATCGAAGCAGTACCACTCGGTTTCGATGTCGGGACCTTCCGCGAGCGCAAAACCCATTCGTCTAAAAATCTGAATTCCACGCTCGTGCATTTGATGAAGCGGATGCAAAGAACCAGTGTCATGTGGCGTTCCCGGAAGCGAGATGTCGATGCTGGCAAGCGCGTCGGATTCTTTGTCAGCACAGACTTTTTCTCCGGCTTGGTCAAGTGCTGCAGTAACGGCGTTGCGCGCCTTGTTGAGGAACTTACCGACGACCGGGCGTTCCTCTTTGCCGAGCGTTTTCATCCGCTCGCCCCATTCGGAGATGCTGCCGCTCTTTCCGAGATATTTTACCCGGATGCCTTCGAGCGATTTCTCGTCGCGCGCAGTTTCAATCTCGCGCAGCGCGTCATCGCGCAGTTGTTCTAGCGGGTGCATGAATTTCGTGATTCGTTAATCGTTACATCGTTAAATCGGGAAATCGAATCTCGATTCACCAATCTCGATTTACGAATCACGCCGCCTTCTTTTTCGATTTCGCTTTGTCTTCCAGCGCGCTCTTCGCTTGATCAATAATCGATTTGAATGCGGCTTCGTCGGTGACTGCGAGGTCGGCGAGAATCTTGCGGTCCAGTCCGATACCGGCAGCTTTCAGTCCTTCGGCCAGGCGGCTGTAAGTCATGCCGTTCGCGCGTGCGGCGGCATTGAGACGTTGGATCCAAAGATAACGAAATGTGCGCTTGCGGGTTTTGCGATCGCGATAGGCCCAATATTGGCCCTTCATGACCGCATCTTTGGCGTAACGAAAAAGTTTGGAGCGGCGGCCGCGGTAGCCCTTCGCCTTTTTCAGCATTCGTTTCCGGCGCGCCCGGCTTGCCGGGGCGTTTGTAGCTCTTGGCATTGTTGTTTTGCCCCGGGAATTTTTCGGGGCTCCTCGTTCAGTGAGCTGTTGTTTGGTTATCGATCTTTCCGGCCTCGCTCACTGATTTATCCCGCAGACGCGGGATAGGCGGAAAGATCGCGGGCCGGAAACTAAATGCTGAACACAAAATGACAAACGCTTTTCATTCGGATTTCGTCATTCGAGCATTCGAGATTCGTTGTTGGTTTTTCTCCAAACGAGCCACGCGACGACGCCGACTGCCGCGCCGCCTAAATGCGCGGCGGATGAGACGGAACTCATTCCTGCTTTCTGCTCGAGAGTGCCGATGATTTGGAACAAAATCCAAAGGACGAAAACGAACCAGGCAGGCAATCGAATCCAGCGAAACCAGACGAAACCCCAGCGCATCAGAAAAGCGAGTCGCATCTTCGGAAAGTTCAGTGCGTAAAACGTAATGATGCCGGCAATGCCGCCGCTCGCGCCGATGCACGGTGTCTGCGACCGAGGATCAAGAGCGATGTGGGCCAGGTCGCCGATGAGTGCTGCCATTGCAATGAGCGCCAGATAACGCAGTGGTCGCAGAAAATTTTCTACGGCATGGCCGAACGCCAGGAGGAAATACATGTTCCCGGCAAGATGAATGATACCTGCGTGAAGGAAGAAAGAGGTGACCAACGTGAGTCCGCCGAGCCGCGTCGCCTCCGCTGGAATTAATCCGAAACGTTGAACGACCCCGCGCAGATGTGGAAAAGCCAGGAGACTGGCGCAAATGATGGCAGCTGAAAGCAGCCATGTTGCCCACGGTCTTCGCTGCTCTTCTGGTGCATCGAACTCAACCGGCATTCCCAGGAACGCTGCGATCTGTTTCCACGATTCCTCGGGTGCGGCGCTGTCGAGATCGGGACCCTCGGCTTGTTTGGACAATCGCTCGACTTCGGCGATCGCGAGCATCTCGCGCGCTTTTTGCGGGAGTTCGGGAGCGGCCGGCTCCGGCTGGCGCGGAACGAGCGTGTCTACTTCGTGAGCGTCGAACCAGATAAAATGGCAGTGCTGGCAGACGTCCACGTTGATTTCCGCTCGGTCGGATAAGGCGACGCCGATCATTGGCTGCTGGCACGATGGACAAGGGACACTGACGCATCCCTCGCCTCGCATCGCAGGCAGCCACAGTGGATTAATTGATTCCGGCGTGAAGCGTTTGCGCAGTAACTCGATCGTCACAGCGCGACCGCCGCAGACGTCGCAACTGTAGAAGACGCCACCGGAAGTTCGCACTTCTTTCAACGGCACCTTGCATCGCGGACAGCTAAGCGGGGTGTCGTCCGGCATCAGCACGGCATCTAAACGTCATTTCGGGCGAAGTCGAGGCTGCAACGCAGTGGACAGAGTCCGCAGGGCGGGGTTTTCAATCCCCTAGCACAGACATCGATAGCTCTGCCCGTGCTCCGGGTTCGCTCAGAATGCCAGCGGCGTGAGCTCACTAATCACCTGCCATTCGGCATTGTTTTGGTATAATCCGCCTATGCAGTGGTTCAGCCGAGCTCGATTGTTGGTGCTGACGCTGATCTGTCTTTTTTGGACGGGTCTGATTGTTGTCGGGCATTTCTTCCCAATTGCCCCGTTTGTATCGGTGCCGTGGCGCGGCGAACAGAGCTTTGAAGATTTGCTTCGGCGCGAGGGCCGGAAGACCACGCCACCGCGCGATTTCGTCTTCCTGGGAATCGATCAAAGCACGTTGCAGTTGTCACCGTTGACTCCGGAAGAACTGGCGGGCAGTCGTGGGTTGCAACTCATCAGCGAGCGACCGTATCCGTGGTCGCGCGAAGTCTGGGCGCTTTTGCTGGATCGACTGTTTGCAGCGGGTGCGCGTTTGGTCGTTTTCGATTTGCTGTTTAATCCGCCTAACGATGGTGACCCGGCGTTTCACTCCGCACTCGATCGTTACCGCGACAAAGTCGTCGTCGGCGGCAATTTTGATATGGAAAATGGGGCGCAGGAAATTACGCCCAACAAGGCGCTGATTTCGCCTCCCCAAATGCTCGATGATCGCGTTGGGTTCGTGAACTTTTTTCCTGATGCGATCGACGGAAAAACCCGTGCTGCGACGTATCGAGTGACCGCCCGCGAGCTCGTAGGGATGCCATCGTACCCCGGCGAAGAGGTTTACGAATCGCTTGCGGCGCGTGCTCTAGACAAGATTGGTCACTCCAAAGATGTGCCGAACGATTTGCACGGCCACATGATTCGGTTCACCGAGCCGGAAGCATTCGAGCCGAGGCCGCTCTATCAAGTCTTTGATCCCAAGTTTTGGAGCGCGAATTACGCAGACGGAGCGTTTTTCAAGGACAAGATCGTAATGGTCGGCCCCTCTGCGCAAGTGTTCCACGACGTGGTCGATACGCCAATGAGTCCTGCCACATTGGGCCCAACTCTTCACTTTCAAGCGATGGCTGCCGCAGTTGGCCACGAGTTCTTGCGAGCGACCCCGCGGAAAATCGAATTGATGCTCGTCTGCGCAGCAGGACTGGTTGCTTGGTTGCTAGTCGCGTTTGTGCGCAAACCGCTGGTTTGTCTGGGCGGGCTTGTGGCGATTACAGTCGGTTATCTTGTAGCGGCGCGGTTGCTTTACGACAATACGGGACTCCTTCTGCTCACCGTCCCGGTGCTGTCGGCGCTGATCCTTAGCGGATCGTTTTCTCTCGGATTCGAATACTTCCTCGAACGGCTGGAGAAAGTGCGCACCCGGCGCACGCTCGAACGCTATGTGTCGAAGAATCTCGTCGCGGAAATACTGGAAAACCCGGACAGCTACTACAGCTCGCTTCGCGGTATGCGCGTGCCGGTGACGATCCTGTTCTCGGACTTGATTGGTTTCACAACGCTGGCGGAGAAGGCCGACCCCGAAGCGCTGGTCGCGCAGCTCAATGAATATCTCTCACGGATGACTTCTGAAATTTTCAGCAATGGCGGAACGCTCGACAAATTTATCGGCGACGCCATCATGGCTGTGTGGGGTAACGTGCGCAGTCTTGGCACGGCGCAGGACGCGAAAAGTTGCGCGCGCGCGGCGTTGGGAATGCGCCGGGCGTTAGGCCAACTCAATCAAACTTGGCGCGAACAAGGGCGGATGGGATTGGGCATGGGCATCGGCGTTAACCATGGGGAGGTGATCGTTGGTAATATTGGTTCGCAGGAGCGAATGGATCCCACGGTGATAGGCGATGCCGTGAATCTTGCATCCAGACTGGAAGGACTTACCCGAACTTACGGCGTGGACATGCTGGTTGGCGCGTCGGTTGCCGAACTGGTGCGCGACGAAGTTTATTTGCGCTCAGTGGCCCGTGTGCAAGTGAAGGGCAAAACCAAACCAGTAGACGTTTTTACTTTCATCGCTGCGCGAGGCGAAGAGAGCGATCCGGAGTTTTTGAAATGGCTGGAAACATATGAAGAGGCTTTGGAGAAATTTCGCGCACGCGATTTTATCGATGCGAAAATCCTTTTTTCACGTTTCTTGGAATTCTATCCCGACGATTTGCTGGCGAAGATGTATTTGCAGCGCGCGCTCGAATACGAACAAGCTCCGCCCGACGAAGCGTGGGACGCGATCGAAGTCTTCAAAAAGAAATGACGGTTGCGCGACTATCGTCATCCCTCGACTTCGCTTCGTTCCGCTCGGGATGACAGATGTGGCTAGCCAAACTTGCTGACGCGGCGTAGAAAACCCGCGTGAAAGAAGCGCCCAAGAGTTTTCACTTTCTCGGAATTTGCGGGACAGCGATGGGCGCAATTGCCGTCGCGCTGCAAGAGCGCGGCTTTAAAGTCACTGGATCGGACGAAAATGTTTACCCACCGATGTCGAGCTTCCTCGAGAACAAGGGAATCGCGCTCATGGAAGATTATCGCGCGGAGAACATCCCGGCGGATGCGGATGTGGTGGTGATCGGCAACGCGATGACGCGTGGCAACCCGGAAGTGGAGGCCGTGCTAAACCGAAAACTACTTTATCTGTCGTTGCCAGAGGTGCTCAGAAATTTTTTCCTGCGCGGTCGCCACAATCTCGTGGTCACCGGAACTCACGGTAAAACAACGACTACAGCCTTGCTTGCCTGGATAATGGAAGAAGCTGGACGCAAACCGGGTTATCTCATCGGCGGCATTCCGAAAAATTTTGGCGAAGGCGCGCGGCTAAACGATTCAAAATATTTCGTGCTTGAGGGTGACGAGTACGACACCGCATTTTTCGACAAGCGCTCAAAGTTTGTTCATTACCTGCCAGAGCTCGTGATCGTGAACAATGTTGAGTTCGATCACGCGGATATCTTCAACAATCTTAATGAGATCAAGCTCAGCTTTCGGCGCTTGCTGAATATCGTTCCTCAAAACGGCATGGTCGTCGTGAACGGCGACGATCCCAATTCCGTCGAGGTCGCCAAAGATTGTCTGGCGCAGATTGTCGAGGTCGGTTTCTTGAAAAACTGCGCGCAACGAATTCGAGACGTTTCTTATTCGTCCAGTGCCTCTCGATTCAGACTAGGCGACGACGTTTTCGAAATTCCGCTTGTTGGCGAATTCAATGTTCATAACGCCGCGATGGCGGCGACCGCGGCGCGCTTTTATGATGTGCCGACGGCAAAAATTGCCAGCGCGTTCACCAGTTTCGTGGGCATTGCGCGCCGCCAGGAGCTTCGCGGCGAAGCCGGCGGCGTTAAAGTGATCGACGATTTCGGGCATCATCCCACTGCGATCTCTCAAACATTACAGGCGCTCCGTCATCGTTTTCGTGGGCAGCGACTATGGGCCGTATTCGAGCCCCGCTCGAATACGACTCGGCGTGCGGTGTTTCAGGAGCAACTCCCTGAAGCCCTCAAAGTGGCCGACGGTGTTTTTATCTCGCAGGTCGCCCGCCTCGACCAAATCCCCGAAGATCAGCGCTTGAAACCGGAGCGGGTCGTGGCTGCCATCGCTGAGGGCGGCCGGCCTGCGTTCTACGAAAAAAATGCGAACGCGATTGTGGACCGAATCATTCCGCTGCTCCGGCCAAAAGACGTGGTCGCGGTTTTCAGCAACGGCGGGTTCGACAATATCCACGAAAAGCTGCTCGCCAGACTGCGCGAATTGTAGGGCGTTTCTGTGAAACGTCGCCGTCCGCAGATCATCCCGGCGGTGGACCTGCGCTTGTGTGATCGTGAACAATCCGCCAGCCTTGTGGCAGGCGTTTGAAGATGAGTGTGAACCGCCCGTGCGGCTCATCGTTTGCGCGCTTTAGCCTCCAGCGACCGAGCACGACTGCCGCATCCGACGAAAGCATCGTGACTTCAACATCCGAAAAACTGAGCGCTCCCATCTTGGCGCGATCGGAATATTTTACGCGGTACCGGTCGCGGACTGTCTCCCAGCCTCGCCTGACTTCGTCTTCTGAGATAAATACCGTCGATGCCGACCGCGCGTAGCCATTCATGAACGCGTCTATGTCGCCGCGGTTCCAGGCGTCTTGCTGAGCGCTCAGGACAGACTGAATCTCAACGGCTGAATTCGAAGACTCTTCGGCTGCAGCGCAAACAAAACGCGCCATCAGAATGCTGCAGATGATGGAAAGCGTGAGTCTGGTTTGCAATGACGATGATCTCCTATAAACTACCACTCCCTGCGGCGTCCAGCCTAGCACTGAAAGCACCGTTCCACTGAGGGAAATACGTTGACGGGTCTCATAAATCTAATACGGTCGGCCATCCAGCAAAACAGGACTGTGCACCGGCTTTTCTGCATCGTGACGCTCGTGCTTGCCAGCGCGACCGCAGTTTCCGCCCAGAGGGACTCGAAGCGTCCCACTCTGCCAGCGGTCAAGGGAGTCAGTCCGCCGACACAAGAGGAGGCACCTGCCGCTCCACCGAACGCTCCGGCTACCGTGCGACTGCAATTTCCTAACAGCGACGTAGTCGACGTATTGCATCTCTACGAGCAGCTCACCGGCAAGAAGTTGGTGATGGATAATTTCGTGCAGGGTAAGGTCAACATTTTCATCGCCAAAGACGTGTCGCGCGAAGAGGCGATCAAGATCATTGAAATGAGCATGGCGCTCAATGGGATTTCACTCGTCCCGGCGGGCCGCGACATTGTTGATGTCGTCGGCGCCGGCCAGAATCCGCGCAAAGCGCCGGTTCCGATCATCTCGGATTTGGCAGACATTCCGACAGGAAATCCTGTAGTCAGCTTTTTGTTCCGGCTGCAGTACGCCGACCCGCAGGAGCTTCAGCAAGTTTTGATGGCGTATTTTCAAGGGAGCTCAGGCACGATCAACATTTTGGCGCTGCCAAAATCCTCCAGCCTGCTGGTGACACAGAACGCTGACATCATTCGGCAACTTGCCGGAGTGATTGAGCAGGTAGATGTGGCGCCTGCGGAAGTGGTGAGTGAGTTCATCAAGCTCGATCGCGCGGATGCCAGCAAAGTCGTCGACATGCTCAAGGACATTTTCGAGAAGGGCGCTGAGACACCAGGCCAGCCGGGTGTTCGGGGCGTAAAGATGCCCGGAGGTGTGCCGCAGCCAGTGCCGATGGGGGACTCAGGCGGCGGCGGTATTCTTTCCGAAGAAGCAGTCATCGTCGGGAAAATTAAGATTACTCCCGACGTCCGCACGAACCGCATCCACGTCGTGACACGGCCGATCAACATGCCGTTCATTCGGCAATTGATCCACGAATTCGATGCCAATGTTGAGTTTGCAAAGCCGGTCACTCGGTATTTGCAATACGTTTCCGCCGGCGACATTTTGCCAGTTCTTGTCCAGGCATTGACGGAACCGGGAACAGAGCAAAGCGCCGGCGGACAGGGAGGACTTCCGGGCGTAGGCCCATCGCCAGGGCAAGGTCAAGGGCAACAGCGGCAAGGGGGCGCGGGTACTTCGCCACTGACGAACAACTACAGCGGCAGCCAAAGCGGCAGCGGCACAGGCAGTTCGCTTAATATTTCCGAGGAGCTTTCCACTCAGCCTGTGGACACCGTGCCCAAGGCGGTCACCATCGGCAATTCGAAGCTGATCGCGGATCAACGCGCCAACTCAATCATTGTCCTTGGCAATCGCGAAGTGGTGATGAAGGTGGAAAAGATCCTCGACGAAATGGACGTCAAAGCCCCGCAGGTGTCGTTGAGCACGGTAATTGGGCAATTGACCCTTAGCAATAACGAGGAATTCGGTGTCGATTGGTTCGCAAAGTACAACAAGAGATTTGTGGGCACTTCGCGGAATAATGGTGTGTTTACGACCAATGACCCTGGGGTTCCCATCGCTAGTTCTTCCGTAGCCCCCGGCAGCAGTGTGGCACCGGTTGTCAGCAACATTCTGGATCCGGCCAATCTGATCAACTTCAGCCAGATCATCCAAAACGCTGGTAACGGAACCAATATCTACGTGGCAGCCGGCAATGCCTTCGCGGCGATTGTGCATATGCTGGAGTCCACGAATCGTTTCAGAGTTATTTCTCGGCCAACCGTTTTCACCAGCAACAATAAAAAAGCTATCATTGCGTCCGGGCAGGAGGTTCCAGTTCCGGTAAGCACCCTTACAAACTCGAATTTTGGAGGGGTTGTAAATAACACTGCTGCTGTTTCGGCGAGCATCGAGTACAAGAAGGTGGTGCTCCAGCTTGAGGTCGTTCCGCTCATTAATTCCGAGAAGGAAGTGTCGCTCGATATCTTGCAAAAGATCGACAGCATTGTCCCAGGGGGCAACGTAAACATCAGCGGCAACTCAGTCCCGACAATCGATACGCGTTACATACGCACGAATGTTTCCGCAGGGAACGGATCGACGATAGTCCTCGGTGGACTAATTGAAGACCAAAAGCAGAAGAACTATCAAGGGTTTCCTTATCTCTCGCGCATTCCCCTCATTGGCGCGGCATTCCGGTCCACATCGAGTGGCAAGCAGCGTCGCGAACTGATCATTCTGATGTGTCCAGAGGTGACCTTGACGAAGCTGGATCTTTATCGACTGCGGCAGAAATGGGAGAACAACAATACACATTTTGGTCCGGAACTCGATCAGGCTGAGTGTCCGGACTGCCCAAAAGTCGAGACGGGCAAACAGATAAACTTGCCGCCGCCTGATCTTCCCGCGGATAAAGGCATGCATTAAACGTTTGTACTTATGAAACGAATAGCACTCGTTTTGATTGTCGGATTGACCGCAACCGTCGCGCAGGGCGACGAGTTTGACGTTGTCGATTACGGTATCTTTCGATCCATCGATCCTCTTGCTCAAAGGGACGAGTGGGGAACCACTCATCAGACGCCTCACGTGAACGCGACTGATTTTGCGCCCAGATATTCCTGGCGTTGGATGTACTACTTTAAGGGCCGCAACCAACTCGTTTTGGATCCGGCTTATGTTGGATCGATGCAAACAGCCTTGAGCAGGTTGGGCTATTATTGCGGACCAATCGACGGTGTGTTCACCCAAGAAGTAAGCTACGCCATTGCACGGTTGCAAAAGAATTATTCGATGCGCGTAACAGGTACGCTTACCACTCCCGTGCGGCGGGCGCTGCACATGCCTTGAGTCCGGCTGAATGAATGCAGCTCCAAGTCAGTCGTTGATTAATTTGCTGCTCGAAAGCGGTGTGTCTTCGACCGAAGAGGCCGCCGAGTTGACGAGTAATCTCAACGGAGGTTCGTGGGTAAGTCAGGTGCTCGATTCGGGCAAGGTAGACGAACAACGTTTCCTCAAGGCAATCGGGAATTTCTTCCGGGTGCCGATCGTCTCGGTTGACGCAAAAAAAATCGAGCGCACCACTTTGGCGATTCTGCCGAGCCGTTTCGTATTTCAACATCACATTCTGCCGATCGAGACTAAAGAAAACTCGGTGGTGCTGGCGACTTACGATCTTTTCAATTCGATCGGGCGCCAGCTTGCGGGGCAGTTGTTGAAAAAACCCCCCGAATGGGTGCTCGCGCCGCGCGCGCAACTTCTGCGGGCCATGAAAACTCTTTATGGCGTTGGCGCGGAGACGTTCGACGAGATTCTGAAGACCAGGGGCTCCATGGACGCGCTGGAGGACGTCGACACGGCGATTGAGCTGAATGCCGACGATCCCGAAGCGTCAGTGGTCAAATTTGTTAACCAGATCATTCGCGAAGCCATCGCAGAGCGCGCGACGGATATTCACGTCGAACCGCTGGAAAACGATCTGCGCATTCGGTATCGGATCGACGGTATTTTGCACGAAGTCGCTGTGCCACCGCAATTGCGCGTCCTGCAATCCGCGATCATCTCGCGTTTGAAGGTGATGTCGCATATGGACATTGCCGAGCGACGGCTTCCTCAGGACGGCCGAATGAATTTGCACGCGAGCAATGTGGAGATAGACGTGCGCGTGTCCACGATTCCAACCGTCAACGGCGAGTCAATCAGCCTGCGTTTGCTGAGCCGTGGCGAACAGCACTTCAATTTCGAGCGACTCGATTTGGGGGATAAGCAGGAGAAAATTGTTCGGAATCTCCTCACCCAACCGAACGGAATTATCCTCCTCACGGGTCCTACCGGCTGCGGCAAATCAACCTCGCTGTATTGTTTTCTCAGCAGCATCAATTCGGTGCAGCGCCGGATCATTACGATTGAAGAGCCAGTCGAATATCGAATCCCTGGTGTCTCGCAAATCGACGTGAAACCAGAGATTGATCTGACTTTCGCAAAAGGCCTGCGACACATTTTGCGGCAAGACCCGAATGTGGTCATGGTTGGCGAAATTCGAGACGTCGAGACTGCGGACATTTCGATTCGCGCCGCGATGACAGGTCACCTTGTCTTTAGCACACTGCACACAAATGATGCTGTGGGTGGCATTACACGTTTGCTCGACATGGACGTGGAACCGTTTCTGCTCGCCTCTGTGGTGAAGTCGTTTATTGCGCAGAGGCTCGTGCGCACGATTTGCCCGGATTGCGTCGAAGTAGTCGATTATCCGCCCGATTACCTCGCTGAGATTGGTGTTCCTGTGAAAGAAATCGGCACTCGCTTCCAGCGCGGGGCGGGGTGCGATCAATGCCGCCAGACTGGTTACCAGGGGCGTGCGGCGATTTACGAAGTTTGCGTCATCACCGAACCCTTGCGGAAGCTGATCATGCATAGGCGTGATGGCAGTGAGTTAAAGCAATGCGCTATTGCGGAAGGCATGGAGACTTTGCGGCAGGATGGCTGGCGGCGTGTAGCTCAGGGCAGCACAACTATCGAAGAAGTTGTGCGCGTCACGCAAACTGACGAAGTAATGGCTGAAACCGCTGAAGAAGCAGCGCCGGTCGTGGCCGCCGGAGCGGCCGGAATACACTAAGCGCCGGGATCCTTCGTCGTCTCATTCGCCGCGCAATTCACGAATTGCTTCGGCGTAATCCCTGGACTGAAAAATCGACGTGCCGGCGACAAGGATGTTCGCGCCGTTTTCGATTGCGATTCGGGCGGTTTTTGGATTAATGCCGCCATCCACCTCGATGTCGATCTTGTGCTCGCGCGATTGATTCCATATCGCTGCGCACCTGACCTTTTCCATCTGATCAGCGCGGAACGGTTGTCCGCCAAAACCTGGATGAACAGTCATGACGAGCAGCATATCGAACTTCCCGAAGAACGGTTCGATCATTTCAAATGGAGTTTCAGGATTTAGTGTGAGCCCGACGCGGCAACCGGCGTCTCGAATCTGGTGCAATGTTTTCCAGACGTCCTGTTTGGCTTCCGCTTCCACGTGGATTGTGATCGAGTTTGCGCCGGCTTTGACAAATCGCGGCACATAGTGATCGGCATGCTCGATCATTAGATGTACATCCAGCGGCAGATTTGTTTCTTTGCGTACGAGCCGCACAACGTCCGGCCCGAACGAAATATTATCGACGAAATGGCCGTCCATGATGTCGCAGTGAATCCAATCGGCGCCCGCTGCCTCGACGCGATGAATTTCCTCAGCGAGCCGCGAGAAATCTGCTGCGAGAATCGATGGGGCGATGATAACCTTTCCCATTGAGTGATGGAGTAAAGGAGTAATACAGTAATGGCAAGCTCGTCAGCGCTCCAATAGTGCATCAATCTAAGATAAATACGCTTGACGGCGGGCTGCGCCTTCTCATGTTACCGCGTTTCAGCCGCCCGAATCGCGCTGCGTGAATGCGTTTCCTTCGAGCTGGACAGTGCTGCTAATAAATAATTCATGTTCAACGGATTTTTCGGCTGGCTATCCAGCGACATCGGGATCGATCTCGGTACAGCGAACACGCTTGTTTACGTAAAGGATCAGGGGATCGTTTTACGTGAGCCATCCGTGGTAGCCGTGCAGGCCGGTACGAACCGAGTGCTCGCGGTAGGGGACGAAGCCAAGCGCATGCTGGGGCGCACGCCCGCGAATATCGTTGCGGTGCGTCCGCTCAAGGACGGCGTGATCGCCGACTTCGAAGTTACCGAGGCGATGTTGCGGCATTTCATCACCAAGGTTCACAATCGCAAGGTGCGGGTGAAACCGCGCGTCGTTATTGCGGTCCCATCAGGAATCACCGAGGTGGAAAAACGTGCAGTGCGTGAATCAGCTACGCATGCAGGCGCGCGTGAAGTGTATTTGATCGAGGAACCAATGGCAGCGGCGATCGGGGTCGGACTCCCGGTGCAGGATCCCGCGGGCAACATGATCATCGATATCGGCGGCGGAACGACGGAGGTCGCTATCATTTCGCTTTCTGGAATTGTTTTTAGTCGGAGCGTCCGCGTTGCTGGCGACGAGTTGGACGAGGCGATCGTGCAATACATGAAGCGCGCCTACAATTTGATGGTCGGCGAACGCACCGCTGAGGAAATCAAAATCAAAATCGGCTCGGCGTATCCGAGTGAAAAGGAAACCAGCGTCGAAGTTAAAGGGCGCGATCTGGTCGCTGGTCTGCCCAAAACGTTGATGATCACGTCTCAAGAAGTGCGCGAAGCTTTGCTCGAACCGATCTCGACCATTGTCGATTCGGTGCGCATCACCCTGGAGCGTTGTCCACCCGAGCTTTCGGCGGACTTGGTTGATCGCGGGCTTGTTCTGGCAGGCGGCGGCGCGTTGCTGCGCGGCTTTGACAAGCTTTTGAGTGAGGAAACCGGGTTGCCTGTCCATGTAGCGGAAGATCCGCTCAGCGCAGTGGCGGAGGGGACAGGCAAATGCCTCAATGAACTTAAATTTTTGCGTCAGGTGGCCTCAGCCGATCGCCAGTGGCGCTAATAATGGCGGACACCGGAAGGCGGAAACCGGAAAGCTCGTTAGCTGTCTGCCGGTGAGTTGTCGAGTGGCCAATCGGCAACCGGCAGTCGGCAATTGGCAATTCTAATGAGCCGCACAAACATCATCGCGTTGCTGATATTCGGCGCTGTTCTGGGGTATTTCCTCAGCTTCGGTCCGGAAACGACGCAGAAGTTCAAGACTGGTGTGTATCGGATGTTGGCTCCGTTTTTGACTGGTGGGTCTGGAATCAAAAAGCAGATTACCTCCGTGCGGTCAGGGTTAAAGTCGCTGGACGAATTGGAGCACGAGAACACTGCTTTGAACGTCGAAAATCGAGAGCTGCGCGCGACTAACCAGGGGTTGCGCGATGTTGAGCACGAAGTGAATCGTCTGCGCCATGCCCTCAATTACCGCGAGCGCTCGGTGTTTAAGTTAGTCGCAGCTGAAGTGATCGCGCGCGATTCGTCCAGTTGGTGGCGAACGCTCACCATAAACCGTGGCAAGAACGACGCGATCGAAACGGATATGCCGGTGGTAACCGACGTCGGCATGGTCGGAAAAACGACAACCGTAAGCGACACGATTTCGGTTGTTTTGCTGATTTCTGATGAAAACTGCCGGGTCGCAGCGTCAGTGGAAGGAAGCCGCGAACAGGGAATCGTTTCCGGCGAGCGCGTGACGGGTGGACTCACCCCGCTTTTGGATCTGAATTTTCTGTCAAAGCAGGCTGATTTGAAGCCTGGCCAGAAAGTTTATACTTCAGGAGTTGGCGGTGTCTTTCCATCGGGGTTGTTCCTTGGAGCTGTGAAGAGTTTCCGTGTGCGCGAACTGGACGGCCAGGCGCAGCTAACACCTGCCGTCGAACTTTCTCACCTGGAGGACGTTTTTGTAGTGACGGGTCGACGATGATTTTTTTTCTTCTCCTCTTGGGACTCGTACTGGTAGCGCAGATCGCCGAACTTTTCATCCCGGCGCTGCCGTGGTTTTACAACGCGCACGTCTACATTGTGCCTGTGATTGTTTTCTATGGCGCAATGGCGTTGCCTTTTCCCCTCATGCTGGCCCTGGCGTTCTTCGCCGGGGTTTTACTGGATGCGCTTACCGTTCAGGTGATCGGGGGGAAGGTTGAAATCTCAGCCGGATCATCGATACTGCTCTACGGTGTGCTGGCGGGAATAATGCATGGACTGCGACCCCTTTTTGCCCGCGGTCGTTGGGAAGTACATTGTATCCTGAGCGGCGTTTTCACCTCGCTAATAGTTCTGGCACAATACCTCATGATTACGTTTCGCCGCGGCTCGCTTGTGTTTACACATGAAATCTGGTGGCAGATCGGCGGACCCGGCCTTGTCGCGATGGCCATCGCCCCCATCTTCTTCTGGGGATTACAATGGCTCGGGCAGATCACCGCGTATTCATACGGTCCTGAAAGGGGACAGGTAGAATGAGCAAGCGACGCCTGAATTCGCGTCTGCGGATTCAATTTCTCGGCCTTTTCATGCTGTTGGGCGTCGGTTCACTCGGTGTTCGACTTTGGTGGATACAAGTGGCGCACGGTCAGGAATGGACGTCCCAGATTCGCGGCAGCTCGCAAGCGACCGTGCGCATTCCGTCAGTGCGTGGCGAGATCAAAGACCGTAACGGCCTAACGCTGGTCCAGAATCGCGCCAGTTATGAGGTAGATTTCTATCTACCAGAAATGGTCAAAGGGTACCGCGAACGATTCGGTTCGCCGCCTACGAGTGAATATCGGGCGGTCATCAGCGGAATGCCGAAAGACATGAAGGAGCCGGATATCATCAAGATCGTAAATAACGGGATCGTTCCGCGCCTTAACGAGCTTGATCTGGCGCGCGATTACAACGCGGGCAAGTTGCAGAAGCATTTTCGTAACGATACCGAGGTTCCATTTTCTTACATCAAGGACATCGATTTCCCTACCATGGCGAAGTTCGCCGAGCACGATGTCGGACTCCCCGGTGTTGATCTCGCCATTAAGCCGGTGCGTTCGTACGTCTACGGCGCGCTCGGATCTCATATTCTTGGTTATGTCGGTGCACCGGACGATATCGATAAGGAGGAAGCGAAGAAGTTCACGTTCTACCAGGCGGACGTCGAAGGAAAATCGAACATTGAGAAAACCGCGGACGAATATTTGCGCGGGAAACCCGGCATCCGGTATTTGCGGCGCAATGCGAAGGGCACCATCGACGGGATTTTGCGCGAAGATCCGCCGCAACAGGGCGCGAATGTTTTCTTGACTATCGACGCCCGTATCCAGGCCATCACGGAGGAAGCATTGCGATCCGTCGGGCGCGGCGCTGCCGTGGTCGTCGATCCAAACAATGGCGAAATCCTCGCAATGGCTTCGGTGCCATCGTTCGATCCAAATACCTTTGTCCCGAGCATCAAGGCAAAAGATTGGACGGCGCTTCAGAAGGATGAAGCCAACCCGCTGGTCAATCGCGCGGTGAGCGGGTTCCCGCCCGGATCAACGTTTAAGTTAATCACCTCGCTCGCTGGACTGCGTCGTGGCCTGGCGAAACAGAAGTTTACCTGCAGCGGCGGTGTTCAATACGGGGATCATTATTTCCAATGCTGGGCGGCCGAAAAGCATTACACGCACGGCACGCTCGCACTGCCCGATGCAATCAAAGTATCGTGTAACGCCTTCTTTTATCAGTACGGTAACGCTGCAGGCATCGATTCGATCGACCGCGTAGGCGAGCTGCTTGGATTGGGGAAACCTTCTGGTCTGAATTTGGCTGGGGAACAGCCTGGTGTTCTGCCAGGACCGGACTGGATGCGGATTTATTACCCTCAAGAAAGATGGTCCCAAGCGTACACCGCCAACGTTTCCATCGGACAGGGCTATGATCTAGCCACGCCTCTGCAAATGGCCATGGCCTACGCAGCCCTCGCTAATCGCGGCGTTTCTTATTACCCGCGCCTGGTGAAAAAGGTGCTCAATCAGGACGGCACCCCGGTGTTGGACGAAGACGGAAAGATCGCCGTCCCTGACCAGCCCAAAGTGCATGCCGATTTTCGCACGGAGGTTTCACCGGCCGATATCGAATTGGAACGACACGGATTTTGGAACGTGGTGAATGCAGATGGTGGAACAGGTGGCCGGGCACGCTTGAAAGGGGTGCAGGTCGCAGGCAAAACCGGGACCGCTCAGGCGAAATACAAGGGCAGACAAGACACAATTTCGTGGTTTGTTTGCTGGGCTCCCTTCGACAATCCCAAATATACGATCGCAGTGATGGTGCAGGGTGGGGAGCACGGCGGCAGCGTCGCGTGCCCAATCGCCGCGCGAATCATGGAACGTTCGCTAGCGATGGACGAGGGGAAGTTCGAAGCGCAAGTCGCGTGGCTTCCTCCCGCGCGAAAGGCCAATCCATTTCAGATGATTAAGGAAGTGAGTTTCCGCGATTCCGGAATAGACAGCGGAAACGGTGACGAGGAGAATGCCGACACCTCGCAAGGCTCAGATGTGCAAATGGCAGGTGCGGGCGGGGATCCCGACGTTGAACCCGAAGCAGATTCACGGGGGAAAGTAGCGCGGCGTGCTGCGGCTGCCTCTGCTCGCGCGATACCGGTTGCAGCGCCTCAGCCTCCACGCAACTTTTTTCAGCGGCTTTTCGGAGTTAAACGCCAGCCGGCACCGCCTCCACCGCCGCCGCCGCCGAACCGGAAGCAGCGCAATACCACTAGATGAAACTTCGGTCAGAATCGCTCCTGCGGGTTGTATCGGCAGCTCGGCTGATGACCGACCAACCCCTCCATTTTTATGATAGACAAGGTGAGAAAGATTTTGGGTCTTCCTTCACGCAAGACCGGCAACAAGCTCGTTCTGAGCGTGGAGAAACTCGAGACCCGTGTGGCTTTACTAGAGGGTGGCCGCCTTGAGGAATACAGCGTCGAGCGTAAGAGCTCACGGAACATCGTAGGCAGCGTTTACAAGGGTAAGGTCAAAAACATTGAGATGGGATTGAAGGCGATGTTTGTTGACATCGGCTTCGAAAAAAATGCGTTCCTTCATTTCTGGGACGCCATTCCCGCCGCGCTCGATAGCGGGATCGAGGAAATTGACAGACGGTCGAACAAGCGCCCTCGAAAACGGATCACGGTAAAAGACATACCGAGCATTTACCCGGTCGGCTCGGATGTGATCGTGCAGGTCACCAAAGGCCCAATTGGTACTAAAGGTCCGCGCGTCACTACGAATCTGAGTTTTGCCGGGCGGTATTTGGTCCTGATGCCATTCAGCGATCGCAGTGGTATCTCGCGAAAAATTGAAGAGCCGAAAGAACGCGAGCGACTGCGCAAGGTCTTACGCGAGCTGGATATCCCAGAAGGGGTTGGCGTGATCATCCGCACAGTGGGCGAAGGTCAGCGTGCCAGGTATTTTGTCCGCGACTTGCGAGTTCTACTGGATCAGTGGGCCAAAGTCGATCAAGCCATTCGGGACAACCCGGCGCCGTGCCGCCTGTTTGAAGAACCCGATCTGGTCGAGCGCACCGTCCGCGATTTTCTTACCGAAGAAATCAATGAAATCCTTTGCGACGATCGCGGGGCAACCGATCGAATGACCGACATGGTCGGTCAAATCTCCCGCCGCGCGAGAAACCGTGTTCGCCACTACGATGGTGCCACACCGATTTTTGAGACTTACGGTGTGCAGAAACAGATTGATGACGCATTTCATCGGCAAGTCTGGCTGAAGTGCGGCGGCTATATTGTGATCGACGAGACTGAAGCGCTGGTCGCCATCGATGTGAACACCGGACGCAACAAAGGTGGGCGGGACGTCGAGAAGACCATTTTGCAAACGAACCTGGAAGCGGCGGACGAGATCGCCCGTCAGCTTCGATTGCGCAATATCGGCGGATTGATCATTGCTGACTTCATTGACATGAAGAGCCGCAGAGATCAGCAGGCGGTTTATAACTTGATGAAGGAGCGGCTCAAGCGCGACAAAGCCAGAACGCATGTGCTTGCCATTTCACAGCTCGGCCTAATGGAGATGACGCGGCAGAGGGCGCAGGAGAGCCTGAGCGACACGATTTATGAAAATTGCCCTTATTGCGGGGGGCGGGGCGTGGTGAAGACGACGATGAGTACGAGCGTGGAATTGCACAGGACGCTCAACACCGTTATGCGCAGATACCAGGATTCCATTCATGACATTCGGGTGATCCTGAACCCTGACGTTTTGAAGCGATTAAAAGAGGAAGACGAGGAACTGCTTGTGGAACTCGAGCGACGTTATGCCGGTCGGCTGATGTTTCGGGGCGACCCCACATTTCATCACGAGAAGTTTGTCGTTACGGACGCCAATACGGGGGTTGAACTGAAGCCCTGAGGCCGATGGGCATGCCCGAAAAAGCTTGCAATGTCGGAGGAGGCGGCTCAGAATTACGGCATCCAAACTCCTGACGCGGCGGTCGTTTACCGACTCGGCGTGCGGTGCTTGGAGGACTTAACCAAAAAAGGAGAAATAGATGAAAAAGCTGCTGTTGTGCCTACTAGGGCCAACTTTGGTCGCTTCGGCCGCTTTTGCAGGGGTCGACTATTCAGGCAAGGAAATGAAGCAGGTTGCTCCGCCGCCGTGCCCTGAGTGGTACGCGGACAGGGAATTCAACATCTCGCTTTGGGGCACATACGCTTTCACGGGAACTAATTGGATAAATGATCGCTACATCGAGGCTGATCACGCTTGGGGTGGTGGCATCGATCTCAAATACTTTTTCATGCGGTACATTGGTGTTGGTATCGAAGGCTGGGCGGTGCAGGCTCCGCAGGCACGGCAAAATACCTATGTAGATTTCAGCGACGGAGTTTTTCTGAATAACATCCAGCGCCAGAACAACGTGATCGGCTCTGTTTTGGGAACGCTCACGCTGCGTTATCCGATTCCTTGTACCCGCTTTGCGCCATACATTTTTGGTGGAGGTGGCGGGATCTTTGGCGGGGGCCAGAAGCAAGTCAACCAGCGTTTTATCGAGGAGGGAGAAGGTTTCGATCAAGTCCAAACAACCGGTCATACAGGTAGCGAGACGCGGGCAATCGGCCAAGTCGGTGGTGGCATGGAAATCCGGTTAACTCCGCACATCGGCTGGGTCAGCGATTTCAGCTGGAATTTCGTGGACGGGCCAAATAATAATTTTGGTATGGTTCGCACGGGCGTGAATTTCGCGTTTTAGGCGTTCCCAAGACTATTTGCTATGGCGGCGTCTGGATACCGGACGCCGCTTTTTTTGTCCGGGTGTGATTTGCGAAGGTAACCATGCACACGAAATTATCCTGATGTCGTTTATCGAGACATTGGATAGCCTTGCTCTGCGAAAATCAGAGCAAATCGAGCGCTTTAAGAATCTGATTGCCCCGAAATCTGATCAGGAACTCGAAGCAATGGCGCAAACTTCACGCGCGCTCACATTGCAAAACTTTGGGCGGACCATGCGCCTCTTTGCACCGCTCTATCTTTCTAACGAATGCATCAACAATTGTCAGTACTGCGGTTTCTCGCGGGATAATCCGATCCTGCGCGTCACACTTACCGTCGATGAAGTGGTTGCCGAAGCGCGGCATCTCGCGCGGCAGGGATTTCGCCAAATCCTTCTTGTTGCGGGCGAACATCCGAAGTTTGTGAGCGGCGGTTATCTCGCCCAGTGCGTGCGCGCGCTCGCGCCCGATTTTTCCTCGATCTCCATTGAGGTCGGCCCGATGGATACCGAGGAATACGCGCCGATTGTTGAGGCTGGCGCAGAAGGTCTTGTCGTTTATCAGGAAACCTACAATCGCGGTGTGTATGCCGAGATGCACACGGCTGGACCGAAACGTGATTTTAATTATCGACTCGATTGCGTCGACCGTGGTTACGCCGCCGGTTTTCGCCGGCTCGGCATTGGCGCGCTCATCGGTCTGACGCGGTGGCAGGATGAAGCTGTCACGCTGGCTGCACACCTGGAACATTTGTTCAAGCGCTGTTGGCAAGCGCAAATCACCGTGAGCGTGCCGCGTTTGCGCCCGGCAGCCGGTGGATTTCACCCGCTATTCACGATGAGCGACCGCGAACTAGTGCAATTGGTGTGCGCGTTGCGCATCACGTTCCCGCAGGTTGGGATCGTGCTTAGCACACGCGAGCGCGCGGTGCTCCGCGATGCGCTTGCCTCGATCGGAATAACGATGATGAGCGCCGGCAGTCATACCGAGCCTGGCGGTTACACCCGACAAGGCCGCGAACATTTGCATCGCACCGTGCGTGGCCGAATCGTCGCTCCGGAATACCAGGACGCCGAAGACCAAATCGCCACCGGCCAATTCGAGATCAGCGACGAACGCTCCCCAGCGGAAATCGCTGCAGTCCTTCGCCAGCGAGGACTCGAACCGATTTGGAAAGATTGGGATCAGGCTTTCTGCAGCGTATGAAGATTGCAGTCAACGGCGAATCTGTGGACACTCGCGAGGCGAAAACGATCGCCGAGCTTATCGACCGCTATGAATTGCCACCGCAATCAATTTTGGTGGAGCACAACGGCCTCGCCGTGCATCGACACGAATGGCCAGAGCGCCCACTTGCTGAAGGCGACCGCATCGAATTCATCCGCGTCGTTGCCGGCGGATAAGCAAGATTGCCTAGACCTGAGCTGCGCTTTTGACCACCACGCGCATTCCGTCTGTTTGAATGACAGTCACTGGTGTTTCCCGGGCAATGAATTCGCCTTCGGTAACGACATCGACAACATGATCGGCGAAACGCACTTTGCCGCTGGGTCGCAACACGGTGACGGCTGTGCCTTGCATTCCGGGCGCGAGCGCCAGTGCGGTTGCAAAGTGTCGCGGCGCGCTGGCCAGAGATGGTCCTGGAGGATTTGACTCGATCAACGCAAAGCGCCGGTAAAAACTTGTACGCGGAAGATAACGCGCAAGGAGCACAATCACGATCGACGCTCCCACGAGCGCGATGAACATGTTGAGCAATGGGATGGCAAGCATTTTGCCGGTCGGTAAAAAGGGTTGCTGCGGGTACCGGTCGATCATTGTCCACAGCAATGATGCGATGATGAGAAACACGCCGACAACTCCGAAAACGATCGTGCTATGCGCGAAGAAAAGTATTTCGATCAGTACCAGAACCATTCCTAAAACGAAAAGCGCGACGACCTCCCAGCCGGCGAGCCCGGCGAGATAATGACCCAGGAAGAAGAGTGCGAAACAAATTGCTGAGATAACGCCGGGCCACATCACACCGGGAATCTTGAATTCCAAATACGCTCCGAGAATTCCGCCAAGCAGCAGCAACGGCGCAAGCGCAGTGATCCAAAATGCAAGCTGCTCGAAGCCAGTTGGCTCGATCTTGACGATGTTGCCCTTGAGTCCGGCTTTCTTGGTGAGATCGGCAATCGAATCGACAATGCCTTCCGCCAGTAACGGTTTGCCGTTGATCTTTTCGGTGGCTTCCTGGGCGTTGAGGGTAAGGACTGCGCCTCTTGGATGCACGACTCGGTCGCCGATTTTTACTTCCTTCTCTTTGTTCATGAATGCCTCGGCGAGGTCGGGATTATGGCCGTTCTTGATAGCCGAGCCTCGGACGAGTGCAGACCAATACGAAATCGTTTTTTCCTTTGCTGTAGCGGGCAGATCTTCACCCGTCGAAAGGATCGGTGCAGCCGCGCCAATTGCGCTCACCGGCGCCATGTAAATGTGTTGCGTTGCGATGACAATGAGCGCGCCGGCCGATCCTGCGTTCGTGTTAATGAACGTAAACGTGGGGATTTTGATTTGGTTGAGCGCGTTGACGATCTCCGTCGCTGTGTCGAGGCGGCCGCCATACGTGTTCATGTCAAAAACGATCGCGGAAGCGTTGTTGGTCTCGGCGGTTTTGACTGCGCGCCGCAGAAACGCCAACAGCGACGGCGCGACTTGACCATGCACAGGCACAACAACGACGTCGCCTTTGTGAATCGTTTCGCGGGTGGGAGCCGCCGCAGCAACGCCGAGGCTACAAGCGACGCAAATACTGATCGCGAGCATCTTCATCTTTTCAGTTGATCAGACGCGGATAAGATTGCCAGTTTCCCTGTGGCAATTCCATCAGAAACAATCGAACAAATCGCCGCTGGGAACGACATCGTCGACGTCATCGGTTCGTATTTTCCGCTAAAGCGCGCCGGAGCGAATTTCAAGGCGCTCTGCCCCTTTCATCAGGAGAAAACACCCTCGTTTACGGTTAGCCCGAGTCGGCAGACATTTCATTGTTTTGGCTGCAGCGCCGGCGGCAGTGTTTTCCGGTTCGTGATGGAATACGAGCACGTCGATTTTCCAGCAGCCGTGCGCAAGCTCGCGGCGCGCGCCGGGATCACCATAGTCGAAGAACGTGGCGCGGCAGACGAAGATCGACACTACGAGACGCGCCGCAAATTACTGAAGTTACATGCCGAAGCTGCCGAATGGTTCCACGAAAATCTGACCAGGAGGGAAATCGGGGAATCCGCTCGGAAATATTTAAAGCAACGTGAAATCACGGGCGAAATCGCCAAGCGCTGGCAGCTTGGCTACGCACCGGACGAATGGGATGCGTTCGGCAGTTGGGCACGCGGGCAAGGCTATGACACGCGCGAACTCGTTGCGAGCGGTCTTATCAAAACGAAAGACGACGAACAGACATCAAACCTCAATCCTCGAACTTCGTATGATCGTTTTCGCGGCCGGATTATTTTCCCCATCTGCAACCGCGAAGGGGAAGTGATCGCATTTAGCGGGCGCTTGCTAAAGGAACAGGAAGGCGCGGCGAAATACTTGAACTCACCGGAGACACCGCTTTTCAGAAAGGGCAACGTCCTTTTTGGGTTGCACAAATCTAAGCGCGCATTGATTGAGGCGAACTGTGCGATTGTGTGCGAAGGCCAGCTCGATTTGATCAGCTTGTTCGAGGCAGGGATCACGAATGTCGTCGCGCCGCAGGGGACGGCGTTCACAGAAAATCAGGCGCGCATCCTGAAGCGTTTTGCTGAAGAAGTGGTTCTATGCTTCGATTCGGACGCAGCCGGCGCCAAAGCAGCCGAGCGCTCGCTCGACGCACTGCTGGAAAACGATTTTATCGTCCGCGTCGTGAAATTGCCGCCGGGCGAAGATCCGGATTCGCTCGTTCGCCGCGAGGGAAAGGAGCAATTCGAAAAACGCGTAGCGAATGCTCGAGATTTTTTTGACTATTGGATCGAGCGAGAGATCGCGAGCATCGACTTGACTTCGATGGGTGCAAAAATTCAGGCCGCGCGCAATTTGGCGGCGACGGTGTCGCGAGTTCACGACCGGGTCCTGCGGGGAGAGGTGGTCAACAAAGCATCGGCGCGTCTCGGTGTTGCGCCGGCGGATTTCGAATCACTTCTGGCAAAGCACGCTCGTGTGCCAGGTGGTCGTGTGGACTCGAGCGCAACTGAAACTCGTGCCGCGGCCAGTCCGCCTCATGATATTGTGATGCTTTGCCTTCTGGCGTTGCGCGATGCAGACGCCCGCAATTTCCTTCACGCGCAAAATTGGCGTGAGATTCTCGACCAAATACCGAACACCGGTATTCTGATCCGGATTTTGGAAAGCGAACTCGAACCGGATGAGACCGCGTCGCTGAACGCGTTCATGGCTACCCTTCCGCCAGAGGAGGAACGGCTCATTTCCTCATGGCTGATGCAAAAGATGCCGGCAGAAACAGTGGTCGAAAAGTGGTGGCACGGGACCTGTCAAAGTGTTGTGCGTCGTCGTTTGGAGGTGGCAAAAAACCGGATCAAAGTCCCTGGGTTGAGCGCTGGTGACGTCCTAAATTTGCAAAAACAAATTCTTGACCTGCAGGAACAGCTCCACGAATTTCCTCGGCCCGTCGGCGGAGGAGACGCCTAGGTGTCTTTAACTGCCACGTGGCAGGCCGAAGGTCCTAGACCAAATTCTTAACCAAACAAACTTGGCCAGGCATTCGAAACGAAGGGGGAGCAGCCGACAGTCGTCGGCTCGTCGGCTTAAAAGCAGCCGTGGCCGCAGTGTACCGAAAAGACGTTTGAATTCGCACAGCAAGCCGCCGCGGCTCAATTCTCGGAAGCGGACGCGTAGCAAGTCTTCGTCACACCGAGGCAACCACAATGGACCTCTTTCGATGCCGGCGCTCGGCGTAACGGGCTTGTATTCGACGGTGGAAGTGCAAGCGCGGATTCGGGAGCTGATCAAACTGGCGAAAGAACAAGGTTATCTCACGTTCGACGATCTGAACGAAGCATTACCGGAAGGCGTCACCGACGCCGATGAACTCGATCTTATTCTTACGCGTCTGCGCCGCCTGGAGATCGACATCATTGAGGCCTCCGAAGTTGACCGGTACAGGGACGGCAAGAAAGATGTCGATGAGGAGGAAGAGGAAGAAGAGGGCAGAGCGGCCCCCAAGGTTGATATTCTGGATGACCCGGTGCGCATGTATCTGAAGCAGATGGGCCAGGTTCCGCTGCTGACCCGAGACCAGGAAGTCCAGATCTCGAAGCGAATAGAGGAGGCTGAGGCGATGGTGCAAAAACATCTCAGTCGCTTCGGTTTTGTGGCCCGCGGCCATCTGGATCTCGCCCAAAAACTCATCGAAGGCCGGGAACGGTTCGATCGAGTGATCCTCGATAAAAAGATCGAGAGCCGCGAGAGATATATGAAGCACCTGCCACGCTTGTGTAAGCAGGTGGGGCAATTGAGCGTATCCATCGACCGGCACTTTCCCGAGCTTGTGCGGGACCTTTCAAAGAAGGCGTCGCAAAAGCGCAGGGCACTCCAAAGAACGATGGCGACTCTGCAAAAAATTTACCCGCGTTTTTACCTGAAGCAGCGGGTGACAGAAGAATTCGTGCACCTGGCTGACGAGGCGCATCACACGTCGCTATATCTCCAGACCGAGCTCGCCAAAAATCCTCGCAGCAAGAAACGGCGGTCACAGCTTCAGAACAAGGTCCGCGATTTGGAAATAAGTCTGTGGTTTTCGCTTTCCGACTATTCCGAGGAATATCGGACGCTGAAAACCTGGCTGCGTCAGGCATTCAAAGCCAAAACCGAGATGGTCGAGGCCAATCTTCGTCTCGTTATTTCCATCGCGAAGAAATACACGAATCGCGGTCTGTCGTTCCTCGACCTGATCCAGGAAGGAAACATGGGACTGATGAAGGCGGTCGAGAAGTTTGAATATCGGCGCGGATACAAGTTTTCGACCTATGCGACTTGGTGGATTCGCCAGGCGATTACCCGATCCATAGCCGACCAGGCGCGCACGATCCGAATTCCCGTGCACATGATCGAGACGATCAACAAACTCTTGCGCGTGCAAAAACAGCTTGTGCAGGAGTACGGGCGGGAGCCCACGCCTGAAGAAGTAGCTGAGGAAGTTTTGCTGCCAGTGGACCGGGTTCGAGCCGTGCTTAAGATGGCACAGCAACCGATCTCGCTTCAGTCACCGGTAGGCGAGAGCGAGGAAACCAACTTTGGCGACTTCATTGAAGACAGAGGCGCCGAAAACCCGAGCGACATGACTGCGATCGTTTTGCTCAAGGAAAAGATCAAGGATGTCCTGGAAACGCTCACCGACCGAGAACGGCAAGTCCTGGAGCAACGATTCGGCCTTGTCGACGGTTACAGCCGAACGTTGGAAGAAGTGGGCCGGCAGTTCCAGGTTACTCGCGAACGGATCCGCCAGATCGAGGCAAAGGCCTTGCGCAAAATGCGCCATCCAACCCGGATTCGGCAGCTGGAAGGTTTCCTTGAAGCGCCGGGAATTTGAACATAATTTTTGACCGCGTTCGAGCGCAACTTCGAGACATGCAAACTGTTGAATCGGATGGACAACATGGAACCTCAAGATGACAAAGAGCTATGGGATGTTCTCGGCCGGCTTCCTGAGCCCCCGGTTTCGCCATTTTTTGCTCGGGATGTCCTAAGGAAAATTCGGCAGCAACCGAATCGTTTCGAGCGGGTGCGGAACTGGTTCAGCGTGCGAAAGGTTGTTGGAGCGTCGGCCGTGGCAGCGGTCTTTGTCGCCGTTGCTCTTGTCACGCATTATCCGGGTCCGCGGACAACGTCTTCGAGCGATTCAGATGCAGTAGTGGCTAAAATCGATCCACAGGATTATGACGTCGTGGCTGATCTGGATGCATTGATCGCCTGGGATGAAAATACTGTGTGGGAAGATACGCCAACCTTGTAAATTATTCGTCGGTTTGGCGGCTTTTGCTCTGAGTTGCGCTTATGCGCAAGCGCAGCCAGAACAACATCGTGGGTCGGTCGGTCGGCTCCCGCAAATGGCGGGATCTCATGGACCCCCGCAAATGGCCGGGCCTCACGGGCCACCGCCAAGTCAATCTCATGGGCCCTCCTCAGGTCAGCCGCATGGGCCACCTTCAGGCCAGAGCGTAAGAGAACGCTGGCTCGCGATGCCGGCAGATGCCCGGCAAAATTTCCGGCGCAACGCCGAGGTTTGGATGCAGATGACTCCGGAGCAGCGCAACCTCATGCGTCAACGGGAGAACGTGCGACGACAGATTATTACGCGCGACGCAGACGCGGCCGTTCGCGACTCGGGTCTTCAACTCAATCCACAGCAACGCGCCCAGTTTGAATCGCGGTACATTCAGGAACGCCGAAAAGTCGAACAATCGCTCCGGCAGCAAATCGAAACGGAGAGGCAAAAGGAAATACCCGCACTTATTCAGCAACTGAGAAAAGAATTCCAGATCGATGAGCCGGGCAAAAGCCCTGTAACTAAACCAGCGGCTTCGCCGAAGTAAGGAAAATAGACCTGCTGGCCGAATCTCCCCAGCGAGTGAGTCCCCGCTCAAAAATTAGGCTGGCTCGAAATCGCTTCGAGCCAGCCCGGTGTGGCTATTCCGGTCAAATTAGTACCGGTAACGATAAGGATAGCGATGATGATGGCGATAATAACGATGCCCACCATACCAGTAGTACGGTCGATAATAATAAGGTCTGTTGTAATACCGGTACGGATAATAGTACCCGTAAGGATAATATCCGTAATAGCCCGGACCGAAGCCGATACTGAAGTAAACTTGAGCATCAGAACGCGTCGTCCCTGCGACCATCAAACCCCCGGCCACGACTGCAATTAACAGAAGTTTCTTCATTATTTACCTCCTGCTGATTCAACAGGGAAATCGGCCGAAAGTTTCCTGGTTAATGGCAGCGCGAAACGTCTGGATATCCCCTGAGGGAGACAGTTTGACCGATCTGCTCGTACTCGATTTTGCGCAGCCTTAATGCATCAGCAGTTTTTCCTGCTCCTTCTCCCGGGAATGCGACTACCGGCCCCCCAGTCAACATTGGCCCCAAGTAGATCTGCACTTTATCGATGAGCTGCTTGTCGAGCGCCTCGCCAAGGACTTCGCCGCCACCCTCAATTAACACGCTGGTGATGCCGCGTTTACCCAAATCCTTCAGCACCGATGCCAAAGATTTTCGTTTATAGATCAAAGTTCGAGCAGCAAATTTGTCGGACAAAACGTGAGATTGGCGTGGTAACCGGCCCGACCGGGTCAGCACAACGCGCCACGGCTGCCGCGCCCGGTCCCCGCCGCGGACGGTCAAACGTGGATTGTCGGCTCGGACGGTTTCCGCTCCGACGAGCACTGCGTCCACACATGCGCGCAGCTCACGTGCGTCGCGTCGAGCATCGCGTCCGGTGATCCACCGGGACTCACTGGGCGGGCGCGTCAGCCGCCCATCGAGAGACATGCCGCACTTGGCGATTACAAATGGCTGCCCCGTTACGATCCATTTGTTGAACGCTTCGTTAAGCCGCGTGCACTCTTCTGCCAAAATCCCATCATGCACTTGGACGCCTGCGTTTCGCAATTCGACGATACCTCTGCCGGAGTGCCGCGGATTGAGGTCAGTCGCGCCTATGACGACGCTTTTAAGTCCAGCCTTGATTATCGCGTCGGTGCACGGCGCAGTGCGCCCGGCTGTCGAACACGGCTCCAGAGTCACGTACAGCGTAGCCCGCGCTGGAATCGGCGCGCCGAAATCGCGCAGGCATTCAATCTCAGCATGCGCCCGCCCTGCTTCTCGATGATGTCCTTTCGACACTATCCGATTATCAATCACTAGCACGGCACCCACCGCAGGATTCGGACTCGTTCGGCCGAGTGCCTTTTTCGCTTCAGCCAAGGCAGCGCGCATGAACTTTTCGTGTCGGTCCGTCGTCATGGTTTAGAGTAACCGGCGTTAAATTTTGTCCGAGTGATGGCAAAATGGCAAAAACGTAGTCAAGAAAGCTCGGGTTTGCCGACAATTAACGGAGAAACATCAGGCAGCCGGTTCGCGCCGATGCCCAGGGACCTCGCCGCGCGGTCTTCGCGAGCGTCGCGCGAAGGAATCGCGGAGCGTCGGCCGAGCTTTGGCGAAATCGTCCCCGCCTCTTCCATTGCGCGTTCTACGTCTCCAAACGTCACGATTCGGTCCTCTTGATCCGCGAAAAAGCGGGCGCGTTCCACGGCTGTTTCAATCGCAGCTATTCGCCCTTTTGATTTTAATGCATGGGCAACCAGTAACATCCTCATTCCTTTTGTTGATTTCGGTATCATCGATTCGGCGATCTTAAACAGATCTGCGCTTCATCCAAAATGAGCAACAAGGCTTGCGTTTGGATCGCTTTCGCTTCCCAGATGCCGCGCTCCATGCGCTCGCCAAACCGTGGCAGCCCGATCTCTCGGTAATCGCGGCCGATCCACGCCCAGATATCGTCCGCGCGATACGCGTCATGCGGACGGGCAAGCAATTCGAAGCTGAGACCGCGCTGGCTGCCGACGTCGAGGTTCACTAACAATTGGCCGCGTAAAAGTTTTACGCCGAACTTCTCCGCGCACGGATCCGTGCCGTCCGGCTCCCACTCGACATACCACGGCTGATTCAAAGTCATGTCGTCGCGTTCATCCACGTCGCCTGGAAGGATTGGCTGTTCGACGCCGGCAGAATCAAGAAAGGTCAATGACCTCGGCTGCGAATAACCGTTCAGCGCGAAATTTTTGTTGCCGCGATACAACATCTTTGTCTCGGCAGTGATCCGCGCCTGGCGTTTGAGCGTCGGCGTGATGGAATGTTTCGATGCGCGCGGTTTCAAGATCACGGCCGCGAGTTCTTCTCTGCATTTATCAGAGTGGGCGTACAGCCGTATGGCCATCGACCGGGAGATCCGCGTACCTGTGTTAGGATCGGTTTGCACCACGAGCCTTTGAACTGCCCGCTGTTCCTCCTCAGTGAACTCGGCCAGCGGTTTCCGGCCTGGGTTGCCGGGATTGAAGGGAGTTTTTTTTCGACGATCGATTGGATCGCCGGTGGCCACGCATAGCCGCTCGGGATTGCGCTCCGCACGTTCGAACGATTTTCGAATTGCTTCCGACGATTTTCTTTTGCCGATCTGGGAACGCCTTATGCCTTCGAGCACGTCCCGGCGCGCCTCTGTTACGTTGACGCCCTGATTGATGAGTACACGAAAATAAACAACAGCATCGGACCAGGAAGAAAATACCTCTTGGCGCTCCGTAGGGGCGCGACAAATCTCGTTGGGCAAATACAGCTCCGACCGCTCGAACTCGCTACGACCGCGATCGCGCTCGATCGCGCGGCTGATCATTCTTCGCATTGTCTGTTTACTGGGCGAGCCAAGTGCTGACAAATTGGGCAGCCGGCGGATGATTTCCGAAACGTTCCGCCGATGCTCTCCGACGAGCGGCGCTAGTATGTCTCGTGCGAGTGTCGCCCTATCGCGGCATTTACCAGATAGCTCCAAAAACGCGATACTTGGTTGCCAAGCCACTCTCATCGGTTTTGTCCTCTTGGAACGCGAGCCACAGCACCCGCGATCAGGGAGCCTAAGACATGGATTTTTGCTAATTCCTCTTCTTCGAACCGCTTCTTATCGAGCCACTCTTGATAGCCGCCACGCCGACCTTTAATTCCCCGTTTCCAAGCGGAAAGATTATTGAGTGTGATCGGCGAGCCGTGAAACCACTCAGTAAGAATCTGCAAAACTTCCGGCTGCTCATGCAGCCAGACGATGATTTTTGCGTATGGCTGGTTGTCGTACAGCCGACGGTTTGTTTCCTCGCGGATGCCAGCAGGAAGCCGCGCGATTTTACCAACGTGCGGGCGCGGGAGCTTCATGGCGGTGCGAAAGGAAACAAACCGGCCGAGCCTCATGGGCCCGGCCGGCCGTTACAACACCGCCAAGCGAGTTTGCCAAATTCGCCTGGGACTCCGGTATCTCCCGAAGATGCCTACAAAGAACTAAACTCAGAGAGAGATGCATGGCGGGCGGCGGTGTTGTATGTCTTCATCTTCGAAAATCTATGGGGAAAACCTACGAAACAATGCGTGTAGCGCATGGCGCACAGCGAGAGTTGCGCTGGTTTGCACACGATCGTTAGGAGTTTCTTTCTCAAAATTTTTAGGCGGATTTTTTGAAATTCGGCGGGATGAAAGAATTACCGTTTGTTTCGAAGCGATGTACAACGGCTAATAGCTGTTTGGCGTGTGAAACAATGGTATCGTCGTAACTGCGAGCGTTGGTGGTATAGCGGTCTCCCATGGGCTGTAGCGGATTCCAGCTCGAGTTGACGATAATCGCGCGAGCGATCGGCAAACTTGCGGCCATCCTTTTGGCGGCGTCGTTAATCTTCATTGAAGTATTTTGCAGTGAGTTCCGCCGCAATTTTGTCGATCACGCGGCCCAGCTCTTCATCGCGGAGAGCTGTAATCGCGTCCTCCAAAGCTTTCGACACGTTTTCCAACTCCTGGACGTGCTCGCCTTTTTGGATTTCCAGGGCCTCAAACTGTCGTGGTAAAAGCTCGCCACGAAGTCGCTGATCGGAAATTTTTCGTAAGGCTTGTGGATCGTCGAGATTCAGGTTTGCCCAGCTCGCTTTTTCTTGATCGATCGCCGCGAGCGATTTCTTGATTCCTTCACTTTTGGAATCGCAGTGACTGATGGATTCAATGAGAGACCTTGCCTGCTTGACCAATTCTCGATAGGGCTGAGACATTCGTTGTCTGGCTGATTTACACCTGCGGGAAATGGCATGCAAGCAAAATCGATTCTAGCAACTGAATCGCTTTCAGCGCGGTTGCGGCAACTTCGAAGCGACGCTGAAATTTCAGTCTCCGCCCTAGGAAGGGCTATTGGCTCCGCGCCTAGCTATCTAAGCTTGATCGAACTTGGGAATCGTAAGCCTTCGCCTGAACTGCTACAAAAACTGGCGGGCTTTTACGGAGTCACGCGGGGCTGGTTGATCGAAGGGAAAGAACCAAAGTTTTCAGCGTTGGACGCTCGCGCTGAGACTCAAAAGTTTTTTCGGCTTCTGGATTATCTCTCCGAGCCGACTGAGAAAGGCGAAATGAGGCAGGCCCAGTTGCTCGCGGAAATCGCCGTCCGAATTTCTCAATTGAAGCACTGGGATAAACCAGCCTGGCAGCCACTTCGCCAACAAATTATCAAAGCAATCGATGATTATGCGGAGTTTTGCTTCGCGCATTACGCCGAACTGAGACTAGCGGCGAAAAAGACGGCGCGAGCGCGGACCAAAGACGCGTCAGTAATAAAAACCTCTCAGAAACGCCGCCAGAGCGGTCAGCGCAGGCGCCTCGAAAAATAGCAGAGCTTAACCGCGAGCCACTTTAGGCCGGGCGGCGTTGAAAAACGGGATGGTGAGGCGTCGCCGAGCTTCGCCGAGGGTCTAATAAGGCCATCTGAGGCTAGTTTTGGTAGCGCACTTAAAAGGATTTGACACGCTATCAAGCCTTGCTTGATAGTCGTGGCCGTGACTGCGAAACAGCGTTCGCTTTGGAATGATCTGCGGTTGCGCCTGCGCGTGGTAACCGAGAATTACGGGGCCCGCGCTCAATTGGCTCGCGAGTTTAACGTGAAGCCTCAAGCAGTTGCGGAATGGCTATCCGGTGCGAGTGCGCCGACTGCCGAAAACACGCTTCGCCTTCGCGAATGGGTCAGCGAGGCGGAAGCGAAACAAAAAAAGCGCGCCGGAAGTGCGGTAACACGACCGGCGCTAACCCGAAGAAGCAAATCCACTAAACATGAAAAAGCCAAATCAAGTCAGAAAAAACATTAAAAGGGCGCCGGCATCGGCGCAACAAAAACCGGCATCGCGCCGGCGAATAATCCCGGTAGTTGATATGGACTACCTGAAAACGCACGACCCGAGAGAAATTGCCGAGCAGTTCGCGCGATCGCGAAGAACGATTCGCCTCTATGTGTCGAAACCGTTCAAGCGCGCGATTAAAGAGTGCGCCAGGCGGGAAAAACTCACGGTCTCTCAGTTCATTGAACGCGCAATCCGCGAAGCGCTGCCTCTAATTGAGGGGCAGCTATGAGCCGCGTTGCTGCCGCCAGAGAAGTCAAAGTCGTAACCGTTCGCGAAGAACCATTGCCGACCGGGCCGAAAGGCTGTCTCATCGATTCGCCGGAATGCTTTGTCTCTTTTTGGCGATCGGTGGTTGCTCGTTCATCCTGGTATTCCGAGGACAAGGAACATCTCGTGATCCTTTGCCTGGATACGCGAAAGAGAGTGAAGAGCTTCTCCCTAGTTAGCATGGGAACATTGAACGAATCCTTAGCTCACCCGCGCGAAATTTTTCGGACGGCGATTGTGGACTCAGCTTACAGCATAATAGTCGCACACAATCATCCGAGCGGAGACCCGAGCCCGAGTGACCTGGACCTCTCTCTGAGCCGGCGACTTTATTTGGCGGCGGATCTTTTACAGATCCCGCTCGAAGATCATGTCGTTGTTGGTGACGGAAGCTATTTCAGTTTCCGGCAAGTTCGTGGACTCTGGCCAGAAATGTTGATCGACGCCAAGGAGCTGAGAAAAACAATCCAGAAGCAGTTCACGCCACCGCGACGCTCTCGGACTGCACGAACCTCTCAAAACAACGGCGCAAAGCGGCGCGATCGGGCAAGATAAAAGATGTGAAAAAGGTTAAAATCACATCGTATACGGGCGGTAAGCCGGAGACCGCGGACAAGAATGGCGCGCCCATGTCAGACAATGGCGAAGCGACGGTGTTCGGTCATCCGCGCGGCGACGTGAAGGTGCAAGTCGGTCCGTTGCCGTCGCAACAGGCTATCCCGTTGCCGGCGAAACAGCCAGGTCAAATACTGGTGTACGAGCTAATCCCGCAGGGCGACAACACTTTCAAAGCCGTGGCGCGGCCGCGCGATCGCCATGTCCGGATCACGCGGCGCGTTTTGCGCAGCCTGGGGATCGGGCTCAGTTACGCCACGCTACGCAGACTGGGCCAGGGCGGATTCATCCAGGTGACACACGTCGCTCCCGGTGTTTACACGCTGGATCTGCCGAGCTTTTACGCGCACCTGCGCAAAGTCGAAGCCGACGAAGAATTTTGGGAGCGCACGATCGAAGTGCCCAGCCACAACGGCAACGTCCGCAAAATCACGAATGCGCAGCGCTACCGCGAAGCGGCGCTGCTCTGTAAACATTGAACCACGGATTACACGGATGGGCACGGATAACAGATCAGATTGAAGAAGCGTACAGGAAGAACGTCCTACGCCCGGTACGGGTGCTAGCTCGGTTATGAGCAGTGAAGAAAGTACCAACAGAATCTTGCGCGCGTTAAACCGTGGCGAAATCACGGAAGCTCAGGCGCGAGATCAACTGATTGAGTTACGAGTACATCCCGATCACGCCGAAGAAATGATCGCGATCGAACAAGGTGAAGGCGACGTACAGGAAGTCTGAACAACATTCCGGGCAAGAAGCGGGCTTGACGCGGAGTATTATCCTTTTCTAAAGAAAAAGGAATCAGATGGCCAAAAATTCGGTAGTGGCTCAGTTTGAAAATGAGAAAAGTTGCGTCAGGGTGAGCTTGGACGAAGTGATTGCTTTGCTCGATTAAAGGGTTTGTAAATTCGTGCCATCCGCGGAGCCAAGGATTAACGATCATTTTATGGGTCCCCCGTCAGTGAAAGTGATTTGCCTATGGGATCGAGGGACACGGAAATCGAGTTCATGCCGGGGGACGTAGTCCCTGTAACCTCGGTGCGTTATCGCGTAGTTCACGACCCGCCCGAAGCGGGAACACATCTAAAAACGTTTTACTCGGGAGACATATTTCCATTCTGTTCAGAATGTGGCAGGAGAGTTCGTTACCTGCTTCCCGAAAGACTTCTCAGAAAGAAAAGCTGAAACTGTACCACTACCTGATGTTCAATGCTGTTGAGGTCCATATCGGCTGATTTTCACAACAGAACGGCAAAGCCAAGCATAAAAGAGTCCCGCGCCCGATTTGTGTCGGGGGCGCGCCGACTCAGGGAATTAATCTTGGGATAGATTGTAAAGTATGTTCAGCCTCGCTATGATAAGATGATGAAGCCGCGCATTTGGGCCGCAGCTCTGATTTTCTTAAGCGGGTACTCGCCCCTGCTGCTGATCATGTGCTTTCGCGACTTCAACTTTCAACAAGGTTCGTTCGAACATCCTCGGACAGTTGTTGCTTTGATGGCCATCGCTATCGCGTCCGTGTTTCTCGTGTTCGTCGCGCTGCGCTCGATCCATAGCGGGCTGCCTATTCGCATCATCTCTCTTCGATCCCGGGCAACGGATCTCGTGAATTACTCTCTCCCGTACATCGTTTCGTTCTTTGGCCTTAAGCTCAATGATCCGCACGACATGGGATCGTTGGCTGTTTTGATGCTTTTACTTTTTATTCTCGCATTCCGAACTAATTCACTTTTCATCAATCCGATTCTGGCATGTGGGGGCTATCAATTATTTGAAGCCGAATGCGAGGAAAATGGATACAAGAAAACAAGAGACGTACTCGTGAAGGGTGAGATTTTGCCGGGCGATCTTTGCCGGGCCGAACTCCTATCCACGAGCCTATTGTTGATTACCACCAGTAGCAGCTCCGAACACCATGAGTATCCAACCGTCGCAGGCGCTATCGAGTCTGAAGAGGCTAAAACTTCGGACCGCCCCTGCGATCTTATGGCTAGTCTATAGGAAGCTTCGCGCCGGCCACGCTTCGTACGAAGTGCGTCGTGTCGACATCGAGCCATCCCTTGAGAAGAAGCTGATCGCGATGGTCGCACGGCTCATTAATCAATCGAATCTTGCGGAAGCCTATGAGTTTGAGACCACTGATCAGGACGATCGCGTCTTAGTTCACCCGATATCCCAGACTGACTTTCCCTTAATAGCGGCGGAGGTGATGCGGGGATTAGATGCGCCTAAAGTGCAGTCCGTTGAGGAGTTCCAAAACGCAATCGGGACGATTATTTCGATCGAAGTCGGCAAACAAAACACTCTATTCGCGTTTCGCCGCCGACCGGAAGCGTGGAATCTTAGAAAGCTCGCGGGATGGGTAAATGCAATTTTTAAAAATGCGACCCTCGTTGATGTCGACGCTGGCGTGGTCTTAAGGTTGGACCAGCACATAGATTTTATTGGCTTCCGTGAGCAGTTGTTCGTTTTGAACAAAAAAAACTTCGAGTACGGTTTAAACTTTCGCGAAGGAATGGAACGGACTCGTGATCGCGTGATCAATGAGTTTCAGTCGCGTAATCTCTTCACGGATGTTAGGCCTCTTCGCGACAAGGTGGCTAGTAATCTGCATTATCTTCGGAAACTCACGGCGTTGGAGAAAAGTGGATATTATAGAGATCCAAACTTCATGGCAGAATTAGAGCGCGCTTCCAAGGCCGAAGGCTGGGCGCTGGAGTTTGTCGACGGCAAAATCGTAATGACGGCGGAAAGTCTCGATTTGATCATCACGTTGTTATGCAATAATCGCGTCCAATCTATGGTGAATCGCGAGCGGTTCGATATTGAGGGAGTTAAAAAGCCGATCTAACTGGAGCCTTTTACTAGGCCGGTCTGAACTGAGGCTGGTGAGTGCGATAGATGCCAGTGGTTTTTAAAAATTGAGCAAATCTGCGCAATTGTATCTGTGCGCCCTGACCGGACGGTTGGAAGCACACATTCTTGGCGCGTGCCGGAGCATATCATTCATCGCGGTCTTGTCGCTCTCGGCGGGGCTACCAAGGTTGAAGTAAAACCCGGCGGAGATCTGCCGCCTCGAATCAATGTCGCTCCCTGGGGAACACACAACACTTCAAAAGGACGCGTTGTTATCAACGAGACCACAGCCCGCGAGCTTCCGGTAAATCAAAAGCGCGCACAATACGATCGCGTCGCTCTTGATTTCGAGCATAACACGATACCGGACAGCCAAACCTACCGTGGTGAACCGGCAAAGATCGCCGCAATGGCTACGCCATCCGTGGTCCCAGGAGAGGGAATCATTTTCGATGCGCTCGATTGGACTCCCGAAGGCCGCGAGTATATCGGCAACAACCACTACTGTGATATATCCCCGGCACTCCAATTCAACCCGCAAGACGAAGCGATTCTGATTCACTCAGCCGCGGTTTGCCGCATGGGCGCGATACCAGGCTTAACGTTCTTCTCGACGAATCCGCTCGTTGAAAGTGCAATTGTTAGCGATGACCAGGCACGCGAACTTCTCGCCACGTTGCTTGGTCTCGCCGCCAATTCAAAAAAAGATGATGTGATTGCGGCGCTCCGCAGCTCAGCGCAACCGAGCGGAGAGCTGTCACCATTGACGAATTTACAAGAGAAGTTAATCGAATTTCTTAGCGGCAAGGGCGAAATTTCAGAGCCGAAGATGCGCGTGCTCGACGCATTTCTTCCCGACAAAAAAGACGCGATCATAGAAGCTGCCGTCTTGCGGAACATGGGCGTGCGACCGGAGCGCGCTGCGAAATTTTCACAGTGATGCACTCGCTCGTTTTTATTCGTGGTTAGCTTTCCTTTATGGCTGCGATCGAATTTAGATTAATACGTAACGACATTTCTCCTGATATTCGACGGAAGCTGAGGAAGATGAAGAATCCCCGCCCAGTCTTGGAAGCAATCGGGGAGCAGCTTGTCTCGTTAACCAGGCGCGCGTTTACCGACGCAAGTTTGCGGCCGTCGATATGGCCGCCACGGAAAAAAGCTGTCTCATGGCAAATATTGCGCAAGAGCGGCACGCTCTGGAAATCGATTCGGATCACCGAAACAACAAACACCAGCGTCACAGTCGGCACCGATCGCCCCTATGCGGCGGTGCATCAGCTCGGCTCGCGTAAATCAACCGGGCGCGGTGGCGGGATCCCTGCGAGTCCGTTTTTCCCGGTGATCGGCAAGAAGCTTACTGCGATCGCAAGGAAAAAGATCGACCAGGCCGCACACGTAAAGTTCGACGCAATGCTGCTTAAAGCCAGGGGTTAAAGACTGTGAAAGCCACTCGACGCGGCTCTGTCAAAATGAAAGTGACCTCTGCTCAAACGTACGACGCTAAATGGTTATACGACAAACATCCTATCGTCTTTTCGGTAATGTTTAATGTTGGCTGGTATTCAGCGGCGGCGTGGTCGCGAATTACGAAGTTATTCTCTTGGAAACGCTGGCAGCAACTGCGCCAGTAAAAAATCGAAACTATGCCAGACGTACTCTCTTATGTGGCTAGGCTCAACACCTCGGGCTTCACCGGGCCGTTGCGCCAAGCAGAATCCATGGTCTCTTCATCCGTCGGCAAAATCGGAGCTGCGTTCGCGGGGCTCGGTGTCGCATTTGGAGCCTTCAAAGGAATCGAAGGCGCTTTTAGCGGTATTGCCGGCGTCGCTGCGCAAGGCCTGGAACTCAAAAAGCTGAGCGCGACGACCGGGCAGAGCGTTCATGACTTGGTTATTTTACAGAAGGCTTTCGAGGAAGCCGGAATTGGAGCCGACGCTGTCGGCCAGAGTCTCTTCATGCTTCAAAAATCTCTGGGCGGCGTGAATGACCAGGGCGAGCCAACGAAACAGGTTTTTGAGCAGCTTGGCCTCTCCATTGATGCGTTGAAAGGGCGACCAGCAATCGAGCAATTGGAATCTATCGCAGCCGCAATTGGACAACTAGGCAGCCAGGAAGAAAAGACAGCCAAGATCGCCTCGATATTCGGCCGATTTGGCGGCCGCGAAATGCTGGCGCTTCTAGGAGACCCAAGCCAAATTCGAGAAGCCGCTACAACCTACGGAGAGATGGCCGACGTGATACAGAAAAACGCGGTCGCGTTTGCGAAGTTGGAATTAGCCATACTCAAGGTGAAGGCCCGTATCGCGAATATTTTTGTTGGATTAACCGAACAAATCGGACCGCAACTCACTGCGTTGCTCGACCGATTAAGAAACTCATTTGATGGGTTAAAAATCGGAGAAAAAATCGGCGACGCGATACGAGTCGCCCTCGCTGCCGCCGAAGTCGGACAACTCGGAGACCTGATTGGTCTTTCGATTATGGCTGGCATCGAAAAATTCACCCCGGTGATTCAAACCGCGCTGCACAACATGTTCGCCGCGCCGTCCGCATACCTCCAGGCCAGCTTCGAACAGACCATGAGCCGGATCGCCGAGCGCATCCGCCTCTTTGGAGCCAATCCACTCGCCTACGCGGCCAGCGCGGGATTTAATATCGGACGCGGAATCACTGGCAATAAGGCGGAAGAAGAGCGCCTGGCCAAAGACCTTCAAGAACGCACCGCGGCCATTTTGAAACAAACAAGCGCGGAGGTCGCGCCGGCCTCGACAGAGTACCTGACGAAACTTCAAACGCTGGTCGAATCGATCAAGCAAAGTCTAGCATACCTTAGCGGCGCGCCGAAGACTGAGACTCCTGAGGACAAAAAGAAGCGCGAAGAAAAGACCGCGATTGGGCAAACTGTCGGAGCAAAATTGAGTGAAGGCGATAGACTGGCTAAGATCGGCGGCTTCATTGGTGGCGGCGCAAACCGTATGCTGGATTACACGCGGGACATTGCCCGATCCGCTGCGCAGATAGCAGTCAACACTAAACCGAAGGGCGGTCATAACGAGACGCCTGCCGCCACTTACGCATGATCCGCGGAGCATCGGCGAACGCAACGCGGAGTAGCTGCCAATACCTCGCGGAGTGCCAGAAAAACGTCCCGAAAAGCGCGTAAAATCCCACCGATTACCAAGGCGGTAAATTTTCGGACAAATTGCCTTAAATCCGAGGTATTTGGCAAAATGGCAAAAATCACGCTCGCTGCGAGAGCCTCGCAACTCTTCCCGCTTCGCGTAAGCTCTTGATTGCCAACGACGTTTTAGCAGTCAATAGCAGCCATTAATGGTCAATAGCAACAGGTAGCACCGTTGGGACAGAATTAACGAAGAGTCTCATTAACGAAGAGTCTCAGCGTGCCTGGAGGGATTCGAACCCCCAACCTTCTGATCCGAAGTCAGAAGCTCTATCCAGTTGAGCTACAGGCACTCTGAGATTTGCGATTTTCGATTTCAGATTTTCCGATTGTACACGGAAGTTGTCGATTCTTTGCGTTCAAATCGAAAATTGGCACTCGAAAATCTATAATATCATGGGTGGCCGACGGGACTCGAACCCGCAACAACCAGAACCACAATCTGGGGCTCTACCATTGAGCTACGGCCACCACAATTTAAGCGAAATGGAGTCTAAGATTCCCATTCCGCTTTGCAAACAAAGGGCTCGACTTTTCCCGTCCACTCCACTAATTGTCAGCGCCGGTGGACCGGAAATCTCTCCCCAGCCGGTTAGGCATAGCGCCACAGCGTCGTGTAATGCGACGCGGGGCCGCTTTCCTCGCCGCCGTATTTTTCTTCGCCGCAACGATGCTCGTCGTCGCGCAACAGGACGATCCAAGCGAAGTCTTCCTCAAAGCCTATCTCTCCGCGCAACAGGGCGAGAAACTCGAGGGTCAAGACCGATTCAAGACCGCTTTGGCCAAGTATCGCTTCGCCGGCAGCTTGATTGAGGAATTGCGTAAATCGCACGCTCAGTGGCAGCCAGCGGTTGTGGAATATCGCGGACGCAAAATCAGCGAAGCGATTTTGAGACTCCAGGAGCGAATCACAAGGCAAACCCAACTCAACGCGAGTGCCAGTCCGTTGCCCGACATTGCGCCGGCAGCGCCTGAGAGTGACGCCTGGTCTGAGCCTGGTCCCGAAGCCTTGGCGCCCCAACCCGGGGAGATTGTGAGCGAGCGGTCGCGGGATACCTCAGTCAAAGTTGCCACGAAGAACTTGCGCGACAAAGTCGCTGCGCTGCAAGCCGCGCTCGACAAGACGCGCGGGGACTTGGAGACCGCACGAAAAGAAAAGGACGTAGTCGATACGCGTTTGAAGGAGACAAATTCAAAACTGGAGCGGGCTAAGAACGATCTTGATAACACGAAGAAATCGGAACGGCAGGCGCGCGACCAACTCACGCAGATTCAGGAATCAGTGAAGCCTTCGCAAAGCTTGGAAGGTTTTAGTGACAAGGAACAGCAGCAGCTGCGCGCCGAAGTTGCACAATTAAAAGGAGCCGTTGCCACAGCCGATCAAGCGCGTGTGACTGCGGAAAAGCAAAGGGACGATACTCAGGCAAAGTTTGCCGATGCAAACACTCATATCATTGCGATCGAGCGTGAACGCGATGACGCGCTCTCCCAACTGAAATCGGCGAAGGAATCAGAACAGCGTCTTCAATCCCTCGTCGCCGAGAAGAATGATCTGCAACAGAAGCTTGCAATCGCGGAGGAGAAAGTCAGGAAACTCAGCGAGGGTGATCCGAAAAGCACTGAGAAATTGGCCGAGATGGAACGACAAATGGCGCAGCTTCAGCAGCAGCTAATTGAAACCCAGAATAGAAATTCTTATCTGGCTGCCCGAACCGCGGAGCTTGATGTTGAGCTGGAACACGCAGGCACAGAGCTTCAGGCCGCCAAGCTGGCCGGAGCAAACAGCGAGGATTCACCGCGGCTTGCGAGAGAAAACGAACTGCTGAGAAACATTGTTGTTCGTGAACGCCAGGAAGAAGCGCGACGCGATGAGGCGCGGAAGCTGGTGTTGGCCGAGTTGGATAGACTCAAAGTGCGATCGGACTTGCTGAACAAAGAGATCGAATTCCTTGTCCAACCCGTAACGAGGTTAACGGCCGAAGAACTCGCTCTGTTCCGACAACCCGTAGTCTCAATCTCGAACGAGAAGCCCGGGGTGCTCAAAATGAGTTTTGTTTTTGAAAAGAAATCGACGGCAGCCTCCAGCAAATCGAATGCGACGGCAACAGCCGCCCCCAAGGCATTGTCGAACGAAGTTCAGGAGGTTGCGGTCGCCGCCCGGAAGAACGTTGAGCAGGGCAAATATCGAACAGCAGAAAAGCAGTATCAGACAGTCCTGGCGAAAGATCCTAAGAACCTCGACGCGCTATCCAATCTTGGCGTGGTTTACTTTCGCACCGGCAAGATCCGATCCGCGGAATCAACGCTGAAGAAAGCCCTCACCATTGCGCCGAACGATGATTTCATCCTCACCACGCTCGGCATTGTTCATTATCGCCAGTCGAGGTTCGACGATGCGCTGAAAGAATTAAGAAAAGCAATTGAGCTTAATCCAAATAGCGCGACCGCGCACAATTACCTCGGCATCACGGCCAGCCAAAAAGGCCGACAGCAGGAGGCGGAAAAGGAGATGCTTCAAGCCATCGCGGAAGATCCGAACTACGCAGACGCGCATTTTAATCTGGCGGTCATTCTCATCACGACGCAGCCTACATCGAGGGAACTTGCCAAAGAACATTACGCCCGCGCGACCTCGCTTGGCACGCAACCAAGTCCGTCTTTGGAAAGATTGCTGCAGTGATCGGAAGATCGAACTGCAATTGATTCTTTGGCGGCGATCTCTCATCGTCGCACCGCAAAACGTGCAACCATTCCTCACGGCCAACTGGCGTTATTTGGCGATGCTGAATTATGTGGTCGATCCTCGGCTGATCACGGCGCTGGTTCCGGCGGAAACAGAAATCGATTTCGAAAACGGTGAGACTTTCCTCAGTGTCGTTGGGTTTCTATTTCTCGACACACGCCTCCTGGGTCTTCCAATTCCGCTGCACCGCGATTTCGAAGAAGTGAATCTGCGTTTCTACGTCCGGAGAAAATCGGCGGACACATGGCGGCGCGGCGTGGTTTTCATCCGGGAACTTGTGCCGCGTCTCGCAATCGCTGTCGTAGCGCGGACGTTTTACGGAGAAAATTATATTGCCGTCCCGATGAAGCACGAAATCGAACATCTCGATGAGAATCTGAAGGTGGAATACTCCTGGCGCCGCGGCCACAAATGGGAATCGCTCAAAATGACGGCGATTGGCGAGGCGCAACCTATGCTAGCAGGATCGCACGCCGAATTTATCACTGAACATTACTGGGGTTACACTGCGTTGCGCGAAGGCTGCAGCGAGTATCGCGTGGAACATCCGCGCTGGAAAATCTGGAATGCCACCAACTTCGAATTTAACGCCGACGTTGCAGCCCTTTACGGCGAGGAATTCGCTGAAGTGTTGAATCAGCCGCCGCGCTCTGCGTTCATTGCTGACGGCTCGCCGATTACTGTCCAAAAGCGCCAGATGCTTCTCTAACGGCGTCTCTAACCGCCGAACTCAGGCTTCCGTTAGCAATTGCCGCAGGACAAACGGCAAAATGCCGCCGTGCCGATAATAATCGATCTCGATCGGCGTATCGATCCGAAGCTTCACTGGCACTGATCGTTTTTCTCCGTCCTTGCTTTCGATCTCAAGCGTTACCTGTTGTCCTGGTTTGATCGAGTCGGACAATCCGGTGATTGAAAACTTCTCCGAACCGTCGAGCCCGAGCGATTGCGCGGATGTTCCTTCGAGAAACTGCAACGGCAACACGCCCATTCCGACGAGATTCGAACGGTGAATTCGCTCAAAGCTCGCCGCGATCACCGCCTTCACGCCTAACAAAAGCGTCCCTTTCGCTGCCCAATCGCGCGACGAACCTGTCCCGTATTCGTGACCGGCAAAAATGACCAACGGAGTCTTCGCCTCCACGTATTTCATCGCTGCATCGAAGATCGACATCTGTTCGCCCTCGCCATTCTTTGAACCGCCAGTCCGGCTCGGACTGAAATATTTCGTGACGCCGCCCTCCGTTCCGGGCACCATCAGGTTTTTGATCCGCACATTTGCGAATGTGCCGCGGGTCATTACCAGATCATTGCCTCGACGGCTGCCATAGCTGTTGAAATCTCGCGACTGAATTCCGCGGGACATCAAATATTTTCCGGCGGGGGAACTCTCTTTGATCGCTCCCGCAGGCGAAATGTGATCGGTCGTCACCGTGTCGCCGAAAATGCCAAGCGCGCGAGCGCCCCGGATTTCCGCGATGTGTCCGGGCTCCATCGAAAAATTTTCGAAGAACGGCGGATCATGAATGTAATCGCTTTTCTCGTCCCACTGGTAAATGTCGCCTGTGCTCGATGGAATTTCGTTCCACTTCGGATTTTGCTCTGCGAAATCGCGATAAAATTTGCGGAACGTCTCAGGTGTGAGCGCTCTCTGCATCATATCCTGTATCTCGCTAAGAGTCGGCCACAGATCGCGAAGAAAAACTTCTTTACCGTCCTTGTCCTTGCCAAGTGAGTCGCGAGAAAGATCGATGTGAACTCGGCCGGCGAGGGCAAAGGCAACAACAAGCGGAGGCGACATCAGAAAATTCGCTTTGATATGCTGATGCACACGGGCTTCAAAATTCCGATTTCCCGAAAGAACCGAAGCTGCAACCAGATCGTATTTATGGATCGTCTTCTCGATGTTCGGATGCAGCGGGCCCGAGTTGCCGATGCAAGTCGTGCAACCGTAGCCGACGAGATTGAATCCGAGCTTGTCGAGATATGTTTGGAGTCCGGTCTTTTTCAGGTAATCGGAAACAACGCGCGACCCGGGTGCTAGCGACGTTTTCACGCCGGGATCGACATGCAGACCGCGCTCGACTGCTTTTTTCGCCAACAATCCAGCCGCAATCATCACGCTCGGGTTGCTCGTGTTTGTGCAGCTCGTTATCGCGGCGATCAGGACGCTGCCGTGGCCAATGTGAGTACGACCATGTAGGAACACCTGGCTCGATTCGGCTTCGATTTCTTTACCCGAATCGGGTGTTGGTCTGTTTGAAACCATCTCGAGCACGTTACGTGCTTCGCCGGGGCTGATTCCCTGGTCCTCCCTGGTATCGGTAGAAAACATTGCGCTGTCGCGCGGTGCGCTGCCATTCAATTCCACGACATGCTTTTCGCGAAGATCGACCTGTTTCTTTCCGTAGCCGCCGTCGTGCACCGGAGTTTCAAGAAGTTCGCGAAACTTTCTCCCGAGCTCTGGCAAATTAATCCGGTCCTGAGGCCTCTTCGGTCCGGCGACGCTCGGCTGTACGTCCGCAAGATCCAAATCGATATCAACGCTGTAATCAATTTCGCCTTTTCGCGGCATGCCAAACATGTTCTGGGCGCGAAAATAATTTTCGAAAGCAAGACATACCTCCTCGCTGCGCCCCGTAGCCCGCAAATACTTCACTGACTCGTGGTCGACCGGGAAAAAACCCATCGTTGCACCGTACTCGGGTGACATGTTGCCGATGGTTGCGCGGTCAGGCACCGGCAACGATGCGGCGCCCTCACCGTAAAACTCAACGAATTTGCCAACGACCTTTTGCGTGCGCAGCAACTGCGTGATGTGCAAGACGAGATCGGTCGCTGTCACTCCTTCGCGCAATTGTCCGGTCATGTGCACGCCCACCACTTCCGGCGTCAAAAAGTAAACCGGCTGCCCGAGCATCCCTGCTTCCGCCTCAATTCCGCCCACGCCCCAGCCAACCACGCCAAGCCCGTTGATCATCGTCGTGTGCGAATCCGTGCCAACCAAAGTATCGGGGAAAAAGATTTCCGACTTCTGACCTCTGACTTCTGACGTCTGACTCAACACGCCTTTCGCGAGGTATTCCAGATTCACCTGATGCACGATGCCGATTCCCGGCGGAATGAGCTGGAAAGTCTTGAAAGCCTGCTGACCCCACTTGAGAAACTGGTAACGCTCGCGATTGCGCTTGAACTCCATGTCCAGATTGAGTTCGAACGCGCGCGGCGAACCAAAGAAATCGACCTGTACAGAGTGATCGACAACCAGATCGACCGGCACGAGCGGCTCGATGATCTTCGGGTCGCTTCCGAGCCGTTGCACACAGCTTCGCATCGCCGCGAGATCAACAATCAGCGGAACCCCGGTGAAGTCCTGCAAAACAATGCGCGCAACGACGAATGGGATCTCCTCGTTCGCGGGTGATTTCGCGTTCCATTTTGCAAGCGCTTCAACATCTTTGCGCCGGACCTTCTTCCCGTCGCAGTTGCGCAACACCGATTCGAGGACAATCCGAATGCTTACTGGCAACCGCGAAACTTTGCCGATTTCTTGTTCTTCCAGGGCCGGTAATGAAAAAAGGAGTCCTTCGCGGCCCTTACCGGCGTCGAATGTTTCAAGCGTTTTAAATTCGTCAGTCATCTCGCTGTCATTCCGAGCGAAGTCGAGGAGCCCCGTTGCCAAGCCTTAAGCTATTGCTGCGGGATCCTTCGACTTCGCTGCGCTTCGCTCAGGATGACAATGTTCCATTGTCATTTCAGCTCCGCCAGCTTCGCTTTGATCTTGTCGAAATTTGGCAACTGCCGCGCGTCGTCATTGCTCTCGGCGAATTGGATCACGCCGTTCTTGTCGATGATGAACGAAGAGCGCTTCGGGACGCCGCTCATCCCGAGATTCATTTGCGGCAGGAACGAGTCGTACATCACGCCATATTCCTTCGCGATTTTGTGTTCATAGTCGCTCAGCAAAGGGACCGTGATTTTTTCCTTTTGCGCCCACGCTTCCTGCGCGAACGGGTTGTCTCCGCTAATTCCATAAACAACGGCGTTCAAACTCGTATAAACGTTCATGCCCGCGCTCACTTCGCACATTTCCGTGGTGCAGGTGCTCGTGAACGCCATCGGAAAGAAAAGCAGCAATGTGTTTCCTTTCCCGAAATTCTCGCTAAGCCTGATTTGTTTCGGCCCGTCAGCGGTTTTTGTCGATAAGGTGAAGTCTGGCGCTTTGGTTCCAACAGCAAGTGGCATAAACAATCCTCCGGTTTGAGTTTAAGCGGGGGAAACTCAGTATAAGATCGACTACTGCTGGGATCAAAAATTTTGCTGTCGCGCGCGAATGGAACTGTTCTGGTGGTTTTTGACGATTGTGCTTTTCGCTGTCGGTTTAATCGGCACCGTCGCGCCGGTTCTCCCGGGTACCACCATTATTCTCGCCGCTGCGATCATTCATCGGATCATGCTCGGTCCGGACAAGAGCATTGGCTGGCACACGATTATTCTGCTGGTGCTGCTGACGCTCGCCACGTACGGGCTCGATGTTCTCGCTGGCTATTTCGGCGCGAAATATTTCGGCGCAACGAGATGGGGAACATTGGGCGCGATTCTGGGGGCGCTAGTCGGATTGTTCTTTGGCCTGATCGGCCTGTTCGTTGGGCCGGTGATCGGCGCGATCGTCGGTGAAGTCATCGCGGGCAAACGCATGATTGACGCTGGCCGCGCCGGGTGGGGAAGTTTGCTCGGGAACATTGGCGCCATGCTCGCCAAGCTCATCATCGCGCTCGCGATGATTATCATTTTTCTGATCTCGGTTCCCTCGCCGTTTTGAGTCAGAAAACGGGAACGGTTGCCCGGCGATCTAAAGCGGTGTCAAGCCACCGCACTCCAAAGCGCCTGCGTCGCAAAACCATTTCCTGCTTTTCCTGATTCATGGTTTCGTGGCTTCCAGATTTCTGTTTTTATGATAATTTCTGAGCCGATGGCAGATGATCGCTGGTTAGTCCCGCCTTGGCGGGATTTACTGGAGGAAAGTCCGAACACCATACGGCAGCATGCCGCGTAAAATACGCGGGCAATATTCGCGAAAGCGGATGTCGACGGAAAGTGTCACAGAAAACACACCGCCGGTTCTTTGAGAAAAGCGCAGGCAAGGGTGAAAAGGCGAGGTAAGAGCTCACCGCTCGCGGAGCAATTCGCGAGGCACGAAAAACCCCATGCGGTGCAAGACAAAACAGAGGAAGGGCAGCCGGCCCGATAAAATCCTCGGGTATCGTCGCATTACGTCCCGCGATGGCGGGACGGGCATTCGCCCCGCGCATGCGGGACGAATGAGATGAATGATCATCCGTCCCGCGCTTGCGGGACCGACAGAATTCGGCTTATCGCCATCGAAACTATGAAGGGCGCTTTCGGAAACGAAGGCGCCCTTCGCTTTCAAGTTACCACAGGCTACCGAGGGGGCACAGCTTCGAAAAATAATCTTCATGTAGGTTTATTAAGCCAATGAATAAGGCAATCGAAGCCATTCTGGCGCTCAAACCAGTCACCTTCCACTACAGGAGCGACGTTAAAGACGCCCCCAATCAGTTTGATTGCCGAAGAAGTTGCAAAGGTGAATCCCGCTTTGGTGCTGCATGATAAGGAGGGCAAGCCAACCTGTAAGTCGCGAAACCATACTACCGGCCAGCTAACTTTTGAAATCTGGGATCCTTTCGCCAGGGGTCATAGAGAGGATCAAAACGCAAATGTGCCGGAGTCAGTGGTAAAGCACACGGTGCCTGCAACGCATCACTAAGTAAGGGCAAAGCATGATCAAGATCGCCCAGAGTTACGTAGGCACGTGCGATCCATTCCTTTTCATACGGAAGCTGCCATTGATCTCGTCCAACTATCTTCAAGTTATGCTTTGCCAAACGTTCGACCTCATCCCTACGTCCGAGGCCTGCCTCGACGGCTAGCAGAGTTTCAGAAAGAAGAATTCCTTGATCGCGCTCCAACAAGGTCTTCAACTCGCCTTCTGCTTGCAAAAGCAATGGTTGCGCTTGTGCCGGTTCCCCTTTCAACTGATGTAAGATGCCGAGCTCAGAATGTGCGAGAGCGACAAAAAGCGGTGGCATCTCTTTCTCCTGCGCGATCCCAGAGGAGAGAAAAGCGATCGCATCATCGAAGCGGCGCTGAAAAATCAGCAGATTCACATAGGTGCCGGCGCCTCGGGGTTCCATGGTGAACTTAACGTCTTTCACTGTCTGCCAGGCGGTCACGAGATCGCCTGCGGCCAAATAGGCTTCTGCCTTCTGCGACAGGATATATGAGTCATGAGGAACGATTTTCAACGCCTGATCGAAGGCGGGATAAGCGAGATCGAACTTGCGGACACCGACGTATGATCGCGCCAGTTCCACCCATGTTTCCTCATTCAACGGATCGAGTTGGCTTGCTTGCTTCTGCAAGAGAATGGCTTCCTCGACTCTGCCTTGTCGGCGTTTAACCAAGGCAGTCGAGGCAATGACCGGGCTGTCGTTAGGCGCGAGTTGTCTCGCCTTTTCGAATTGATCCAGGGCGCGGTCGTAATCGCGCAGGCAATAGTAATCGTAGGTGCCCATCGCGGTTTGCGTTTCCGCTAGCTCTGGCGCCAAACGAAGCGCGGTTTCCGCCGCGACTCGCGCGCGTTCCTTCTGCGCCTCCGTGCGTTCAGGGTAGAAATACTTGGTTGCTTCCCCAATCGCCAAATCGGCCCACGCCTGAGCATAACTTGGATCCAGCTCTACCGCGCGCCGCGCAAAATCGATATATCGCTGCTTGTCTTCCGTCGATTGAGCATTGCGCAGAGCGACCGCGTGCAGATACGCTTCGTAGGCCTGCGGATCATCCGTCCCCTGACCTTGGAGCACGGCCCTTTCTTTGCCAGTGAGTTTTGCTTCAAGCACACCTGCGATTTTTTCGGCGACGTCACTTTCGACCTGAAACGTATCGATCAGCTTTCTATCGTACGTTTCCGCCCAGAGATGTGAATCGTTAGTCGCATTGATCAATTGCACGGAAATTCGTACGCTATCAGCCGCTTTCTGAACGCTGCCTTCGAGAATATTGGAAACACCAAGTTGCTGCGCGACGTCGCGTAGATTGGCCGGTGCGTTTTTGTATTTTTGGGTCGATGTGCGCGAGATGACTTTCAGATCGGCGATCTTGGAAAGGCGCGTCAGGATTTCATCCTGAATACCGTCGGCAAAGTAGGCGTTCGTTTTCTCGTCGCTCAGGTTTTCGAATGGTAAGACAGCGATGCCATGTTTGTCTTCTGGCACCGGCAATCTTCTCTTACTCCACAATAATGGCCAACCGATAGCCAAGGCTGCCAAAAACAAAATGAAAAGGGCGGCACGAGGCCTTTGTACCCAGCGCGGCCATAGAGGAGCGCGCTGCAATTCAACCGCAAGTTGCAGTTTGTGCCGGAGACCTTGCAGCGCCTCCCGCATTTCGTGCATGCTGCCATATCGTTCTTCCCGGTCTTTCCGCAGCGCGCGGCTGATGATCTCTCGCAATTCGAAGGGAACTTTCGTTCCCTGCCGGGCGATCGCCGCCGGTTCTGAAGTCAGTGCGGCACTGATTATCTCTTGCGGCGTGACGCCGGAAAACGGAGGAAGTCCAGTCACCATTTCGTGGAGCAGGACGCCAAGGCTCCAGATATCGGTGCGCTGGTCCACTGGCTCTCCGCGCGCCTGTTCCGGCGACATGTAGCGCACCGTGCCAAGAATAGATCCGACGTGAGTCGTGACGAGACTTATCGCTTCTTCCGGCTCGATCTTTGAAGGAAGTTCCTGCTCGGCTAGTTTGGCGATCCCAAAGTCGAGCACCTTCACGTAGCCATCGCGCCGCAGCATGATGTTCTCCGGCTTGATGTCGCGATGGACAATGCCGGCCTCATGCGCGCTGGCCAGCGCGCTCGCTACCTGAATAGCTACATCGATTGCTTCCTTCAGCTCGAGCCGGTGTGGATCGAGTGCTTGCCGCAAGGTCTCTCCTTCGACCAGCTCGCTCGCAATGTAGTAAGTCGATTCTTCCTCACCAATTTCGTAGGTAGTGAGAATATTGGGGTGATTCAGCGCGACCAGCGCACGTGCTTCATGTTGAAAACGCTTGATCCGCTCCGGATCGGACGTAAACCGTGCTGGTAATAACTTTAGCACCGCTTTGCGTTCGGACCTGGTGTCAAGTGCGACATACACTTCGCCCATTCCACCGCTCCCGAGATGCTGCGTGATTTTGTAATGTCCAATGGTGCGGCCGATGAGTGAATCAGTTTCTTTCGCTTCGGCTTCGATTACTCCGGCCGCGAAAGCTGTTGGCGGTTTCTCAATAAAATCCGTCGACTGCTGATCGGAACTTAGAAGTGCCTCTACCTTCTGGCGCAATAACTCATCCTCTCCGCAGGCAGTATTGAGGAAGGCGCCTACATCTTTTGGCGCGCAATCTAACGCGGAGTGGAAGATCGCCTCGATTTTTCGTAGCTCATCGGCGTTATGTGCGATCTCACGCATCTTTTGTTCGTTAGCCAAGACGTTCGCGAGCTTGATCACGCTGCATGAAGCTCATTATGCAGCCACGCCTTGGCAAACCTCCACTCCCGTCGCACAGTCACTGCGGAAATTCCCAGCGCCTCGGCAATCTCATCCTCTTTCAATCCGCCGAAATATTTGAGCTCAACCACTTGTGCTTTCCTTGAATCGAGCCGGCCGAGTCTTTCCAGCGCTTCGTGTAACTCGACAATTTCTCTTGATTGCGCAGCTGAAACGAGCGCCGCTTCATCTAACTCCACTTTCGCACCGCCGCCACCACGCTTCTGCGCGTTATAACTCAAAGCGTAATTAATTAGAATCTGCCGCATGGCCCGTGCGGCGACGGCAAAAAAATGCGCGCGGCTACTCCAATTCGGGTCGGTCTGCCGGGCAAACTTAAGATAAGCTTCGTTCACCAGGGCAGTGGTTTGAAGCGTGTGATTGGAACGCTCGTTGCTCATGTAGCGATGAGCCAGTCGTCGCAGTTCATCGTAGACCAGCGGCGTCAACTTTTCGAGCGCGGATGGATCGCCCTGACTCCACTTCGAAAGCAACCGGGTCACTTCCGGCGAAGAGATTCGTTCGTCGGGAGACGCCCCGCCATCACTTTGTGCCGGTTCGCCCGAGGTCACCGGGAACAAAGCTATCAATCTCGCCTGCGAAAACAAGAATTTCCGATTGAAGCGGAGAGGAAACGCACCGCAGGATCCCTTCAAGCTATGCGCCTTTTGTCGAGAGGCACTCTCGTTTGTTTTCGCTGACAGGCGGAATGCTGGCCAGGTATTTTTCAGCGACGTGATCGGTTTTGGCGGTCGTTCCTGCTTTACCAAAGCAAAAGACAGATATTCCGCCTGAAAACCTATTTTGTAAAAGATGAATCAACCCATAACCGCCGAACTAAAAGCCACCACTTGCTCTTACTGGCTGTTGCTCACACTTGTTCCCGCCCTTGCTGCTTCTCTCCTTCGCGCGCAGCCCGCCGCGCCAGCAGCAACTGCGCGCGCGGGTCACGGTAGAAAATTGGGACAAAGGTGGCGCGGTTTCTCATTGGGCTTATCTGCACGTATCGGAAGTTTCTCCAACCGCAATCATCCGGCGCGGCCGTTCGATTGTTGATCTGCCGCAGCAGCTGCGCCCCGAAATCGGCGCGCTAAAACTGTTACATGCACATGAACCGGAGCAGACGCTGGAGCAGTTTGTTAATAACGGCGCCGTAGACGGCTGCATCGTGCTTCACGCGGGCGAAATTGTCTTCGAGAAATATCCGAGCATTCACCCTGACGATCTGCATCTGGCCATGTCCGTGGGCAAAGCCTTTGTCGCTACTGCGCTCGCTCTTCTCGAAGACGAGGGAAAAATCGATTTAGAAAAGCCTGTCGAATATTATCTCCCTGAACTGAAAGGTAGTGGCTGGCAAGGCGTGCGGCTACGCGATGTCGCTGACGTGCGTTCGGGGATGGAAGGAGAAGAAACTAGTAACGATGCCTATCGCAATCCCGCCCACAAAGAATTTCAATATGAAGCAACTCTTGGCTGGCAGCCGCGCACCGCACCGAATCTGCCGGATGCCGTCCGCCGCGGGGACCTGCTCGGGTTTCTCGCGACTCTCAAACGGGTGCGTAACCCCGGTGAGACCTGGGCTTACACCAGCACCAATACGGCTGTCTTAGGCGAAGTCATTTCACGAGTCACTGGCCAGAGCCTGGCTGATGTGATTAGCGAACTGATCTGGAGCAAAATCGGCGCCGAACACTATGCGCTCTTAGTGGTAAACGAGCGCGGCTTTCCGATCGCATCAGGCGGAATGTGTATGACGCTGCGGGACCTGGCGCGCTTTGGAATGGCGTTCACGAAGCACCCTCCATCATTGGAGCAAGGAATTATTCCCGACCGAATTGTGGACCGCTTCTTTAACAGCCGCGGTGGGAGCGCTGACCAAAAGGGGATGCTACCGCTGACTTATCAATGGGACCTGGTGAGCAATCAGCACGAGCTGGCGAAAGGCGACTGGGCAGGACAATTACTCTATATCAATCGCGATAAAGCCGTCGTGGTCGCCTATAGCGGCACGAATCAGACCGCCAACCCAAAGATGGAACCGTTGCCCTGTCGAATAATCGCCAAAACATTCTTTTGAGTCGCACCCAGACGTGAAGAGTCAGACGAACCAACACTCTACCCGGATTTTTCGCCTCGCATGACCGCTTTTGGCCGCCGTTCCTGTTTTACATGTGTAGAAAGCAAAAATATCAAACTTGAGGAAACAACATGAAACTAAACAATCGTATTACTAAGACAGTGAAGGAAATCATGAAGCACCGAAACAATATAATTGGTACAACGATAGTCTTTGGACTTGGAGTCCTCGGGCTTTCCTCAATCGCGCGCGCAGTGAGTCCACGACCGGATGGCGGGTATGCGGGTGGTAACACGGCAGAGGGGCAGAGCGCCCTTTTAAATCTTACTACCGGCACATACAATACAGCCATTGGTTATTTGTCGCTTCTAAGCAACGCCACAAACAGTTTCAACACCGCCATCGGCGCTGGGGCGCTCCTTGCCAACACCGCGGACGAAAATACGGCCACCGGTGCGGCAGCGCTCTTAAGTAACACCAGCGGGAATTACAACACGGCCGATGGAGTGCTTGCGCTTGAGAGCAACACTATCGGTGAGGCCAACACCGCCACCGGAGTGTCCGCACTCCTAAGTAACACCACCGGGACCGCCAACACGGCCGCCGGTGACGACTCGCTCTTTTTCAACACCCAAGGCAACAACAACACGGCCCTTGGTGGCAACGCGCTGTTTGACAACACCATTGGCAACGGCAACACGGCTTTAGGCGCTAACGCCGGCAGCGCTCTCACTACGGGCGATAATAATATCGATATTGGCCATGGCGTTATGGGCGTGGCAGGCGAGAGCAACACGATCCGGCTCGGTGCCAACTTGCCCGACACACCGGGAGCTTCAGCCTGCCATATAGGCGGGATCTATCAACAGGCGGTTGATCCCGCCAACAGCACCGGTGTGGGAATCGATGCCACTGGGAAGTTGGGTACGGTGGTCTCGTCGCGGCGCTTCAAGCATGACATTAAAGCAATGGACAAGGCGAGCGAAGCGATTCTGGCGCTCAAGCCTGTGACCTTCCATTACAAGAGCGACGCTAAAAACACGCCGTGCTTTGGTTTAATCGCCGAAGAAGTGGCCGAGGTGAATCCGGACCTCGTGGTGCGCAACAAGGACGGCGACATCTACACCGTGCGCTACGATCAGGTAAACGCGATGTTGCTCAACGAGTTCCTCAAAGAGCATCGCAAAGTGGAAACACAAGCTCGCAAAATGGACGCCCAGGAACACAAGATCCGAGAGCAGGAAGCGACGATGAGTGAACTCAAGAAAGACCTGCACATCGTTGTTGCTCGCAATAAAGACCAGGACTCAAAAATCCAGAGGGTGAGCGCGGAACTCGAAATGAGCAAACGTTCGCCACACGTGATCGCCACCAATCCATAAAAGCAAAAGACTGACCACGGATAATGCGAATGCCACGGCCAGAAAGGAGGATGCCAGCGAAACACACCGACCGGATGAAATTGTCAGGCTTAATAGCAGACAACAGAAGGAAGCAAAGGTAACAAAGGAGACCAGATCCAACTCACATTAGAAGCTTCGTTTTCTTCGCTGCCTTCCGTTAACATAGACATTTCATGAGCGATTCGCAGAGGTCGATTTGAACACGAACTTCCCAGTAACGAGAAATCAGCGAAGAGCAAAACAACGAAAACAAGCAAATCATGGAAAATCGAAACAACATAATCACAACAACGATACTCTTGGCGCTCGACTTGTTTGCGCTTTCTCCAATTGCGCATGCAGTCAGTCCAACACCGGACGGTGGCTATCCCGGGGGCAACACGGCAGAGGGGCAAACCGCCCTTTTGAACCTTACCACCGGTGGTTTCAATACGGCAGTTGGTTATCTTTCGCTCAGGAGTGACACTAGTGGCAACTTCAACACGGCGGTTGGCGCTGGGACGCTCCTTGCCAACACTGCAGACGGAAATACGGCTACTGGTGCGGGAGCGCTTTTAAGCAACATCAGCGGCCTCCAAAACACGGCCAATGGAGCGTTCGCCCTTTTAAGCAATACAGAAGGCAGTTTCAACACCGCCAGCGGCTATCAGGCTCTCTTTAGTAACACTACCGGCACCGTCAACACAGCCATCGGTGCTGGTGCGCTCGCGAACAACACCACCGGCGATCACAACACGGCCATCCGCGGTGATTTTGTGCTCTTCAGCAACACCACCGGCAGTTTCAATACGGCTATGGGCGTGAATGCACTCTCAGTTAACACGGTTGGCGTTCAAAACACGGCCATTGGAGCGGACGCGCTAGGGAACAATACCGCTGACGGAAATACGGCCATTGGTTTTTCAGCGCTCTCAGACAACACCACCGGCACTTTCAATACGGCTGTAGGCTTGAATACACTCTCACTTAACGCGGTTGGCGTTGAAAATACGGCCGTTGGAGCGGGCGCGCTAGGGAACAACACGGGTGACTCCAATACGGCCATCGGTTTTTCAGCGCTCTATGCGAACACGACCGGCTCTCTCAACACAGCCAGCGGACAGTATGCGCTTTTAAATAATACGATTGGCTACTCCAATACGGCCGTCGGTGCGCAAGCGCTCCTTAGCAATATAACTGGCAATGAGAACACCGCAGTGGGTGGTGCCGCGCTCATTAACAACATAGCTGGCACCAATAATACCGCAGTGGGTGGTGGCGCGCTCGACAGTAACAACGGCGACTTCAACACGGCCACGGGCTACGTAGCGCTCCTTAGCAACACCACGGGCGCGTCCAACAATGCCTTTGGTGATCATGCACTCTATGCGAACACCACCGGCGGTCTCAATGTGGCCATCGGTTCTTCTGCGCTCGACGGCAACCTGTCCGGCAACAGCAATATCGGCATTGGGTGTTTCGGAGGCTCTAACGTCACGACTGCCAATAACGTTATTGCGATCGGTACCGCTGGTAATAACGTGGACAACAACTGCTACATAGGCAATATCTTCAACGCAACATCTTCCGGAGGGACCGCGGTATTCGTGAATTCGAACGGCAGGCTCGGTACGGCAACTTCTTCCCGCCGGTTCAAGGATGACATCAAGCCAATGGGCAAGGCGAGCGAAAGGCTGTATGCACTTCAACCGGTTACGTTCCACTATAAGAGGGAGATCGATCCAGAAGGGAGCAGTGCACCGCAGTTTGGTCTTGTGGCTGAGGATGCGGAAAAGGTGAATCCCGATCTGGTCGTACGCGACAAGGAAGGCAAGGCTTACACTGTCCGCTACGACCAGGTGAACGCGATGTTGCTCAATGAGTTTCTTAAAGAACACCGCAAGGTTGAGAAGCTTCAAGCTGCGCTCACGGCAGTCAATGCGCGTTTGAAGGAGCAGGATTCCAAAATCGAGAAAGTCAGCGCGCAGTTTGAATTAAGCAGACCTGCGTCGCAAACTCTCGCGACGACTAGGAAATGATTTGCAGGGCGTCTGCCGCAGCGAACGCCGATCCCACAAAAGCACAAACAGAAACAAATGAAAGGTAACATGCAAAACAAACCAAAGAAAAAGGAAGAAAAAAAAGAGAGCAAAGTCCGCGACCTCAAGCCAGCAAAGGATCCTAAAGGCGGTATCCCTCCCGGTCCGTGCGGACCCGGTAAGCGTCCCACATTTCCACCAGGCCCTCCTGACTAACGGGCTGAGTGTTCTTGGCACAAGTGGTGGCGGCCCAAACCCGCCACCACCGAGACCATGAGGGTTGCACTTAGAGGTGTTGTGACGAGCACGTCTAACCAAGGCGATGCAACTCAGCGGGGAAACAGACAACAAAGAAATGAAAGGTAACATGCAAGACAAGGCCAAGAAAGAGAAAGAGAAAAAAGAAATCAAGGTGCGAGACCTTAAGTCGGTAAAAGATCCTAAAGGCGGTTTTCCGACGCCTTGGGGTCCCGGCGGACACCGCAGCTCAGGCGGCAATCTACCAGCGGTCCAAAAGCCAGCAGGCAGCAACTAAAAAAGAACCGCTGTGCTTCCATCGTGCGTTCCCGCGTTGCCAGCAGCGTTAACCACAGCATGATGTGAACGGCTGCTGTGGATCGCGTACCTGATTGCATTGCTGGCCGCGTTAAGCCCGTCGTACCACGCCGACCAAATGGGCAGTTGCATCTGAGATCAGATCGACGCCGCAACGATCTTTGCGCGAGCCATCTTCGCAAACGTACATCCCAAACGAAGGCTCAATTCGCGTTCTTAAGCTACAGATGGCGTGAGCTTGGATTTCTTGCGCAGCAGCGGCAGAACTTTTTCAACCAACGCATCCGCTGTGATGCCGTGTTTCTTGCGAAGGATGGGAACCGCGCCGTGTTCGATGAATTGATCGGGCCAGCCGATGCGCACCACAGGTGTATTGATCATCTGCGAGTGCAGATGTTCCATCACCGCGCAGCCGAAACCGTTGTACAAAACGTGATCTTCGATCGTGCAGACTACGTCTACACTTCTAGCGAAAAATTCGAGCGTCCCGGTGTCCATGGGTTTGATCCAGCGCGGATTAATGAGCGCGACGGAAATTCCTTTTTCTTCGAGCTTGCGCGCGGCTTCTTCGGCAATCTCGAACATGTTGCCCAGTCCAAAGATCGCCACGTCGCGGCCATGTTGCACGACTTCCGCTTTGCCAATCTCGAGAAGTTTTGGTTCCGATTTGATTTGTGCGCCTGTTCCTGAACCTCGCGGGTAGCGGACGGCGATTGGACCGGAGTTATAGTGCGCCATTGTCCAGAGCATGTCGGCGAATTCGTCTTCGTCCTTTGGCTGCATGTGCACCCAATTTGGGATGTGGCGCAGATAACCGATGTCGAACAAACCATGATGCGTCGGGCCGTCGTCGCCGCTTAATCCAGCGCGGTCCATGCAGAGCCTGACGTTTAGTTTTTGGATCGCCATGTCGTGAATCGCCATGTCGTAGGCGCGCTGAAAAAACGTGGAATAGATCGTGAGAAACGGCGTCATGCCTTGCGTCGCTAACCCGCAGGCGAAAAGCGCAGCATGCTCTTCCGCAATGCCGACGTCAAAGTAGCGAGACGGGTGCGCCTTGGCGAAATGCGAAAGGCCCGTCCCGCTCGGCATCGCCGCCGTGATGGCGACGAGCTTTTGATTGGTGTCCGCGAATTTCGCCAGTGTCTTGCCAATGATTTCCGAATAGGTAGGCGTCGCCGTCGGCGCAGTCTCGCCGCTTTCGATCTTGTATTTGCCGAGGCCGTGAAATTTATCGGGCTGTTTAATGGCCGGTTCGTACCCTTTCCCTTTCTTGGTGAGAATGTGCAGGAGCACCGGCTCGTCCTGCGTTTTCAAAAACTCGAATGTCCGGATCAATAACGGGATATCGTGTCCATCGATCGGTCCATAGTAGCGCAGACCGAGTTCTTCGAAAATCACGCTCGGCACGAGCAAACCCTTCACGCTTTCTTCCACCTTATGCGCGAGCTGCACGCCGGTTTTTCCAAGAATCGCCTGGACGAAGTCTCGCGCCTTGTCGTGCAGATGCGCGTAAGTGGGATTCGTCACGATGCTGTTTAGGTAGTTAGCGATCGCCCCCACGTTTTTTGCGATCGACCACTCGTTGTCGTTGAGCACGACGATGAAACGCTTGGTATGCGTTTTGACATTGTTGAGCGCTTCGTAGCTGATTCCACAGGTGAACGCGGCATCGCCTGCGATTACGACAATGTTTTCATCGCTGCCGCGCAGATCTCGTCCCACAGCCATGCCGAGACCAGCGGAAAGCGCCGTGCCAGCATGACCGGCACCGTAGCAATCGTGTTCGCTTTCCGTGCGCAAAAGAAATCCATTGAGGCCTTCGAATTGCCGCATCGTATGAAAACGATCGAGGCGGCCAGTAAAAACCTTATGGACGTAGCCCTGATGACTGACGTCCATGACAAAGCGGTCTCGCGGCGTATTGAAGACACGATGCAGAGCAATGGTCAATTCGACCACGCCGAGGTTCGGTCCGAGATGGCCGCCGGTTTGGGAGAGGACCTTGATCAGCTCGTCGCGCACTTCCTGCGCGAGTTGCGGCAGATCCTGTTCACGAAGCGCTTTTATGTCGGCTGGCGAACGGATTCCATCGAGCAAACGTTTCGGTGCGTTTGTTATCTCGTTGGTTTGCGGACTTTCAGAAGAGTTTGATTTCGTCATCGGTGCTTTCGGGTTCGACCGCCGCTTTCTCGGGAGGAACCGATTCTTGCGCCGGCTCGAATTCTTGTACTACGGCTTTCCCTGCGCTGTTGCGAGTAATGATTTCAATCTTTTGCTCGGCGTTGGCAAGACGTTCCTGGCAGATTTTTACCAGTTTCATTCCTTCCTCGTAGCGGACGATCAGATCTTCGAGTGGCAATTTACCCGACTCCATCTGCTCGACAATTTTCTCGAGCCGATCCATCGCGTTCTCAAAGTTCAGCTCCGTCTCGCGCGGCTTCGGTTTACTACTCATGGGGAAAACGGAGGAATTAAGCACAGGTTGGCTAGGAAAAAAGGGCGACTTCGGGGAGTGTTATCAATGTATAACAGCATTCGAGCGTCATTCCGAGCGAACTCAAGGAATCCCGTGGCATAGGTTTGAGGTAACTTCGCGGGATGTCTCGACTTCGCTCGACACGACGCGCCGCTGAGCAGTGCGAAAATAAACGCTCGCGCCAATATGAAGCTCAGCGAATGTTCACTCCCGAATTAGCGGAATATGCGCGTATTCCAACTTCCTCAGCGCCGTCAATTGAAGCAAACGGTTCAGACCACCTCGCCATCAACTTCATTTTATTCAATGTGGGACGCTGTTGTGCGTTTCGCGAAGGAAATTCGGGCCAGCGAGTTCATGTCGGACATGATTAGCCGCCGAGACGCTTCCGGCAGCGAAGGCGTGATGGGAGCACTCGATTGCGCAACGCTCTACGGATTGACACGCTGGTTGCGCCCGATGGTGCTCGTCGAGTCGGGTGGGTTTATCGGCATGTCCTCGGCGTTCATCTTGAAAGCGCTTGCGGATGAAAAGCTTTCTACCTCGAAACTCTTTAGCATCGAATTGAGCGAAGACTGCGAGCAAGGCGCTCTGATTCCCGAGGAACTGCGATCTTCGGGTGGATTCGTGCCGATGCGCGGTCGAATCGAGGATTTTCTGAAAGGCGACCAATTACCGACATCCATCGACATGTTTTTGCACGACAGCTCGCATAGCTACCAGCACATGCTCTGGGAATTTCGCCAGTTCTGGCCGCGGCTGCGCGACGGCGGATTACTCATTTCCCACGATGTGCAGATGAACGCTGCATTTCCGGAATTCATTTCGAGCACGTACGCGCATGACAAAAAAACCGGACGGCGCGATGCGCAGCGGACGTCACATCACGAATGGGGTCGCTGGGGTTATCTGGGGTTCGCGATAAAGAAAGACAGTCGCTAGGTGCGCATTGTCGATCTTATTTGCCGCCCAGATGCGCGCCAGCGTCTCGCTTTGGGATTAGCAGCCGGTGCGGTGACATTCGTTGCCTTGCGGGAAGAACTTCGGTTCGCAAGTGCGGCAATTGCAGGTTGGAACGTAGTGGCGGTCGTTATCCTTGCCCTTGACTGGGCGATAATTCTGTCCACACCGCAACGCAAAATACGCGAACTAGCCCAGCAACAAGATCTGAGCCGGTTTCTGGTTTTCATTTTTGTCGTGGTCGCCTCCTGTGCTGCGCTGTTTTCGGTTGGATTTCTGATCCGCGCGCACAAGGATCAGCCTGGCGGGCATTTCGCCGTTCACCTGCTGCTCACGTTATCCACCGTGAGCTCTTCGTGGGCGCTGCTCCAGACGGTGTACAGTTTACGTTATGCACACGCGTTTTATGGCGATAGCGACGATCCAGGCGTGCAAAAGCACGCCGGGGGTTTGGTTTTTCCAGGTGATCGGCCGCCGAATTATTTCGATTTCGCCTATTTCTCGTTTGTAGTCGGAATGACCTGCCAGGTGTCGGACGTGCAAATCACGTCACGCCGCATGCGGCGCATTACTCTTGTTCACAGCGTTCTTGCTTTTGGATTCAACACACTCATTCTGGCGTTGCTGATTAACACCGTCTCGGGTCTGTTATAGCCGGACTGCTCTAAGGAAGCCCGATCGCTATCGAAGCAGGCGTTTTCCTTTCGCGGACTCGCTGATTAATTTTGCCAGGCGAGCCATTCGCGTCTGTTCTCTTTTCGCGCTGATAATCCACCAGCCCATCATTTTTCGATATGACGGCGGCTGTGTGTTGAAAAAATTCCAGGCTGACTTGTTCTTCTTCAACAGCTTTGCGTACGGCTCACTTAGCTCATTGTTTCGTTGTTCGTACGAATAGATGCCTGACTTGTTCTCGATCCGCGCCGCGAATGCTTTCAACCCTGCCGAGCGCATTTGTTTTTGCCTAACGAGCTCCCTGGCCCGTTTGATATTGATCGCACTCCAAATGCTTCCGCGCCGCCGTGGCGTGAACCGAATTTGGTAACTGATTTCGTCAACGCGCTTTCGAATTCCGTCGATCCAGCCGAAGCAGAGTGCTTGATCCACCGACTCAGGCCATGTGATGCTCGGCGTTCCCGAATCCTTTTTGTAGAACCCAACCCAAAGCTCAGTCGCCGTCGCGTGATTCTTTTCCAGCCAGGTTCGGAAATCCGCGGGCGTTTGAAAAAACTCCGGTTTCAACCGATATGCGTTTTGTAAGCGGAGGCGTCTTTCAGATTTTTAAGATCGTCGGGATTCTCGATCTTGAGAACGAATATCCACCCTTGCCCGTACGGTTCGCGGTTGATCAATCCCGGGTCGGCTTCGAGCATCTTATTCGCCTCGACTACCGTGCCTTTCACCGGCGCGTAGATGTCGCTCGCCGCTTTCACTGATTCGACAACCGCGATCGGTTCTTTGGCGGTCACCTGCCGCTCGAGTTTCGGCAACTCAACGTAAACCACGTCGGTCAATTCCGATTGCGCGTGATCCGTGATGCCGACGCGGATGTTCTCGCCTTCGCGCTTAATCCATTCGTGGCTTTCGGTGTAGAGCAAATCGTCTGGGATCGTCATGGCGTTAGTTTTCTGTAGAGCGGTTTCTTTTCCACGGTGGCTGGGAATTTTTGCGCGCGAATCTCGATGTCAATCTCAGCGCCGATCTTCGCGTGCGCCGACGACACATACGCCATGCCAATGCCCCAGTTCAAGCTCGGAGAAAGGGTGCCGCTCGTCACTTCCCCAATGCGCTCGCCATTGCTAAAAACGGCGTAGTGCGGCCGCGGCGGCGGACCTTTCTCCTTCATCCGGAACGGCACCAGCTTTTCGCGAGGGCCGAATTCTTTTGTCTTCAGCAATGCATCGCGACCGACAAAGTCTGGTTTGGTTAAATCGACGAAGAATCCGAGTCCCGCCTCGATCGGATTGCGTTCCGGCGATAGATCGGAACCGTTGAGTGGGTAGCACATCTCCAGTCTCAACGTATCGCGCGCGCCCAGGCCACACGGCTTAATTCCGAGCGGCTTGCCTCGTTCCAGCGCCGCGTTCCAAAACTTCTCCGCTTCGTTTGCCCGAAAGAAAACTTCAATGCCATCCTCGCCGGTGTAACCGGTGCGGGCGACTGAAACGCTCGTTGCATCAAATGGAACATCAACAATGTGGTTTCGCGCTGGCAGCTTGATGTCTTTACCGAAGAGCGCATGAAATAATGTAATGGTCTGCGGGCCTTGAATGGCCACCGCGCCAAAATCCGCGCTGCGACTAGTTAGCGTGCAAGGACCGGCGGCCTCTAGTCCGCCGCTGGGGCGATCTGGAGGTCGCCCCGCCTTGAGATGATCTTGCAGCCATGCAAAATCTTCATCCGCGCGAGCCGCGTTCACGACGAGCAAATACTTCTGCTCGTCGATGCGATATACAATCAGGTCGTCAATGATCCCGCCGCGGTCATTCAGCAAAAACGTGTACTGACCCGTGCCGACGTCGAGCTTGTCGACGTTGTTGGTCAACATGCCATTGAGCCAATCGCGCGCACCGGCGCCGTCGAGGATGAACTGCCCCATGTGCGAAATGTCGAAGACGCCGACGTTGTTCCGAACTGCCTGATGTTCCTCGACGATGCTGGTGTATTGCACCGGCATTAGCCAACCGGCGAATGGAACCATCTTCGCGCCAAGCCGCATGTGCTCATCGTAAAGCGGCGTCTTTTTGTGTGCGGCTTCGCTCACAAGCGAAACTAGACTCGGCGCAATCTTGCGCAAGGTTCGTAAACGCGACTCGTCACCTCAATCCTCTCCTCGGCCGAGGAGGAGAGGAACAGTGCGCCCCGCGTTTCGATGATCCCACGAATTCCATTGTGTTCGGGCAGCCTCTCCCTTTCGGAAACGGAGAGGATTGAGGTAAGGGATTGTTGCGTTAGTTTGCGCCAGCAATGACCTGGCTGGATAAACTCGAACGCCGTTTTGGTTTTCTGGGCATTCCGGGACTGATCCGGATCGTGATTGGCTTCACCGCGCTCGTTTATGTGCTGGTTTATCTTAATCGCGGCTTCGAATCATTTCTGACGCTCGATCCAGCTTTGATTCTTCGAGGCCAGGTCTGGCGGCTCGTCACCTATATCTTCCTTCCACAGACGTTCAGTCCGCTATGGGTGCTTCTCGCGCTCTGGTTTCTCTGGTTTATCGGCGAAGGTCTCGAACGCGCGTGGGGGCCCTTCCGACTGACGCTCTATTTCGTCGTTGGGATGATTGGCACGACCATCGCGGCATTCTTTTTCGGCGGCAATTTCTCCAATGGCATGCTCATCACGTCATTGTTCTTCGCATTCGCGCGCTTTTATCCCGAGGAAATTATTTACATCCTTTTTATCTTGCCTGTAAAAATCAAATGGCTGGCTTGGATTTACGCCGCATTTTTGATGCTCGGTTTTTTTCTGGGACCGAACTCGTATCGCGCAGCGCTCGTGGCCGCATTTATTAACTATTTCATTTTCTTCGGACCGGAGATTATTCATCAAGCGCGGCACCGGCACGACGTCTCGACACGACGCAAACGTTTTGAAACCGACTCGCGCGGTCCCGCTGAAACGCTCCATCGCTGCACGGTCTGTGGCGCCACCGAACTAAGCGATCCGAATCTCGATTTCCGGGTCGCGCGCGACGGCGAAGAATATTGCATGGCGCATCTGCCGAAGGCGCAAACGCCTGCTGGTGAGAATTCGTTGTAGAGGCGCTCGCCGCGGCGAGCGCCTGGCGTACGGCGTTTGACACAAACGCCACTACACGGCTTGACCAACAATCCTTGCGGATGAGACTACCGCGATGACTGATAAGAACACCACGCTTGTCCCGGAAGAAGGCTGGCATTGCTTGCATTTATTTTACCGGATCGAGTACGGCCAATGGCAGTTACTTAATCGCGAGGAACAAAACGCTGCGAAAACAAATCTCTCTTCGCTGGTGCAGGAAGTGCGTGCGATGGATTCCACTCAATTGCTCACGCTTGGGATGGTGACGCCAAAGGCCGATATCGGTTTCATGCTGATCACGCCCGATTTGCACAACTCGAATAGCATTGAGAAACGGTTGTCGCTCTCGTTAGGCCCAGACGTGCTAACGCCAGTCTACAGTTATTTGTCGTTGACCGAGGAGAGCGAATACATCACGACCGAGGAAGAATACGCCCAGACGCTCGAGTCCAGTGTCCGCAAGGATCCTACAAAGCTCGAAGAAGCGCTGAGATCATTTCGCGAGCGAATTAAGCATTATCGACAGGAGCGCGTTTATCCCACGTTGCCCGATTGGCCGGTGGTTTGTTTTTATAACATGAGCAAACGCCGCGGCGAGCAACGCAACTGGTATGCGCTGCCGTACGATGAACGCCGCAAACTGATGAAAGGTCACGCCACTGTCGGGCGCGAATTCGCCGGCAAAGTAAAACAGCTTATCACCGGCTCGACCGGTCTGGACGATGCGGAATGGGGCGTGACCCTTTTCGCGCGCGACACGTTTCAGATCAAAGCCATCGTTTACAAGATGCGGTTCGACCCGGTCAGCGCCGAGTACGCGGACTTCGGCGAATTTTACATCGGCATCCAACTACCGCTCGACGAATTGTTCCGGCGCTTGCAGCTGTAGACTGTTCTTCTTCCGCTGCCTCTTTATCTCAGTCTATACCCTTCACCAAAGCGAGACTAAGATTCAGAGGAACCGGAAGATTTTTCTGGATGGGTGACAGAGCGGTTGATTGTGCACGCCTGGAAAGCGTGTGTGCCGAAAGGCACCGGGGGTTCGAATCCCCCCCCATCCGTGCTGCCTTTCCTGCTCTTACTCCTGCTTGTTAACGTTTCTCGGTCACCTGCAACTCCTGTCGCAGTTTGACCCTGCTTCCATGCGGCAGGACGCCGCGGAAATTTACGCTCGGGTAAATCATGCAATCGCGGCCGATAACCGAACCGGGATTCATCACAGAATTGCAGCCGATCTCGGTTCGATCGCCAACGATTGCGCCGAATTTTCTTAAGCCTGTGGGAATGTCGCCGTCCGGTGTGCTCACCGCGATTTCGGCGTGATTGAGTTTGACGTTCGAGAGAATCACGCCGGCGCCAAGGTGCGCTTGATGGCCCAGGATGGAGTCACCCACGTAATTGAAATGCGGTACCTGTGCTTCATCGAACAGAATGCAGTTTTTGAATTCGCACGAGTTGCCCATCACGACGCCGTCGCCGGCGATGACGTTCTCACGTACGTAGCAACCGCTGCGAATTTGGCAGTTTTCACCGATCCAGGCCGGGCCCTTCAACACCGCGCCCTGCTCAACGACCGTTCCTCTGCCGACGAACACGCGATTGCTGATGAACGGCTTGCCCATTAGCTCGCCTAAGACGGCCGGTTTCAGCCGAAATTGCAAGTAACTCTCGATCTGTTTGAGCGCGTCCCAGACATAGTTTTGGTTCTCAAACAGCTTCGAATGAGCCGTGTGTGTGAGGTCCAGGAAATCAGCAGGGGCAAACATTTTCAGTATGCGGCGCGCCGGTCGCTCACAATTTCCCGAGCGTCACGTATTCGCCGTTTGGCTGTTGAAACCATTCCGGCAGCTCAATCCCCGAATCCACGATACTTTCGTAGCAATTTTGCGTGATCATGCCGCGCCGGGTGCTTTCGCCAAACACTGCGTAATTTTGCTCCGTCACGAACAACCTGTGCTCTGGCAGCTTGGGCACGTCATCTTTGAGATCATCCATTGCCTTGGCGCTGGGAATGTGATCGGGCAAATGGTTGAAGAGATGTCGAAGCACCTTGGCACGCATGATCTGATGGATCCATATCTGCCACCAACCTTTTCGTTCGAGATAAACATCGCCGAACAGGTTTTTCACTTTCTTGGGGTGGAGCGTGAGCGCGGGGATGCTCAATAGCGCTCTGCATCTGCAGAATAACAGGCCATCGATTCCCGGTGAACGCATCGCGTGAGAAATAAGGCTGGTGACCTTGTCGGTGGGAAGCTGAATCGGGTATTTGTCGTCCACGCACCAATAAATCCATTCTTCGTCATCGATGCCTGCGAGCAGATGCAAGATGGTCCCCTTAATGTCCTCGGGCGCGGCGTGGTATTTGATTCGGTCGGTGTCGGTTCCGCGAAGCTCCTGGTACGGCACATGAAAAATGAACGGGTGATCCGGCCACAGCCGTTCGTATTTGAGAATGAGGTGTCGCGTGATCGCTCGCCAGCGGTCACACGTGAGGACGATCGCTTTTATTTTACCCGGCAAACTCATAATCGAACCGCTCAATATCCACTTTGAACTTCGCTGCAATGATATCTCTTGTTCGAGGGGTGTAATACTCGGTGTAATGACGCGCCCGGGGGTTTTCGCGTCGGTGCGGCAACTTCTCCTCCACACCCAGCTTCTGCGCCACAAAAGCCCAATCCTCATCGAGCCGCTCAAATTTTCCGATGAAATCGGCTAACGGATTTCCGTTCGGATCGACAAACCAGTCGAGTTGGTAACGGTGCGGGGACGAATGCACGCATGTGGCGCTGCTGTACCGGATCCAATCGACAAATTGTTCGAAGTTCATCTCGTTCCTGAGCTGTAATGCTTCCGTGCGCTCATACAGCGATACAACCCGGTCCCATGGATTGCGAACAAATCCGAACTTAAAATAGGATTCGAATTGCGTGCGCCCGGTTTCTCTGCGGCGCTCTTCCGGCACGAGCAAATACAGCGCGGCCATAATCCGGTTCTTTCTTCCGCCGTACTGCGTCCAAGAAGTCTCCATTAGCTGTTTGATCTGCCACAAATTCAGATGCGGCTTCCATGCCTTACCGAGAATGGCCCTGACGCTTGTCGAGCCAGTCTTCGGCACCTCGACGAAAATACATTTGTGTTTGTGTGAGATCACCGCGCTGCCGGATTGAAGTGTGGGAGTGTTCGAATTGTGGGTCGGCCGGGACTCGAACCCGGAACCAACGCCTTAAAAGGGCGCTGCTCTACCGATTGAGCTACCGACCCATGCGGGAAACTTCTCTAAAGTACATCGCTGTTAATGGCAACATTGTAGGGCAGGCGCTTCGCCTGCCAACCATTAGTCAGGCAAGTGATGCGCTTGCCCTACAGACTATGAGTCAAGAGCATGTCGCGCAGCGAATTCCTTGGTCGATCCAACCGAAAGACCAGCAAGCCAGCCGCCTTTGCTGCGTTCCAATCGCGTTCTGGATCGTCGCCGACGTGAACGACCTCGTCAGCATTCAAATGCATTATCTTTAATGCGCGCCGAAAAATTTCCGGATCGGGTTTGTCAGCGCCGAGTTCGCTGGAGATGAAGATGTAGCTGAAATAGTTGGAAATGCCCAGGTGCTGGAGAATGAATCGCAACCGGCCGTCAAAATTTGAGATTACGGCGAGTTGAAAACGTGCCCGTAATTGCTCGAGCACTTCAAGCACATCCGGGTAAAGCTCCCACACGCCTGCTTCGGCGAAATGTTCGTAAGCAACTTCGAAGAAGTTATCGCGATCGAGTTCGTTCACTGAAGGCGCGACCTGATCGAAGACGTGGTCAACGAGCTCACGCCACCAGCCTTTGTCGTCATTCTCGCGCGGACTGTCGATTGCTGCGCGTCGCGGCATTTGTTGCCAGGCTGCGTGAAATGCGCTCTCTAGTTTCTGCGCGTCGAGATTTAATCCGACTTCGCGACCGACGTAAGCATAATGGTCGCCTACTGTTTTCGTCAGATAAAAGAGTGTGCCTGCGGCGTCGAAAAGAATCGCTCTGATCACTTCAATGCAAACGTTCAGTGCACAACCTGTGTACGCACCGCTAAGGGCGGCAAGCGCTCAAATTAACATCTAGCGCGGAACAGCACGCCACCATTTTTGTTTGGCAAAATCCGCTCAATATGCGTTGCATGATTGCGTGCAATGAATGCAGTTGACGAGTCGCTGCCTTTGCGGAATTGGACACAGTCAGCTAGCGAAGAAGTGGCAAATGGTGTCAGCCATGGGATCGGGCTCGTGGGTGCGATGATCGGCACACCGATTCTGCTTCTGGCAGTATTGCACCATAGCAACATCCCTTTTCTCATTGGTACGATCATCTTTACCACGACGATGTTGCTCGTGTATTTAGCATCGACGCTTTATCACTGCTGGCCGGAGACCCATACAAAATCCCTTCTCCAAGTGATAGATCATTCGGCGATTTTTTTATTAATCGCGGGAACGTACACGCCATTTGCCTTGGGCCTGTTGCACGGCGGTGGCGGGTTAGCGATGCTCGGGATCGTCTGGGCCCTGGCGCTTTTCGGCGTCATCCTGAAAGCAACACGAGGCGTGCTGCGTCATCGGAGACTTGCGATGATTCTCTACCTCGGAACGGGCTGGATCGGACTCACGTTAATACGTCCGCTCGCGTTGGCAATTCCGTTGTCGGCGCTGCTTTGCTTAATCGCCGGTGGGATCGCTTACACGGCAGGCACTTTATTTTTCGCGAACGAGCGACTCCGTTATGGCCATTTCGTCTGGCATTTGTTCGTGGTTGCCGGCTCTAGCTGTCACTTTGCGGCGGTGTTTATTTGCGCGGTCTAAAAAGCGGCGCGTACAGTTGGACAAGCTCGCCCGCGCGGCGGACTAATTGGTATGCTGCCGGTTGAGCATAACGATCCGATCAACGCAAAAATTCTCGCGGTTTCGGAAGACAAGATCGAAGGATTTGTTCGCGAACCGTTCGAGGAGATCGCAAATCGCGCGGGTGTGGCTGTCGAGATTGTGATGGCGCGCATCGCCGCGATGTTGCGAGCGGGAACGATCCGTCGCGTCCGGCAAACTTTGCTTGCGACAAACCTGGCGGAGGGCGCGTTGGTGGCGTGGAAGGTTCCGGAAGAGAAGATCGATGTCGCGTTCGACTGGATGTTTCAGCGGGACCCATTTTCGGGACACGTGGTGCTGCGTTCGACCGAGACCGCCAGCGCCGGGTCCGACTACAAACTTTGGACGACCGTAAAGGCTCCCCAGGGATTCTCACTCAAAACGCATTGCGAATTGCTGGCGAAAAAAGTTGGCGCAGAACGTTTTCGTCTAATGCCTGCCAAAGGCATTTTCACACTCGGCGTTGGACATGTTCGGCGCAAAACGATCGAGCCCGGAAGGAAGGCTGATCGGCCGGCGAAAATGATGCCGGTGCAGCTCGTCGAGCTGAACGAACATGAATGGGACGTCTTGCTTGCTCTGAAACGCGAATTCACTCCGGAAGAGGTCAAGCTATCGCCGTGGGTCTCCAGAGCAAGCGAAGCAGGAGTGTCGCTCGAGGAATTCTGTCGTGTAGCCGAAGATTTGAATGCGCGAAAGATTGTCGGGCGTTTTTCAACTTTCCTCGAACATGTCAAACCATCCGTGGGCGGTGTGCGCGTCACACGTTTCAACGCTTTGTTTCATTGGGCAGTGCAGGCGGGCCGTGAAGTTGAGACAGGAGGTGAGGTCGGCCGTCATCACATTCTAACGCATTGCTACTGGCGCGAAGCCGGCCCGGAATTTAGGAACGTCAACATCATGGCTGTGGCGCACGGCACGGATAAGCGACTGCTCCTCGAACACAAGGCGGCGATTGATCAACATCTCCGCGCGAGTGATATCCCGGTTTCTTACACAAACGTGTTCTGGGGTGGACGCAGCGAGATCAAGCCGTCCGAGATTTCGCCGCGCGTTTATCGTGAGTGGTTGTCGGAGCAGGGGAAGAGTTAAAGGCTGCGACTGTTTTCAAAAACTTCTCGCGATACGTAAGATCAAGGTTTCGCAGTAGAGCGACGGCAAAATTCTGACGGTCTACTTGTCGGCCTAACGCCATTGCGAGAGATATGGCTCTGTCTTGAAGCTCGGCGGGAAAATCGTCGCGGCATTGGTTCACGTTAATTCCGATTCCGACTACAGCCAGGTGCGGCGCCTTGTTTTGCGCGCGCATCTCCACAAGTACGCCTGCTACTTTGTGTCCATTAAGCTGAACGTCGTTAGGCAATTTGATCGCGGGCTCGAGGCCGAACTCGATGAGAATCACGTCCGAGATGGCCTCGATCGCCCAAATCGTCAGCCCTCCCGAGTCACTGAGCTGGACCTCGGGTCGTAACAGAATTGAAAACCAAAGACCTTTTCCCGCGGTTGATTCCCAGCGGTTGCCCCGCTGACCGCGCCCAGCTGTTTGATGTTCCGCGAAAACAACCAAACCCTCTGGTGTGGACGCCAAACCATCCGTCGATGCGACCTGCAAAATGGCGTCATTTGTCGAACCGGTTTGTTCGAGCACGATGATCTCACGCCCGATGATGGAGTAGGGAAATGCCGCTTGTAGTTGATCAGCGATCAACCGGTCCAACTTCTCAGCCGTGGACATGAGTCATTTCCAGCCCGAGATCGACCGCGGGTGCCGCGTTCGTCAGCGCGCCGATTGAAATGTAATCGACGCCGGTGGCTGCGATCCGCCTGACATTTTTCAGCGTAATGCCGCCGCTCGCTTCGAACTTGATGTTGTTTCTTCTCAGCGCCAGAGCTTCTCGAATCTGGGCGGGGACCATATTGTCCAGCAGGATAACGTCGATGCCATCGATCTCGACAAAAGCCCGCGCCTGCTCCAAATCGTCGGCCTCCACTTCGATGCGGATGTTTGGCCGTTCCTTCCGAAGCTGGCGAATTTGGTCGGCAAACCCGGAAAGCCCTCCGAGGGCCGCGAGGTGATTGTCCTTTACGAGGACCATATCGAACAGTCCAGAACGATGATTAACGCCACCGCCAGCAACAACCGCCGCCTTTTCCAGTACGCGCAGCCCAGGAGTCGTCTTGCGCGTATCCAGAATTTTGGCGGGATGGTTGCCAACCGCATCAACGAACTGGCGTGTAAGCGTCGCGACGCCGCAGAGGCGTTGAAGAAAATTTAGTGCAACGCGTTCGGCCTTGAGGATCGAACGCGCAAGCCCGCGCACTTCGATCACGATATCGCCGGCAGCTACGGCTTCGCCGTCCGGACGAACGATCTGAACATCCGTCGCAGGGTCGACCTTCCGAAAAATTTCCGCCGCCGTCGCGGTTCCCGCAATGACCGCTGGTTCATGCGCAACGATACGTCCGCTCGCATGCAGCGCTTCGGGAACGAAAAACTCGGTAGTGATGTCCCCCTTGCCTATGTCTTCCTTGAGTGCTGAAGCGATCGAATCGTAATCGTCAGGGTCCATGGAGGAGCGGAGGCCGCACCATACGTATAAATTCAACGGCGTCTATCGAACACGGCGGCAAGCTTCTCGCCGGCGGATTTTGGCAAAAAAAATGATTCGGGCAGCGCACGCTAAGGAGAAACAACTTCTAGAAAACTCGCGCAACCGCCCGAATCGCCTTAACCTGTTAGATTCGACAGCCTGTAGCAGTGCGCGTTCGAACTTTTTTACGAAAAATTCGTGCCTGGTCAGATTTCCAGTGTTCTTAACGGCTAGACGAGGGCGATAGACGCGATCCGGGTGCGAAAATTGTCCGCAGAGTCGCTCGTAGCCTACAGAAGATTTGCCTGCACGAGGGTAGAAACTCGGGTTGCGTCGTCGCGCACCTCCTGAAGAAGCGATTTAAACTCACATTCTTCCAAGGCTGCTATCAGGGCAGGATAATCGGGCTCGATTCGCAACTCATCGATCGGCGCAGGCAGATCCATCTCACAATCGAGATCGACCATTTTCCGGTTCTGCAATATCTGCTCGCGAGCGTTGTCCAGTTTCTCGCGGGTCCGCAGGCTTTTCACCTTGTCGATATTGTTCAGTAACGGGTCGAGACCACCGAATTCACGGATCAACGCGGCGGCACTTTTGCGGCCCATTCCGATCCCGGGGATGTTGTCCACCGAATCTCCGGTCAACGCCAGCACGTCACCAATCAGACCGGGCGGAACGTCCCATTTCGCAGTAACTTCCTCTTCGCCGAGTAATGCAAATGCGTCCTTGGGCGACGCGAGGTCCGCTTTCGCGGTCGTGTAGACTTTCACGCGGGGACCCACGAGTTGAAACAAATCTTTGTCGTTGGTCGCGAGCACCACTTCCATGCCGGCCCGCTTACCGGCTGCAATCGCATAACAACCCATCAGGTCGTCAGCCTCGGTATCCGGAAGGGAAATATTTCGGAAGCCCAGCCAAGGGGTAAGCTTTTGGATAAACTCGAGCTGCGGGACCATCGGTTTGGGCATTTCTTTGCGCGTTTCTTTGTAAGCAGGTTGCAGCTCTACTCGCTTCTGCGGCAGGCCTTCGTCCCATACCACCGCGCCCAGCTCAGGCTGCAAATGTTTCACCATTAACCGCAGCGTTTTCGTAAAACCGAAAATGGCGTTGGTCGGTTCGCCTCGGGAATTCGAGAGATTCGGGATGGCGAAAAACGACCGATAAACGTAGTAATGACCATCGATCAGCAGCAGTCTCATTGCAGGCTATTGCTGGATTCTGAATGCATGATGCTGGATGATCAAGGGGTGACTGACGAATGGATCGTGCGTGTGCAGGGCACGGAATACGGCCCGGCGAACATCGAGACTCTGCGTGAGTGGAAAGCGGAGGGGCGATTGCTGCCGGTCAATGAGGCGCGCCAAGCCGACGTCGATCTTTGGACAACAGCAGCGGAAATTCCCGGGCTCTTCAGTGTGCCACCGGTCGTGGCAATCGCCGAGCCTTTGCCGCGGCAAACGCCGATACCAGTGGCGCGCCGGACCTTTGCTGAAATTTTAACGGAGACATTGCAGATTTATCGAAAGGGTTTTTTCCAATTCCTCGGCCTCACGCTGCTGTTGTTGCTGCCGTGGATATGCAGTCAGCTAACAACTGCATTTGTGAAGCCGCCGCAGGGCTCGAATGTCGATACGCTTTCCGTTCTCGCCGCGGGCTTCGCGTTTCTGATGTTCATCCTCTCGATTGTGATGTGGCCGGTTTACATCGCGGGAATCCAAATTCTCACTGCTGAAATTGCGCGGGGAAACCGACCCAGTCTGGTCGCGATGCTCAATGAAGCGGTCAGGTTTTGGCCGCGAGTCGCAGCGCTGTGCATCTTCGTCTATGGCGTGTTCTTCTTGCTTACGGTGTTCGGCTTGGCGATTGCAGCCATGTCTCTTGCCGCCGGGTCGTCGGTGTTGCTGGTTCTTGTCGCGATGGCTTTGCTCATCCTGCAGGTTTGGATGTTCGGCCGTTTCTTTGTGAACGTTCTGTTTTGGCAGCAGTTCGCCGTTCTCGAGAGCGCGGGCTTCATCGATTCATTGCGCGAAAGTCGCGATCTGGCGCGCAGCGGTCGTGATCTTCCGTGGTTTCAACGTCCATTGTGGCGGGGTGCGTTCATCGGCTCGATCTGGTTTGCCGTTGTGCTGGCGATCACGCTTGGTGCGCAGTGGGGAACGCTGCACCAGTACCTTAATCAATTGCTGACGACACAAGACCCGCAGGCGCTGTTGCAACAAATGACTGAGGCGCAGCAAGCCAGCGGTTTTAATATTCCCGCTTTCGCTTTGGGCGCTGTCGAAAAGATTTTGCAGCCTTTGGTGGGCATCGCCTTCGTAGTCGTTTATCTGGAAAGCAAACTCCAACTGTCTTCACGCGCGGAACCAATTGTACGCGCTGATGAAGGCGACGCGGTTCGCTAAGGTTTCGGGACGTGTTCGTCAGCTAAGTGGAAGTCCCATTGGCACGGCTTTTTGCCCGCCATTCCGCGCGCGCTTGCGCAATCAAGGGCGCGAGCTTGCTATAAAAGATCACAACGTATGACAAATATCCCCCGAAAGCGACCAGTTGCAGCGCGATTAGCCAGATATGTCCATCTCGAACGAGAAAAAACTCGGGCCGCAAATGAATTGCGACCGCGCAAGCAACGTTCACCAGAAAGAAAGCAGGCAACAGCAACCCGAGGTTGAGCCACTGATCGCGTGTCACGAGCGCATACAATTGGTTGCTCACATTTCCGGTGCGATCCCGCACTCGCGTACGAATCATGCGGAGATCATATGCAAACAGTAACCAACCAACGGCGAGAAATGCCGCTATGAACGCGAACCAGCGCGCAGGGTTGCCAAGTTGTGCGAATGAAAACGCCTCCACAAGCGCACAAGCAATATAGAGAAAATTGTGCCCGAACTCTAACGGCCAGCGGATGACCGTAAAAATGTGCAGCACAACACGTGACCAGAACACCAGGATCATGATCAGACCCGAGAGAACGTATGGCCACATCACCCAGTCCAATTTGGCAATCGCCTCACGAGAGGCTTCGATTAGCACCGTGAGCGCGACACCTTGAATGATGCTCACCAGTGTGAGCTCGATGTCGGCGACCATTGCATCGAGTTCGGAGCGACTTTCGCTCAACGATGTCACAATGCGACTCGTAACCGTTTCACGATAAAATTGTCAAGCGGTTGGCAGCGTACGCCCGGCAGGGCAGTGAAATTTTGTCTCCACAGCTGATGCGTCCGCGGTTCGCCTGTGCCAATTAGACCAGGCTTCATTTGCGAATAGTGAACGGATTATCTGCTAAGTAACTGCATTTCGAAACTTTATGAGCACGCGTTTGCTGCCTGCTTTTTTGGCACGAGGCGAGCTACTTGAATTGCCGAACTTAAATCCTCAATCCAACAAAGGAGATTTCAAAAATTATGAACCTAATTCGTTATCACGCTCCGAATTCGGCGCCATGGTCGGCGTTAGATCGCTGGAGCAATCTTCGGGACGAGTTGAACTCGTTCTTTGATATGCCGTCCTGGTCTAGTTTTGATCGGACGAGCCAACTTTTTACCGGCTGGTCACCTGCGCTCGATCTTTACGAGAGTGGCGACCATTTCGAGGCTGTGGTCGAGTTGCCCGGAATGCGCAAGGAGGACATCGACATTTCTTTGCATGACGGGACTCTGACGATCGGCGGCGAACGCAAACACGAGAGCACTAACGGCGAAACGGCTCAACGCACTGAGCGCTATGTCGGCACATTCCGCCGCAGCATTGCGCTGCCGACCCGTGTGGATGCCAGTAAGGTCAGTGCCACCTACCAGGATGGAATTCTCAAGGTGACATTGCCCAAAGCTGAGGAAGCAAAACCGAAACAAATCAAGGTGAGCTAACGAGGAAAAACAGAAAGGAAATTCCCTATGAACACTCTAACCCGAGAAACTCGCGAATCTGATCCCAATCAGGCGGAGCAGTTTATTAAGCCGGCGGCAAGCGTCACGGAAATTGCTGATGGTTACATGCTCGAGATTGAGATGCCGGGCGTTAAAAAGGACGGCCTCGAGATTTCGGTCGAAAACAACGAGCTGGCAATCAGAGGGCGACGTTCGCTTCCCGCCGTGGAAGGAAGGCTGATTCATCGCGAATCGCGTCCGGAAAATTTCCGGCGCGTTTTCGAGATCGATCCGTCAATCGATGCCGGAAAAATCAGCGCGAAGATCGATCAGGGTCTCATGACGTTGATTCTGCCCAAAGCTGAGCACGTCAAGCCCCGCAAGATCGCTGTCTCGTAAGGAATCAGATCGTCGAAGTTAAAAGGCCGCGCGCATCATGCTCGCGGCCTTTTTCGTTGCTGTCGGTGTACGGCGATCGCTTTTGTGCTTGGCGAATGCTCGCGTGCGTCGTAGTTAGATTCTTCCTGATATGGCGACAAAGACCGAAGAAAGAACCGCCGCTGATAAACTGGCTGCCGCGCGAAATAAGAACCTCGATCTGGCGATCCAACAGATCGCGAAAGATTACGGCGAAGGTGCGATCATGCGTTTGGGCGGGGAAAGGATCGTTGACATCGATGTCATTCCGACTGGAAACATTTTGATAGACCGCGCCCTCGGAGTCGGTGGATTTCCGCGCGGTCGAGTAGTCGAAATCTTCGGCCCTGAATCGTCCGGCAAAACAACGCTTGCACTTACGGTCATCGCTCAGGCGCAAAAGCGCGGCGGTCTCGCAGCGTTTATAGATGTCGAGCACGCGCTGGATCCTGCCTACGCAAAAAGACTGGGCGTCAATCTTGACGATTTACTGGTCTCACAGCCCAGCTCGGGTGAGGAAGCTCTGCGGATATGCGAGACGCTTGTGCGCTCTAATGCCCTAGACGTCATCGTACTGGATTCCGTGGCCGCGCTTGTGACGAGAGCGGAACTGGAAGGGGAAATCGGCGATACGACTGTTGGTGCCCAGGCACGCTTGATGAGCGCCGCATTGCGCAAGCTCACGTCGCTGATTTCAAAAGCGCGGACGTGCTGCATCTTCACTAATCAAATCCGCGAAAAAATCGGCGTGATGTTTGGAAACCCGGAGACCACTCCTGGCGGAAAAGCTTTAAAGTTTTATGCCAGTATGCGGGTCGATATCCGCCGAATCGGGGCAATCAAGCAGACTGACGGCGTTGTCACGGGTAACCGCACCCGCGTCAAAGTGGTCAAGAACAAGGTAGCGCCGCCATTCACCGAGGCCGAATTCGACATCATGTACAATGAGGGAATTTCGTCAGTCGGTGCTCTTCTCGATGTGGCACTGGAAAAGCAGGTCATCGAGAAGCGCGGTTCCTGGTTAAATTATAAGGGGACGCAGCTTGCGCAGGGCCGAGACGCCGCGAAAGAAGTGTTGAAGAACGACAAGGCGCTTTACGACGAGATCGAGTCCGCTGTCAAAGTGAAGCTGGACGAAGACAAAAGCTAGGTTCGTAGCCCAGCCATCCCGGCTGTGGGGCCGGCGGGCATCTTGCCTGCCGAATTTATCTGCCAGTTAAAGCACGCATCGCCTTGAGCGGCGGTTTCAGGTTTCCTGAAATTCGTGTTTATTCGTGGTTACCCATGACGTCGGCTCAGATACGGCAATCATTTCTCGATTTCTTCCGCGAGAAAAAGCACACGATTGTGCCGTCATCGTCGCTTCTGCCCGACGCGCCGAATCTGTTGTTCACGAATGCCGGCATGAACCAGTTCGTGCCGATTTTTCTTGCGCAACAAAAACCCCAGTGGAAACCGCCACGCGTGGTTGATACGCAAAAATGCATTCGTGCCGGCGGAAAACATAACGACCTCGAAGATGTCGGCCTCGACACCTATCACCACACGTTCTTCGAAATGCTCGGCAACTGGAGCTTTGGCGATTATTTCAAAAAGGAAGCAATCGAATGGGCGTGGGAATTACTGGTGGAACGCTGGAAATTTCCGCCCCAAAGGCTTTACGCGACGGTTTACCAGCCCGGCCCTGGCGAACCGAGCGAGTTCGATCAGGAAGCGTACGATCACTGGGCGCGTTTATTTCGTGAAGCCGATCTAGATCCGAAGGTTCACGTTCTCAGCAGCGGGAAAGCCGACAATTTCTGGATGATGGGCGATACCGGCCCGTGCGGGCCGTGCTCGGAAGTACACATCGATCTGACGCCTGATGGCGACACGCGGGGCGCGCTGGTGAACAAAAATGATCCGCGCTGCATCGAGATTTGGAACCTGGTTTTCATCCAGTTCAATGCGAACCCGGAAGGCTCATTCACGCCTTTACCGCAGCGCCACGTCGATACCGGAATGGGTTTCGAGCGCGCCGTCGCAATCATTCAAGGCACCAGGAATCTCACCGATTTTTCCGGAACAATTTCGAATTACGACACCGACGTCTTCCGCGCGATCTTCGATGAGATCGAAAAGCTGAGCGGCAAAGAATACGCCAGCACGCTACCAGATGTGCCGGGGAGCACACCCGGCTCGGGTGTGGCGATCGGCGGCTCGCCGATCGAGAAAGTCGCCGCGAGCCGCGGCGACCAGCACGCCAGCGGCGTGCGCTCCCCAGAACAGATCAAAATCGACATCGCTTTCCGCGTCATCGCAGATCACATTCGCGCGCTTTCGTTCGCCATCGCTGACGGAATCATTCCATCGAACGAGGGCCGTGGATATGTTCTACGCCGCATTTTGCGGCGGGCTGTCCGTTACGGTCGAACGCTCGGTTTCCACGAACCCTTCTTCTTCAAGCTCGTCGATGTATTGGCAAGAACGATGGGCGATGTGTTCCCGGAAATCCGCGCGAAACAAAGATCGATCACAGAACGAATTCGGCACGAAGAAGAATCTTTTAATAAAACTCTCGATAAAGGCATCGAGGAGTTTGAGGCGATGATGCGAGGTATGAAGAGCGACGCTTCAATCGTCGCTCCGCTTGGCGGATTGCCGATTTTGCGTGGACGGTCGGTATTCAAGTTATACGACACATACGGATTTCCGCTCGATCTCACAGAGCTCATGGCGCGAGAACGAGGATTTGTCGTCGATGTTCCCGAGTTCGAGAAATTGATGGACGAGCAGCGCGAGCGCGCACGCAAGGCCCAAAAAAAGGAGAAAATTAGTGTCGAAGAAGGCGAGCTCGAAGTCGAGCCGACCAAATTCCTTGGTTACGATTTTCTCGAGATGGAAGCGGTCGTTGAAACCGTTCTTCCAGGCAAACACTCCGATGAACTAAATATCGTTGTGGATCGAACGCCTTTCTATGCCGAAATGGGTGGGCAGGTTGGAGATCAGGGATTACTGCACGTTCCTGGGCATGATTGGACCGAAATTGGTCAGTTGCGCGTGATCAACACGCAAAAGCGTGGCGACGTTTTTATCCATCGCGCGGTGCTTGTGGAGGGTCGCGCGCCCGAGCCGGGCGAAGCGGTGCGCATCTCAGTGGACGCTGATCGGCGCAAATTGATTCAGGGGCATCACACCGTTACGCATTTGTTGCATTGGGCGCTTCACCAAATTGTTTCATCTGACGCGGCGCAGAAAGGAAGCTATGTCGGACCCGACAAATTGACGTTCGACTTTTCCAGCGCGCCGCTCGCGCCGCAACAAAAGCGCGACGTTGAAAAATTGGTGAACGAAAAAATTGCCGAGAACGCGCCAGTGTCGTGGACTGAAATTCCGTTCGTCGAGGCAAAACAGCGGAAAGATATCATTCAGTTCTTCGGGGAGAAATACGGCGATACGGTTCGCGTACTGCAAATCGGCGGAGTGCCTCGCGAGCTTAACGGCTATTCGATGGAGCTCTGCGGCGGCACCCATGTCACGTCGACGGGCGAGATCGGGCCGTTCCGTATCGTGAAAGAAGAAGCCATCGCTGCGGGAACGCGGCGCATCGAAGCAGTCGCAGGCGACGCGACTCGGGCCTGGGCCAAGCAGGAAGCGGCGCGACAGCAAGAGAAGTTTGAGACGCTCGCGCGCAAGAAACCAGACATCGCTGCGCTGCCGGGGTTCCAAGATGATGCAGCAACAGCCGAAATGCTGAAACAAATCGACGCACGCGCGGCGCATCTTGAAAAAGTGGATGCTGAGGTTCGCGAGTGGGAAAAGAAAACGGCGAAATCCGCTGAGACAGAACTGAAGAGCAGGGCTGCCAAAATCGCGAATGAGCTTGCGCAATCGCATGCGGAAAAAAATTGCTGCGTGGTGGAAGTCCCGGATGCCGACGGAAAACTCCTCCAGGCAATCACGGACGCGTTGAAGCCCAAATTCAAAGGTCCAATCTTTCTTGCCGGCACGCGAGACGGATCAGTCGCTTTGGTCGCTTATGTCCCTGCAGAGCTGACGGCGAAATTTCAGGCGAACAAATTGATCCAACAGGTCGCGCCCATTGTCGGCGGAAAAGGCGGCGGACGACCGGAGAGTGCGCAAGGCGCCGGGAAAGACGCCAGCAAAATCAACGAGGCGCTTTCGAAAGCGCGAGAGTTGCTGAGCTAAGGCGAGAGCCTATAAGACGATTGTCATTCTGATCCCGTAGTCGCGGGAGAAGAATCTCGGATCAAACTCTGAGTCATCGCGCCAACACGAAACGAACCAGAGATCTTTCGCTTCGCTCAAGATGACAGCCTGGTTTATGAGTTTAGGGCGCGCTCGCGGTCGGCGTTCGCGCGTGTTTCACAACTAGTTTCGGATTTTTGCCGTCCAGAGACATTCTGTAGATCGACGCCTGGTTTTCCTTCTCCTTTTGCATGATGCAAAGGAATTCGTTCGCGGTCAGCCAAAACGGTTCCCAAACATAATCATCTTTCCCCGTAATGCGCACCGCTTTGTCAGCGTCGAGATCGAGTTTTTCAATCGCGGGCTGCGGACCATCCCAGTCTTTGCGCTCGTGCTCTGCGCCACAATCGACATCCATTAACAGCGTCTTGCCGTCGGGCGAAACACTCAGGCGATCACCGCTGTTCATGCTTGCATCAGTCAGAATTTTCGAGAGCTCCCATTTCTTCAAAACGTTTCCATCGAGATCGATGTGGTAAATATTGTCGAGATCGTGGCAGAAAATCGTTTTGCCATCGCGCGCCCATTCTGGCGCGCCAAACGCTTCAGGCTTTAGCTCTGCGTTCTTCACAAACCGGAAACCGGAGCCGTCGGCGTTTACCAGGCCGAGGTGCCATGCCTGGTCTATCATGATCGAAAAAGCGAGCTGTTTTCCATCGGGCGACCAGACAGGACCGAAACAATTGTCGCTCGGAATATTTGGTAGAACCGTCACTTTGCCGTTGGCGACGTCAGCAATTGCAATGTGACGCTCAGGACCTGCGCGGTTCTTCGCGTCGCCTTCGGTGTTAAGCGCGACGCGCTTGCCGTCTGGCGAAATTTCGGGCCAGTCGCCCTCTGCAATTTTCTTTGAATGCGTACCGTCGGCGTCGGCAACGAAGATCTTTCCGTCGCGATTGTATGCAATTTTGCGCTCCGCAGCGTTAACGAGCGCGGTAAACGCGACGCAGGCAAAGATCGCAACAATGAATTGTTTCATGCGTTCGGAGCGCTCACGGTTGGAAAGCGCGCGTTCTTGATGAGGAGTTTCAAATTTTTTCCGTCAACGGACATTCGATAAATCGAATCTTCCTTTTCATCGGCTGCGCGGCTCAGAAAAAGAATGTTGTCGTTGTCGAGCCAAACGCCGTCCCAGCCAAATAATTTTTTCGGCGTGAGCCCGGTCGCCTTTTTTGATTGCAAATCGAACGCCCAGAGTGCCGGCAATGATCCATCCCAATTTTTGCGTCCCGATTCTTCGCCCATATCGATGCTTAGCAGCAATCGCTTGCCGTCAGGTGACGCATCGATGCGACCGTCACCGCTCATATCACCGTTCGGCACGATCTTGTTGATCTTCCATTGCGCGCGCACCGCGCCGTCGAGGCCGATCTGGTAAATGTTCGACATGTCCTCGCAGAAAACCGATTGGCCGTCGCGCGCCCAGATCGGCGAGTAACGCGTCACTTCCCCCTGCACGCCGGGCTTGAGCACGTGGAAATTCGTGCCGTCGGAATTCACCACGGCAAGATCCCAAACTTCGTGAGGACGCGTAGTGAAAAGGATTTGTTTCCCGTCAGCCGTCCAGCTCGGGTAGTAGGAATTATCGCTCGGGACACCCTTGAAAACGTCAATTTTTCCCGTGGCAATGTCGACGACGGCGATATGACGCGCGTACGTCGTGTCGCTCGTCTTCTCTGTAGTGTTAAACGCGATGCGAGTTCCATCCGCCGAAATCGCAGGGAAAATGCCGTCCGCGATCTTTTTCTCACCCGTGCCGTCGAGATTGGCTATCCAGACGGCCTGGTCGCGTTCAAACGCGATGTGCCGGTCGCCGCAGAGAACTGACGCGGGAGACGCTGCGAGCGCAAAAAGGAGGAGGATCGTTCTTTTCATGGCAATACAACGGTAGCGAAAAAGGTGATCGCGAGCGCGATTACGAGGACCATCAGATATACAAATCCGCCAAAAAGGAATTTAAAAATACTTAAGAACCAGCCCTGGCGATAAACGTACCGGATTGACAAGAAAATTTGCGTCACAAACGCGATCCATAAGAGCGCGATCAACCATCCTGCAAGCGCACCCGGCGCGACACGATTAAGCCCAATCGTCGCCAGCACAATCAGCATGACCGCGGTGTAGAAGAAGCTGTGGATATGCAAGGCATAAATCAGATGGTCGATATAGAAAATGCGGCGCCGAACATAGAGAACTTTCAAGACAAGAGCGAAGAGCGGGATGCAGCACAGCATCATGTAGGGCAGGTTGCTGAACAGGGTGCTGATAAAAAGCCCCATTTTCGTTCCGTGTTCGCCCATCTTTTCTTTCGCCCGACCTTCGATCCAGCGTTCAAACGGCGTGGTGGATTTCGCATCGTCAAAAGCTACGAATGGTCGCTCGCCTATCTTGCCGTATTCCTTTTTCTGTTCATTTGCGCTCTCGGTACGTTGAGAAGCCACGTCCGATGAGGCCGTGGGAGCAGGTGTAGACGAAGGCGCTTTCGTCGCAGGCGAGGGTGAAGAATCCCGTAATAATGCTTGGAGTTTCTCCCGCGCGGCGGGTGGCAAATCTTCCTTCTTCAATTCTGCTTCGAGGTCCGCACGGTCCTTTGGGCCCAGTTTGCTGGCGTCAAAATTTATCCCTTTCGCTCCGTAATTTACCGCAAAGAAAAACAAGATGCTGGCAAGCAGATAGAGCCGAAGGGGATTCACGTAGCGGACGCGCTTGCCGGCGAGAAACTCATTTGTTAGTCGCCACGGCTTTAAGATGAGAAGGGCGATGGTTGTGAAGAATTTTGAATCCCAATTCAGGAACTCGTTTAGTAAATCCGCGACAACGTGCCGGAAAGAACGGCGATACTCGATAGCTGGTTGACCGCACTGAGCGCACCAGTGCCCTTGCAACTCTGCGCCGCAATTCTCGCAGTGCGTCAACGATGGAACTGTGTCCTTCGATCGACGGGACCGGCGCCGGCCCGGAGTTCCCTCGAATGCGCTAATCGCCGTGTCGCCTAGAATAATTTTTGCCGGTTCGTCCGACATACACCAGCGATGCTACAAAACTATTTTGTCCGCGTCGACTCAGCATGACGTGGTAGTTGACAAGGTCATCGTGACGCGGAATCGCTCGCGCTCGAGGCAACGAAAACGGCGGAGTTCGTTTTCGAGCACCTGAATCAGCGCGATAATCAGGCCGAGCTTTGCCAACTCAAGAAGTTTTGTCTATGGTCTGAATAAGATCCATGTTTTTCGACAATTTGCCGCTGGAACTTACGTGCTCTAAATGTGGCAAGCAGATCAACGAGACTGTCAACTGGCTCAAGGCTGAGAGTCGGAAATGTCCCTTTTGCGGGACGCTGATCGATACGACAGAGTTTCGACGTGGAATTGACGAGGCTACAAATCGTACCCATCAAATGCTTCAGAACCTTCAAGAGAGCCTCCGGAGCATCAAGATAAAGATTAAGCTCTAACCACCTTAGTCGCGCCTGGGGATTGGGTCCAAAGCTTTGGGTTGACCAGTCGAACTGCTTGGTGAGACGATCTCGACCGGTGGGCTCGCAACTTTTCAAAACCAAGAGTCCCGACCTTCTGATGGCCGAAGCCGCCAGGCCCGAGCGGCAAATGAAGCGCACGCTCAATGCGTTCGATCTCACGTGTATCGGCATCGGTGCCGTCATCGGTACAGGAATTTTCGCGCTAATCGGTACCGCAATCGCCGGTCAGACTTTTCCGACACGACTCGAGACGCCGATTCTCAATTTTATCCAAGCATGGCTTTCAGGGGCGGACGTAATGCTAGGCCGAGCCGGTGCCGGTCCGGCAGTGGCGATTTCGCTATTTGTGGCGGCGTTGGCCTGTGGATTCGCTGCGCTCTGTTATGCCGAGCTTGCCTCGATGATTCCAGTATCAGGCTCGGCCTACACATATTCCTACGCTACCCTCGGTGAGATCATCGCGTGGATCATCGGTTGGGATTTGATTCTGGAATATGCGGTCGGGAATATGGCGGTCGCGGTCGGTTGGTCGGGGTATTTCGTTAAGCTCTGTGGCAGTCTTTTTGGACTCAAATTTCCAATCTGGGCGGTGAACGATTATCGTACGGCCAGCGATCTGATCGCAAAAGGTGGCGACGGGCTGAAAGATTTTTCTTCGACAACCGTGCCCACCATTGCCGGTCATCCGATCGCCCTGAACTTTCCGGCGCTCCTGATTGTCGCAGCGGTGACGGTTCTTCTGGTCTACGGAATTCGCGAGAGCGCAAAAACGAACACAATGATCGTCATTATCAAAGTCGCCGTCGTTGTCTTCTTCATTTCGTTCGGAGCTTTCATGGTGCATCCGACGAACTGGCACCCGTATGTGCCGAATGGCTTTGCCGGGGTGATGAGCGGGGCAGCCATCATCTTTTTCGCCTTCATCGGTTTCGACGCCGTTTCGACGACGGCTGAGGAAACAAAAAATCCACGGCGCGACATGCCGATTGGGATCATCGCCAGTTTGATCATTTGCACGTTGCTTTACGTGCTCATGGGCACGGTTCTGGCCGGCATTAAAAAATATACAGTTTACCTGGGCGATCCGGCCGCGGCCGCCACCGCTTTCGCGAGCAAACCATGGGCGGAAGCGTTGATTAGCGCCGGAGCGCTTGCTGGAATGACTTCAGTGTTACTCGTTTTCCAACTCGGGCAGCCACGCATTTTTATGGCGATGGCACGCGACGGCTTGCTGCCGCAGTACTTTGCTCGAATTCATCCACGCTTCCGCACGCCATACGTGACAACAATCTGGACCGGAGTGGTCGTTGGCGGAGTGGCGATGCTGGTCGATATCGGCTCACTCTCAGATTTGACGAATATTGGTACATTGTTTGCATTCATTCTTGTCTGCGTCGGCGTGGCCGTTTTGCGGCGCACCGATCCCGGGCGTCCGCGGCCGTTTCGTGTTCCACTCGTGCCGCTGTTTCCGATCATCGGCGTGCTCCTGTGTTTCATCCTCATGCTCAGTCTGCCGGTGCTCACCTGGATTCGTTTTGTGGCCTGGCTCGCAATCGGACTCGTGATTTATTTCCTGTACAGCGTGAGGCACAGCAAACTCCGGCGAGGTATCGACGTCGGGCTGACGGAAGACATTCCTCCGCCGATCATCAAGACGTAGTCGTCCGCATTCACCGGCGCTCATCCCACTAAAGGCGTTGTTTCGCGACGATTCTAATAGGGATGACGGATGAGTCGGTAATCGGAAGTCAGCAGATTCCCGCGAACAAACTGAAGGCAGGCTGGGAACTGCTCAAGCTTACGTTAACAGAATGGACGAACGACAACGCTTTCGAGTTGTCTGCTGCGCTCGCGTTTTACACGATCTTCTCAATCGCGCCCGTGCTGCTCATCGCGGTGGGCGTGGCCAGTTTCTTTCTCGCGCCCGACGCGGCGACCGATCAGAACGTCGGTGAAATGGAAAAAATGATCGGCGCGCAGGGGGCCAATGCAGTGCGGCAGGTGATCGATTCGTCCCGCGGATTTGGCAAGGGCCTCTGGGCAGTGAGCATCGGAATTGTTACGCTCATCATGGGCGCGACTGCGGTTTTTGGAGAACTGCAATCTGCGCTGAATCAGATTTGGGACGTCAGAGCGAAACCGGACGGCAGTGTGATCGTGTCGTTTATTGTCGATCGGTTGCGCTCGTTTTCGATCGCCGTTGGCGTGGGATTTCTCCTCTTGGTTTCACTTGTAATCAGCGCGGTCATTAGCGCTCTTCAAAACTACATGAACAACTGGTTGCCCGGCATCCCGTGCGTGTGGCAAACGGCAAACGTTGTCGCCTCGTTCTTCGTGGTCGCGGCTCTTTTTGCCATGATCTACAAATTTTTGCCCGATGTCGTGATCTCGTGGAGAGACGTCTGGATTGGCGCGGCGGTGACGGCCCTACTTTTTACCGGCGGAAAATACGCGATCGGTATTTACCTCGGAAAAACCGCTACGGCGAGTGCGTTTGGAGCGGCGGGTTCGCTAGTAGTCCTGCTGTTCTGGGTCTATTATTCTGCGCTCATCAGCTTCTTGGGAGCGGAGTTCACGCAGGTTTACGCGCGCCGATATGGCCCAGGCATCCAGCCGAAAAAACATGCGGTTCGCGTCGGCCATAAGAGCGATTCGATCTGATGTGACAAAAGCTGAGAGCGGTCGCATTATTTCGCATGGTTCAAGTCTCAGTTAAGTACACCGGGGACTTGCATTGCGACGCGACGCACGGTCCCTCGCAAGCAAAAGTCTCGACAGATGCGCCGAGCGATAATAAGGGCAAAGGCGAAGCCTTTTCGCCTACGGATCTGGTCGCCACGGCTCTCGCGACGTGCATCAGCACCACCATGGGAATTAAGGCGGAGGACCTCGGTGTTGATCTGCGCGGCATGACTGTGTCCGTGCAAAAGGAAATGTCGAACGATCCGCCGCGCAGGATCGTTGCTTTACCGTCAGAAGTTCACATCCCCCTCGCGCCCGATCATCCGCAGCGGGAAATCCTTGAGCAAACCGCGCTCAATTGTCCTGTGCACAAAAGTCTGCCGGCAGAAATTCGTCGCCCGACTAAATTTTTCTGGGAAGGATAAGTTTGGAGTGCGCGGACACATCCGTGCTTTCAAAGCGGCGACACGTCGCCGCACTGCAAAAGAAATCACGCGGAGCTCAGCGTCTGGCAAAGATCCATATGGAAATTCGAAAAGCAGTCGAAGCTGATATTCCAAACTTGCTTCCGTTAATGCGCCAGCTAGCGGAGTTCGAAAAATATGCCGATGACTTTGCCGTGACCGAGCACGTGCTGCACGAACAGGGATTCCACCGTTCGCCGCCCGATTTTCATTGTCTCGTTGCTCAGGAAGGCAGCGACTTGGTTGGATTTCTCGTTTATCACTTCGTTGCGTTCACCTATCGAGCGAAGCCAAACCTGATTATTAAGGAGCTTTATATTGCCGGGCCACATCGCAGCCGCGGTGTCGGCAAACTCCTGATGAAAGCTGTCGCCAAAGAGGCGGCGTTCACCGGTTGTGGCGTGATCAAGTGGTGGGTCGCGAAGTGGAATGAGCGTGGCATTGAGTTTTACAAGCAGATCGGTGCAAAAATCGACAGCGACTGGCACGAATTCCAATTGTCAGAAAAAGCGTTTCGGGATTTGGCCGCATCGGTCGAAGAATCCCGTTGAGTTATCTTAATGTGAGGCCGCGGGGTCCTTCGACTCCGCTCCGCTTCTCTCAGGATGACCGGCCGTACTGTTTGGCTGGATACAGCCACTGCATGTAATCGCGCACGCCGTCTTCGAGCGAAAACCGCGGCTCGTATATGAGCGCTTTGCGCGCGCTGGCGAGATCGGCTTGCGTGAAGTTTTGATAATGCGCGTGCGGATTATCGAAGTATTCGGGCTGAAGATTTGTGCCTAGACATCTATTCAGAACCTCGATGAGTTCGTTAAACGAGCGCGCCTGGCCCGTGCCAAGATTATAAATTCCGCTCGTCTTTGCGTCGAGCGCGCGAATGCTGCCTTCAACAGCGTCCCTGACGTAAATGAAATCGCGTTTCTGCTCGCCGTGCTTAAAAACGCGCGGCCGCTTGCCGGCCTTCATCTGTTGTGCCAGATGATAAACCATGCTCGCTGGCACGCCCTTGTGCGCTTCGCACGGTCCGTAAACGTTGAAGAAACGCAGCCCGACGATGATCCAGTCCGGCGATCCGGCTGCAGCGTGTCGGGCGATATTATCCATGACGACCTTGGAAAACGCGTAAACGTTCGCCGGTGCGGCGCCGTTTGATTCCACGCTCGCTTCAGTTGCTGGACCGTAAGTCGCCGCGGAGGAGGCATAGATAATTCGCGTCTTTGTGGGGCGCGCAAAATTCAAAAGCCGGCGGAAACTTTCCACGTTGTCGTGCACCTGAACGAATTGATCGTGCAAAGTGGTGTCGGTGATTGATGCGAGATGAAAAATCGCGTCGAACCCGGCGGCTGCCGGGTCACCGAACTTTTCTCGCCAATCGAGCGCCGCCAGATTTTCGGCGATGAAATCTCCGCGATACCCTGCCAGATTCTTGAAATCTCCGGACCGAAAATCGTCGATCACCGTGAGGTGCGCGTCCGGGAATTTTTCCTGCAACGCCAGCGTGAGATTCGACCCGATGAACCCGGCGCCGCCAGTGATGATGAACTTAGGCTTGGATTCGGTCATCGTATTTTGGTCATTCCGAGCGAAGTCGAGGAATCCCGTGGCTCAACTGGCAGGTAATTCTGCGGGATGTCTCGACTAACGCTCGACATGACAGCAGGAATTGCAGTTGATCAAATAATCTTGACGCTCAAAGCGCAAGCCGGTAGTCCTCGTGCCGGTTCTTTGCGAGCTTAGAAAAGTGGATCGGCGCAAGAAATCCCGTGAGAATCGGGAGCAGTTGCGCTGCTGTAACTGGATACAACTTCCCATTGGGCCAATCGTCGAAAGCATTTCGGGGGTGAAGGCGGGAAGAAGGTGCGGTGCCACACAGGCATCATAAGCCAGGAGCCAGAATATTTGTCCGATCCACCTCATTCGTGTTGTAGGGGCGGCTGTGTCAGCCGCCCGGCGTTTGGCACAAACGCCGCTACAAAAGCCCACGCGCGAAAAAACTTCTTCGCGAAAAGAAGAATGAGAGCTGGGCGATGCGACGCCTCGAAAACATTCGAGGCCTAACAAGTCCGACTCTCGGAGTTGGAGGAAACTTGTTATGCAAAATCGTTCAGTTTGGTTTCTTTTGGGGAGACGCGCGCGTTACCCGATCGCGCTTGCTACGCTATTCGCGCTCGTGCACACCGTTTGTCACGCGCAGGAAGCGACGCCCACTCCTTCGCCGGGTGAAGCGGAGGTGGAGTCAGTCGTCGTCTCAGCGACGCGTTTCGATATTCCGCTGGATCAATCGCCCGCCACTGTGAGCGTAATTTCCTCGGAGGATATCGAGCAAAAACAAATCCAGCGTGTGAGCAATGCACTTCGCGAAGTGCCTGGGCTTTCCGTGGTGCAGACGGGAACAGCCGGCCAGTTGACCTCCGTTTTCATGCGCGGGTTGCCCAGTGAAGACATGCAGGTGCTGCTCGACGGCATTCCGATTAACCAGGGTTTGTCTGGCGCGATGAATTTCGCCGATATCACGACGGACGATATCGACAGGATCGAGATTGTGCGGGGGCCGCAAAGCACGATCTACGGGCCGCGCGCACTCGCTGGAGTGATTCAAATCTTCACGAAGCAAGGCACTGGAACTCCGGGTGCGATGGTTGCTGCCGAGGGCGGATCGTATGACTCTTTTCGGGAATGGGGCCAGAGCGACGGAAAAATCGGCGATTTCGATTATTCGGTCGGCGTCAGCCGGCTCGACACCGACAACGCGCGTCCGAATAATAATTACCGCAATTCTGCCGGAATTGCGGACGTCGGCTGGTCGCCTGACTCACAATTGCGGATCGGCAGCCTGTTTACCTACTCGGTAAGCGACACTGGAAATCCAAACACGATCTTCGATCCCAAGCCCATTGATCACTTTTTAACGGAGCGTTGGTTAATCGGCCCCCACATTGATTGGAGGCCAACCGACTGGTGGGACCACAAATTCATTTTCAGTTACGATCATGAGCGGCAAATAAACGATCCAAACCAGGATGGCTTTGTCGGACCCACACGCGCTCTCTTTGAACGGACGCAAATTGATTATCAAAACAATTTGCGTCCAACCTCATGGCTTACTCTCACGTCGGGATTTTTCTACAGCCGTGTTAATGCCGGGCAGGAGCGGCCGTTCGTTTCGCAGGCATTCGGGCCGCAACCAACTTTTATCAGCGACCACACGCAGGAGACCGCGGGCTTTCTGCAGGCGACGCTGACGCCAGTCGAGAATTTAATCTTTGTCGCCGGGGGCCGGTTCGATCATTTCAATGAGTTCGGCGGCGTGTGGAGTTATCGCGTTGCCGGCAGCTACAAGATCGACAAGACAAATACAACACTGCACTCGAGCGTTGCGACCGGATTCAGTCCGCCGAGCAGTCAGGACATTATCTTTGGCAACAACCCTAATTTGAACCCGGAAAAAAACTTCGGCTGGGACACAGGTGTCCGGCAGGAGCTTTGGAAGAAGCGCGTTTCAGTCGATTTGACGTACTTTCATAACGATTTGTCAAACGTGATTGGCTTCAACGGCCTCTTTCAAACGCTCAACCTCGGTGCAGCCGAAACGCAGGGATTGGAAGCCGCATTGCGAGCACAACCCATTCCCAATCTTGTGTTCATGGCGAGCTACACTTATCTGGACGCCAAAAAGACGGACAACAGCGATATTTCGCAACCGGAAGGCTCGCGTTTGCCGCGCCGGCCGCGCAATGAAGTTTATTTTTCTGCTACGTACCTTTGGTTCCAAAAATTACGCACTGTAGTCGAGGCAAAGTTCGTGAACGCGCGCGAGGAACTCAACTTTGGCCTGCCGAATTTCGATATCGAGGATTATTCCTTCGTAAACATCGCCGCGGAGTATGACATTACGCCACACTTTTCGGTCTTCGGGCGAGTCGACAATTTGATGAACGAACACTACTCGGAGGTCTTCGGTTTCCCCGCGCTCGGCCGCGCCGCGTACGGTGGCGTGAAGCTGCGATTTTAAGTTCGATTATCGGCGCTGCGGCAACTTGTCATTCGGAGCGAAGTCGAGGAATCTGCAACGTGTCTAGCATGAGTCCGCTGCTTTACCTCGTGATCGGATTGATCGGCGGCGGGTTGATCGTCGCGATGGTCGTTCTGCTAATCCGGCGCGCAAATCACGGCGCAGCAACGGAGCTGTCGAAGCGTTTGGAGACGATCGATCGCAGCTTACGCGACGAATTTTCGCGCAATCGGGAGGAAGCGGGCGCGTCGGCGAAGAATCAGCGCGAGGAATTAGCCAGATCGCTGGAAGGCGTCAGGTCGATTGTGAATGTTCGACTGCGCCAATTACAGGACGACAACGCACAGCAGATCGATAAGATGCGCGCGACCGTCGACGAAAAGCTGCAGGGCACGCTTGAGAAACGCCTCGGCGAATCCTTCAAGCTGGTTAGCGAGCGACTGGAGCAAGTACATCAAGGCCTTGGCGCAATGCAGCAATTGGCGAGTGACGTTGGCGGATTGCAACGTGTGCTCACAAACGTGAAGACGCGAGGTGGCTGGAGTGAATGGCAGCTCGGCGTTCTCCTGGACGAAATGCTTACACCTGAGCAGTTCGCGAAAAATATCAAGATGCGCGGTGACACTGACGAGCGCGTTGAGTTTGCTATCAAATTGCCCGGCGATAAGAACGGCGCGCCGGTCTGGTTGCCGATCGATGCGAAATTTCCGATGGAACACTACGACCGGCTGGCAGCGGCGCAGGAGAAAGGCGATCCCGCAGCAGTCGAAACCGCGATCAAAACTTTGGAGTCCCAATTGAAGCGATGCGCCAAAGACATTTGCGAGAAGTACATCAATCCGCCGAAAACAACCGATTTTGCGCTGCTGTTTCTGCCGAGCGAAGGACTTTACGCGGAAGCGATCCGGCGTGTCGGCCTGGTTCAAAACGTGCAGCGCGATTGTCGCGTCACATTTGTGGGGCCAACAACCCTCGCAGCCTTGCTCAATAGTTTGCAGATGGGTTTTCGCACACTGGCGATCCAGAAGCGCTCCAGCGAAGTTTGGAGCCGCCTGGCAGAGGTGAAAACGGAGTTTGGAAAATTTGGTGAAGCATTATCGGCGGTAAAGGAGAAGATCGACCAGGCATCGCGCAAGATCGAGGACGTCGATGTCCGCTCGCGCGCGATCACAAAGAAATTGCGCGATGTCGAAGAATTACCCTCGAATCCGCAGCCGTTGCTAAAAGATTTTTTGCAAACTGAGAATGCGGAAACGCACGACAAATAGACGTGAAAACAGTGTTGATTACCGGCGCGAACAAAGGCATTGGCCACGAAGTCGCGCGACAGCTCGCGGCCAAAGGATTTCACGTGTTCGTAGGCGCACGGAATGCAAAGGCTGGTCGGAAAGCGGCGGAGGAAATCGCAAAGAAATGCGGCAAGGCGACATTTTTGGAAATAGACGTCGCCGACAATGACAGCGTCACAACCGCCGCGCGTGAATTCTCGAAAATCGAAGATCATCTCGATGTGCTCGTGAACAACGCAGGGATCATTGTCGACGGAGACAGTGCAATTTTGAAAATCAGCGACGACCTGTTTCGAAAGACGCTTGAGACAAACACGCTCGGCGCGCTGCGCGTAACGCGCGCGTTCGCGCCGTTGCTCCGAAAAAGCAAAGCGCCGCGCGTGATCAACGTCTCGAGCGGCGGCGGTCAACTCACTGGCGGCGCGGATGGATGGGCACCGGCTTACTGCATTTCAAAGACTGCGCTGAATGGCGTGACAACGCAGCTCGCAGCGGCGTTGCCGAAATTCGCCGTGAATTCAGTGTGCCCTGGTTGGGTGCGTACGGAAATGGGCGGCGAAAACGCGAGCCGCTCAGTGGAGGAAGGCGCGGACACAATTGTGTGGCTCGCCAGCGAAGCGCCGCACGATCTCACCGGTAAGTTCCTGCGTGATCGCAAAGAGATTCCGTGGTGATCCGCCTTCGCCAAGGCTACGGCGGGCATGGTCAACCTTCTTTATGCCTGCAGAAATGGATTTGTCAGGCGTTCCCGGCCGATTGTTGTTGGTGGGCCATGGCCGGAGAGCACAGTTACATCGTCGCCCAGCGGAAATAGCTTTTCCCTGATCCCATTGATTAGCAGATCGATATCGCCGCCTGGCAAATCACCGCGACCAATGCTGCCAGCGAAAAGAACGTCGCCACCTATGAGTAACCGGTCCTTGCGCGAAAAGAAACAAAGACTGCCTGGGCAATGGCCAGGCACTTCCAGAACTTGGAAGTCGGTACCGAGAAAACTTCGGTTTGGTGTTTCTTCGATGAGAAAATCTGGTTCGACTGGTTCGATTTCGAGCGCGAAGCCAAGGTTGCGAAAGAAATCGGGATCAGAAATCATAGGCGCGGTGAGCGGGTGACATCCGATATCGCAATGAAACTGGCGTTTAACCCGCGCAACGTCTTGTACGTGATCGATGTGCCCATGTGTCAGGAGCAAAAGTTTGGGATGGACATTGAGCGAGCTTACCCATTCACACGCACCCTCAGGTGCGTCGAAAAGGATCCATCCCTCGGGCGTTTCGAACAGATAGCAATTGGTTTCAAAGATCCCGCCGCAAAACGTTTTGTAAGTCCCCGATGCCATCGTAATAAAGTTTTTGAATGTTCAGCGCTGTCGGTTGTCTACTTCTACCCAACAATGCCGATTTTGTCTCGTCGTCTTGCGCTCCGAGCTGAATTCTGCGAGTGTCTTAAACCTCCTTTTTACCAATGAAATCATCTTTGCGCCGGTCACTTGCCTTTTGCACGATCCTTTTTGCGGCCGCGCTCGCGGCTCCGCCGGCACCGGCGAGTTCAAGAGAAACGGTGGCGATGTCCGTTGGGCGACTCCTGGAGGAAGGCCATTACACTCGGCAAAAACTTAACGAAGAGGTTTCCAAAAAATTCCTGCAGACGTATCTGGAGATGCTTGATTTCAGCCATCTCTTTTTCACGCAGGAAGACGTTGATGCTGTCACTGCGAAGTATGGCAACCCTATGGCTGGGGACGTGCTTATGGGAACGCTTAAGCCCGGCTACGAGATTTACGCGCTATACACCAAGCGCGTTGATGAACGGGTGGCGAAAATAAAAGAGCTGTTAAAACAGCCGATCGACTTCAAAAGCAATGCGACAGTCGAATTGAGCCGTCAAAAATCGCCGTGGCCGAAAAATGAGGCCGAAGCCGACCAACTCTGGCGTGGCCGGATCGCAAACGAACTGCTTCAGGAGCATTTGAGCGAGCATCCGATCGAGCCCGCGCCGCAACTCGTCTCTCGCCGCTACGAACGTCTGGCCCGGAATGTTCACGAGCAGGATAAAGATGAGCAGATGAAACTTTATCTCGATGCGCTCGCCCAAGCTTACGACCCGCACTCGGAATACCTGAGCAAGGCCGACATGAAAAACTTCAGTATTAACATGGGCCTCTCGCTCGTGGGCATCGGTGCCATGCTTCGCTCCGAAGATGGTTATGCCAAAATTGAAAGCCTCGTGGTCGGTGGACCAGCGCAAACGGATGGAAGGCTCAAGGTCGGCGACCGCATCAGTGCCGTGGCCCAGGGTCAGGCGGAATATGTCGATGTTCGCGAGATGCGACTCGATAAAGTCGTCGAAATGATTCGCGGAAAGAAAGGTACACGCGTCCGCTTGCTTGTGATTCCCTCCGATGCCACGGATCCGTCGCGTCGGAAAAATGTCGAGCTGGTGCGTGATGAAATTAAGCTTAAAGATCAGGAAGCCCGCGCCGACATCATCATCAGGAAAGACGAGAACGGCGAGCCGATAAAACTCGGCTGGTTGACCTTGCCTTCTTTCTATGCCGACATGGACCGGCACCAGAAGAGCACGACGCGCGATGTGCTCGCTTTGCTCAAGCGGCTCAAGAAAGAAAACATCGGCGGCCTCGTTGTCGATCTGCGTAAGAATGGCGGCGGTTCGCTGGAAGAAGCGCTCTCGCTGACGGGCTTGTTTTTGAAATCAGGTCCAATCGTTCAGACGAAAGATTATAACGGGACGATCAGGATTTCGTCCGACCCGGATTCGGGCATCGCTTATGCCGGGCCAATGGTTGTTCTTACCAGCCGCCAAAGTGCGTCGGCGAGCGAGATTTTCGCCGCTGCGCTTCAGGACTATGGCCGCGCCGTGATCGTCGGCGACAAGAGCACGTTCGGTAAAGGGACCGTGCAGACGATCCTTCCGATCGGCCGGTTCGCTTCGCTGCTCGGCAGTCATACCGATGAAGATGGCGCGTTGAAATTAACCATCCAAAAATTTTATCGCATCGCGGGCGGGTCAACGCAGCTTCATGGCGTGACCTCCGATATTGTCCTGCCAAGCCTGAGCGATCTTCCTGAGTTCGGAGAAGGTGCGCTCAAAAACGCCCTAGGATATGACGAAGTCGCCAAGGCGAAATACACCAAATGGTCGGATAACCATTCCCTTTTTATTGACCAGCTCCGCCGGCGTTCAGAGGAGCGCGTGAAGGACGATCCCGAATTTCACTACGTCATGGAGGACATGGATCGTTTGCGCCATAAGATCGACGAAAACCGGATCTCGCTGAACGAAGATACGCGAAAGAAAGAGCTTGCGGAGGATAAACTGCGCAAGGAAACACGCTCGAAAGAGCGCCTGGCGCGGAATCAGGAAGAGCCGAGCATTTATCGCGTGACGCTCGACACTGTCGATAAACCGAATCTGCAATTGATCATGTATCCTGGGAAACTGGCGGAGGCGAAAAAGAACGGCGCGGTCCCCAAAGTGGATTCCGACGCCGCTCCGGACGCGGATTCCGATCTGCCTGATGCCACGACCGGCGACGGCGACAATAAAGATCCTCTAGTCGACGCGGAGCGCGACGAGGCGCTTAATATTCTGGGTGATCTTGTTCAGCTTTCGAACGGGCCGAAGACCGCCAGCGCCAACACCAACCACTAAGCCGCGGAAGGCACGAGGCTGCGATTGCTGTAGCTTGCGCTGTCCCCCAGCGCATTTGAAAGACTGAATCTTGTCCGCTGAGACAGCAGACGTTACAGTTGGAAAATTTACCGCCACCAAACTCCCGGCGGAGGCGGGGGCGGAAAGCGCGGACCCATGAATGGGCCGAAACGTGGATGCTGCGGAAAACCCTGTTGCGGTTGGCCTGAGTAGTAGCGGTTGACTGGCGTCCTGCCGAACACAGTGACAGGAGTCCCGACCTGCACGGCATTAAAGAACGCAGTGGCGTATTGCTCTGGCATGCGGACGCAGCCGTGCGAAGCAGGATAACCCGGTAAATATCCGGCGTGCATTCCGTCCCCGCCGGCGAATCGCATAAAGTAATGCATCGGCGCTGGGATAAACTTTCCGCCTCGGGGGACCTGCATGTCGGCATCCGCGTCCGCCACGACGGTGTTCCCGCTCGCATCAACAATCTTTCCATACATGCTCGAGTAATGATCGCGCTCCTTGTCCAGGACCGTGAACGAGCCCGTCTTGGTCAGGTGACCGTAGCGTCCACTCGAGATCGGCGATGCGAGAATAGGGCGGCCATTTTGCAGGAGGTACGCCCTCTGTTCCTGCAAATCGATTTCCACCGAAGTTTCCGCGCGTAACAACGCGGCCGTACAGAAGAATAGCGTTACTCCAAGGATCACCCTCATACCGCTTTTAAACCCCCGCGCCGCGCCAAAGTCGCAAGGCTACACTGCGATTGGCGCTTTGATCGATGGATGTGGCTCGTACCCGACGAGTTCGAAATCTTCGAATTTGAAATCGTGGATGTTTTTGATGGCCGGATTGAGTTTCAACCGGGGTAATGGCCGGCATTCGCGCGAGAGTTGCTCGCGCGCCTGATCCAGATGGTTTTTGTAAAGATGGAGATCGCCGAAGGTGTGAACGAAATCGCCGGGAGAGAGATCGACCGCTTGCGCAAGCATCATAGTGAGGAGCGAGTACGACGCAATGTTGAACGGGACCCCCAGGAAAAGATCGCAGCTGCGTTGGTATAACTGGCAACTTAATTCGCCGTCCTGCACGTAAAACTGAAACAGCACGTGACACGGCGGCAGCGTCATTTGATCGATTTCAGCCGGGTTCCACGCGCTCACGATAAGGCGCCGGCTTTGCGGGTTGCTTTTGATTTGCGCAATCAAATTATCGATTTGATCAACGTGCACGCCGTCTGCGCCTCGCCAATCCCGCCATTGCGCGCCGTAAACGCGGCCAAGCTCGCCGTTTTCGTCAGCCCATTCATCCCAGATCGTGACGCCGTGCTCGTTCAAGTAGCGAATGTTGGTGTCACCGCGCAAAAACCAAAGCAGCTCGTAGACGATCGATTTGATGTGCAGCTTTTTCGTTGTGAGCAGCGGGAATCCCGGCCCGTCGCCGCGCAAATCGAACCGTGCCTGCGCACCAAACACCGACAACGTTCCCGTGCCTGTGCGATCGGTGCGGTCATGACCGTTCTCAAGCACAAGTCGGAGCAGATCGTGATATTGTCGCACGACGAAATTTTATCGTAGCGCGCGGATTTGCGAAATAGAATTTCTCGTTGCTACGAATTTCTGCTGCGAGAGGGGTGATGCTCGCAGCGTTCTTGAAGAGATACGCGAGTGGGAACGCAGTTCGCGAACGGTAATTTGGTTCGTACACGCAAGTATTCACGTTACTGAATTGAGACTGGAACCGCGTTCAAAGATGCTTAGAATAGTGCCGCGTTGACGCGACTGCTGTTTTGAGGGAGCTCTAAAACGAGCCGAACTGTCTCGACTCTGGATTTCCAGTTCGACGCCTCATCTCGTTTATTCTCCCGTGATCAAGCGTTTACGCGGGATGCTCAGGATTGGTCTAACGCTTGCTTAGACTCTATTTGGGTTAATCTCTCGACGCGAGCCCTGCACTCGTCGGGAGACTTCACAAGAAAGGAATTTTCAATTTTATGGCAAAAGTTTTAGGAATCGATTTGGGGACCACCAACTCCTGCATGGCGGTGATGGAGGGTGGCGATCCGCTGGTGTTGGAAAATAGCGAAGGCGCACGCACCACGCCTTCAGTGGTTGCGTTTGCGAAAAGTGGCGAACGTCTTGTGGGTCAGGCCGCCAAACGCCAGGCCGTGACGAACCCGCAGAACACGATCTTCTCGATCAAGCGGTTCATGGGCCGCAAGTTCGATGAAGTCCAGGAGGAAATCAGGCGCGTCCCTTACAAGGTCGTGAAGGCCGCCAACGGCGACGCGCACGTGCAGGTCGAGATCGACGGCCAGCGCAAGACATTTTCGCCGCCGGAAATCTCCGCAATGATTTTGTCGAAATTAAAGGCCGATGCGGAAGCGAAGCTCGGCGAAAAAATCACACAGGCCGTCATCACTGTGCCGGCGTATTTCAACGACTCACAGCGCAATGCCACCAAAGACGCCGGCAAGATCGCCGGCCTCGAAGTTTTGCGCATCATCAATGAGCCGACCGCGGCATCGCTCGCTTACGGATTGGACAAGAAAAAAGATGAGAAGATCGCGGTTTATGATTTGGGCGGCGGCACGTTCGACATTTCCGTCCTCGAAATTGGCGACGGCGTTTTCGAAGTAAAAGCTACGAACGGTGATACCCACCTGGGTGGTGACGACTGGGACGCGCGTATCATGGATTGGATCATCAACGAGTTCAAAAAGGAAACGGGCATCGATCTAAGCAAGCAGCCAGACGCGGTTCAACGAATCAAGGAGGAAGCTGAGAAAGCCAAGATCGCGCTTTCATCGACGCAGGAATACGAAATCAATCTGCCGTTCATTACAGCGGACGCCAGTGGGCCGAAACACATCCAGAAGAAACTCACGCGCTCCAAGATGGAGCAGCTCTGCGATGATTTGTTCCAACGGACTATCCCGCCGGTGAAAGCGTGCTTGAAAGACGCGCAGCTGACGGAGAAGGAAATTAACGAGCTCGTGCTGGTGGGCGGCATGACGCGTATGCCCAAGGTTCAGCAAATTGCCCGCGACCTAATCGGCAAGGAACCCCACAAGGGAGTAAACCCTGATGAAGTGGTCGCGATCGGCGCCGGCATTCAGGGAGGCGTGCTTAAGGGCGACGTCAAGGATGTGCTTCTTCTCGATGTCACGCCACTTACGCTTTCGATCGAAACGGCCGGCGGCGTGGCCACACCGATGATTCCGCGGAACACCACGATCCCTACGCGAAAATCACAGATCTTCTCGACTTACAGCGACAATCAGCCAGGCGTAGAGATCAAGGTGTTGCAGGGTGAGCGGCCACTGTCGCGCGACAATAAACAACTAGGCGTGTTCCACCTCGATGGAATTCCACCCGCCCCGCGCGGTGTTCCGCAAATCGAAGTGACATTCGATACCGATGCGAACGGTATTCTGCACGTGTCGGCCAAAGATTTGGGCACCGGCAAGGAACAGAAAATCTCCATCACCGGCAGCTCCGGTCTTTCCAAGGACGAAGTGGAAAAGATGCAGCGCGAAGCCGAAGCGCACGCCGAAGAGGACAAGAAGGCAAAGGAAGCGATCGAAATCAAGAACAACGCCGACATGCTGGCTTACCAATCCGAGAAGCAGCTCAAGGAACTCGGCGACAAGATCTCGGGCGACAAGAAAAAGCAGGTCGAAGACGCCATTACTGCGGTGCGCGACGCGATCAATCGCAACGACACCGACGCGATCAAGCGTTCTTACGACGATCTGCAGAACAAATTCCAGGACATCAGCGCCGAGCTTTACAAGCAGGCGTCAGCGCAGGCCGGTCCGCGTCCGGGTCCGCAACCCGGGCCTGAAGCGCAGCCAGGTGGCGGCGCGGAAGAGGGCGCAGGTAAACGCGACGGCGGCGACGTCGTCGATGCGGAGTTCGAAGTCGTGGACGAGAACAAGAAAAAGTAATGGGACGAAACGACAGAACATCGGGGAGCGCACTCATTCTGAGTGCTGGTGATCGGATTCTGCGATCACGAACTTTCCGATCGCATCTACAATTGTTTTCGCGCAATCAAATGGGAAGTCCGTCGCCGCAGAATGCGGCGACCAGCACGCTGCAAGCGTGCGCTCCCAAAAACAATGCGCGAACCCGCTTTGATTGATCAACGAATTTGCCGATGGCCCCGAACGTTTCGGGGTCGCCGGCGTAACCCAAAAAACAAACCAAGGAGTAAACGAAAACCTATGGCAACAGTTAATGTAAGACCTCTCGGAGACCGGGTGCTGGTGCAACCGCTCGAAGAGCAGGAAGTAAAAAAAGGCGGGATCATCATCCCCGATACCGCCAAGGAAAAACCACAAGAGGGGAAAGTGGTCGCTTTAGGCACCGGCAAAATCGATGACAACGGAAAGAAAGTCGATTTCACAGTGAAGAAGGGCGACAAAGTGCTGATCTCGAAATACGGCGGCACTGAAATCAAAATCGACAACGAAAACTACCTGATCATGCGCGAGGACGACATCCTCGGCATTCTTGGGTAACCCGTCGATCAACAACCAACCAACAATTATCAACAAATCTTATGGCAGCTAAACAATTACAATTCGATGAAAACGCGCGGCACACGTTGCTGCGCGGTATCGAGAAACTGGCGAAAGCCGTGAAGGCCACACTCGGCCCGAGCGGACGCAACGTCATTCTCGACAAGAAATTCGGCAGCCCCACGATCACCAAGGACGGTGTGACGGTCGCGAAAGAGATCGAGCTCGAAGATCCGTATGAAAATATGGGCGCGCAGCTCGTGCGCGAAGTCGCATCCAAAACGTCCGACGTGGCCGGCGACGGCACGACAACAGCAACGATCCTCGCGGAATCCATTTACCGCGAAGGTCTGCGCAACGTGACTGCCGGTGCGAACCCGACTTCGTTGCAGCGCGGCATCATGAAAGGTGTCGATGCAATCGTCGAAGAGCTGAAGAAGCTCTCGAAGAAAGTTAGCGATCGCACTGAGATCGCGCAGGTGGCGACCGTTTCAGCCAACTGGGACAAGACGATCGGCGAGATCATCGCCGACGCGATGGACAAGGTCGGCAAGGACGGCACGATCACGGTCGAGGAAGCGAAATCAATCGAGACCACGCTGGAAGTGGTCGAGGGCATGCAGTTCGACAAGGGTTATCTGTCGCCCTACTTCGTGACCAACGCGGAGGCGATGGAAGCCATTCTCGAAAACGCGTATATCCTCATTTACGAGAAAAAAATCTCGAGCTTGAAGGACCTGCTTCCGTTGCTCGAGAAAGTCGCGAAAGCCGGACGTCCGCTCCTCATTATTTCCGAGGACGTGGAAGGTGAAGCGCTTGCGACTTTGGTCGTGAACAAATTGCGCGGCACATTGCAGGTCTGCGCGGTAAAAGCTCCGGGCTTCGGGGATCGTCGCAAGGCGATGCTCGAAGACATCGCGGTGCTGACCGGCGGCAGACTGATCAGCGAAGACCTCGGCATCAAGCTTGAGAACATCAAACTCGATGACATGGGCAGGGCCAAGCGCGTCACGGTCGACAAGGAGAACACCACGATTGTCGAAGGCGAAGGCAAAAAAGCCGATATCCAGGGCCGCGTTGCCCAGATCCGTCGTCAAATCGAAGAGACGACCAGCGATTACGATCGCGAGAAACTGCAGGAGCGACTGGCGAAACTCGCGGGCGGCGTTGCGGTTGTTAACGTCGGTGCTGCGACTGAGACCGAGATGAAAGAGAAGAAAGCTCGGGTCGAAGACGCGTTGCACGCTACGCGTGCGGCAGTCGAGGAAGGCATCGTCCCCGGCGGCGGTGTCGCATTGCTGCGTGCGCAAAAAGCGCTCGACAACATGAAAAACCTCGAAGGTGACGAGAAGATCGGCGTACAAATTGTCCGCCGCGCCATTGAACAACCGACGCGTACGCTTGCTGATAACGCAGGCGCAGAAGGCGCGCTCGTTGTCGAGGAAATCAAGAAGCGCAAAGGCAACGAAGGCTACGACGTTTCCACCGGCGAATACACCGACCTGGTGAAGGCCGGTATCGTCGATCCGACCAAGGTCACGCGCAGCGCGCTGCAAAACGCAGCGTCCATCGCGGGCCTGTTGCTCACCACCGAAGCATTGGTTACCGAGATTCCTGAAAAGGAAAAAACGCCTCCAATGCCTCCGGGTGGAATGGGCGGCATGGACTACTAAGCCGAACAACAGTATGAATTCGAACAGCCGGACTCGAAAGGGTCCGGCTGTTTTGTTTCACCAATCTTCGGCATTGCGCAACGAGATAAAGCAAGCGAACGCGAAACTATGAATAAGCATTTCAAATCTTTCAGGCGATTGATCAGTTCGTTTGCGTTGGCTCTCATGCTTACCGTTTTCGCGCAGGCGATTCGGGCTGACGAGGCCTTGACCGAACGCAACAAAACCATTGTCAGGGATTTCTATACGACGGTGCTGATTGGCCGCAACGTCGATGCGGCGCCCCGTTTTCTGCGCCCGGATTACATTCAAGGCAATCCCGGAAATCACGTTCCCACTGGCCTGAAAGGCTTTATGGACACGTTTCGCGAGCGTTTTGCCCAAAAATTGCCATCTGATTACAAACGCGAACTATTAAATGTAGTCGGCGACAACGACATGGTCGTCGTCTACGTGCGCCAAACATGGACCGGGAAAGATGGTCAGCATCATCAGGCGCTCGGGTTCGACATGTTTCGCATCCAGGACGGGCATGATCATCGAACATTGGGACGCCGATTGAGCGGGAACGCCAGACGGGGAAACGCCAGACGGGGTCGCATCTAAACATTTAATATTTCGAGCCCGGAACGAGTGACCGTCGAATTAAGACTTAAGAAGTAGCGGCAGCAGTTACTCCTGTTCCTGAGTTCCTGATTAGTTTTCTTCGTGGTCTTCGTGTCCTCCGTGGTGAAATATTCTTCAATGCACCGGATATCTGTCTTCGTCGTTTGCGGTTTCCTAATGTCGACTGGCGGCGCGCGAGCGGCAGACGACATGAACACCGTTGCCGAGCGGTACGCGCATCTGGTGCTCGCGCTTGGACAGCATGATCCCGATTATGTCGATGCGTTTTACGGACCGCCGGAGTGGAAGACGCAGGCGGAGAAGGAAAAGAAGTCGCTGGATGCGATCGGCACCGAGGCGGCCGAACTGAGCGCGGCGCTGGCGAAAACTCCCGATACAGCAACGTCTGGCGACGAGATGCTCAAATTGCGGCGCGAATATTTGCAGAAACAAATTGCCGCGCTGGCGGCGCGAGTGCGGATATTGAAGGGCGGAAAATTAAAGTTCGACGACGAATCGCAGGCGCTTTACGACGCCGTGGCGCCAACTTTTCCGGATTCGCACTTCGATCAAATCATCGGGGAGCTCGAGAAGAAAATTACGGGCACCGGTCCGTTGTGGGAACGCTATGAGAAATGGCGGAAGCCGTTTGTGATTCCGAAGGAAAAACTCGATACCGTGTTTCAACTCGCGATTAAGGAATGCAGGGCGCGGACGCTGGCGCACGTTGCGCTTCCGCCTAACGAGAGTTTCACAGTCGAGTACGTGACCAATAAACCGTGGGGCGGTTACAACTGGTATAAAGGCAATTTTCACAGCGTGATTCAGGTGAACACCGATCTGCCAACCTACATCGATCGCGCGGTCGATCTCGCGGCGTACGAAGGTTATCCTGGTCATCACGTTTACAATTCGCTACTGGAAAAGAACCTGGTCCGCGATCGGGGCTGGGTGGAGTTTTCGGTTTACCCGCTGTTCTCACCGCAATCGCTCGTCGCCGAAGGGACGGCGAATTTCGGCCGGGACGTTGCGTTCCCGACCAAGGCCGAGCGAATGAAGTTCGAGAAGGAAGTCTTGTTTCCTGCCGCGGGAATCGATGCATCACGCGCGGACGAATATTACGCGGTGCAGGACTTAATGAAGCAGCTCGACTATGCGGCAAACGAGGCCGCGCGAAGATTGATCAACGGTGAGATCGACGAGAGCGCTGCGGTGCAATGGTTGCAAAAATATGCAGTGATGGAACCAGCTCGCACTCAGCAGCGGGTGAAATTCATCCAGCGTTATCGAAGTTACGTGATCAACTACAATCTCGGCGAAGACATGGTGCGCCGTTACATCCAGAAGCGAAGCGGCAGCGATCCTGAGAAACGGTGGAGCGAGTTCGCCAAACTGCTGTCCTCGCCACGCTTGCCGAGTGGATTGCGGTGATATCTAAGGAAAGCAAGAACGCATGAATGTCTGAAACATTGTTGGAGATGGGTCCTGCTTTGAAACTCAATCGCTGCCCTCGCTCATTCGCTGCTACCCTTGCAGCTTTACCTTCTATCTCGGAAAATCCCTTTCCTCGATTCCTGTGTTCCTCAGAGATACTTGTAAATGCATCCGTCGAACATTCCGATTTTGGGCGAACTGACGCCTGGCACAACACAGCGGCACCTGATCAAATTGCCAGGCGCAGCGTTAGCGAACGATGAGCCGCGGCCGGTAATTTCAGTCGGGGGCGCGAAGCCGGGACCAGTGTTATTCGTCAACGCAGGCGTGCACGGCGGCGAGTATCCTGCGGTCGAAGCGGTGATCCGATTGGGCAAAACGCTCGATCCAAAAAAGATTTCAGGCACGCTTATTTTGATGCCCGTGTTGAATCTGCCGGCGTTTCGGATGCGGACGCCGTTTGTTTGTCCGATCGATAACGTGAATCCGAATCGTGTATTCCCCGGCGATCCGATCGGCAGTTATTCGGAGCAAATGACGCACGCGTGTATTCACGAATTCGTCGTTCATGCTGACGCATACGTCGACCTTCACGGCGGCGATATCCCGGAAGCATTAGTTCCGTTTGTGATCTGCAGAGCAGGTAACGACGAAGTTGCTAAGAAATCGAAAGCAATCGCGATGGCATTCGGTTTGCCGTACGTGCTGACAGTCAGTAAGCCGGTTCAACCAAGCACGGGCCAATCGAGCTACGCCGCAGCCGCGGACAAAGGAATTCCAGCGATTCTAGCCGAAGCCGGAGGAGTTGGGCAAATGCAGGAGGAGGCGATCGAGGTTTTGGTTGATGGAGTTGTGAACGTGATGAGACACCTTGGGATGATCGACGATGCCAACCTCGATTTTCAAATCTCGAAATCCGAAACAAATTCGAAATCGAAGGCGAACAAGACGTCACGCAGCGCCGTGGCTAGGAAAGTTTTGACGAAGTTTGACTGGCTTTACACGAAGAGCACCGGCGTGTGGTATCCGAAAGTCGCGCCGGGCGATGCCGTGAGAGAAGGAGAACAGATCGGCACGGTAGGAGATTTGTTTGGCAACACCCTGGAAGAAATTGTTTCGCCGGTGAACGGCGTTGTACTTTTCCTGACGATCAATCCATCCGTGCTCGAGAATGGATTATTGATGGGAATCGGAGCGGAATAAGAGGTGCCCAGTCGGTGTGATCCCGACCGGCATTGTGAGCGAGCGACAATAAAAGTGCCTGACTCGCTTAATATCCCAGAGCTTTTTTGCGGTCGTTCGCGGTGGGCAAAGCATCTTTGCGGACTGTGATTGCAGGCGCGCCGGAGTCTTTAAGTTGGTTGGCCTCGAGGACGTTGAACTCGATGTCTTTCGTGTATTCCGTAGGAACATCTGCGTCCGCGTAGATGGCGTGCACAGGGCAAACTTCCACGCAGGCCATGCAATCAATGCAGTCGTCGGCATGAATCACCACCTGGGTATCCATCTCGTAGAAGCACGCGACGGGACAGACTTCTACGCAGTCGGTGAATTTGCATCCATTACATTTCTCGGTCACAACATGGGCCATAGCGTTTCAGTAATTAATTCAGGGTTGGGTGAAAAAACTCCGTTACGAGTATTGAGCGACGACGGCGAGTCAAATTTCTGCCTGAACTTTCAATAACCTGTAGCCACGGCCCTGTGGGCCGTCGTCGTTAAGTTTCACCCGGTGCGTGATGTTCGCGGCCGGTTCGGAACAAGATCGCCACGGAAAACGTGACGATGGTGCCGAAGCAAATCCACCAGGGGAATGCCATCACCGGTAGCCAGCTTGGCTGCGTGTACAATTTGCCGCCGAACAGGCCGACGATGTTGTTCGGTAGACCACTCAAAATCGCGACGACGATGAAGCCTATGATCATCGCGATGATGTTTCCCAAGTCGTTGCCGCGCCGCTTGGTGAACATCCCGCATAGGAAAACGCCGAGAAGCGATCCGTACGTGTATCCGAATATTCCGAGCACGATTGGAATGATTCGCACCTTCGGATGCACGATGATGAGATATGAAGTCGCCGATGCGACGATGATCATCAGGATCGAAAACCAGATCGTAGCCCAGCGGACGGCGCGCAGGCTTTGTTCAGCCGTTGATCGTGGGTTGATGTATGGCTCGTACCAATCGCGCGTGAAACTTGTGGCCAACGCGTTTATTGCTGTGCTGAGCGAGCCCATGGCGGTAGCGAAAATTCCCGCGATCAACAGCCCGCGCAGGCCGACCGGCATCTGGTACAAAATGAAGTGGCAAAACGTTTCGTTAGGCGTTTTGGGCAAGGTCGGATCGGGATGCGCCTGATAATAAACCCAAAGCAACAGGCCAATGGTCAGAAACGTTAGGACGATCGGGATATCGGCCAACCCCGACAGAATCAATGATCGCCGGCTCCGGCGAATATCGGGCGCAGTCAACATCCGTTGCACCATGTCCTGGTCCGTGCCGTGCGTGGACATGGTGATGAAGGTCGATCCGATCAGGCCGGCAAAAATTGTGTACTCGACCTCGAACATTCCTTTGATTTTGTCCCAGCCGTGTTTTGCCGGATTGAGTCCAGTGGTGAAGAAATCCGAAATCCCGAAGCTGCCGTGGCGCTGGACGATTTCGTCCCAGCCCCCGGGAATTTGCGAGTAAAGCAAACCGACCGCGATCAACGCGCTGCCAATCATGATCGAGGCCTGGATGAAATCCGTCCAGATCACCGCTTTGATGCCGCCGAGAGTCGTGTAGATGGCGGTCAAAATGACAATGACAACCGTTGAGCCGATGTAGATGAATAGCGTTTCTTTTTGTCCGGGCTGCACGCCGCGAATCATTTCATACGCGAGAGCAAGCGCGATTGCCGCTACATAGAGGCGCGCACCGGACGCCAACACGCGCGTAACCAGAAAAACAGCTGACGCCGCGTTCTTCGTCGGCACACCAAAACGCGCGGTGAGATACTCGTAGATCGAATAAACTTTGTAGTCGTAGTACGGCTTGATGAAAATGTAACTGACCAGGATGCGCGCCAGAATGGTGCCGAACGCCAGTTGCACATAAGTGTAGTTGCGCTCGTGGAAGCCTTCGCCGGGTGTACCGAAAAAGGTGGCGGCGCTCGTTTCCGCCGCGATGATTGAGGCGAGCACGGCCCACCACGGAATTGTGCGACCGCCGAGCGCGAAATCTTTGAGGCTCTCTTCCTTCCGGCCCATGTAAAGGCCGATGAAAATGATGACGATAAAATACAGAAGTAAGACCGCGGTATCGATCGCGAGCCGGGCGTCCATGTCGGCGGTCATTTAGCCACGGATTGAGACGGAGTCACACAGATAAAAATCCGTGATTCATCTATGTTAATCTGTGGCGAGAAATGAAATTCACAAAAATCCGCGCCCCTGATTTCGATCTCGAGCAGACGCTTAATTCCGGGCAGGTGTTTCATTGGCAAAGGGTTGGCGACGGATTTCTGGGGACGATTGGCGATCGTGCGCTTCATCTCGAGCAACGGGGCGAATTTTTAAAAGTTCGTTTTGGCGGGCCGCCAAAACCAACACGCGAGCCGCGTGCGCTCCCCGGAATTGTTGAGCGTTACTTCGCGTTGGATCATCCGCTGGCAGAGATTTGTGATTCGTTTCCGAAGGACCCGGTGATGAACGCTGCCCGCAATTTTTGCCGCGGGTTGCGGATCATTCGGCAGCCAAAGTGGGAATGTCTGGCCACATTCATTTGTTCATCGATGAAACAGGTGGCGCACATCCGCCAGATTTCGCTGGCGCTCCGAAAACGATTTGGCGAGCAACGGAGGGTCGACGATCACCTCGTGTACACGTTCGCTCCGCCGTTGGGACTTGCGCAAGCTTCGGAGAAGGAGTTGCGCGATTGCAAGCTCGGCTATCGCGGCAAAAATCTGCGCAAGACGGCGCGGCTCGTCAGCTCCGGCCAAGCGGATCTCGAGGTGTGGTCGACGCTGTCTGATACCGAGCTTCGAAAACAACTCTGCGCGTTGCCAGGCGTGGGGCCGAAGATTGCAAATTGCGTGATGCTTTTTGCGTATGAGCGACTGCGCGCATTCCCGATCGATGTCTGGATCGAGCGCGTGTTGAGGCAGCATTATTTTTCGGGTCGAAGGAAGATGACCGCGCAGCGGTTAAGGGAGTTCTCTGAAACGTACTTCGGAGAACACGGTGGGTACGCGCAGCAGTATTTGTTTCATCACGCGCGGAGTGCCGGACGCGGCGGTCGGGCGGTCGACCTGAACCGCCGGGGTAGGCTGCCCAAGTTGTCAGGGCCTGTGGCCTGAGATACTGTTCCAGCCTTAAGAAAGCTTCTACGCCCGAATGCTTCTTCACCAAGCGATCATTGCTCCATGACGACGGCTGACACTGTTTTCGTCCAGCCGGACAATCCCGACAGGCTGCGGGATTATCAACAGAACGCGCGAACGGTTTTCTGGGCGCTGCTTGTCGCGATTCTGATTCATTTGCTGGTGGCGTTTTTGCTCGCTGCGTTCAGCGGGTTTTTCTCGCCCGCCCTTCCGACACCGGAGAAACCAGTTGAACTGACGTTCATGGATTTGTCACCGGCGTCGAAGTCCAAAAATTCCGCGTTCATTGAAACGGACGAATCTAAAAAAGCACCGGAGCCGAAAGACAAGACGTTTGAGTCCAACGCCAATTCGATTGGGGCAAGCGAGCTGGCCGCTGCCGGCGAAATGCCGTTGCCGTCTCAGACGGGGAAGGATCGCCCATTGATGGATTTTGAGTCAAATCCTTACTCGCTCGACAGCAAGGGCGCGCAGGCGCAGCAGAAACCGGCATCGCAACAAAAGTCTGCCCAGCCTGCCGCGCAACCCGAGCCTATCACTGCTGCGGAGCAATTTGCGTTACTGACTCAAAAGTCGGCGTCTGCGCTCGATGCCGCGGCTGCATCATCACAAGCGCAGTCGGCGTATCGTCGGCAAAAAGAGCGGACTCACATCGCGGGAAACATTACCAACCGCGGGATCTCGTCGGTGAACGCCCTGGGCACACCGCTCGGCCGTTACCAGAAGATCGTGGCCGATTCAATTGGCTCACGATGGTATACGTACGTTGAACAGAAGCGTGATTTGATCAGCATCGGGACGCTGCACTTACAGTTTGTTGTCGATCGAAGCGGACGAATAAAGGATCTCAAAGTTACCGACAACAGTTCGAATCAGGCGTTCGCGAGTGTGTGCGTGCAATCCGTGCTCGAAGCGCATCTTCCGCCCATTCCCCCTGAGGTGGTGCAGTCATTGCCGCCTGACGGCTTGGAAGTGGAAGGACTCGGGTTCATTATTTATCCTAACGGATGATCATCGCCTGGATCATTGCCGAAACGGCGGGAATCGTGGATGTCGTTCTCGGATTTTTCTCGAGGGGCGGCCTTTTCATGTGGCCGCTGCTGATATGTTCGATCGTGTCGGTTACGGTCATGATTTTGCGTGGGCTCGCGTTGCGAAGGAAAATTGTGATGCCGGCTGCGATCGAATCGGAAATAGAACGCATGACGCCGGGCGAAAGTCCCGAACGGTTGTCACGGCTCGTCTATCATGATCCTTCCTCGCTCGCTCGAATCACGCGCGTGGCGCTGCAACACGTGCGCGGGCCGCGCTCGGAAAATGTTGAAGTGGTGCAAACACGTGCGCGTCACGAGATGGTGCGGCTGGAGCGAGGTCTCATTATTCTTGAAGTCATTGTAGGCATTGCGCCACTGCTCGGATTGATTGGCGCCGTGTCCGGGCTGGTGCACGTTTTCTCGAACCTCGGCTTAAGCTCTGGCGGATCGGATACGCGCCAGATCGCGCTTGGCATCGCAGAAGCTTTAAACGCAACAGTCTTCGGACTTTCCATCGCCGTGCCGACGTTGGTCGGGTTCACTTATTTTTCCCGAAAAGTGGAAGTCATGTCGGTCGAGATGGAAACGCTCGTCGTCGAGTTGATCAACAAATGCTATTACGGCCGCGCTGCGCACGAACACAAGACAGCGCAGATTCCGACCTCCGTCGCGTGAAGCGCGCGACGCAATTCGCGTGAAATTTTCAGTACGAAAACGACGAGCGCCCGTCATCATTATCGTGTCGCTGGTCGATATTCTCATCATTCTGCTGATATTTTTTGTCGTCTCCACAACATTCAAAAAAGATCAGCCGGAGGTGCAGATCAATTTACCGGAATCGAAGACTGCACAGAAACGGCCGGCCGAGCTCGATCACGCGATCGTAAGCATCAGCCAAGGTGACGAGGTCAAGCTGGATGGACGAACTATAAACGTGGATGAACTTGAAGGCGCGGTGCGCGGTTTGCCTGAACAGCGCAAGTCGACGCTCGCGCTGCAAGCGGACAAGAAAGCGTCATTCGGCACGATCATTAAGGTTATGGATGCGTTGAAGCTGGCGGGCGTGAAAAACTTGCCCGCGTTCATGCGGGAAGAAGGAGAATGATCCTGCCGATCTTGCAGTATGGCGACCCGATCCTGCGGGCCAAAGGTGAACGGATCGAGAAAATCGATGAGCGAATCCGGCAGCTGGCGATGAACATGATCGAGACCATGCACGAAGCCCACGGTGTCGGGTTAGCAGCGCAGCAGGTCGGTCAGCCATTGCAACTCACCGTACTCGACGTTTCGGCCGTCGAAGACCGGCCAAGCACGCTCAAGCTCAGTGGCAAAGATGTGGATCCTAAGAGCGCGATGCCGATCGTCCTGATCAACCCGGAAATCGAGATGCGCGGCGAAACCGAAGTGGGCGTGGAAGGTTGCCTAAGCTTTCCCGAAATCACCGGTGACATTGAACGAGCGCAATCGGTCCTCGTGCGTGCGCAGTCATTGGAAGGCGAGATGTTTCAAATTGAGGCGAGCGGACTTCTCGCGCGGGCGATCCAACATGAGCACGATCATCTCCACGGAATCTTGTTCATCGATCGGATGAACTCCGCGACAAAAGCGGCGTTGTCGAGTCGCCTGAAACGATTGCAAAAGGAAACGAAACGCGGCGTCCGGCATTGGGAACCGCTCGTCAGCGAAACGACGCTGTA